>Ga0105164_10002575_pt1 | contig 11183 bp, 15 predicted proteins | sample VDWuncwatermetaG_FD_89674 | JGI IMG/M metagenome (GOLD analysis project Ga0105164, IMG submission 89674) | Wastewater microbial communities from Netherlands to study Microbial Dark Matter (Phase II) - VDW unchlorinated drinking water | ecosystem: Environmental > Aquatic > Freshwater > Drinking...
ATCATCCAGGCCAGGTTACGTTCGATAAACTCGTGATTGATGCGCATCGCGGTTCTCCTCCTCAGGCGCGCTGCGCGGCCGGCATCAGCACCGGCGCATCAAAAGGTTTGTGCCCGGCTACCGTCTTGTAGACATTCCACGCCATGATGAACATGCCGCTGAAAAACAGCGTGCCGCCCAGCAGCCGCACGTACCAGAACGGATAGCTGGCCTTGACGCTCTCGACGAAAGCATAAGTCAGCGTGCCGTCTGCATTCACCGCCCGCCACATCAGCCCCTGCATGACGCCGGCGATCCACATCGAGGCGATATAGAGCACCACGCCGATGGTCGACACCCAGAAGTGCAGATTGATGGCCGGCACGCTGTACATTTCCTTTTTCCCGAACAGACGAGGGATCATGTAGTAGATCGATCCGATTGAGATCATCGCCACCCAGCCCAGCGCGCCGGCGTGCACGTGGCCAACCGTCCAGTCGGTATAGTGCGACAGCGCATTCACGGTCTTGATCGACATCATCGGCCCTTCGAACGTCGCCATGCCGTAGAACGACAACGAAGTGATGAGAAATTTGAGGATGGGATCGGTGCGCAGTTTGTGCCAGGCGCCGGAGAGCGTCATGATGCCGTTAATCATGCCGCCCCATGACGGCGCGAGCAGGATCAGTGAGAAAACCATGCCCAGCGACTGAGTCCAGTCCGGCAGCGCAGTGTAGTTCAGATGATGCGGGCCGGCCCACATATAGGTAAAGATCAAGGCCCAGAAATGCACCACAGACAGACGATACGAATAAATCGGTCGTTCGGCCTGCTTGGGCACGAAGTAGTACATCATGCCGAGGAAACCGGTGGTGAGAAAAAAGCCGACGGCATTGTGTCCATACCACCACTGCACCATGGCGTCCTGCACCCCGGCATAGACCGAATAGGATTTCCACAACGTCGCCGGCACGGCGGCGCTGTTCACCACGTGCAGCAGCGCGACGGTCAGAATGAAGCCGCCGAAGAACCAGTTGGCGACATAGATGTGCGGGGTCTTGCGCCGGGCGATGGTGCCGAAAAACACGATGGCGTAGGAAACCCAGACCAGGGTGATGAGAATGTCGATCGGCCATTCCAGCTCGGCGTACTCCTTGGAAGTGGTGATGCCGAGCGGCAGGGTGATGGCCGCGGCCACGATCACCGCCTGCCAGCCCCAGAAAGTGAAGGCCGCCAGGCCGTCTGAAAACAGGCGCGCGTGGCAGGTGCGCTGCACCACATAATAAGAAGTGGCAAACAAGGCAGAACCGCCAAAGGCGAAGATCACGGCGTTGGTATGCAGCGGCCTCAGCCGGCCATAAGAAAACCACTCCGCGAAATTGAGTTCCGGCCAGACGAGCTGGGCGGCAATAATCACCCCCACCAGCATGCCGACGATGCCCCACGCCACCGCCATGATCGAGAACTGGCGCACGACCTGGTAGTTGTAGGTCTGCTGCGTTGCTGCTGCCGCCATGAATTGCCCCTCCCGATGTGCTTGCGTCTGGAGGGAGTCTAAGACAGCGGCCAAAAATCCTTTTTGACCTAGATCAAATTATGGGCAGCGTTTTTTCTTATGGCTTGATTATTTTTTCTCGCTGCGATCCTCATCGCCGCGATCGTCGTTTATCAAAATGCGATGGGCAGGGCCATCGAGATCGTCGAACTGGTCGTGCTTCAACGCCAACCAGAACACCACGCCGATCAAAAACACCAGCAGCACGGAAAGCGGGATTAGCAGATAGAGGATGTCCATTTGATGCCCATTGATTGAGTCTGGCCCTGCAATATACCCCGCCTGAAAGCGCTGCTTCCAGGATGGCTGCGGTTTGGGTGAGCTTACACCCCTGTTTCCGGGATCCATTTTCCCGCACTGGTCGCTACAAATGTGCGATTGACACGCAATACAGATTTCTGTATCTTCAATCCATGAAGACCACGCTCGACATTAACGATACTTTGCTTGCCCACGCCAAGGCACTGGCTGCGCAGCAGCAAACCAGCCTGACTCGATTGATCGAGGAAGGTTTGCAGCTTCGCCTTCGATCCTTGCATACCGCGGCAAAGGTAAGCAAGCAAAAGATAGCTGTTTTCAAGGGACAAGGTGGGTTGGCCGCCGGCTTAAATCCCAGCAGCAATAAAGCCATGCTGGATGCGGCCGACGATGACACCTGATGTCAATGTGTTGATCGCCGCATCGCGCAGCGATCATCCCCACCACAAAAAAGCCTACGCAACGCTGGACAAAGCCGTTGCTGCTTGTGCAGAGGGCGCGAGCCTGAAATTGCCGCCCATGGTTGTTGCCAGCTTTTTAAGGCTGGTTACGAATTCCAGGATATTCGTTCGACCCACGCCCGTAGCCGATGCGGTGAAATTTCTGGATTCGCTCCTTGCGGTGCAAGGTGTTGAAATGATCGGTCTTGGCAGCGAGTGGCCCATATTGCGGCAGCTTTGCATAGACAAGAAACTCGCCGCCAACGCTATTCCCGATGCCTGGCTTGCGGCGGTGGTGATTCAACGCGGCGAACACCTTGTCACCTTCGATGCCGATTTCAAAAAACTGCTGGGACGCTCGCAAGTGACGGTGCTTTAATCGGGGGCAGGTCCTTAGATTTCCCGCCTCTTCGGCACATCACAAGTGTGTCGCCATTTTTCGCGAAACCCGGAATGAGTCCATCCGATTCCGGGAGCGAAAAATTGGCGACATTAGTACCGTCACTTGACCGGTGCTTTCATAAAGCGCACTCAGAGAATCTCCCCCATCAATTCCGGATGTTTATCCAGAATGCGAAACAGATTAACGACGGCGGCAACGGGTTTGGATTTGCCGTGTTCATAACGTGAAAACGCATTAACCCCGCCGCCCGTAATCGCGGCGGCTTGTTTTTGTGACAGTTTGAGTTTTTTGCGAATACGCGCCAGTTCCGCAGACTCTTGTTTGTCTGTTGCTTCGCGCAGTTGCTCTACTGCCGCCGCATAACGCTTGCCTTCACCTCTGGAAAATTCGCATTCACCACATGCAGGGCAATGCCAGCCGCCCACCGCGGCAACGGTAATTTGTTTGCCGCGGTATTCGACGACCTTGTCCTTTTTGCCGCGCACCATGTCCGCCTTTTCGCAATTCAAGCACAAGTGCTTCATCTCATTTCTCCTTAAATTGAATAACAACAATTCCGTTTTCACGCAGCGTCAGCTTGATATAAACTTTCACGCCGGATTTCAGATCAGCGTGATAAACGTCCTGCCAAATTCGATGATCGGTATGCGTGGTCATGCTCTTATAAAAATTCGTTGGCCGAAGATCAAGCACAGCGGCAACCGCGCCCTCGGAACTCAATCCCAAATCCCAGGCGCCATGCAAAGCGGTCTGCGTAAAAGCATCAACCCCGTTAGCGGCGACGACTGCCAGCACATCGGACAACGGGTAGCTGGGCTTCTTCTTTTCCATAGGCACATACTAACCCAATAGGTTAGTTTATTCAATGGTGCAATGGTGCTTTTCAGGACTATTCTTTGTTCACCTCATCGCCGCGATCGTCGTCCATCAAAATGCGATAGGCCGGGCCTTCCAGGTCATCGAACTGGCCGCCCTTCACCGACCACCAGAAAATCGCGCCGATCAAAAACACCAGCACCACCGAAAGCGGAATCAGGAGATAGAGGATTTCCATCACGCCGCCTGCAAAGCCGCCACTGTCCGCTTGACCTTGGATACCTTTTGCAGGCGCAGCGCATTGAGCACCACCAGCAGCGAGCTTGCCGACATGCCGATACCCGCCATCCACGGCGTGACGTAGCCAAACATCGCCAGCGGCACCGCGCTCAGGTTATAAATCGCTGCCCAGATCAAATTCTGGCGGATGATTGCCAGCGTACGGCGGCACAGCGCAACGCCCTGCGCTATCTGACCGATATCATCCGTCATCAGGATGAAATCGCCCTGCGCCCGCGCCAGTTCCGTGCCGCTGCCCATGGCGATCGACACCTGCGCCCGCGCCAGCACCGGCGCGTCATTCACGCCGTCGCCGATCATCGCCACGATTGCGCCACTCTCCTGCAAGCGGCTGATGAATTCGTGTTTATCCTGCGGCGACAAGCCGCCATGCGCGTCCGTAATGCCGAGGCGGCGCGCCACTTCGGCCACTGCCGCCGGCGTATCGCCGCTGAGCAGGGTGACGGCGCAACCGTCAGCTCGCAGTGCAGCGATCAGACTGCGCGCCTGCGGACGAATCGAGTCGCTGAAACTGAACAACGCGAGCCAGCCCTGCTCATCACCCAAGGCCACCCAGGTATCGCCGTCCGCGTCCGCTTGCACCTGCTGCGGCAGGGAACGTCCATGCAAGGATTGCACAAACTCGATACGACCGATGCGATGCGGACGATCATTAAAACGGCCTTCGACGCCTTGGCCGGTGTACGCTTTTACTTCCTTGAAGGCTGGGAGCATTTCTTCTGTCGCGAAAGAGGCGTGCAAACTTCTTCCCAGACTTTTACCAATAGCGTGTTCCGAACCCTGCTCTAGCGCGGCAGCCAGGCGCAAGGCCTGATCGGCATCGACATCGCCCAATACAATTGTTTGTTTGAGCCGCAGACGGCCATGCGTCAGCGTGCCGGTCTTGTCGAAAACAAAATGCGTGGCGCGCGCCAATGTTTCGATGGCATGACCGCGCGTTGCCAGCAGGCCGATTTTTGATAGCGCGCCGGTGGCCGTAGCGAGTGCCATGGGCGTCGCCAGCGACAACGCGCAGGGACAACTGACGACCAGCACCGAAAAGAAAATCCATAGCGCGCGATCAGGGTCGATGCGCAACCAGGCGTATGCGGTGACCACCGCCAGCACCAGCAGCGCGGCGACAAACCAGGAGGCTGCACGGTCGGCGAGACGAACAATGCGCGGCTTTTCAGTGGCGGCACGCTCCATCAAGCGCCGGATCGCCGCCAGCCGGGTCGCTTCACCGGTTTTTTCCACGCGCAGCACGAGCGGGCTGGCGCGGTTGATGCTGCCGCCGATGACGGCAACGCCCGGCTGCTTCGCTACCGGCTGACTCTCACCCGTCAACAGCGCTTCCTCGGCGCTGCTCTCACCCTCGATTACCACGCCATCGGCCGGAATCACCTCGCCCGGCTGCACCTGCACCACATCACCGGCAACGAGCGCGGCGACGGCGATGCGCTCACTCGCGGTGAGCGGATAGCGCAACAGTCGTGTACAAAACGCCGGCAGAAGGCGCGCGATTTCCTCAGTGCCGCGCACCGCCGCCTGACGCGCCAGCATTTCGAGATAACGCCCGCAGAGCAGGAAAAACACGAACATGGTGACGGAGTCAAAATAGACTTCGCCTTCGCCGCTCAGGGTCGCCCACAGGCTGGCGGCGAAAGCGCTGCCCACGCCCAGCGACACCGGCACATCCATGCCGGCGCGCATCAGTTTCAAATCGCGCCAGGCATTGCGGAAAAACGGCAGCGCCGCATAACCCGCCACCGGTATGGTAAGGACGAGACTGGTCCAGCGCATGAGTTGAGCGATGTCGTCACTCATCTCACCGGCGCCGGCGAGATAGGCCGGCACGGCGTACATCATCACCTGCATCATGCCGAAACCGGCGACGAATAATCGCCACAGCGCCGCGCGCTGCTCGTCCTGCGCCAATTGTTCGGAGCGCGCGACATCGTAGGGATAAGCGCGGTAGCCGATGGCGGCAACGGCGGCGAGAATTTGCGACAAACGGATACGCCGCTCATCCCAGCGCACGCGGGCGCGGCGCGTGGCGTAATTGATATCGACCGAGAGTACGCCTGGCTGGCGCGCCAGATAGGTCTCGTTGAGCCAGGCGCAGGCGGCGCAACTGATGCCTTCGAATATCAGCGCGGCTTCACGTTGGCGTTCAGCCGCGACATCGCTGCCGTCACCAGCCTGGCGCACAAAACTTTTTTGAAATTCCGGGTTGTCGAAAAGCGCCAGCTCACGCAAGGCTTCCGGCGCCGCTTCGCGCCGCGATTCCGGCAGAGCGTCACGGCGGTGATAATAGTCAGTGAGTTTGTTATCGACGATGGCCTGAGCGACGGCCTGGCAGCCAAGGCAGCACATCGGCCTTGGCGTGCCAGTGATGCGAACGCTGTAGTCGCTCCCCGGCGGCGGCGGCTGTCCGCAGTGATAGCAGCAGACCACGGACGGTGTCTCGCGCCAGGATTCGGCACGAGCTATATTAGAGAGGGTCATGCCGCGCCTCCAGAAACGGAAAGCGAGGGTGCTGTCGCACCACCGCAGGCGCAAATTATGGAGCGCTTCCGATCATGTCAGTTTGATCTGCATCAAGCAAAAAGCGCAGGCGGCGCAACGCTACATTGCATCGCACTGAACTTTTGTGGTCACCCACCGAATGTGGCTTTTACTTGGGCGCCATGCGAATCGCGCCGTCGAGGCGGATGACTTCGCCATTGAGCATTTCATTTTCCGCGATATGCCGCACCAGCGCGGCGAATTCGCTGGGACGGCCGAGGCGTTGCGGAAACGGCACCATCTTGCCGAGCGACTCAATCGCTTCCGGCGGCAGACCGAGCAGCATCGGCGTCTCGAAAATGCCGGGGGCGATGGTGACAACGCGAATACCGAAGCGCGCCAGCTCGCGCGCGATGGGCAGGGTCATGCCGACCACGCCGCCCTTGGAAGCGGAATAAGCGGCCTGGCCGATCTGGCCGTCGAAGGCGGCGACCGAGGCGGTGTTCACGATGACGCCACGCTCACTGACTCCATTCGCTGCCGCATTCGGCTCGCTCTTGCTCATGGCCTCGGCAGCGAGCCGGATCATGTTAAAAGTGCCAATGAGATTGATATTGATGGTGCGCTGAAAATCTCCCAGTGGTTGCGGTCCCTCCTTGCTCAGCACTTTGCCCGGCGTGCCGACGCCGGCGCAATTGACCAGGCCATGCAGGCCGCCGAAAGCGGAGAGCGCCAAGTCAACCGCCGCCTGCGCTTGAGCTTCTGATGAGACATTGGTTTCGATAAAGCGCGCGCTGACGCCGAGTTCTTTCTCCAGGGCTTCGCCGGAGCTGCGGTTCATGTCGACGATGACGGCTTTGCCGCCGCCTTCCACCACCATGCGCACGGTCGCGGCGCCGAGGCCGGAACTGCCGCCGGTTACCATGAATACGCTGTCTTTTATTCGCATTGTTATCTCCCTGTTTTAAGTTGATCGATGGATTCTATTTGCACCGCTTATTATACAAACGACCGGGAACCCGCCCGGTGAAAACGGCTTATACTTATCGTATACGATGGAAGTAGTTGATCGGATCGCCGCTACGACAGGGAGACGCAGCATGAATCAAAAATTGCTGGAATTGCTGGGTAATGACCCGGACAAGTATCCGGCGGTACTGGAGCAAAAGTTTCCCCATATCTTTGAAAAAATCCTCGCACTGTGGGGAAAGGCCAAGCTCGATTGGTATTTAGAGAGCCTGATGGTAGCGGATCGTCCTGATCGCCAGGGATTCCCACCCGAAGCAGCAATGGAAATTTTTCGCCTGAGTGTGATTCATGGCGAGCTTGACTTGGCGAAGCAGAAAAAAGCCGGCGCGTGGGAAGGTCTGACAGATGTCGACAAGTTCGGCGATAAAAACAAATAATTGCCCTCCCCGTCAAGGACACGCCGCTCGTAGGGCAAATATTACCCCCCCTCTTGACTATAACCATTTATAACCTCAATATAACCCATGCCATACAAGGTCATCATCAAGCAACAGGCACGCAAAAAACTAGGGGCTCTTGCTAAACCTGACCGGCTGAGGATCACCGATAAAATCAACAAGCTTGGCTACAACCCGGATGATCCCGAGCTTGACGTAAAAAAGCTTGAAGGTGAACCGGGCTGGCGGTTGCGTGTTGGCGGATGGCGAGTGATTTTTGACCGGCAGGATAAAGTAAGAATCATCGCCATTGAAAAAATTAAACCTCGCGGAGATGCGTACAAATGAGCTTGCAGAAAATTAAATCCATCGATGGCAAGGACGAATACGTCCTCTTGCCGGTGGCGGTCTATCGCGCCCTGAAAGGCGAAATTGAGGACGAACTCGCCCATAGCCACCCCAAGGGAAAAAGTGATGACGATTACGTCCCGTTCGTACTGGAAGACTACGTCGACAATCCGGTCGCCCTGGCGCGCATGAAAGCCCACCTTACCCAGATAGAACTGGCGGAACGCCTCGGTGTCAGTCAGGCCTATATCAGCAAGATCGAACGCCAGGACAAGGTCACGCCACAACTGATGGCACGCGTCAAAATGGCTCTAAAAAAGCAGTAACCTAATTGATGCGCGTCAAGATCAAGAAGGTGGCTTCATTAAAATGAAGCGCTAGTGCTCTTCTGAAAATTGAAGGACGGCTATGGGTCGTTTAGAGGCATTACGTTTTCGATATCGTTAATCTGGGTCAGACATTTGACATGTCTGCCCATGTCTACATAACGTCTTCACAAAATAAAACGGCTTAGAGTATCGCGTCTAAGCCGTTGATTTATTGGTGCTGTTGAGAGGAGTCGAACCTCCGACCTACTGATTACGAATCAGTTGCTCTACCAACTGAGCTACAACAGCATTGGAGGCGGAATTATACGGATTCCGGGATCAGGCGACAAACGCGGCGAGACGATCAGTGCCCCACGGGACGGGTGCGAACGATGATGTCGATCCCTTCGGCGACCACGCCGGCAGGCAGTTCCGGCAAGCCGGAAATCCGGATTTCGCCAGCAGGAATATCCGTCAGTTGCCCGCTCACCGTATCGTAGAAATGATGATGCGGCTCGGTGTTGGGATCGTAAAAAATCTTGCTCGGGTCGACGATCACCTCGCGCACCAATCCCTTTTCGAGAAACAGTTTGAGCGTGTTATAGACCGTCGCTTTGGAGGTCTCGGCGTGCCGTTGATTGACGCTGGCGAAAATCTGGTCGGCTGACAGATGTTCCATGCGTGAAAACAGGGCGTGGGCGATTTCGATGCGCTGATGCGTGACGTTGATGCCACGTTCGCGCAAAGCGTCCGCCAGTTCGTCGCGGTTCATTGATTTGGTCAGCATGGGACGAATTATATGTCCTGAATTGGACTCTGTCTAACTCCGGTCGTTCCGACAATGCCTGTCATTCCGAGTGAAGCGAGGAATCTGCTTCCGGGTGAGAGAACAAGCAGATTCTTCGGCGGCTAGAACCAACACCCGCCTCAGAATGACAAATAGCCAGATGTTGTCATTCCGAGTGAAGCGAGGAATCTGTTTTCGGCCAATCAAGTAAAGCAGATTCCTCGTCACCTGCGGCTCCTCGGAATGACATTTGCTCTCTCTGCCCAGGCATAATCCCCGGCATCCAGGCTGGTCGTCTCACCGGCAATGACCTCCGCCATGAGACGCGCGCTGCCCGGCGCCATCGTGACGCCATAGCGGAAATGGCCGCTATTGAGATACAAATTGTCCAACTGCGGGTGGCGCGAAATGACCGGCACATTGCCCGGCGAGCCCGGTCGCAACCCGGCCCATTGTTTGATTGGCTTGCGTTGCGACAGCGGCGCTAAAATTTTTCCCGCCCACTCCCCCAACGTGTGTAGTGCCGCTGTCGTCACGGATTTATCAAAGCCTGCCTCCTCCAGCGTGCTGCCGGCGAGAATCAGTCCGTCACGGCGCGGGATCAGGTAGTGGCCGTTTTCCGCCACCATTGTCGTCAATAGCCCGGCCTCGGCCTGATACAACAGCATCTGTCCGCGCACCGGCGATATTTCAACTCCAGCCGTGATCTCACTCAACAGTACCGATGACCACGCACCGGCGCAAACAATGAAATTGTCTGCCGCAAGTTCCGCGCCGGGAGTGCATGCCGCTAGCAGTTTGCCGTTATCGAATTTCCAGCCGGTGACGGGGGTGTTCTCCAGCAATTTAACGCCACGCTCCTCTAGCGCACGGCGCAGTGCCTTGAGCAGGCGCGGATTCCTGACCTGCGCTACATCGGGCAGCCATAAAACCTCTTCCGTCAAAGCCAATGCCTGCGACACCTCGCCTGGCCTGACACGGCGCAACGTCATCCCATGTTCGCGGCGCCATGCTTCGGCGCGGGCGTCATCTAACGCGCCACTGACCAGCAGGCCACAGCGCCAGTACTCCGGGTCGATGGCAGACGCAGACTCTAGCTGTTGCACCCAGGCCGGGTATAAATCCGTACTAAAACTGCATAGCCTGCCTACCGCTTCGACGTAATCCCAAGGCATCAGTTGCGACAGGATGCCGCCGCCCGCCCAGGACGATTCCGCCCCGCATTGTCCGCGCTCGATGATGCTGACGCTGTAGCCGCGTCCGCTCAATTCCCATGCCGTTGCCAGACCAATGATCCCGCCGCCCGCAATCAAAATATCCGTGCTCAAACAGTTTTCCCTGCAAAAAGTAGCGCACTAAAGGGGCCAAAATTGTCATTCTGAGGCCGCAGGCCGAAGAATCTGCTTTTCAGGGCAAGTAAAAAGCAGATTCTTCGCTGCGCTCAGAATGACAATTTTGTGAGTTATTTTTTATTCACAAACCCGTTCATCCCCCTAAACCTTCCTTTCATCGACTGGTGATAGCATAGGGACGGATGAGCCTCTAGTATGCAAACCTAGGATAAAGGAGAACCCATGTCCCGCCCGGTCTTTTTACCTGCTGCACCGAACAGGTCACAACACAACGGCTTCACCCTGATCGAACTGATGATCGTGGTGGTCATCATCGGTGTTCTCGCCGCGATTGCGCTTCCCGGCTACCAGCAGTATGTCATCAAAGCAAATCGCCGCGCGGCGCAGGCGTTCATGATGGATGTCGCCAGCCGGGAAAAGCAGATGTTTCTCGATGCGCGTGCGTACGTCGCGGCAGCGAACAATGCCGCAGTGGCAGCCGATCTCAAATTGAACGTCCCGGCGGATGTGGGCAGGCGTTACACCATAACCGTGACTCTGCCCGCCGGGAATCCGCCTTCCTTCTTGGTGACCGCAACCCCTCTGGCAGGTACAGGCCAGGCGGCCGACGGCAATTTGACCCTGACCAGCGCCGGCGTTAAATCGCCTGCCGACAAGTGGTAACCGGAAAAGTCATGAACAAGCGTTTGCCATGCCAGTCCATGCGCCACCCATCGGCCGGCTTCACGCTGATTGAGATGATGG
>Ga0105164_10002577_pt1 | contig 11179 bp, 7 predicted proteins | sample VDWuncwatermetaG_FD_89674 | JGI IMG/M metagenome (GOLD analysis project Ga0105164, IMG submission 89674) | Wastewater microbial communities from Netherlands to study Microbial Dark Matter (Phase II) - VDW unchlorinated drinking water | ecosystem: Environmental > Aquatic > Freshwater > Drinking...
ACGGCGAGCCACGCAAACGCGCCGCCGAAGCACCAGCCGTTCACCGAGGCGATGGTCGGCTTGGGCAGGAGTCTCAGCCGCTTGAACATCCACTCGAAGGCGGCCTTGCGCGCCGCGGCGCGGGCCTCCGGCTTTCCCTCGGTATCGTAGAAGTACTCCTTTACGTCCATGCCGGCGCAGAAGCTGTCGCCGGCGCCCGTGATCACCAACACCCGGCAATTATCGTCGCGCTCGACTTGGGCCAGCGCATCGCACATGTCGAAGTGCATCTGCGGATTCATCGCATTCTTCGACTGCGGGCGATTGAGCGTGATGGTGGTGACCTGATCTTTCGCCTCGATCAAAAGCGTTTCGTAGGCCATTCCTCGTTTTCTCCTCTCCGGGCGGAGCTTACGCTCCGTAAACTCTGCAAGGTATGCCGCGTAAGGTCACGCCGCCGGTGGATGGGTCGTAATCCGGCCCACTGGGGATCAGCATATTGAGGTTGCTCTCTCTCCAGCCATAACCCGGTTCGTCCCGCTCGGGGAACCACCAGCCAAAAGCTGCGACGACCACGCGCGGGTCGAGGCTGCGATTGAGCGAAAGCCTCTGCTTGATCTTGCCCGCCTTAGTCTCCAGGAAGACCCATTGGCCTTCTTGAAGCCCATACTTCTCCGCCGTGTCCGGATGCAGCTCCACGATAGGGTCCGGCCTCACGATGCGCATGGAAGCAACGTGCTTGAATCCGGTCATCATGTAGGCTTCCTCTTTCCCATTGGTGAGCAGCAGCGGATATTCTTCAGGTATATCTACCGTTCTGGCCAATTCTTGCCAAAGCGGCATCGGCTCGTATCCGAGTTTCGCAAGCTGCTCGGAGTAAATTTCGATCTTGCCCGAGGGGGTCCGATAATCATGCGGGCGATATTCCCGCTTGGGTTTCATGACTCTCTTTTCTTTGAATGTCTCGTAGCTCATGCCACTGGGTTTCAACATCAGATCGAGGGCTTCATCGTCGTGCTCCCAGAAATCCCCGGCGAGGCCCAGTCTCTTGGCGAGTTCGTTCATGATTTTCGTGTCCGGCCAGCATTCCGCCGGCGGCTCAACGAGCTTGGGATAAGAGCGGATCTCCTCGTGCCACCCCGGCCAATATCCCAGCTCCTCGTGTTCCATGCCCCAGGCGGCGGGCAGCACGATGTCGGCAAGCGCCGCCGTCGGAGTCATGAAGAGCTCCGAGATCACGATGAAATCCAGTTTCATCAGCGCCCGGTAAGTCTCGTTTGAATTGGGATAACTCACCAGGGGATTTGTCAGAATGAACATGGCCGCCTTGATGGGGTACGGATCCTCATCCAGGATTGCCTTGATCATCACATGAGGCGGTATGAAAGCCGAGCGTTGCGCAAACTTGAATTTGTCGCCGAGGATCTTTTCCGCTCTCCTCGGATATTTGTTCAGGAGAAAAAAGCTTCCCGGCCTGGTGAAGGGCGGCGGGGTCAGCATCACGTCCCCGCCGGGGATGTTAAGGTTGCCGCAGATCGCCCGCATGATGGCGGCCACGCGCCCGGTCTGAAAGCTGTTCAGAAGCTGCTCGACGGCGTTTCCGACATGCATTGCAGCGGGCTTGGTCTGGCTGTAGGTTCTTGCGAACTCCTCGATCTGGCGGCACGGAACCCAGGTCAGCTTTTCGACCTCGTCCAGGGAGAAGGTCGAGACGTGTTCGCGCATCTTCTCGAAACCGACGGTCCAGTTGTCGACGATGTCCCGGTCATAGAGCTTTTCCTCGATGATGACTTTCAGCACGCCCGCGGCCAGCGCGCCGTCGCTGCCCGGTCTGGGCTTGATCCACAGGTCCGCGAGCTTGGCCACATAGGTTCTTTGTGGATCGATGGTGATGATCTTTCCGCCCGCCTCAAGGCTCTTCTCCAGCGTCTCTCGTCTGAGGCCGCCGGTGGTATGGGCCATGTTGACGCCCCACAAGACGATCAGGGCAGGCGTGTTATCGTCGTCGCACACGGCGCTCGCCCCGTATGTGAAGGCGGCGCCCATGCCCTTCGGGATGCCGCAACACCACCCCGGCGTCACCACCCCCGGGGTTCCAAACGCGGTGGCCAGCCTCTGGCCGAAGGCGAACTCCAGACCCTTTGGCTCTCCCAATCCGAAGGCGACGGATTCAGGGCCGAGCGTCGTTTTTAATTGGTTGAATTTCGCCGCGACGGTGTCAAGCGCCTCATCCCAGGAGATGCGCTGCCATTTTCCCTCGCCCCTCGCTCCCACCCTTTTTTGCGGATAGAGCAGGCGGTCCTTGTGACCCAGAACCTCCGGGATGGTGAAGCGCCCCTTGTTGACCGCGCACTGCTCCGCGTACAGCCCGCTTTCCATGTCCGGCTCGAGGTCCACGACCCTGCCGTCCTCGACGATCGCGTTCATGCTGCAGTGCGCGGGGCAGAGGTGGCAAAAGGTTGCAACCTCAGACCTCGTTGTCGAGCCCACAGAGCCGAAATTCGCCCGCCTTGCTATCTGGTCGGGATGGATAAAGGATTCCATCGTTGGGCTGAAGCCGGGATCGCCGGTGGTAAACTTTTCCATGGTGACGATCTCTTTGCGATCCGCATCCATGGCCAGCACCAGGCAGGAGCTGACGAGCTTCCCGTCCATGGAAACCGTACATGCCCCGCATTCGCCGATCCCGCACCCTTCTTTGGTCCGGGACAGTCTGAAATCTTCGGTCAACACATCCAGGAGGGTCTGCCTTGGCTCCACCGCGATTTCGCGCGCGTCGCCGTTGACGTTCAATCGGGTCACATGTGTCATTCCGCCCGCCTTTCCCGCTCAGCCCCTCGCCCTGGCGATCACCTGTTCCAGCCCCTGCCTGACCAGCATCCCGACGATCTTCCTTCGGTACGATGCATAGCCGCGAAGATCGTCGATGGGGAGCGATTCACCGGAGGCGATTCGGCCAACCTCTTCCAGCAGTTCCTTATCCTTCGAATTCCCGCTGAGCCTCTTGCCCCTGAGGGTCGCCTCGGCCATGCCTGCCCTGAAGGGAGTCGGCGCCACTGCGCCGAGCGCGATCCTGGCCTCCCGGCACAGGTCTCCATCGAGCAGCACGAACGCCGCCGCACCGGCCATGGAGACATCCATCATCCTCAGGCTGTGCTTCAAGTAGATGCCCTGCGCGCGAATAGGCGAATTGGGCACACGCACTTCGGTGATCAATTCGTCATGGCTGAGGACGCTTTTCCCCGGACCAACGAAGAATTCATTCATCGGAACCAAACGTTCTCCGCCAAGCCCAACGCATCGAACCGATGCCTCGAGGGTGAGCAGCGGCGGAGCGAACTCGGCCGAAGGCGACGCGTTCGCCAGATTGCCTCCGAGCGTTCCGAGATTGCGTATCTGGGGCGTTCCCAGCACTCCGGCAGCCTGACTCAAGACCCGGAATTTCTTGCTGATCACGTCCGAGTCCTGGATCGATTGGATCGTGGTCAACGCGCCGATTCGCAATCCTTCGTTCGCATCGTAGCGGATCTGGTCGAGAGCGGGGATCCGCTTGATGTTGATGAGCATCCGAGGCAGCAGCCTCCGCTGTTTCATCTTGATGAACAGATCCGTGCCGCCGGCAAAAAGCTGAGCGTCCGCGCCATATCCGGAGAGCAACGAGCATGCTTCCTCAACGGTGCGGGGAAAAAACATCTCGAATTCCGGCAATCCCAGCTGCACAGCCTATTTCTCCAACGGCGCGCGGCCCGCTAAAGCGCCCGCTCCCGTAGCACGCGCCGATCGATTTTGCCCTGCCCGGTTTTCGGCAGTTCGTCAAGGAAGTCAAAGGACCTCGGAATCTTGTGCGGGGCCAATCGCTCCCTGCAGAACCGTTTCAGCTCATCCTGCACGTCGGCGGTGCCCTCTGCGCCGTCTCTCAGCGCTACGAAGGCCTGGATCTTCGTCAGGCCGTCCCCGTCCTTGATCCCCAACGCCGCGCACTCCCTGACGCGCGGACACTCCTGGAGAGCGCGTTCGACTTCCAGCGGCGACACCCAAACTCCGCTTACCTTTACCATTTCGTCGGCGCGCCCGACATGCCAGAAGTAGTCCTGCTCATCCTGGATGAAAATGTCTCCGGTATTGATCCATTCGTCGCCCAAAAAAGTCGCTTTCGATTTTTCATGCTCGCGCACGTAATACTGGGCGGCCGCGTCGCTCCGCGTCAGCAAAAGACCGGGTTGTCCTCTGGGAACCTCCAATCCATCGTCATCGACGAGCTTGATCTCCGCCAGGGGCGTGACCGTCCCGGAACTCCCAGGCCGGACCGCACCCAGGCGATTGCACAGGTAACCCATACCCGACTCAGCAGAACCCAATCGATCGATCACCTCGATGCCGAAGGCGCTGACCCATTCCTCATAGAGCTGCGGCGAGAGCACCTCCCCTGAAGAGATGGTGTGGCGAAGGCAGCTCAGGTCGGAGCGCTCATGTCCCGGTGTTTGAATCATCGCCCTCATCATGGTCGGCACATTCAGCATCACCGTGGGCCGAAATTTCCGGATGAGCTGAAATATCAGCGCCGCTGTCGCCTTTTCCCCGAACAAGATGACCCCGGCTCCGCTGTGTAGCGCAAACAACAGCCCGTTATCGCGGGCGTAGTGAAAGAATAGTTTCGGGACGATAAGGACGATATCGTCGGTCTTGTAGCCGAGAATGGTGTTGAAGGACTCGTAGGAAAGAACGGAATCACGATGCATATGGGGAACGCCCTTCGGCTTGCCCGTGGTGCCGCCCGAGAAGTTCCAGAATGCAAGGTCATCCCTGTGCGTCGGCTCGATCTCGAGCCGATCATCGGCGGATTCGATCATATCGTCCAGACTGAATTCTCCTCGCTTGAGGTCCCGAATGCCCACGCCCGCAACCAGAAATGCTTTGGGATATCTCGCGTCCCTGGCGCCCTGCCGCACCTTTTCCAGCGTCGTCTTGTCTACAACCGCGACCTTGGGCTTTATCAGATTCAGCAGATACGCATAGTCATGCGGCTTGAGATAGGTGTAGGCGTGGGTGCCGACCGCGCCAATCTTCATGGTGGCCAGCCATGCCGCGACCCATTCGGGAGAATCTTCGAGTATCAACAAAACCCGGTTCTCAGGCTCAACACCCAGTTCTTTGAGCACATTTCCAACCCGGTTAGTCAAACGCCATAAGTCGAGAAAACTATAGGCCTTGTCCTGGGTGTAAATTGCGGTTTTATCGCCTCTGCCCGCCTCTAGATTCACGTCGAGATAATAGCAGCCGAGGTTTAGCTTCTCAGGTAAGGAAAATTCGATCTGTTCGCCTTTGATCATTGAAAACTTTTTACCCGAATCCGCGGTAGATGTCTATCGTTGTGGGATTTAGGTCTGGGAGGTCGCTCCGCCGGTCACGAAACGGGTTACCGCCATTGGGGCGCTGTTGTGTCAACCATTCGTTCAGCGAATCTTCAGTTCTTCCTGGGCTTTCTTCGCAAATGTCCAATCCGCGATGTTCGACATCGGCACGTCGTCTTTCGATTTGCGCGTGTCGCGAACCAACTGAACGACATTTTTCATCGTCTCATCGGAAGCGACGCCGCTACGGCTATATAGGCCGACGACGTCTTGGTAGATGCTTTCGCGGATATCCGCGTCTTTCATTCCCCATTTGTTTTCCATGAGCGACAGGATCTCGCTTTTCCGGCCGCGGATGTAATCGGTGCTTTTGAGCAGCGCCTTGATCATCTTCACGATCTCGTCCGGCTTCTCTTTCAGCTTCACGGTGTGAACCGCCAGGCCAGCGAGCGGGATCTTCATGATGTCGTTGAAAGCCAATAACTGGTTAAAGCCCCGTTTGGTCGCTAAATTATTGAAGGGCGGAACCAGCATCGCGGCTTGAATGGAGCCGCTTTCGAGAGCCGCGTAGCGGCTGGAGCTGCCGCCGATCTGCAGGAAGGTCACATCCTTTTCGGGATTCATGCCGTATCTGCGCAGGATCATGACCGCTTCGCTGTGTGGCGTGCCACCGAAGCTGCTGATGCCGAAGATCCTTCCCTTAAGATCTTCGACTTTCTTAACGTTGGGGCTGGTAACGAGATAGTGATCGGCGCCGTCCATGGCCGCCATGACGATGCGAACCGGCAGCCCGGAAAGCGCCGCGCCGATGAAGTTCGAAAACGTCCCGCCGTAATCGATGTTCCGAGTGACCACGCCGTTGACCACCACCTGATTTTGCATGATGACGACGACGGCGTTGATTCCCTCGCTTTTGAAGAAGCCCCTTTCCTCGGCGATGACGAAGGGCAGCCCGGTAGTGCCGGTTCTGGTTGTGAGTCCGAGAGTGACACGGCCCTCTTGAGCCGAGAGATTTGGGGGCGCTGAAATCAGAATAATTACGAACGGAAGAAAGCTGCAAAGGAATCCCGTCATGGTCATATTTTGCCTCCGGCCCGATTTCAGAGCCTCAAGCACCATCAGAAAAACCGAATTGCCCCGATATCCCGTTTTGTGGGGGGACAATATCCGATAAGGCCGCGTTACGTCAACTTGGGGGCCGGAGACAAGCGGCAAAAATTCAGGAACCTCCTTTCACTCTCCGCTTGACCCCCCCGAATCTCTGAAATACATTAACTACAAATTGGGTGCCGTGACCGTATCGGCGCCACAGGTGAGGGTCGATGCGGAGGGTCGACACAGGGATAAACCCAGTCTTAAGGGCTTTATGCTGACAGGAAACGAAATTCGAAAATCATTCTTGGATTATTTTGCCAGGCAGGGCCATGCCGTGGTGCGAAGCTCCTCGCTGGTGCCGGAAAAAGATCCGACGCTGCTCTTCACCAACGCCGGCATGGTTCAGTTCAAGAATATCTTTTTGGGCGTGGAGAAACTCCCCTACGTGCGCGCCGCCAGCTCGCAGAAGTGCCTGCGCATCAGCGGCAAGCACAACGATCTGGAAGCCGTCGGGCGCGACACCTACCACCACACCTTCTTTGAGATGCTCGGCAACTGGTCTTTCGGCGATTACTACAAGGCAGAGGCGATCGCCTGGGCCTGGGATCTTCTCACCCGGGAGTGGGCCCTTCCCAAAGAGCGGCTTTGGGCTACCGTATTCCAAACAGACGACGATTCGGAGCGGCTCTGGCGTAAAGTGAGCGCTCTTCCCGCAGACCGTATCCTGCGCTTTGGCGAAAAAGAAAATTTCTGGGAGATGGGAGAGACCGGCCCCTGCGGTCCCTGCAGCGAGATCCACATTGATCGCGGGGCCGAGGCCTGCGACCGGAAGCGGGAGAAGGGACACCGTTGCCGGGTGAACGGCGATTGCGCCCGCTTCATCGAGCTGTGGAATCTGGTTTTTATTCAGTACAACCGCGATTCGGACAGAGAGCTGGAAGAATTGCCGGCTAAACACGTGGACACGGGAATGGGGCTGGAGCGGATCGCGGCGGTGCTTCAGGGGATGCTCTCCAATTACGATGTCGATTTCATGCGCGACCTGATCGGTACGACCGAAAAGCTTGCAGGAAAAAAATACGGCGCGGCGCCCGAAACAGACATTTCTTTCCGGGTGATCGCGGATCACGCGCGGGCCGTAAGTTTTCTGATCGCTGACGGGGTGGCGCCCGGCAACGAGGGGCGCGGCTATGTGCTGAGAAGGCTGCTCCGGCGCGCGGCCAGGCATGGGCGCCTGATCGGCTTGAGCGAGCCCTTTCTCCACCGGGTGGCGGCCACTGTCACTAAGATTATGGGCGGGGCCTATCCGGAGCTGCGCGGCGAACAGCAACGGATCTCTGAGACGATTCGCGGCGAAGAGGAGCGTTTTGGCGAAACCCTGGAAAAGGGGCTGGTGCTCCTGGAAGAGGCGGTGGGCGCGCTCAAGCGCCAGAAGAAAAAGATCCTCTCCGGAGAAGTGGCTTTCCGGCTCTACGACACCTACGGCTTTCCCCTCGATCTCACCGAGGATATTCTCCGGACGGAAGGCATTGGGGTCGATCAGGCAGGATTCGAAAAATTGATGGAGGAACAGAGGAGCCGCGGGCGCGAGGCGAGGGAGATTGTACAGAGCGATCTAAAAATTCAGCTCGATCGCGAGATCCGCTTCGTCGGTTACGACCGGTTTGACGCGGAATCTACAGTTCTTGCCATTTACGCGGAGGGAGAGGGGAGAGCGGAGGTTGGCGAGAGCGCTGAAGTGGATCTCTTCACCGCGGAAACGCCCTTTTACGGCGAGTCCGGCGGCCAGGTGGGCGACCGGGGCGCCATTGAAACTTCGCGCGGCGATCAAATGGAAGTGATCGATACCCAGCACCCGACGCCGCAGCTTACGGTCCATCGCGGACGGGTAAAAAAGGGGCGCATCCAGGTCGGTGACCGCGTCCACCTGGTCGTGGATGCCAAGCACCGCAAGCGCACCATGCTCAACCACTCGGCGACCCACATCCTCCACTCCGTGCTGAGGGAGGAGCTTGGCGCGCATGTTCGGCAAGCGGGCTCCCTGGTGGCGCCGGATAGATTGCGATTCGACTTCAACCACACGGGGGCCATCCCGCCGGAGAAGCTGGAGGAAATAGAGAAAAAGGTAAACGAGCGGGTCCGTCTCGACGCCGAGGTGAAGACTGAGGAGTCGAGCTACGACGAGGCGGTGCGCAAAGGGGCGCTTGCCTTCTTTGGCGAGAAATACGGTGACCGTGTCCGCGTGGTGCGGATCGGAGATTTTTCCACGGAACTCTGCGGCGGCACGCATGTCCACCGCTCCGGCGAGATCGGGCTCTTTAAGCTCCAGGCCGAGGCGGGAGTGGCTGCGGGAGTGAGGCGCGTCGAAGCCGTCACTGGAGAAAGCGCGCTGGATTTGATCCGTCGGTATGAGCAGAGTCTGAAAGAGATCGGCGGGTTGGTGCGGGCAAGCGCCGACGACGCCGTCGAGAGGGTAAAAAAGCTTCTGCAGCAACAGAAGGAATTGGAGAGAGAGATCGAACGGCTGCGCGGGCAGTTCGGCAAGAACCAGATTCCCGATCTGTTGGCGAAGAGACAAGATATTAACGGGACCAGCGTTATTGTCGAAAAGGTGGAGAACATGGACTCCCGCCAACTCCGGGAGACAGCGGATCAGCTTAAGGAGAAGATGGGGAGCGGGTTTGTTTTTCTGGTGTGTTCTGGAGAGTCAAACGTTACCATGGTCTCTAGCGCCAGCGCCGATTTAACCCGGCGGTATCATGCTGGAAATATCATTAAGGAAGTTGCGCCGATTGTGGGAGGGGGAGGAGGCGGACGGCCTGATTTTGCGCAAGCCGGAGGCAAGGACCCCTCGAAAGTGGAGCAGGCTTTAAAAAGAGTGCGGGAGATCATTAGCAAACCAACCATTCCATAATGAAAATCCAAACTAAAAAGCTGGTGGAGAAAACCCAGGGATACTGCGATATCATCGACATCACGGCCAAGGTTCAAGACCAGATTAAAAAAGAGAAAATTCAAAAAGGATTGGCCACCCTTTTCGTCTCGGGCTCCACGGCGGCCCTCACCACGATCGAGTATGAGCCGGGCCTGGTCCAGGATGTGAAAGAGTTAGTAGAAAAACTCATCCCATCGAATAAAAGATACCATCACGACGACCGCTGGGGCGACGACAATGGGTTTTCTCATCTGCGCGCCTCGCTCTTCGGTCCCTCCCTGCAAATACCCATCGAGAGCGGCCGGATGCTCCTCGGCACCTGGCAGCAGGTCGTCCTGGTGGATTTCGATAACCGCCCGCGCACGCGCGAGATCGTAGTCCAGATCATGGGGGAGATGGAGTGAAAGAGGAAGGCAGCAAGAAGATAGAGATCGAAGGCGCTACGGGACGAAACCATTTGGAGTTCAACGACATCCGCCTTTTCCGCGATCTGCTGGGACACCACGATGAGCACATCAAGATCATTCAGCGCAGTCTCGGGGTAAAAATCCACATCCGGGGCTCAACGGTGGAAATCGAAGGCGACCCCGTGGAGGTCGAGCTCTCCACCAGGGTGGTCAAACAGCTTTACGGTCTCTTGGAGAAGGGCTATCCGGTCTACGGCAGCGATGTGGATTACGCTGTTCGTATTCTGAGCGGGGACGGCAAGGCCGATCTGCAGGATATTTTCCTCGACACGATTTACATCTCTTTCCATAAGCGGGTCATCACGCCGAAGAGCATCGCCCAAAAGGCCTATATCGACGCGATCCGGCGCTATGACATCGTCTTTGGCATCGGCCCGGCGGGAACCGGGAAGACTTACCTTGCCATGGCGATGGCCGTGGCGGAGCTGATGAAAAACAACTACGTGCGCATCATCCTGACCCGGCCCGCGGTGGAGGCGGGGGAAAAATTGGGTTTCCTGCCCGGCGACTTGGCGGAGAAGGTCAATCCTTATCTGAGGCCGCTCTACGATGCGCTCCATGACATGGTCGATTTCGACAGGGCGCGGAAGCTGGTCGAGCGCGGCACTATCGAGGTGGCGCCCCTGGCCTTCATGCGCGGCCGGACACTGAATGATTCCTTTGTCATCCTCGACGAGGCGCAGAACACCACCCCGGAGCAGATGAAGATGTTTCTCACCCGTCTGGGCTACGGCTCCAAGGCGGTGATTACCGGCGATGTGACGCAGATCGATTTGCCGGCAGGGAAACCTTCCGGCCTAAAAGAGGCGTGGCGCATTTTGAAAGAGGTCGAAGGGATCCGCTTCATCACCTTTACCGAAAGGGACGTGGCGCGCCATCGCCTGGTTCAGGAGATCATAACCGCCTACGAACGAAACGAGATGAAATCCACGGCGGATAACAAGGCCTATTCTGGCAAACCCATAAGCTGAGCGCAGTCGGCCTGCTGTTCCTCCCTTGCCATGAGCGTAGATATTACCCATAAGGAGCGGGGCAAGAAGGTTCCTACCCGCGAGCTTAGGAAAATGGCGGAGGGGATCCTTGCGTTTCTCAAGCAGGATCGAGCCGAACTTAGTCTGGCCTTGGTGGATAACCGGAAGATCCAAAAGTTAAACGCCAGGTATCGAAACAAGAACGAGCCCACGGATGTCTTATCTTTCCCTTCCGGGGGGAGTCTCCCGACGGGGATGCAAATCCTCGGAGACGTGGTTATCTCGGTGGAGAAAGCGGAAGAACAGGCGAGGAAGAGAAGAAAAACGTTGGAGCGGGAAATGACGGATCTGCTGATTCACGGCATCCTCCATCTCCTCGGC
>Ga0105164_10002579_pt1 | contig 11176 bp, 15 predicted proteins | sample VDWuncwatermetaG_FD_89674 | JGI IMG/M metagenome (GOLD analysis project Ga0105164, IMG submission 89674) | Wastewater microbial communities from Netherlands to study Microbial Dark Matter (Phase II) - VDW unchlorinated drinking water | ecosystem: Environmental > Aquatic > Freshwater > Drinking...
TAACGGTCGACGATTCACAACTCAAGGAAAAGCCGTAATGGATCTCAAGACACTCATCGGGACGTGCGTGGCAGTCTTTTTGGCTGAGATGGGCGACAAGACCCAGCTTACGGTCTTCGGCGCAGCCACTGCGACGCGGAGGCCTCTCGAGGTGTTCTTGGGCGCGACGATCGGCCTTGTGCTCGTCACGCTCCTGGCGGTGGTCGCGGGGCACCTCGCAGGCCATCTGGTCCCGTCAAAATGGCTCCGCGTCGTGGGCGGAGTGCTGTTTGTGGGGATTGGGCTCTCGCTATTGCTCAAACCGAACGGCTGATGGACTTCAACAAAGCGCCCTTCATCGTCATCTGGGAGATGACCCAGGCCTGTGACCTCGCCTGCGTGCACTGCCGAGCCAAAGCCCAGTCACTTCCGCTCCCTGGCGAGTTGAGCCGCGAGGAAGGCCTGGCGCTCCTAGATGAAATCGCCGACATGGGCGCGAAGGTCTGTGTCCTGAGCGGTGGCGACCCGTTGAAGCGCACGGATCTGCCGGACCTCATCCGGTACGGCAAGGCGAGGGGGTTACGGATGGCAACAATCCCCGCCGCCACGCCGTTGCTGACGCGGGAAATCGTCAAGGCGCTGAAGGACGCCGGGCTCGATCAGATGGCCCTGAGCCTCGATGCCAGCACGCCTGAGGCGCATGATCGGTTTCGAGGAGTTGAGGGGGCGTTCCAGAAGACGATGGAGGCGATTCAATGGGCCCATGAAGCGGAGCTTCCCCTCCAGATCAACACCGTGATGAGCCAGCACAACTTCAACGATGTGGACCAGCTCATCGAGTTGGTGCGGCACCTTGGCGTGGTCTTCTGGGAGGTGTTCTTTTTGGTCCCGGTAGGTCGAGGAGCGGAGATTTCTGGGCTTTCCGCCGAGCAGTATGAACAGGTGTTTGCCAAGTTGTACCGCGTGGCTCGCAGCGCGCCGTTCATCGTGAAGGTCACGGAGGCTCTGCATTTCCGGCGGTACTACTACGAGCAACGCTTGCGGGAGCTGGGGATCGATCCGCAGCAACTGGCCTGGAACGGCGTTGAGCTGCCGCCGGAGTTGCGCCAGGTCGAAGGGCCACGCGGTTCAATTGGGCAAGCCCCGCAGGCGGTGAACGCAGGCAAAGGGTTTGTCTTCGTGGCCTATAACGGTGAGGTCTATCCGAGCGGATTTCTGCCGCTGTCTGCGGGAAATATCCGCACCACGTCGTTACGGACGATCTACCAGGCGTCACCGATTTTTCAGGCGCTGCGCGACCCGAATTGCCTCAAGGGACGTTGTGGCGCCTGCGAATACCGCGCCATCTGCGGCGGCTCCCGCTCCCGAGCCTACGCGGTTACTGGTGACTACCTCGCTGAGGAACCATGTTGCGCCTACCAGCCACGCACGTCTCGCACAGTCCCAGTGTTGACTGGGCGAGGGGAAAGCTGATGGCTGACAACTTGGCTGAGAAACGGCTCGAAGAGTTCTTGCGGGAAGCGCCGCAGGCCAGCCGCGAGGAGATCCTGGAATTCCAGAAGCTCGTCGAGCAGTACTTCTTAGGCGACATCACACCCGATGAGTTCAAGGCGCGCCGCCTCCAGATGGGTACCTACGGCATCCGCAACACCAAAGACATCCACATGCTGCGGATCAAGATCCCCCAGGGCAAGCTTAACGCGAGACAACTGGAGTGCCTGGCGGATTTGGCCGAGCGCTACTCCAAAGGAATCGGCCACATCACGACCCGCCAGGACATACAGCTCTACTGGATTCCCACCCGTGAAGCGCCGATGGCGATGGCCCAAGCCGCTTCCGTCGGACTGACGACACGGGAGGCCTGCGGCAACAGCGTCCGCAACGTCACCGCCTGCCACTTGGCCGGGGTCAGTCCCAGCGAAGTCTTTGATGTGACGAAGCATGCTGAGGCGGTCACGCGGCATTTCCTGCGCAACCCGGTCAGTCAGAAGCTGCCGCGCAAGTTCAAGATCGCCTTCGAGGGCTGCCCAGTTGATCACGCCAAGACTGCAATTCACGACATCGGGGCGGTAGCCGCAGTTCAGGAAGTAAACGGCAAGCGCGTCTGGGGATTCCGGCTCTATGTGGGCGGCGGCCTGGGCTCGGCGCCCATGCAGGCGATTTTACTGGAGCCGTTTACGCCCGTCACGGAGTTGCTGCGCACCTGCGAGGCCATCGTCCGCGTCCATGACCGACTGGGCGATCGCAAGAACAAAACCGCAGCGCGCATCAAGTTCGTCGTGAAACGATTGGGCCCCGAGGCGTTTCGGCAGGAGGTGTTTGCCGAGCGCAAGACGCTGCCGCAGTACTCCTACCCAGAGATGGCCGCCACCGAGACGGACGAACAGCCTCCCGTGCCGCTGGATCTCCCTGCAGCGCCTGCCGTGAACGGTACCTTCAAGCGCTGGATGTTCACCAACGTGATGGGTCAGAAACAGCCGGGCTATTCGGCAGTGACGATCCGGCTTCGGCTGGGTGATATCACGTCCGCGCAGATGCTGGTTCTCGCACGGATCATCCACCGCTACTGCGGGGAATGCCTACGCACGACGATTGAGCAGAACCTTGTGTTGCGTTGGGTGCGCAACGAGCACCTCGCCGCGCTGTTTGGCGAACTGGAACCGCTCGGCCTCGCTGAGCCTGAGGCCAACAGGCTGTATGATGTGACCTCGTGCCCCGGCGCGGAGACCTGCCAGCTTGGCATCGCGGCCTCCCGTGGATTGAGTCGGGCCATTGAGGCACGGTTCAAAGAGGTTGGGCTTGCCGGCGAGGATCTCGAGAACGTCCGCATCAAGATCAGTGGCTGCCCCAACTCCTGCGGCCAGCACCACATCGCGGATATCGGCTTCTTCGGTGGGGCGCGAAAGATCACCGAACGCCTGGCGCCGCACTTCCAACTCCTGCTCGGCGGCCTCACCGAGGAAGGCAAGGCGCAGTTTGGGCAGCCGGTCTTAAAACTTCCTGCTAGGCGCATCCCCGATGCTGTGGTGCAGATCCTCGAGCTCTATCGCAAGGACCGCCAGTCCGCGCAGGAGTCCTTCCAGGCATTCGTGGCTCGCGTGGGGATCAACTACTGGAAGCAGGCACTTGCACCGTTTGAGGCGCTCCCGCCCTACGAGGAATCTCCTGAAGCCTACCGCGACTGGGGCGCAGAAAGCGAGTTCTCGCTGGTTGGCATGGGCCCCGGCGAGTGCGCCGCCTAGTTTGTTCATGTTCATGATCCACGCTGATTCGCCATGCCCAAGGTATTCATCCTTGTTGACATCAACCCCGGCCATGAGCGCTTCGTCCAGCAGCGCCTCCAACGCCTGCCCAGCATCAGATTCGCCTACCAGGTGACCGGCGAGCACGACCTGATCGCCTTCCTTGACGCCGAGCCTTACGAGGAACTGGCGATTACGGTCGCCAGCATCCGCCGTATCGAAGGCGTCCGCGACACCGAAACCCTCCTAGTCTTAGCCTGACGTCTGTGCTATTTGACCTAAGCCTAAGAAGGCATCTATGATAGTCGATACCGATCGTGGTTAGCTCTGTGACACCAGCGTTAAGTACCGGTGCCACTTTGACAGGCGCGTCTCCCTAAAGCCGAACTCATCTTCTAATCCAGCGGGAGTTCCCCGCCTGTGAAGGCGGGGGTGAGAGCCGTTCCGGCGGCTTCCGTGGTGGAGTATGATAGGAGGCCATGCGCCTCCACAAAGCCGCCCATACGGTATACAAGACCCAGTATCATATCGTGTGGGTCACCCGGTATCGGAGGAAAATCCTCGTCCCAGGCGTGCAACGATACCTGCACGTCAAGCTGGAGGAAGTCCGCAAGTGGTACCCGGATTGGGCATACGCCGCTATCGGGATGGAGGTCGACCATGTGCACCTGCACATGGTGATTCCCCCGAAATACGCAGTCAGTTTCGCGGTGGAGACGCTGAAGCAGAACACCAGCCGCGCGCTCGCTGAGAAATTTGCGTTCCTGAAGCAGGTCTACTGGGACGAGGACGGGATCTGGTCCACGGGGTACTTCGTCTCGACCGTTGGAGTGAACGAAGCGATCATCCGGCGGTACGTGAAGATGCAGGGGAAGGAAGACGCCGGACAAGCGGAGCTTGAATTTTGATTTGAGTACCACGCCTGTAAAGGCGTGGGTATCTATCAGGTTTTGATCAGCGTCGGCTTCGGGGAGTTTTTCTCTTAATTTCAACGGCGGCTTGAGATTATCAGGCCGCCATTGATGTCTCTGATTGACGTGCCGGCGACCAAGGTGGAAAATAGTGTCTGGTCATTTTTTTCAGCTTAGTCGTTCAAAATAATATGGGGCGAGGTTTGAAAATTTGCATGCTAATGAATTGAAACAATGGAGCGCTTAAGGCTTAAGGCATAGGTATATGTGATGAACAAACTCCCACGAGTCACCCTGCTGTTTTGGATCATGAAGATCGCGGCCACCACGTTGGGTGAGACGGCCGGAGACCTTTTATCTATGACGTTGAAGGTCGGCTACGCGGTGAGTTCTATGGTGTTGATTGGACTGTTTTTCGTCAGTCTTGTGACTCAATTGAGATCGAAACGGTATCACCCAGCGCTGTATTGGTCGGTCATCCTTTTAACCAGCACGGCTGGCACCACCATGTCAGATTATATGGATCGCACCTTAGGGCTTGGCTACGCCAAGGGGGCTCTCATGTTAGCCACCATTTTGGCGGCCATTTTCGTGTACTGGCGCTATAGCGCGCATTCTTTTTCTATTCAAAATATTCGAACGTTTAAAGGCGAAGTGCTGTATTGGACGGCCATCCTCTTCTCAAATACCTTAGGGACCGCGCTGGGTGATTTCTTGGCTGATAATTCCGGTCTTGGATTTGCCGGTGGCGCGTTATTAATCGCTGGGTTGCTGGCACTGACAGCCTTCGCCACATTCTCTACCCGAATTTCTAAGACCTTGTTGTTTTGGATTGCGTTTGTTCTCACCCGTCCGTTTGGTGCGACCATGGGGGACGTGCTCACAAAATCAACAGAAAAAGGCGGACTCAACTTCGGGACGATCGGCTCATCTTTAATTCTTGGCGTAATCCTTGTCATTTTGATTCTGTACACCACTTTGTATCAAAATAAGGAAACACGTGCCGTGGCTAAAGTGAGGTGCTGAAATCGGGGACACTGTCCCCATTTCCCCGTCTACCTTTTCCCACAGCGCTACTACTAGCTACTGGACATGGCTAGAGCTGAGGGAATCGCTTACGGTATCCGGTGTAGTTCCGTTCCGGCAGGGCAGGATACGGAAAGGGCCGCCTCTGGGCGCTGAGCCAAGCCTGACCTTCAGGCGAAAAGTTCTGGTTATTGCATAGTTCGGGGAACCAACTTGAACACGGGATCGCAGCCGTTTTGTGGGTCTCTGTCCCACTTGAGGTTAGGGTAGAGAAACTGAATTAAGCCATCGCCAACAACTCGCGCTGGCAGCAATTCTCGCCAGCCCATTGACAGCTTCCCTCTCTAGGGCTAGGCTACTTTCATAAGAGAATAGAGACATGCGAAGCCTAAAATGGTTTCATCACAGCAGCACGCTAGCGCTCAGTGTCGGTATCGTCGTGCTGTTGGGGGTGATCGTCATCCCACATGACCGTCCGATTCCAGTCAATACGTCGGCCGACACCGACGAACTTGTCATCTCGAGTCCGGACGACTCTGGTCTGACCGACCAACTAACGAAGGGACTTTCGGTTACCTCACCCCCCTTACTCGTTGCGCAGTGGACTCACAGCGTAGTGGCGCTCAACCCACTGCATCGTTCTGAAGTCCCCCGTACGATCCTCGTTGTTCGTGCTAGCTCACCTCGAGCTCCGCCACCTCTTCTCTCCTAGGTTCATCCCGTAAGTTCAGCCTTCGGTTCACGTCTCTGGTCTCTAGTCGGAATCAGTTGCAAGAGGAGGTGATAGGAATGCGGCGTTTTGTCGGGGTATGTGCTCTTAGTAGCGCAGTATTCTTGAGTCTAGGTTTAGCCTTGGCGGCCGAGCCACCGGCCACAGGGAACGCACCCTCAACGACCACAGCCCCACCGGCAGCGAAGAAGACACTCAAACCCACCAAAGCCGCCAAGGTGACGGCTCCCAAGAAGCCAAAGGTGGCTAAGACGAAGACACCCAAGCCAGTCATAGCCCCTCACAACGCCAAGAAGAAAGTTGGGCAGACAACTCCAAGTGCTCCATCGGCAACCCCTGCCACTTCAGCCGCTGGGTCGACCCAGCGCTGAACCAGAAGTCCGGAAGGGAGTAATCGTATTGGCACCGAGGCCCCGCCCCAACAGCGGCAGCCATCAACAACCGTAGAAAGGGAGAAAAAGATGAAGCGCAGTTTCGTAGGATGGTTTGTCTTGGGATTTATGATGTGTAGTGGAGGGCTTTCCGTGGCGCGTGCCGTGGAGCAAGGAGGGCAGCCCACCAAGCACCAGGCGACAGCAGCGAGCGCCACAGCCACGGCTGCCCCAGTGTCGGCTCCGGCGATACCAGCCCCCCAACCAGTGGTGACCCCAAGCGCCTCAACCGTCAGCGGTCAGCCACAGCCATTCCAGGCTGCCACGACATCGCCACTTGAGGGAACAACCTGGCCAGTCAAGGTGACACCTGATGCAATGGCAGCGCAGAGAGGCGAGAAGCCGTTTGACGACTCGCTGATCTTTAAGGATGGAAGGGTGACGATGAGCGCGTGTGTCAAGATGGGCTTTGCCCCCTCACTCTACACCACCATTCCAGCTGGCAGCTCGTGGTCTTTCTTGACCCGACAGATGAGTACAGCCCAGGGCCAGACGAGGTGGGTGGCCACATTCACGGGAGAAGCCGTCAAAGGGACGATGACGTGGACGAAGCAGGACGGCACCATCTTGCACTACACCGTTGAGGGAAAGAAGGAGACACCCCCCGGGGCCTCGTGACCTAAACGGACGTCGTTCTATAGAAATTTCGCGAAGCGAAATTTCTCGGGATGGGAAGCCGGCAGGGCCGGAAGGATGCAGACCAGGGAACCCGGGCATGCCCGGGGGCATGGCCGAAGGTCGTTCGAGCGGCGCTCGTACCCATAAAATACCCCGCCCATGGGTGGGGTATTTTTCTACTGTTGCTCTTAGGAGCAAGGGGGACCCCACCTCGTTGGACGTTGAGAGAGTAACCTCTGAGAGCGACAGTGGCATCGATCCCCATAAGGCCACGAGCATAATGAACGTTGGTCGAAGCGATCGGTTCGAGTTGAACGGCTTCTGGTGGGTGCTCGCGCTGCTCCTCCTGCTCGGCGTGCAACCGCTAGCGGCTGTCGAGCAGACGACCGAGCGGATCACCGACGTCGCCAGCCTTGAGCAGAGCATCGGGCGGGTGAAGCTCCGCGGTTCAGGGAGCCTCTCGGGGAATACCCAGCGCCTCAACGGCGGTCTGCAAGTCCGTCGGCTCTTCAACACCCCTGCCTTCGTCGCAAGCGAGGCGCGGTTTGATCAAGAACGCCGCCTGCCCTACGATCTGCGCCGCTGGGGCGGAGATGTGGGTCTGGGCTGGGCGTTGAGCGAAACCACCGACCTCCTTGCGACGTACCGGCTGGACAGCTACAAGGTGTTCAACACCGGGGCCAATGTCGATCCCGCCTTTCGAACCGTCGCAGGACGCAGCATGGTGAGCGCCCTGGGCCTGGTCTTCCAGCACGACAGCCGGGATGACCGGTTCTATCCCACGATGGGATCCAGGACGCGGGGTGGCGGGGAATTGGCCCTCAAGGGGCTTGGCGGCGATTACAACATCGGCCGACTCGAGACAGACCTTGCGTTCTACGCGACGCCATTCCGCGCTCGCCCCAACGGCACACTGCTCAAGGACGTGACGTTCGTGGAGCATCTTCGGCTTGGTTGGATGACGGGATTCGGCGCGACCGATACCGTGCCGTTCTTTGAGCGGTATTTCGTCGGCGGGACGACGACGGTGCGTGGCCACCGCAACCGCTGGCTCACCCCGCGGGGGTTAGAGGACCAATTCGTCGGCGGCGAGCTGCAGCTCATCAACAACGTCGAGGCTCGCGTCCCGGTCTTCCCGCACCTCTTTAATCGGCAGCTCTCCGCCGCCGTCTTTTTCGACGCTGGACGCTCCTTCCGTCGATTTTCCGACATCGGGGATTTTGGTTATGGCGTTGGGGCAGGGCTGCGGTACGTCGTGCACCTCTGGAAACTTCAGGGCGTGCTCCGGGCCGACGAGGCGTTCAGCTTGGACCACGAAGGTGACGACTCGACCGCGCGGCTGCACCTGTCGTTTGGCCTCCCATTCTAACTGGAGGCTTCGCCGACCGATTACAGGCAGGGAGCAGGAGAGCTCTCGAGCTAGGTGGGGCTGCGTGCCGAGGTGTATAATGCGCGAGGGACACACCAGCATTGGTTGAGCGGAGCCGAACGACAAGGAGGAGACCATGAGACGCCTTATCGGATTCATCGTGACAACCCTGGTCTTCTGCGCGCCCGCATTTGCGAAGGCGCCAGAGGACGCGCACAGCTCGAGTGACCAGGCTGCGGGTGGAGACCGTGGGGCTGGAGCGGACACGGCGCGCCCTCCAACACCTTCAACTGCGCCGGCGACCCCAGCCACTACGCAGCCTGCAGGCACCCTCCCTCCGGGTCTTCAACAGCAGGGCAAGATGCCGCACGGCCTCGAGAAGCAGGGGAAGACCCCGCATGGCTGGACGCAGGGGAAGAAGACCGGCTGGGGTACGACAGCAGGCAGCCCTGCATCTCACATCGGAACGTCAGCCCCTGGGGTGCGGGCGCGCGGCTCTCATCCGGGCGCTCCCAGCCACGCCAGTCCTGGACGCAGTCGTCGGTGATTTTCCGCAGGGGAAGAGCCCCTCTCAGCGGGGTGGGAGGGGTTCATTCCATTTTGGGCACGGGAGGGCTATCGGGGATGAGGCGAGGTGAGCGCCGTGATCAGTGACAAGGAGGCGATGATGGCAGACGTGGCGATTCAGACATTGAAGAATGGGCCATTGCTGGTGAAGGGACCAGTGCAGCTCGTTGATGCACAAGGGAAACCCATTCCGGCGATGGAACCGACCATCGCGCTGTGCCGTTGCGGTCACTCCTCGCACAAGCCGTTCTGCGATCCTTCGACTCGGCCTGCGGCCTCGCTCAGGATCGTGGTGAGCGAGCGAAGCGAGCCGAACCACGAAGGCTCTCACACACAGGCGGGCTTTCAAGGGTGAGCCGGGGTGCCGCGGTCCTCATCGCGGTCATGCTCGGGCTCCCCGTAGCCGCTTGGGCTGAGCCATCCGGGGATCGGCTCGGAGCGACTCAGGTTGCCACGACACGGGAGGGGCATGGGACGATGCAACGAGCGACGTTTGCCGCAGGCTGTTTCTGGGGGGTCGAGGCGGCATTCCGGCAGGTCAAGGGTGTGACCTCCACCACTGCGGGATATACGGGCGGCACCTTCAAGAACCCCACGTACGAGGATGTCTGCCAGAAGAAGACCGGACACGCCGAGTCCGTTGAGGTGGACTACGATCCCGCCCAGATGTCGTATGACGAGCTGCTGGAGGTGTTCTGGAAGATCCACAACCCCACCACGAAAAACCGTCAAGGGCCGGACGTGGGCTCACAGTACCGGTCCGTGATTTTTTATCACACCCCAGCGCAACAGGCTGCGGCCGAAGCGTCAAAGGCGAAGCTGGAGCGCAGCGGACGGTTCAAGACCCCCATTGTCACGGAGATCGTGCCGGCCGCCACCTTCTATCGCGCCGAGGAGTACCATCAGCAGTATGCAAAGAAGCACGGCGGCGCCCAGTGCCCCCTACCCCTCAAGTGAGCCCCGCCCGTGACCGAACAGGACCCCATGCGTTCTCGACGAGCCGACATGGGTCATGGCGGGAGGCGGCTGATGCGTTGGATGATGCTGGGCGTGTGCGTTATCCTCATTCCAAGCCGCACCGCATCCCTGCAGGACGTCCCGCGCTAATGCGACCGCACAGCGTCTCGCCGTGGACGCCGTCATGACCTCCCCACCAGTGGGCGAGCAGCACTTCACGCATTCCGCCATCGTCCGCGACATCGTCATCGGGATGTCTGATGGGTTGACGGTGCCCTTCGCGCTGGCGGCGGGGCTCTCCGGGGCGGTGACGTCCACAGGCATTGTGGTGACCGCGGGTCTTGCAGAGATCGCCGCCGGTTCGATTGCGATGGGGCTGGGGGGGTATCTCGCCGCCAAGACCGAGATCGAGCATTACCACACCGAACGGCTGCGGGAACTGCGGGAGACCGTCGAGATCCCCGAACAGGAGGCGGAAGAGGTAGCGGACATCTTCCGCGGCTATGGGTTGAGCCAGGAGCAGGCGGCCCCGATCGTTGCCGCGCTTCGCTCGGATCCCAACCGGTGGGTGGACTTCATGATGCGCTTTGAGCTGGGTCTTGAGTTGCCGGATGCCAAGCGGGCGCGGCAGAGCGCCCTCACCATCGGGATGTCGTACGTGGTCGGCGGCCTGATTCCCCTCGCGCCGTACATGATCGCCGACCACATCGCCCTCGGGTTGTGGTGGTCAGTAGGGGTGACTCTCGTCGCCCTGCTGGTCTTCGGCTACATCAAGGGACGGTTTACCGGGATTAAGCCGCTGCGGGGAGGCGTTCAGACCGTGCTGATTGGAAGCCTCGCGGCCGCCGCAGCGTTTACGATCGCGCGCCTCATCGGAACGCAGTAGTCGCACGAGGAGGGCGCGACTATCCACGCCGTTGCGTATGGCCCTATGGGAACCCTGCAGCCGGTCTTGTTGTTGTTGACCGGGCTCATCCTCGGGATGCGCCATGCGTTCGACCGCGACCACGTCACCGCCGTGACCCACTTCATCTCGCTGGAACCGGATCCGGTCAGGAGCGCCTGGTTTGGATTTCGATGGGCGATCGGTCACGCCGTGACCGTGCTCCTCCTGGGGTCGTTGATCCTCCTCCTGCACTTGAAGCTCGATCCCGCGTTTGAGCGATATGCGGAGCTCGCCGTGGGGATCACCCTGATTGCTTTGGGGCTTTGGCGATTAGGGTTGCTCTGGCAGGAAGGCCGGCACACCCACCGCCACGCCCACCGCACGAAGCAGCACGTCCATGAGCACTCCCACACCCCGGGCCGGGAGCACGTGCACCGTTTTGCGCCGACCCTTGTCGGGA
>Ga0105164_10002582_pt1 | contig 11171 bp, 7 predicted proteins | sample VDWuncwatermetaG_FD_89674 | JGI IMG/M metagenome (GOLD analysis project Ga0105164, IMG submission 89674) | Wastewater microbial communities from Netherlands to study Microbial Dark Matter (Phase II) - VDW unchlorinated drinking water | ecosystem: Environmental > Aquatic > Freshwater > Drinking...
GATATGGTCCAGGGAATAAGAAATACACATTTTATCGCATATCCGGATGGCGCGCTTAATATGTTCCGTGCTCTCAAAATTACGCGCCAGCACATTCACGCGCGTCGGCTCATGCATGGTCTGGATGCCGAATTGCAGCCGCGTACACCCGGAATCTCTCAGCGCCAACGCTGTTTCTTCATCAATGACATTAGTAGAAGTCATACAGCTATACGGCAGATCTATCTCGGCCTTATATTTAGGGATAAATTCCTTGAACCATGCCTTGTTTCCCACAAAAAGATCATCCATAAATGCCACTGAAGTATAATTGTATCTCTCCTTCATCACTCTTAATTCTTCAAGCACATTATCCGGCGTGCGCTGGCGCACAAATTTGCCTTTACCCGCGTAAAAATCCTTGAGCACATCGTTATAACAATAGGTGCATTTATAGGGACAGCCGCGGCTGGTCATCAACATATATTTGCCCTTTTTGATCGGAATGACCCCGGCGAAAAGTTCCTTATCCGGAAAAGGCAACCGGTCAAGGTCCGCGGCCAATGCCCGCACGGGATTTTTAATCACCTGGCCGTCTTTCTTGAACCAGATATTATTTATAGAATAATTGATAGCGCCCGTGTCAAATGAATCCACCAGCTCTAAAAGGGCATCTTCCCCTTCGCCCACACAAACCATATCCACGTAGTTACTAGCGATAACCCTCTCCGGCACGGCAGTGGCATGCACTCCGCCGAAAATTACCGGCACATTCAATGCCTTTTTTATATCCTGCGCCGTAGACAGCGCCCAGGCATAGATGTCCGTGCCCACGGAAAAGGCAACCAGGTCCGGTTTTGAAGCCACGACCTGGCTAATCAGCCGTATGCGCGCGGAAAACACCTTGGCCAGCGCCGGCACATAGAGATATTGCTTATCATCAAAGAGCGCCGGGTCAAAAGCAAGCGTTACCGCGTGTCCGCGCGCTTTTAAAACGCTGGAGAGATATTCTATTGCCAGCGATTCAGCTCCCATATAGACAAAAGTAATTCTCATATATTCGTCGTTCGTCTTTCGTATTTCGTCGTTCGTATATGTAGGGACAGCATATGCCGTCCCTACATATTCTTTATCATATTAACGACTACATCCGGTTTAAGCGAAAAGAAGAAGTCATTTTCCGCCAGGATACAAAAACACCCGCCGCAGCTGAAGGCGCCGATGGAGTCAATGGCTTTCGTATACCCCATGTTCCTTGCGCTGGGCCAATCACCGGAAGCAAACACCGGATAACACGGTGCTACTCTGCCATCCGGAGTGATCGCAAAATAAAATTTGCCTGCCCAACAGCGGCGTTTATTGGCCGGCCAATCCGGCTGTTTAATATATTCCAGGTACCTTTTGGTATGCACTACTGGGCCACCTCTGGCTTTAGCTTCGATGATCTTGTCCACGGCGGCAATATAATCCTGGCGGGGCGGCGTAATTTTGCCTATCTCGTCCTGCGGGCTGGAATGGGCGTAAAAATAGACCGGCTGGAATGTAGTCTTAAAACCATATCCGTCGGCTGTGCCCAGGATAAAATCAATGTGATCCAGGTTATGCTTTGAAATGACGGTATTAGTCCAGACCTTGATATGCGCATCCTGAGCGGATTTGACCGCCTCAATAACTTTATCATAGGAACCGGCCTGGCGCTGCAGGTCCTGCACCTGGGCTGGGCCGTCAAAACTGATCAAAAGCACATCCAGTTTTTTTAATTTTTCTATGTTCTCCTTTACCAGCCAGCCGTTGGTAAAAAGTGTTACCGCCAACCCCTGATCCTTGGCGTAACTGATGATCTCACCGATATCCGCGCGCAAGAGCGGCTCCCCGCCGTTTAAGCCCAGGCGCCTAAGGCCAAGAGACGATAATTGGTCGATCATCTTGAAGACTTCGCCCGTGGAAAGTTCATCCGCCTGCTCCTGCCAGGTGCCGCAGTAGCGGCAGCGGAAATTACAGCGGTAAGTGGTGATAAAGGTCACTGAAAGCGGGAACCTTTTTTTCAGAAAATAGACGCCGAATAATCTGGCGGCAGTATCTAAATTTCTTAACAATCCCAACCAAACCTCCTCGTGTCTGCGTAGGGGAGGTTTAAACCTCCCCTACGCTTTACCGCATAGGCGGAAAAACATCGCCTACTGGAATGCGTTACCGTTTATACATCCGGAAACATAAAAAAGACTTAGCGCCTAAGAAATATTTTTTTAAGGCATCCCACGATCTGATTTTCATCAACCGTCCCAGGATATATGACGGCCGGAAGTAAAACGACCATAAAGCGCGCCTTGCCCAGGCCTCCGCGTCAGGCACAAGGTAATTTATCCGGGCAGTTTCTTTGCATAAGCTGAAATTACTCCAATAGCTGCTATCCACCAGATTCCGGGCAAGGGCCTGGTGGAATAATTCCGTATCCGGTAATGGTGTGGCCACGGCAAATATCGCTCCGTCGCAAGACAGCCTTTTGGCAAAATCTATTGTCCTCTGCATTGTCTGCGGCGTCTCATCCAGGTAGCCGAGCATAAAATAAGCCATGATCTCAATTCCGGCTCGCTTCGTCCATTTGAAGGCGTCCTCTATCTGTTTGATCGTAATGCCCTTGCGCATTTTATCCAGGATCTCTTGCGAACCGCTTTCTACGCCGTAGCGAAGGGCATGGCATCCTGCCTTCTTCATAAGCAAAAGCAAATCCTGCGTCACCGTATTCACCCGGCTGGGGCCCTGCCAGCGGATCTTTATTTTTCGCTTCAATATTTGATTACATATACCTTCGATATGCTCTCTGCTCGCGGTCAATGAATCATTGCAGATATTGATCTCGCGCGCGCCGAAATCCAGGATATTCCTTTCAATTTCATCCACGACTAATGCCGGCGAGCGGAACCTCAATTTCACATTTACCGGGTCACGCAGGCAAAAGGCGCATTGCCAGGGACAGCCGCGGGTAGTAACAATGGAGCTGAAAGGATGCGCCGCGTTTGCCAGAGAATACTTCTCCCTCGGCAGAAGGTCCAGCGCCGGAAAAGGCAGCTGATCAAGGTCGTTAATCAGCGCCACCGGATTTATCACCACGTCCTTGCCTGATTTATAGACTAATCCCTGTATTTCTTCCAGCGGCTGGCGGCTGCTTATTTTTTGGGCCAGATCTAGAAAAGCGAATTCGCCTTCGCCGTAAATTCCGTAATCCACGCAATCAAAAGAAAGTGCCTCTTTGGCAAAGATGGACAAATGCGGCCCGCCAAGCACGACCTTAATAGAGCTATCCACATCTTTAAGCAGGCGGGCAACTTTAATCGCATTCTGCGCCAATAAAGTCATCACTGTGATCCCGGCGATATCCGGCTTTATCTGCCTGATGCGGACGCGTACCCCCTCTTCGCCCAGGCCCAGGGCGTTAATATCTAAAACCTCCACCTCAAAGCCTGCTCCGCGCAAAACAGCGGCGAGATACGCCAGGCCCAAAGGCGGCTGTACGCCGATGGCGCGGTTAGTGCTCTCCGGGGTCCAGGTATTGATGTTTCCGCTATAGGGAGGGTTAATTAAAAGGATTTTCATTTTACAGGCAAGATCCTGAAGTCTTTGAGCCGCTTGAGTAAAAAAGGTATCTGGTATGGCTTGATAAATCTTAAAAATTGAAAACACTGCCGCGGACGCAGGAAGAAACTTCTAAACGCCCGCGCCGGCGCCTTTTCCAGGACGTCTCTATCTACGGTAGGCGGGACCCAGGTGACCTGCTGATAACTGCGCCTGCTCCAATCAACGCTGGCGGCTCCATTTAATTCCTCCCACAATAGTGTCCCTGGCATCACATCCAGCATCAAAAATTGAGCGCGGTCAAGCGGTATTCTTTTGGCAAAATCAATGGTTTCCTGAATGGTCTTTTCTGTTTCGCCCGGCAGGCCGAAAATAAAAAACCCCTGAGTGATCAGGCCTTCGGCGCGAGAAATCCTCACTGCTCTTTCAATCGCCGCCAGATCGGTTTTTTTATTGATATTATTCAAGATATCCTGATTTCCGGATTCTATGCCGAAAACGATAAAATAACATCCGCTGGCCTTCATCAGCCTGACCAGCTCCGGCGTAAGAGTATCAGCGCGTACTCCATTGGGGGTAGCCCAGCTGATCTTTAATTTCCTGCGCAGGATGAGCCCGCAGATCCTTTCAATATGTTCTCTTTTTAAGGTCAGGTTATCATCTTCAAAATGGATCTCCCGGACACCGAAATCCTTGACCAGGTATTCTATCTCATCGACCACGTTTTCTGCGGAGCGAAAGCGTATAGTCCTGTTCCAAAGCATGGGGCTGGCGCAGAATTTACAAAAATAAGGGCAGCCGCGGCTGGTAGTAACCGGGGCTACGGGAAAATTTTTTACTACTGCCCCATGCGGAGCGCGTCTACATTCCCTAGGGTTTATCTCGTGCCAATCCGGAAAAGGCAGGCTGTCTAGATCCTGAATAAAAACCCTTTTCTTAAAACTCTCGCTGTCAGCGCTAAGTAATCCATCTATATCCCTGATCGGCCTGCCATCCTCAAGAGATTTGACTAACTCTAAGAGTGTCTCTTCCCCCTCTCCTATCACCGCGTAATCTGCCCCGGTTTCTTTGAGGGTCTGCTGCGGGAGGCACGATACATGCGCTCCGCCCACAACCACGCGCAGGCCGTTAAGTTTGAGTTTCTTGACCAGATCCGCGGCCTCCAGGTAAAAATCACTGAGTATCTGTACGCCAGCCAATCCCGTTCCCACAGATATTCGCGCGATCTCTTCATTTTTTAAAGAAAGATTTAAACCGTCGATAATTTTAACATCCTGGCCGGATCTCTTCAGGTAGGAAGAAAGATACCCTAAGCCAAGCGGTGGGGTAACTAGATGAGTATGATAATCAGGCCGTGTAAGAATTATTTTCATGTAGCTGCTGTAGGGGCGGGTTTAAAACCCGCCCCTACAAATTATGAACTTCCCTTTATTTTCTCTACCAGCTCTAATGAATCTTCGTAACTGACGGGAATACGCACCGTTCGCGATATCCTGTATCCCTGGATTATTCTTTCCAGGGTAGTCAGGGGATTGCGGCAGAAAAAACTTACTTCGGGATAACAGGCGTAAAAACATCCGGGACAGGTTGTCACTGCCTGGCGCACGCTTTGCCTGAACTCCGCCGAACTAAATACTTCAAGAAAATCATCGTCCAGCATTGACTTTTGCCCTTTAAGGTCCACGCAGGGCAGGAAATATCCCTGGGGGCTGATGGAAAAATAAAGGAACGGGCTGTCGCAGGCCCAGTTGACCCGGCCGTATTTTAAAAAAACAGGGCTTAATTTTAGAAAACGCGTGGAATTATGCACATTATAGCCCTGCCTTTTCATCTTGATAATTTCATTATATATGGTATCAATAAGGGCATGGTCGTCTTTCTTAAACCTGAATTCATCGCCCTCTGCGCGGACTATAAACTCCGCGCCGCCCTCTTGAGTTAGATGCACCGGTATAAGCGAACTATAGAAACCCAAAGCGCTGACAAACTTTATGATCCCCGGGATCTCGCTAATATTTAACCTGGAGACTACGGTATTGACCCCGGTCATATTCCCAATCTTCGGCAAGAGCCGCGAAAAAAGCGAGAGCGCCCGGATGGTCTTATCCCAGGAGCCGTCCTGATTATTGACCGCGTCCTGTTTTTTGGCGTCCAAGGTGTCTAACGATAGAGTCACCTCGCGCACACCCGCTTCCAGCAGGGCCTTGACCTTTTCTTCAGTGGCCAGGAGGCCGTTGGTCTGCAGGCGCACCTCAAGGCCGAGCGAACTAAATGCCCGGACAACATCCTCTAAATCCTTGCGCATCAACGGCTCACCACCCGTCAGCACAATTATACCAACTCCCATTCTCTTGAGCACCCCCGCGAGTTTGCTGATCTGCACAGAGCTTAATTCAGACTCATCTTTTCTGGACTCTACAGCCTTGCACATCAAGCAACGCAAATTACAGCTCTTGCTTACCGCAAGCTGCACATATATGGGCGCACGCCTGGTAATGAGCCCTTTAATAAAAGACGCTTTCGTCCTAAGGTTCATTTTATATGCGTTTTTCCAGATTTTTTTCTATTTCAAAAGCGACTGATTCCGAAGCGATACTGAAGATCCTGGTTTCCATGCCGCCGTGGAGGATATGCTCGGCGGCCAGAAATCCCATCTTAATGGAATGGTCCATATTGTTATAACGGAAAAGGCCCTGCCTGCCGATAGGGACGAGATTACTGATGCCCTTTAATAATCTGGTGGCGCCGGCGACTTTGTCTTTGTATGTCAGGTCGTAGATCGGGTAACCGTGTTGGACGTAAGTAGTAAAATATTCCCTGATCTTAGAGGTATCGAAAAGCCCAAGTTTATCCAGGTCCTTTTTGCAACGAACAAAAATAGCTTCCTCGGGGGCCGCGGCAATTTCGTCGCCCGGGTTACAGGCGATCTCCAGGATGAGCGATGTTTTTCCGGAGGGTGCAGAGGCCCTGCTCCAGTTCTTAGGCTCCTGGATCCTGAAGAATAAAAATGATTTTTCCGGGATATACATCCAGGTATTATCGGTGACCTCTTCAGCGTCAATGATAAGATTCAAAAAACGCACGGCGCGAAAACGCATTGCACCTGCTGCCTCAAGGTATTCAGGCCGAGGTGCGGGATGAATGGATGCGATGAATTCGTTTATGGGGATGCTTGAGATGATCCAGTCCGCGGAGATCTCTTTTAATTGGCCGCCTTGCTCGTAACCGACTTTCCTGATTTTGACGTCATCCAAGAATATTTTATTTACCCTAGCACCCAGTTCTATCTTGCCGCCGTTTTTTCCTATCTCCTCCTGCATCCTGTCGGAGATCCTGCCTATGCCTGCCTTGGGATATGCAAATTCCAGGGCGTAAGTCTTGGGCCGGTCGCTTTCTTTACCGGCAAGGCGCATAAACACATCCCAGAGGTTTAAAAGAGAGATCCTCTGCGCCGCCCAATCCGCGGATATCTGCTTGGGCGAGATGCCCCATAATTTCTCCGTATAGACCCCGAAATATACTTCATACAAGGCCCTGCCGAACCTGTTTATCACCCAGTCTTCAAAACTGGCGTCCTGTTTATTAAAAAGCCTTTTTGAAACCACCGCATATATATAGTCGCACGTGGATTTAAAAAGGAACAATTTGTCCATATTAAAGAACAAGTTCTTAAATTCCAACGGGTATTGGAAATATTTACCCCTTAACCTGATCACGCTTTTTCTGGGCGTGGTCAAGAGCTCATCAGCCATGAGTTCCTGTATGATCCGGCTTAGCTCCTCGTCCTTAGTGATGAACCTGTGGCCGCCGAGGTCAAAAAGGAAATCGCCGCGTTGGATAGTGCGGCAGATGCCGCCTACCTGGAGCTCTTTCTCAAGGACGATGACTTCGTGCCCGGCCTCAGCCAGTTTCCAGGCGCAGGAAAGGCCCGCCGGCCCGCCGCCTAAAACAAGGATTTTTAGCTTATCCATGGGCGTTTTCCTCGCAGCAGATCAGAAAATACGCCACCGTATACCACAGCGGCACGTTGTTCCTGCGGCCGCGGACAAAATAAACGATAAAATTTTTAAAGAGGCGGAATTTCTGTTTCAGTAAAAGCCGCAGCACCCTTTTGCCGATAAAGTAGACGAAACATTTATACTGGAAAAACATTACCGTCGAAGGCTTAAGCTGCTTGGTGCGTATGGCCGAGGCATGATGCAGGCAGTCAATATTGTCCATCTTATCCAGTTCCACCTCACCGCCCAATTCCAGAAGCTTTTCCCTGGCCTTGGTCTTCGGCAGGGGCTGGTAAATGAAGAATACCGGCCGGTGCACATCAAGGAGTTTGGCGAAATCAAAGGTATCCTGCAGGGTGGCCTTAGATTCACCGGGCCCTCCGAGGATATAATAACCGGTTATAGCCAGGCCGTGTTTCTTGCAGGTTGCCACACCTTCTATAAACTGCTCGTTGGTGATGTCCTTGTCATAAATATCTTTCCTGATATGGTAATTGCCGGCCTCAACGCCGATGCGCACGATCCTGCCGCCGGCGCCGGCAAAAGCCTTGATCCTTTCATCGTCGATCAGGTCCCCGCGGCTAAAACAGGATATGGGGAGCTCGCGGTCCATGCCGATTGCCCTATATTCATCGCCAAAGCTCTTTAGCCAATCCAGATCAAATGTAAATACCGGGTCAAAAGTATGCGCCATACGCATATGCCTGTCTTTATATTTACCATACTGATGTTTGATCTCTCTGGCAAAAGCAGCAGGGTCCCTCCTGCGGAAATGTTTACCCGGTATTCTCTGGCGCATCGGCAGTTCCGAGCAATAACTGCAGCTGTAAGGACAACAGCGGTTGCCGATAAAATAAAGCAGGTTATTAAAAAACAGGTACTCATCAATATCTTCCCAGAGGTCGTAATTCGGCAGAGGCAGGCTGTCTATGTCCTGGATCGGAGGCACTATCCGGTTGCGGATAATCTTGCCCTTATCTTTTACCCACATCCCGTCAATGCCGTCAAAGCCCCGCTTACCCTCTAAAGCATCCAGATAGTCCGCCAGTGCGTATTCGCCGTCACCAATGCAGGCGGCGTCAATATCTTTTATTGCCAGGGTGGCTTCCGTCTCCAGGGAAGCGTGGTAACCGCCGGCAACAACAGGAAGATCAAATTTAACTTTAACGCTGGCTGCCATTAGCTTAACGTAATGCATGTATAAAGAAGTACAGGTAATACCTATAACCTGCGGTTGGTATTTTTTTATTTGAGCTTCAAGGTGCTTTTGCCAATTTTTACGGTGAAAGGTGAAATCAATGATACTGGCCTTGTGTTTGGTGCGTTCGTTGATATAAGTCGCCAAATACGTCAGGCCCATATCCAGAATGGATACGTCGCCGCTTAAGTTTGGATTAATCAAAGATATTTTCATGGGCACATCCTCTATTTAATTATGCTTGGAATTTAAAAAACCGATCCTCGCCAATACCGAGGGCAATTTCACTCCGGCCCTGAGAAGCCAGCCGGGGTTTTTTGATAAAAAATACGATATCCTGATTAAATTCCTTGGATTCGCGTAAAATCTCCTGGAAGCGCCGGTTGCCAAGCTGCTGATGCGTTCCTGAGGCAGAGAGCATACTTTTTCATTACGATAAATTTTCTCTAATTCCGAGCCCCTGAGTATAGACAAAACAAAGTAATTGGCAAAGGTGGAACCGCAGTTCAGTGAATAATCAGTAGTAACTCTGATGGTTTCTTCGGTGTCACCGGGTAATCCAAAAATATAAAAGACTATGGTTTGAATGCCGAGCTTATTTGTCAGGCGCAGGACCTGCTTTAAACTCTCGGCCTCCTGCGGGTGGCGGTTGATGCCTTTTAAGACCTCGGGATGAGCGCTCTGCAAGCCAAATGAAAGCGCGTCGCATCCGGCCAGCTTCATCAATTTTAAGATCCTCTCTTGGTCCCTGGGTATGCTGAAAGGATGGAGTACCGCGATCCACTTCACCTTATAGGGTTTTTTTATCAACTTACGGCAAAATTCTTCGATCCAGGCGTAGGAAGTGACAAAAACATCATCGTGGAATGAGATATACCGGACCTTAAACTTGCCTGCCAGCTCATCAATCTCGGCAATAACATTATCCACGCTCCTTCTTCTATACTTGTGCCCCCATATTTTGTGAGAAACGCAGAAATGACAAGAATAGGCGCACCCCCGGGAAGTCATCATCGCCGCATAGGGCTTTTTCATACCAAAGAGGAAAAAATCATAATAGGAACGGATATCGACTTTGGAGCGGTCCGGAAAAGGCAGGACATCTAAGTCCTCGATCAGGTCCTGCGCTTTGTTACTGATAACATTGCCATTGTTTTTATAGGTTATACCCCTGACTTCCTGGAGCGGGATATTGCCGTTATAATATCCCAACAACTGCCCTATCGTCCTCTCTGCCTCTCCGTGAACCACGATATCACAGCCATGGTCAAGAAAATCGGTATTAGTAAGAGTAGACGGCCCGCCCACTAATACCGGTATCCCCAATGCCTGTTTGATCTTTTTAGAGTAGGCCTTGACCTTGGCTTCCTGCGCGTCGGAACAATAGAATCCCGCCAAGTCATAGCACTTTAGTTTCTCGATCAATTGATCCGGATCAAATCTTTCGACTGTCTGGTCAAAAATATCCGTGCGCACGTTTTTTGCCTCCAGTACGGCGCTCAGATACTGCAGGCCCAGCGCCGGCCTGCGCTGGATATCATAAGAGAGCTCGTCGGTCAGATAATAACTGCCGCCGCCCTGAGAGAGATAAATAAGGGCCGCTTTTTTAATAAGCCAAGTCATATCTTATTTCACCGTATAATTTGCGCTCATTTGGCTCTGCCAGGTATCACGGTCAAACTTGTATAAAACACAGTCATAATCAAGAGTCGCATCGTCATTTATGATCTTATAATAGGCGATGTCAGGGTGGCATTTCGAGAAAAAAGCAAAATTGTCTTTTGTGTCATAAAAATCGGCAAAATAGAGCGTTTCAATATCGGGGTAAAGGCTGAATAAGTATGCCAGGTATTGAGTAAGAGATTCACGGCTGCCGTACTTATTATAACTTGTATGTATTTCGTCGTAAATAATTTTTATTTTGTTCTGGGTATACCAATCCATGTCATTATAAAAAATCGAACAGATCCCTCCGGAGGTATACGGGGAAATGGCAAAAATAAAAGCGCTTCTGAACTTGCCGTCATTTTTAAGCGGGGCATTTTTCAGGAGGAAATCCCCCACTTCTTTATAGCCTCGGCCGTATGGCCACCCGTGAAATAAAGGAAAATACATATAACGGGCCTTGTCGGCCGTATATTTCCGGAAGATGGACTTTACGCAAAAATCGATCTGGCGCAGGCTCAAAAACAAAGTCAAGGCTGCCATGGCCGCCGGCCCCGCAAAACGCCGCCTGCTATAAATATAAACGCTCAGATCCCCGATATAATTTATTCCTAATGCGGCCAATAGATACGGCATAGGCAAAATATAGATCCTGAGCATGTGAAAGGGATAGACATTGACAAACGCCGCGGTAGCGGCAATTAGCCAGGCCAGCGGAAATATCTGCCTTGTATCCAGCCGCTCCCTCTTGTATGCCC
>Ga0105164_10002584_pt1 | contig 11162 bp, 9 predicted proteins | sample VDWuncwatermetaG_FD_89674 | JGI IMG/M metagenome (GOLD analysis project Ga0105164, IMG submission 89674) | Wastewater microbial communities from Netherlands to study Microbial Dark Matter (Phase II) - VDW unchlorinated drinking water | ecosystem: Environmental > Aquatic > Freshwater > Drinking...
CATTTGAATAATCCAAAAATCTTTAATTTTTTTATCAACTTTCGCTGCTCTATTTAAGAACTTACCATATTTTTGAATATTTTCACCTCTGAATCTGTTTGAAATTTTTCTGAGAGTTCTTGGATCAAGAAGAATAGCGAAATAAAGTTCTTTGTTTGTATCATCTCGATGATGCAATTCACGATAACTATCCCAGGTGTCAAAACCCCTGACTACGGGGTCAAATGGCTCTGTGCCACCAACAAATTGATATCTTCTCTGTCCGGTCCTATCCTCATTAGTTTGGCTATGCTTAAAAAAATGTACAACATTTTGGTCAATTTCAGTCATATATGCACCCTCGGCAAAATATGGATGCCGTATATCTTCAATTGCAAATGTACTCCAGTTGGGATATGCATCCACTTTTCCCTGCACCAAAGGTGATCTAAAATATACTCTGTCCTCCAATGGTGCTGCAATTATATTTTCAGGGCTAATCCTGCAAATGTGTCTAATTCTGTCTGGGGGCACACTAGCTATACCACTTACCTCAGCAATATTATAACTATAAAAGCCTGCAGTGATGCGATTTTTGCTTTCTTTTAAAATCCCTTGTTCAATAACATTATTAAGAGCCTTGCCTTGAAAGAACATATATGTAGGGCAATCAGGCGGAGCATACTTTTTGCCAACTTCCATTTTGTGCTTTAGTGAATGCTCGCCCTTTTTAAATCTTTCTAATTTAACTACTATAAAATGGTACTATATTATTTATTATATGGAATTTTGGATATCCGTATAATTGCCAAAGTTATCTATAGAAATAAGTTTAATGTATTTTCTCCAAATCCTTTTTAGAATGTATGTGCATCTCTTTCTCAGAGCTCAAATGGCTGTTTAAAAGCCCTTTTTCAGCCAATTCAGGAAAAACATCAAACTCCAGGCTGGAGCCGGAATACTCAAAAATCTGGGGCTCTGTCACAAAGATTGGCGAAAATACAAGATAAATGTCCGATTTTTTCGGCTTTTGCGTAAAAGCAAGAACTTTGTTGCCTTCCACCTTCACAGTGCCCTTTTCGCTTGGCTTTGAAGAAGTGGTCAGCATGATTGTGGCAATTGCATTCTGCCTTATATGGTCATTCCACAACTCCTCTATGTTTATCTTTGTGAATACAACATCACCATAAACAACAAGAAAATTTGAGTTAATCCTGCCCTTCAGCAGTCTCAATGAATCTGCGGTGCCATCAGAAGATTTTTCTTCAATATAACTTATCTTAACTCCATAATCCGTGCCGTCTTTTAATATATCAAATAATCTGGTAAGTAGGTTATGCCTCGCAATAATGAAAATCGTCTTGAAATTATTGCCCCTTAATTTTTTCAATGCCAACTCTATCACAGAATTATTTTTTATCTTTGCGGTCGGCCTATATCCCTCTTTTCCTATTTTGATATGCTCATCATCCCCGCCCAAAAGAATTACAGCAGTCTTGTTCTCTCCCAAAGCATTCTTGGCAAGATGTTCTATCGCTTGGCTTCTGTTCCTTATATAGATGTTGTCTATGATTGAATCTATATCATGCAAGGTTTTTTCATTTATTGTTATCGATATCTTTTTCTTTGACATTCTTACCAATTGTTTTAATTGTACTTAATGCGCTCTGTTGGTAGGACAAAGTAGGATAATGGTAAGATATTTAAATAACTTTCCCTTTCAAGCACACATGAAGATTGCAGTTGCAGGAGCAGGCTATGTCGGGTTAGTCACCGCAGCATGCCTTGCAGAGCTTGGAAATGATGTGGTATGCATAGATATAGACGAAGAGAAAATAAGAAAGCTTAACAGCAGCATTATTCCAATATACGAGCCGGGGCTTGAGGAACTGGCTATAAGAAACAAAAATGAGAATAGGCTGGCATTCTCAACGGACTTGAAGAAAGGGATAAAAGAATCAGATATTATTTTTATCTGCGTAGGCACTCCTCCGAAAGAAAGCGGTGAGGCAGATTTAAGCTATGTAGACAATGCCGCAAGAACAATCGCAGAAGTGATGGACTCCTACAAATTAATAGTGGAGAAAAGCACAGTCCCTGTTGAAACAGGCGATAAGGTTGCAAGGACGATAAAGGCGTATAATTCCCATAAGGTTGATTTTGACGTTGTCAGCAATCCGGAATTTTTGCGGGAAGGAAGCGCTGTGAACGATTTCATGCATCCGGACAGGATAGTGATAGGATCCGAAAGCGAAAAAGCAAGAAAAATAATGCACGAATTATATGCTCCGTTAAATGCCCCTATTATCTTCACAGACATAAAGAGCGCGGAGATAATAAAGCATGCGTCAAACTCTTTTTTGGCGGCAAAAATATCCTTCATAAATGCGATAGCCAATATATGCGAATTAGCTGGCGCTGACGTTGAAAAAGTTGCTGATGGAATGGGGTATGACAAGAGGATAGGCAGGGCATTCCTTGATGCTGGCATCGGCTACGGGGGCTTTTGTTTTCCAAAGGATGCAGAAGCATTCATAAGAATATCAGAAAAATTGGGCTATGACTTCAAGCTGCTTAAGGCAGTGCAGGAAATAAATTACGGGCAGAAAAAGCACTTTGTTAATAAGATAGAAAAAGCCCTGTGGGTTGTAAAAAACAAGACAATAGGCGTTTTAGGGCTTGCATTCAAGCCGAACACAGATGATATGCGATTTGCCCCGTCTATTGATATAATCACTGATTTACAGAAGGAGGGTGCTAAAATAAAAGCATATGACCCGAAATCCGTGCAGAAAGCCAAAGAGGTTTTAAGGGATGTAATCTACTGCAGCAATCCATACGAAGCAGCCAAGGATGCAGACGCTTTGGTTATATTGACTGAGTGGAGCGAGTTTAAGGATTTGGACTTAAAAAGAATCAAGTCTTTGATGAAGCATTCATTAATCATTGACGGAAGAAATATATTCAATCCTGAAGAGGTTAAAAAACATGGATTTGCTTATATCAGCATCGGAAGGCGTGATGCTTGAATGGATGCCATAATACTTGCGGCAGGTTATGCTACCCGTCTATACCCTCTGACAGAGAACACTCCGAAGCCGCTGCTGAATATAGCCGGAAAACCAATAATTGAGCATATAATCAAAAAATTGGGTCAAATCAGCATAGATAAAGTCTACATCGTGACAAATGATAAATTTGAGCAGCATTTCAAAAAGTGGCTGGCAAATCTTGATTCAGAAATGCCGATTGAAATAATAAATGACGGCACCAAAAGCAACGAAGACAGGCTGGGTGCATTTGGGGACGTGCATTTCATAATAAATTTAAAAGGCATAAATAATGAAATTATTGTTATTGCAGGCGACAACCTCTTTGAAGAGCCACTGGCTGATGTAGTGACTTTTTTCAGGAAAAGAAAATCAAACGTCATTGTGCTCCACGATGTCAAGGATTTTGAGCTTGCCAAGAATTACGGGATTGTTGAAGTCAGCAACAATATAGTGACAAATTTCGAGGAAAAGCCAGTAAGCCCAAAATCAACTTTGGCGTCAACCGGAATTTATTTATTTCCGAAAAAAACCATACCCTTGATTAAAAAATACATTGCCCAGGGCAACAATCCTGATAAAACTGGCAGTTTTATCGAATGGCTGCATAAAAGGGATGTTGTTCACTCTTACATAACCGGCAAGAAATGGTATGACATAGGAAGCATTGAACAGCTGGAGAAAGCCGATAAGGCGTATGATAAAGCAACCCGCTGATAAGCTATTTTGTTATGTTGTACACAAATATGGAATACCCTATTTTTGCCACAGGCTGCTCTTTTTCCAGCCAGTCGAAGCATCTGTTGTTGTTTAGGAACCTTCCCTTCAAATTCGTCACGCTTATAGCAACCCAGCCGCTCTTTCTGCCGCAATCCTCAAAAACGTCCCCATAATCTTTTTTGTATTTTTTATACTCAGGAGTCCAGAACAGGAAATGCGTGCTTGGCAAATATCTATAATTTATTCCGTACTCTTGGGGATCAATCGTGCCATGGTAACTGAGGTATATTGACTCAATTTCATTCTTATCCATGAATTTCTTCAGATTAATCAGCTCGGAGCCTGTATCCACATTAGGGCCAAGCAGAATTTTGTAGCCGTTGCCCGGGCCCATAATTTCATTGAAATATGCGCTATAGTTAGGAAATATAATCAAGCTTGAAATAATGTGCAGCGATAATGTAAGCGATAGCACAATGTATACTTTTCTATTAATAATATCCAAATTTAACAGTTTGCCCACAAACACGAACATTAACGGATATACCAGCAGTATATGCCTTAGGTCAAAACTGAACTGATTAAGAGAGAAAACTATAAAAATGAAAATAGAGGGTATTATCAAAAAAAATTCGTCAATCACGGATTTCCTACATCTGCTAAAAAAAATGATAGACAATATCAATAATGCCAAAAAACCCAGTGTTGACTTAACTACGAAAGCAACAATGAAGTAGTAAATCCACTTCTCGCCGGGCTTTGAAATTTCCCCAAAAAGATAGCCATTTCTTCCCTCAACCGAGGAGAATGCAACATCCCCCATCATTGCCAGGTAAGTGGGTGCGGGTAATGGCACTCTTTCGTATAAAAAGTAAAGTAAATTTCTGGCAGATTCTTCACTCCTGAATTTCTCGTCTATTATTTCGTGGACTCTGTGGTTGTAATGCTCTGGAAATGCCGAGGCTACAGTGCCTATTTTGAAGCCATAGCCAAGAAAAATAACAAAAGATGCAATAAGAAATATAATAATTATTTTTATGAACCTTGTAAACAGCAATTTCATGTTTTTTGAAAGGCTTAATAATAAAAGGACAGGAAAAATGTAGATGCCGCTTAATTTGGATAGTGACGAAAGCCCGACGAAAATCCCTGCAGCCGCAACATGCATGCTTTTTTCATGCCTTATGTACCTCCAAAAGTAATAAAGCGCTATGAACATAAAAGCAACGGATGCAAAATCTGTCATGGCAAAAGTGCTGTTTGCTATAATGTTCGGGCTAAAAGAATAAAGTGCCAGCGAAAAAAGTCCGGCCAGGGCACCATAAAGCTCCTTTGCCCATTTAAACACATAAAAACCTAAGAGAACTGCTATAAAAACAAAAGGAAGCCTGGATAAAAACACTATTAGCTTGTGATTGTAGTTGGAATGAAATATTATATCATTGCCAATATCCCAGCAGCTGTCTTTATGCCACGTATCTATTTTTATGTTCAGCGGAATCAAAAACATGCTGTTTAGGTAATATGAAAACGGAGCATGGTATATAAAGCCGTCAATGTTTAAATTACCGGTTTTTAAAAGGTAAAGGCCAAGTCCGATGTAGCATCTTTCATCACCTGCAACTGACTTGTTATACATGCTGGCAGAAGAGATTAAAGTAAGCGCAAGCATCAAAACTAAAAAAAAGATTTTTTCTTTCCTGATCAAAATTCTTACGAGCTTATTATGAAACATGAGTGCTCCAGAGGATAAAACCATCTTCTTTTGACCCTTATTTCCCTAAATTGAAAGCCAAGACTGGAGAACAGCATTTTCCAGCCTGCTCTTGTTTTGTGTGTGCACGGAACAGGCATTGATAGATTATGTATCTTGCTCATTATCCTGTCAAGCAGCATAGCGGTGAATGTGCGCTCCGTTTCAAATATAATGACTTTTTTTGCCACCCTTATAGCTTCCTTCAGCATAGCAATCTGCGGCTCCTCTTTCATATGGTGCAGGGTGTCATTAATCATCGCAACATCAAAAGAATTATCCTTGAAAGAAAGTTTTGTGCTGGATATCTTGGAAAAAGGAAAATCATACTCCAGATAATTCATGATATCTGCGCAATGCATTTTACATCCAAATTTATTTTGCAGGTAATAAGAAACGTAGCCATTTCCAGCCCCTATATCCAAAATTTTTGTCTTATTATTGATGTAGCCACTGCAGCATTCTGCTATCATACGCATCCTGATATTTGTACCAAGCTTTTTCATAATCACGAGCCCTTACTTTGCAAGCCCAAATAAGCTTTTTAATCTGTAATAAATTACAATGTTTATCATCTGCAATCCAAGGACAAATGCCTTGAATTTACTTCCAGTAACAGAAGATTCTCCAACTCTCCTCTTATAATTAACCGGCACTTCTATGAACTTCATCTTTTTTATTATAACCAAAAGCATTACCTCAGGTCCAAAATGGGAACTGCCCACGGTAAAGTATTTCTGTATTTTGTTAAGGGATTTTCTGCTTAACAACCTCATTGAGCCGCCAACGTCAGTTAGCGTTGTTGTATTGAACAGCACCTCTATCATCTTGGCTATCACCCAGTTGCCCCATTTCAGAAATATTCCCATATTTGCGCCTTCCCATATCATATTTTTTGTGGTGCGTGTGCTGAAAACAACATCGAAATCATCAGAATAGGCCAAGAGCTTTATCACATCATCGCCAGCAAAAGTACCGTCCGGTTCTGATATGATAAGCAAGTCCCCCTTTGCCTCCTTTAAGCCCTTCATTATTGCATAGCCATACCCCTGTTTTTTTTCAAATACCTCTCTTGCCTTGGTTTTTTTTACCTCTTCAGAAGTTCCTTCAGCGGCGTTATTATTGACAACTACTATTTCGTCAACATATCCGCAGGCAAAAAAGTCATTTATAGCTTTATATATAGATTCCTTTTCATTGTATGTCGGAAAAATTATAGATACTTTTTTGCCTCTCCACATCGTTACCCCCAATAAATTCAAAATAAAAATACATTATTTATAAAGCTTTTGAGTTGCTGTTTTTGTGCATAATCCAAAATTAAGATACGGCTCCTGCACTAATTAATTTTTCAGCGGCGTCAAATCCAGTTTTTATGACGTTATTTATGTTCCTGCTGTACGGGTATATCTTAAAACTTCCCGCGAAGTATAAATTACCCATATTTTCTATTTTTTTCATGTTTTGTTCATAACCTTTAAGGAATATGGGAGTTGCGTACCTCTCTTTTGACAATCTGAACCATAGTACATCCTTCTCTTTTATGTGGCTGAACATTTTAATAAGCCCCGATAAATATTCTTTTTTTACCTCTTCCTCATTCATTCTCCAGAATTTGTGTCCGGTACAAACATAATTAAAAATGTAAGCTATGTTATTGCCGTTATAGTACCTGCTTGGTATAAAATTAGTGTGCTCTATAACGCCATGGAATGGCAAATCAGCAGATGAAATATTTATCCAATAATAGCTGCTCAGATTTTTTTTCATGCCTATTGTTGCGCAAATAACAGCCTGGTACTCTATTTTTTTTATTGCCTGCATCAGGCTCTTTGGAAATTTTTTCGCTATTTTGGCGAATACTTCCAGGGGCAGGGTGTTTATGACATTTTCTGCCTCAATAACCTCAATTTTGCCATTTCTCTTAATTTTTATTTTATAATCAGTTTTATGGTATACCACTTCCAATATCTCAGAATTATTCAGCAGCACGGATTTGTCTTTTATCTTATTGTACAGCGCTTCTATAATCTCGTTATAGCCGCCGACCATATAGCCTAACTTTTCAGAAGCCAGGCTTCTGCTTCTGGATTTGGCTCTGGCTTTTAGCCTGCCATAAACAAAAGCGGCCGATGCATCGTCAACTGACATGGCAAATTTTATTTTCAGCATAGGCTCGAAAATTTTTTTATAAATTTCATCGCCGAAATTCCGAATAAGCCACATTTTTGCGCTTACATTATCAAGATTTTCATACTCATTCATAAGCCCTATCTTTAGTATTTCAAAGCCGAACCTTATTCTATCCGTAAATTTCAACGGCTTGAACAACAAAAGGTCAAGAGGGCTCGTAAACCCGTATAGCCTGTTTTTGTAATAAAAGCCCATCTTGGTTTTTTTCCACATAATCTTGTTTTTAATCCCAAGCTCTTTCGCAAGATTAAATATCACATCATCTGTCGGGAACAGATGGTGGTAAAACCTTTCAATATGGAAGTTATCTATTTTATAGCTGGATGCCAAACCACCTATATCGCTGCCTTTCTCTATTATTACCGGCTTTATGCCGTTCTTCGCTAACCTGTAAGATGCGCCCAGCGCCGCTATCCCGCCGCCAAGAATCACTATTTTACTTTTCATTTAGAAATTCAGTCCAGCATTTTTTCAATATATTGTTCCTGCTTAACTGCTTGATGATTGACCATCCTGACATCCATCTCAGCCAAAAAACCGAACATTATGAATAATATGCCTATTATCACAAGAAATACAGAAAATAAAAGCAAAGGCGAAACTGTAATCGGCTCGTTATTCAATAAAAGTATGATGTCCACAATGACTTTAATAGTGCCTATCAGCAAACCCAGAATTATTGGGATAATCCCAAGATAACCAAAAAAATGCAATGGCCGTGTAGAATACTTTGTTGAAAACTTTATATAAATCAGGTCCAAGAAACCGTGAATGAGCCTTGACATTCCGTACTTTGTTTTTCCGTACTTCCTCTCCCTATGGCTTACTTTTATTTCGCCTATTTTGAATCCTTTAGCATCCAGCAATGCTGGAATAAAGCGGTGCATCTCGCCAAACAGGTTCATGTCTTTTATAGACTCTTTTGTATAGGCCTTTAAAGAGCACCCGCTGTCATGTATTTCCAGCCCGGTTAATTTCTTATGCAGCCAGTTTGATATTTTAGAGAACAGCTTTTTAGAGACCGGGTCACTTCTCATAAACCTCCATCCAGAAACAACATCATAGCCTTCATTTAGCTTATCCAAAAGTTTTGGCACATCTTTAGGGTCATTCTGCAAATCAGCGTCCATTACAATCACGACATTTCCCTTTGAATGAAAGAATCCCGAGTTCATAGCCGCGCTCTGCCCAAAATTCTTGCGAAATTTTATTATTTTAACAAACTTATCGGTTTTGTAGACCTTTTCAAGCTCTTCATAGCTTCTGTCTGTGCTGCCATCGTCAATGAATATTACCTCATACTTTTTATTTAGCTTTCGCATAACATTTTTTATTTCAGCATATAATATAGGTATATTTTCGCTTTCATTATACAAAGGTACAACAATTGACAAATCTATTTTAGCCATTTTCTTTAACAAAAATCCCAATATTAAACCTTACTTTGATTATAACTATCAATATGGTACAAAAATTTATTTTATAAACCTTCCTATTGACATTTGAGTTTCATCGCTTCTTTATATACCGCAATGGTTTTTTGGGCATTATGCTTCCATAACCTGCTGCTTAATACAAATTCTTTGCCCGATTTGCCCATCTTTTTTCGCTGGTTTTTATTTTTTAATAGCAATAATAATTTGTTTATGAGTTCTTTTTGATTTCCCGGGGTTACCAAAAAACCTGTTTTTCCATCTATAACTGCGTCTGCCGTCCCTCCTGATTTTCCACCTATGACTGGAATTTCAAAAAAAGATGCTTCAATATATGCGATACCAAAGCCTTCCACGCCAAACTCTTCTTTTGTAGTTCTGCTCATCAAAATAAAAATGTCTGCTATGTTGTAGAAATTAGCCACTTCCCCATCAGTTAAGTAATAATTATAAAAAAAAACATATTTATCCATGCCCAAATCTTTAGTAAGCTGTTTTAGATTATTAAATTCACTTCCCCTCCCTATGATGACATAAACCAGGTTAGGAACTTTTTTTACTATATCCGGCAACGCCTTTAATACCAAGTCAATTCCTTTTCTTTTTATTAAAGCTCCAACCGATAAGAGAACAACATTATTTTCAAGATTATTTTCTTTTTTGAAATTCCTTCTTGTTTTAGCAGGCTTCAACTTTTCTAAATCTATGCCATTATTTACCACTACTAAATTTTTTTTAGGTGTAAACCTGCTTGCAAGGTCTTCTGTATAGCGGCTGACGCACATTACTTTTTTTGGAAATATAAATAAGAATCTCTTGAAAGCATCTGCAATAAATCCATTAGGCAATACATCAACGCCATGTGCTGTCGCAACCAAACTTTTTTTTGAGATTATTGAAGAAATTCCTCCAAGAAGAGTAGAGATATCTATGAAATGTGAATGCAGGACATCAAAATTTATTTTTCTATTTAAGGAAAATACCTTTTTAAGCATCTGAAAATTTGTAGATTGCCTATAAACCTCAATTCCATCTTTAATTTCGTATAATGCAGAAGTGTCAGTCCTTTTTGTTATAATGTAAACTTCATGCCCCTGCCTTATCAATTCCTTTGCCTGCTCATAAACAAATATATTTTTATCTGGATCTATTTTGTTAACATATTCCATAGTTATGATGCAAATTTTCATTCTAAAAACTCTTCCTCAATTTTACTAAAAGACCAACTAGCTTGGATGGGCACTTTTCAATTGAATAATAGGGCACAAGCTCTGTTGAAAAACCTCTTTTAAAGCCGCTTATTGAAGATATGTTTGCCCCTACAAAATCTATTTTAGAAATTTTTTTTGGATTTTGTTTAATTATTTCCCAAACTAAGAGTGAAAGAGGCTGATATTTTCTGAATTCAGGCTCGCTAGCAGTTAATAGGGTGTATATAAAACCCTTATCAAAAACAATTAATAGAAACGCAATATTTTTACCGTCTTTTTTGGCGGCATAAAGTTCAGAATTTTCAAGATCTAACATTTTTTTGACCAGTTCTTTTTGTACCAATTTATTAAAATTCCTGTCCTCAAAGTACTTTTTATATAAATCATAAAAAGAATCAATATCATCTGAACTCTCTACTGTAATTCCATATGCCTGTGCTGCCTTTATTCCTCTTCTTTTACTTTCATTGAGGTTTTCCCATGCTCTTGAAGCGTCAGAAATATCTATAAAATATGTATAATGGAGGTTCTCCTCCCATTTTCTAAAAGTAAATGGCCTTAAATCCTGGACTGATGGGTGCAGCAACAAAAGAACGTAATTGTAGTCTAAGAACTTTTTTTCCAATTTTTCAATAACTTCTTCTTGAAAAGCCTCTATCTTAGAAAGTTTAGTTGTTCTTCCATTCTCAAAAAGAATTGTAGTAAACGGAGTCAGTGGTGGCGGATTTATAATCTCAAAAATTTTTTTAATGGAAAAAAACAGACAGCCTGCAACAATATTATTCAATTTATCAAAAAGGGCAAAGATGTGCCCTTTATAATC
>Ga0105164_10002585_pt1 | contig 11162 bp, 12 predicted proteins | sample VDWuncwatermetaG_FD_89674 | JGI IMG/M metagenome (GOLD analysis project Ga0105164, IMG submission 89674) | Wastewater microbial communities from Netherlands to study Microbial Dark Matter (Phase II) - VDW unchlorinated drinking water | ecosystem: Environmental > Aquatic > Freshwater > Drinking...
AATAAATCAGAACGGTTAAGAAAAAGAGGCTGTATAACTAACAAATCTTATGAAAGGATTTCCATGCAACCCTGACATTTTTATCTTGCAGTTAACATGACATATTGACTTTGCTGCGACAGATATATTCTCATTTATTATAATCTGAATATCAATGTTTGTATAACAGGCTGAATTTTTAATAATTATGTCAAATTTAAAGGCAATTGACAAGCCTTATCTTGATGTTACATAATATCCCCAAGCCACTTTACCCACTTCAGGTCTTTCTTTACAGTATTATACAATCTCTCATCTGCTGTGATTAAAGGTATCCCATTATTTTCAGCTACAGCCAAATAACTGGCGTCATAAGCAGAACAATTATAAATCTTACTATAATGTAGAATGCCTTGAGAAATAAATGAAAGAGTTATTAGTTTAATTTCTAAATTCAAAAGTCCTTCTGTCGCAGTGCGTAATTTTTCTTCCTTAATTCTGCCCCTTCTCTGAGCAATTATCAAACCGTTAATTACTTCATATTCTAATAGCGATGGGGCAAGGATTTCTAATTCATCTGCTATATATAGTTGAAGCAAGCCTATGGCCTTTTGGCTGTCTTCCTCATCAACGAGATACCATTTAAGAATAACGCTTGCGTCAATAACTATTTGTTTCAAGGCCTTTTCTCCAATTGCTTTTTGGATTCCTTAAAAATATCATCAGCTAATATGCCTGTTTTAAGGAAGGCTTCCCTTGCGTCCATTATCTTTCTGTAGCCCTCAAGCCGTTTAGAGTGCTGGTATTCATCGTAAGAAAGGATTACGACTACAGGCTTTCCCCTTTTTGTCACAATTATCTCCTCTTTCTTTTTGAAGGCATCCTCAATTAAGCGGCTGAAGCCCTTTTTGCCCTCTGCGATACTAACAGTTGTTGTTTTCATATGTCCTCCAATATAGTCATTATGTATGACTAATTATATAGACACAATTAATGTTTGTCAATAAGACAAAAAATAATTCTTAACCATTGCCTTTCATGGTATTATATGAAAACTTTTTGAAACAAAATCAAACAATCTTCCGTATATATAGGTGTAATGGATGACTGATAATGAACTGATTGAGGGGTTTCTGTGGGGTGATGAGGAACTCTTTGAAAAGATTATAGATAATCATAAAGATTATGTCTATAACCTTTGCTACAGCTTTGTTAAAAACAGGGAAGATGCAAGGGATATCTCCCAACAGGTCTTTGTAAAGATATATACAGGGTTAAGGGATTTTGATACTGCAAGGCCATTTCGGCCATGGCTTAGAAGGGTTGTTGTAAATACCTGTATAGATTTTTTCAGGGAGAGAGGCGATTTAGAAGACCTGTCATTAGACGATGTTCATGAGGCGGTTGGCGCAGTTAATCCCTCTGTTCTGAAAGGTCTTGTGGCAAAGGATGTTGTAGATAAGGTTCTCGCATCAATGCCTGTGCAGTATAGAATGGCCTTGAGCCTAAGGCATCTTGAGGAGATGTCATACAGCGAGATTGCCGAGAGCCTTGATATACCAATCGGCACTGTAAAGACTTTGATTTACAGGGCAAGGGAGATGTTTATAAAGAGGTATGAGGGGATAACGGAGGAACTATGAACTGTAAAGACATAAAAGAGGCGCTTCATGCTTTTTGCGATGGAGAGGCGTCATCACTTGAAAAAAAAATAATAGAGGAGCATCTTTTGTACTGCGCTTCGTGTAAGGAGGAGGTTGCAAAGATAAAGGCATCACTAAGCCTTTTAAAGGCACAGGAGCCATACAGTGCGCCGCAAGGATTTACAAAAGAGACCATGCTCTTGATTAAAGAGAAACAGGAATACAGGGAAGCGAGAGATGAAGAGGGTATTCCTGTTGACTTTGTTTTGTCTTCTATGTTCTTTTTTGCAAGGGGTTTGTGGAGAGGGGTGTCATTTTTAAAATACCTGCCGCATCCGGCGTATTCGTTTAGAAGAAGGCGATTGTATTTGTCGTGGTAATGTTAAATTAAAGGCCACTATTTTTTTAGGGTGTCATTCCTGCGAAAGCAGGAATCCAGTTCATTTGTATAGTTCCCCGTTTTCGCAGGGACAAATCTGGATTCCCGCTCAAAGACTCTGCGGGAATGACAGGAACAAGAAAAAGTAGTGGCGGTTTGCAAACCGCCACTATGAAGATAGGCAATATGCTATGTTATTAATAATTTTAACACTAATTATAACAATCTTATTCCTTCTGCTTATTCCTGTCAGGGTCAGCCTTAAGGCAGAGAAAGAGGTCTCTTTCTGGTATCTGCTTTCTATCTCATGCCTCAACATCTTTTCCATTGCCTTTTCTCCAAAGGGTAGGAGGATGAAGATAGGTTTTATATCATTTACAAAACATAATAATAACCCCTTGTTATCCACCTTTAGCAAAGGGGGACATAGGGGGATTTTTGAAGGCGGCGCAAGAAGATTAATAGATGGTTTAAAGATTTTTAAAAATATTAAGCCGTATTTTAAGGTTGAGAAGATGAAGGTAGATGGCGAGGTTGGTTTTGACAATATTTTTTTAACAGGACTTGTTCCCCTTTCAATATCCATATTAAAGGATTTTTTTGCAGAGGATGCGGATGTAAATATCAGGCCTGATTATTTTAATGAAGGATTTAAGGGAAGGATGGAGTTTAGCGGGAGTATCAGGATGGGGTTTGTTTTTTTAATGTTGGGCAGAAACATTTTAACTGGAGGCGCATATGTCTGAGTTAATCCGTAATTTGATAAATTCAGTAATGGATGAGTTAAAGAGTGTTGCAAAGGCAGAGGTGGTTGTGGGCAAGGAGATAGAGTTTGACGGCAAGAAGGTTATTCCTGTTTCGCGTGTGAGCATAAAATTCCTTGTAGGCGGCGGCGAGGACAGGTCAGGCAGAAAGGGCTATGGCAGCGGCGGCATTGGCGATGCAAAGGTGGAGCCTGTTGCCTTTCTTATCTCTGACGGCAAAGAGATAAAGGCGCTCCAGTTAAAAGGTAATGGTGTAAGCTCTCTGATAGACATTGTGCCAAAGGTTGTGGATGCATTGCTGGAAAAAGGCGAAGGTCAGAAGGAAGAAAAGAAAAAGGAGAAGAACTTTTTTAAGTTTGTGAAGGAGAAAAAATAGAGATTATATAAGCATTGGGCAGGAATCCTGTTTCTTGTCATTCCTGCATGTATTTAGCAGAAATCCAGAATTTTTTGAATTTGCAAGGCTCTGGATTCCCGCTCAGAGGCTCTGCGGGAATGACGGCCCATGTAATTATTTTTTTTATAAGGAGCAGAGATGAAGTTTGACAAGATAGAGGCGCGGGTGCGGTTTTATGAGACAGATGAGTGGGGAATGGTCTGGCACGGTTATTATGTTGGATGGTTTGAGATGGGAAGGATTGAGCTTGCGAGAAAGTTTAATCTCCTGCCAAAGCAGTTTAAGGAGCTTGGCTATGTTGCGCCTGTAATAAATCTTAACATTGACTACAAGCAGGTTACAAAGAGCGATGAGGAGATAATTATAAGAACGCATTTTGAAGAGCCGAAAAAGGCAGCATTAAAATTTAAATATGAGATTGTTAGAAAAGAGGATGGAGAGCTTCTATCAAAGGGCGAGACAACACAGGTGATCCTTACAACAGAAGGCAAGCTGGTATATCTTTTTCCAGATGAATTAAAAGAGAGATTGATGGGGATGGCGAGGTTTTGTAAGTAGTAACATTCTGTATATGTCATTCCTGCGAAAGTAGGAATCCAGTTCATTTGTATGATTCCCCGCTTTCGCGGGGACAAGTCTGGATTCCCGCTCAAAAGCTCTGCGGGAATGACACTTATGGCTATTTTATAGTTTTTTAACAATCTTTTGATATTAGGATTTAGAATTTTTTCTGATTTGGAGGTTTTAGATGTCAGACAAGATGCCTGTAGTAATGATTGACCCGCCGCATGAGATTTTTAAATTCTTTCGCGGCAGGATGCCGGGGCCTGCAATGGCGCAGCTTGCTGCGTACATAGAAAAGGATTTCAATGTAACAATCCTTGACTGCACTGTGCTTGATGACCACTGGCAGGGGCTTGAAAGGGAGATAAAGAGATTAAAGCCAAAGGCTGCTTGCATATCTGCGCTTTCATCATCAATGGTCTATGATGCAATGAACACAGCATATCTTATAAAGCAGATAGACCCAAGTATTGTTACCATCAGCGGCGGCGTGCATTTTACAGCAATACCAGAAGAGAGTTTGAAAGAGTGCAGGTCTCTTGATTTTATTGTGCTGAATGAGGGTGATGTTACTCTGCATGAACTCCTTTCCGCCATTTCTGCTAAAAAGAAGGATTTTAAGGATATAAAAAGCATTGCATATCTTGATGGAGATAAATTCATACAGACGCCTGACAGGCCGATGATAGAAGATATAAATACACTTCCATTGCCTGCATATTATCTATTCCCAATGGATAAGTATCTTATGCCTTCACTCGGCATGGATACTCACAGGTCAATCATCCTAACCACAGCAAGGGGCTGTTATCACAAATGCACATTTTGCTCTGAGACTATGCAGTGGAAGAATACATGGAGATACAAGGATGCAAAACATATAGTAGATGAGATGGAGCTTCTATATAAGGACTTTGGAAAGATTTCATTTATGTTTGGCGACAACATCTTTAATGGCAAGAGGGAGCGCATAGAGTCTTTTGCTGAAGAGCTTGAGAGAAGAAGGCTTCCAATCCACTTCTGGTTTCAGTCAAGGACAGATACCATTGTAAGGGATGAGGATGTTCTGCCGAGATTAAAAAGGCTCGGCCTGTATATGGTATCAATGGGCGTTGAGACGCCTTCAACCACTGCGCTTTCAAATTATAATAAAAGGCAGAACCCAGAGCTTGCAGAAAAGGCAATGAAGACTGTAAAAAGGCACGGCCTTCTGCTTCTTACAAATATAATGTTCGGCGATGCAGAGGATTCAGAAGAGACCTTAAGGCAGACCGTTGCCTTTGCACAGCCATACAGCGACCATTTTGCAATATGCCTTGCAACGCCAATTCCAGGTACAGATTATCACAAAAGGGCAATATTAGAGGATAGGGTAAAGATTTTTGATTATTCAAAATATGACATGCTCTGCCCGACAATGACAACAAAGACGCTCTCGCTTGAGAGGATTGGGGTGATACATCCAAAGGCGATACAGAGGTTTTATACAAGGCCAAGGCTCTACTGGAATGCGTTCTTTGCAAGGAATCCATTTTTAAGAAGGAATGACAGGTTCTTTGCAAAGATTACATGGGAGGAGCTGACAAGAAAGCCATGGGTGCAGACAAATTATATGCCATTTGAAAAGTATATGGAGGAAAAGACAGGCAAGCCATTTAAAAAACTGCATGGCCCTGAGGATCCTTTTGAGCCGACAAAATGGCAGAGGATGACGATAGAAAGAATCAAGAGTAGTGCAGATATTCATTCTTCTGTCATTCCCGCGTAGGCGGGAATCCAGAGGAACAAAGTAAAGATACTGGATTCCTGCTTTCGCGGGAATGATGAGATAGCTAAAAAGGAGAGTATAATGCCAAAGAAAAAACTGTTGCTCATTACGCCAATGGGCAGGAATACTGCGATGGGACGGGATTTTAAATTTGCCTATCCAACAATAGGCATACCTGCAGTTGCAGCAATTACGCCTGATGATTTTGATATTACCATCAGGGATGAGGTTGTGGAGGATATAGACTTTGATATGGATGTTGACCTTGTCGGCATCTCTGCAATGACGCCAATGGCCATGCGGGCTTATGAGGTTGCTGATAGATTCAGGTCAAAGGGCGTGCCTGTTGTGCTCGGCGGGCTGCACCCTTCTTCTGTGCCTGATGAGGCGATACAACATGCAGATGCAGTTGTAGTAGGCGAGGCAGAAGGGACATGGCCGGCGCTATGCAAGGATTTTTTAAACGGTAAGATGCAAAAGTTTTATAAGATAGATGATCATCCGTCAATGGAAAATCTGCAAATACCGAGGAGGGATCTGTTAAACCTGAAAAAATATTTCCCCATACAGATTATAGAGACATCGCGAGGTTGTCCATTTTCATGCGACTTTTGTCAGGTCTCGTCATTTTACGGCGGAAAGTTCAGGTATAGGCCAGTAAAGGATGTTGAAAAAGAGGTGAGGATGGTTGCAGAGCAGGCCCCGAGGACAGGTCTTGCACGATTTAAGTCGCCATATCCGCGTGATGCCATATTCTTTGCAGACAGCAATATTATCGGCAACAAGGCTTATGCAAAGGAGCTCTTTACCATGCTCTCCAATTACGATGTGAAATGGCAGAGCTATTCCACCATTTCTGTTGCGCGTGATGATGAGCTTTTGAAGCTTGCGCAGAAGAGCGGATGCGTGAGCCTTGCAATCGGCTTTGAATCTATATCGCAGGATAATCTCAACAAGATGGGAAAGAGTTTTAATAAGGCAGCAGACTTTGAATGGCAGATAAAAAAAATTCATGACCACGGCATTGGCATCATGGCGAGCTTTATCTTTGGCCTTGATTCTGATGATGTCTCTGTCTTTGAGAAGACGTTGGAGTTTATCAACAGGAATAAGATAGATTCGTCCTTTTTCCTCATCTCCACACCGCTTCCGAGCACAGGCCTTCACAAAAAGCTTGAGGCAGAGGGAAGGATCATTGACAGGAACTGGGACAATTATGACTGCACGCATGTTGTGTTTAAACCAAAGCAGATGAAGCCGGAAGAGCTGCTGGAGGGCGTGAACTGGCTCTGGAACAGGACATTGTCTCATACATCAATATGGAAAAGGCTTGTCGGCACGCCGCAGTTTTTATATTTTGTGGTGATGAACTATGCAATGAAATATCTTCATAAAAAGATTCATCCGATTGTGGATACGCCAATGTGGATGAAAGAAGGCTATAAATAAGGATGCGGCTGAAAATAATCTATCCAACGCATAAAGGCAATCCAAAGGCAATGGGCGCTACAGTTCCTTATGTCCTCCCCTATCTTGCGGCAATAACGCCAAAGGGGATTGATGTGGAGCTTGTGAATATGCTCCGCGAAAAAATTGATTATAATGATGCGCCAGATATTGCTGCAATCAGCGTAAAGACTCCGATGGCAGATGAGTCATACATGATTGCAGACAGGTTCAGGGCGAAGGGCGCAAAGGTTGTGCTGGGCGGCCATCACACATCCGCAATGCCGATAGAGGCAGCAGGACACGCTGACGCAATATTCATCGGCGAGGCAGAGGAGACATGGCCGAGGTTTCTTAAAGATCTTAAAGAGGGCAGGGCAAAGAGGTTTTATGTTGCAGGCCCATATTATGATACAAAAGGGCTTTCAAAAGAAGATGTATATGTTGCAATGGCAAGGCCTGATTTATCCAAAGGAGCGCCATTTGCGCGGAGGGATCTGTTAAAGAGCAGATACCTGTTTGATTCCATTGTCAGCACAAGGGGATGCCCCTATGCATGCAAATTTTGCGGCACAACAGGATTTTATGGAAACAAGGTTCGGCACAGGCCTGTAGATGATGTTATAGATGAACTAAAGACAATGGGAAGGTTCTGGTTTCTCGGCGATGACGATATTTTCAATGACCTTGATTACAGGCATGAGCTTTATACAAAAATTACAGAGAAAAAGGGATTTAACAGATGGCATGGCGCAGGCACGCTCTCTATTGGATATGATAAGGACGGAGACAAGGTTTTAAAAAAGGCTGCAGAGAGCGGGCTCTTTGCAGTGTTTGTCGGCATTGAGTCAGTAAATGAACTTACTCTAAAAGAGACAGGCGTTACATCAAAGCTAAGGCAGCAGACAGAGCATATAGATTTTGAAAGGATAAAGTCTGCCATAAAAAAGATTCAGTCTTACGGCATACTTGTAATCGGCTTTTTTGTTTTGGGCTTTGATACTGATACAGAGGATACATTTGATAAGACATTGGCATTCTGCGATGAGACAGGCGTAATACCGATTCCGTTTCTGCTTGTTCCTCTTCCGGGCACAGGATTGTGGGATGAATATAAGGGCAGGCTATATCACAGCAATTCATGGGAGAACTGGGATGCTTGCCACAGTCTTTACAAGCATCCGAAGATCGGGCAGAAAGAGATGGAAGGTCTTTTGTATAAGCTGAGAAAAAGCGCATATACATACAATCGTATTATGAAGAGGTCAAGGCCGGGTTCGCTCGGGACAATAATTGCTGGATTATCAATGCAGATGGGGTTAAGAAATACATTTGAGGCGGATTGGAGAAGGGTGAGAGGGCGTGAATAAGGTTTACGATGCAATCATAATCGGCTCTGGAATCGGCGGGCTTACAGCAGGGAATTTTCTTGCAAAGGACGGCTGTTCAACCCTTATTATTGAACAGCATACAAGGCCGGGAGGCTGTCTTTCATCCTTTGAGAGAAAGGGATTTAATTTTGACGCCGCAGTTCACTGGATAAGCCAGTGCGGCGAGGATGGGGTTATATATAAGATTTTGCAGGAGCTTGGCATTGAGAAGAGTATAGAGTTTGTTCAGATTAATCCATTGATGGAGGTGATAACATCAAATGGAAGATACACTATCCCCAAAGGAAGGCAGGAGGCGATTGCATATTTAAAAAATAGTTTTCCCAAAGAGGCAGAAGGCATAGAGAGATTTTTTGCGGTTCAGGGCAGGATTACCAATGAGATGTACAGGCTTTTTAAAACAGACCCTGATTCTATGAATACTTTGTCAAGGCTCTTTTTTAATGCTATCTTTCCACTGAGGTTTCCGAATATAGCAAGGAATTACAGAAAGAAGGGCGCTGACATTGTTGACAGTCTTACAGGGGAGAGGGACTTAAAAAGGATATTAAGGATTGCAGCCATATTTCCAAATGTATCCATGATGATGCTCTCATGGTTCTGGAATGTTATTTATAATGCAGATGGATATTATCCAAAGGGAGGGATGCAGAAGGTTTCTGATGCGCTGACTGAGAATTTCAAAAAGCTGAAAGGTGAGATATTGTATAGCAAAAAGGTTGCAAAGATAATTACAGAGAACAATCAGGCAAAGGGTGTTAAGCTTTCAGACAACACTATTATAAATTCAAATGCAGTAATCTCCAATGCAGATGCAAGGCAGACCTTTTTTGAGATGCTAAATGGGGATGCGGGTGTGCCGCAGAAGTATCTTGATAATCTTATAACATGGAGGCTCTCTGAATCATTCTTCTATGTCTATCTTGGTGTTGATATGGATTTAAAAGGGTTCTCAGTCAACCCCATAATGTGGTATTTCCCTGAGAAGGATAGACATGATTTTATTGGCATTGGCATTCCAACATTGTCTGATAAAGGGCTTGCGCCAGAAGGCAAACATGTTGTTATAATCGGCGCATTTGCTGATGATTCAGCAAGGCAATGGTTTGGGAATGCTGATAGGGAAGGGTATAAAAAGTGGAAGGAAAAGACCGCTGATTTATTGATAGAGCTTGCTGATGAGGCTATACCAGGGCTCAAAAAAAATATTTTGGTAAAGGAGACGGCATCGCCTCTTACATTTAATAAATACACATTGAACAGCTTAGGCGCATCTTCTGGATGGAGCATGGATGCTGATGAACAGAATAAACTGCCGCAGAGATCGCCTGTAAAGAATCTTTTTCTTGCAGGTCACTGGACATTTAATCCCGGCGGCATCCCTTCTGCTTTTATGACAGGCAGAAAGGCAGCAGAGATGGTGAAGAAGGCAATATGAGGTTTGATGCCATTATAATCGGAGCTGGGCTTGGCGGGCTTACAGCAGGCGCTTTTTTATCAAAGGCAGGCAAAAAGGTTCTTGTAATAGAGAAGAGCAATATTATCGGCGGCAGATGTTCAAGCAGGGCATGGGATGGGTTCAGTTTTGATGTTGGCGCAGATTATTTTGCAAAGGGTATGCTAAAGAACTTTGCAAGGCTTGATAAGGATGTTGCATTAAGGCCTTTGGGGTTTTCTGTAAAGTCCTTTAATAAGGGAAAAGCGATGACCATTCCGCCCGGGCTTCATCTGATAAGAGAGCTTTCAGGGTTCGGGATGAGCAAAATGGAGATTGCGCGATTCGGCCTGAGGATGGCGGGTGAGATACTATTTGAGAAATATTCAAAGAGATACAAAACCAATGACAGGGTGATAGATGCAGTTGCGGATAATCCATTATTAAAAAACATATTAAACATAGGCGCATTTTTTTCAGGGAGCCTGCCGCACAAGATGCCGAGCTACTGGTTCAATCTGCTTTTTGGAAGGACATTCGGCTACGATTTTCCGTTTTATCCATCTGACAATGCTCAGGCGATACCCAATGCGCTTGCTGATGTGATAAAGGAAAACAAAGGCGAGATAAGAACTAATACTGATGTTGAAAATATTTTGATTGAGAGAAATAGGGCAGCAGGCGTGAGGGCAACTGGGGAGGAGATTGAGGCAGATGTTGTTATAAGCAACAGCGGTATTCAGGATACTGTGTTTAATCTAATGAAGGGCAAAGGGCTTTCAGCAGAATTTAAAAACAGGGTGAAAAGGTATAAACCCGGGCTTTTGATGAACAGTATATTTATTGCATTTAAAACTGATATAGCTATGATGAATAATGTCCATCTCTACTGCTATTTTCCGAATGATGTGAAAGAGATGTTTTCTGCTCTGCATAAAGGCGAATTTCCGGATGACTATATCTTTACACTCTCTGTGCCTGATGCAATAACAGGAAAGAGAACAGAAGGCTGCTGCACAGGCACAATAAAATTTATTACGCCAAGGGATATGGATAATAAAGAGATTATCCAGCAAGAGGCAGATAAGGTAATAGAAAGGGTGGACAGGATATTGCCGAATTTTAGGAAATCTATTGTATGGAAGAAGGTTGTTACATCTGAGGATTATGAGGATGAGATTGGCTTTGAAAGCTGCATTGCTCCTGTTGCTGAATCTATAGAATATAAAAAGATGAGTCATAGAATGCCGATAAAAGGACTTTATAATGTTGGAGCAACTGTTTTGCCAAACGGCGGATGTACGGCGTCTTCGGTGGAGTCTGGAAAGAAATGTGCGACTGAAATACTAATCGGTTTATAATTATTCCCCTCCCCCTTGATGGGGGAGGGTTAGGG
>Ga0105164_10002586_pt1 | contig 11161 bp, 12 predicted proteins | sample VDWuncwatermetaG_FD_89674 | JGI IMG/M metagenome (GOLD analysis project Ga0105164, IMG submission 89674) | Wastewater microbial communities from Netherlands to study Microbial Dark Matter (Phase II) - VDW unchlorinated drinking water | ecosystem: Environmental > Aquatic > Freshwater > Drinking...
GGATAAGATTATCGAAGCTTTAGAGATTGATTAAATCTTTTATTTTCTTTAAATTTATTCTTTATTTTTTAGCTATCGGCGGTCGCTCGTCCCACCAAGCAATAAAATTACAAGTGATCAAAAATGAGGTTGAATTATTTTCCTTTCGGTAAAACCTGTTTACCCGTCACCGTCACAATCGTTCCTTCTTTACTGATCGTTACTTCTTCGAGATTGTTAATGATAAGATCGCTCCCTAATAAATAATAAGAAATATTCCGTAATTCGCGAATACGTACTTTCTCGACAAGAGGAATATCTAATACCTCAAACGGAGCACGACCTTTAAGATGGGGATTATTTTCATCAAATAAACCGATAAATGCTGACCAAGAATCCTCTTTGTCTTCGGCTGGCTTACGACTGATAGTGACGCTTTTTGCTTTAAATTTTGTGACAAAGTCTTTCATATTTCTACTTAACGAAGCCGCGGCTTTTAAATATTACTAAAATCTCTTTTAAATGTAAGTAATAGGAGAGAGCAAATCCCACCACAAAAAAGATGAGATTCCACCACCGGCTGACCCAAAAACCACCGCTGAGATACCCTAAGAGAAAACCAACGATGATTAAAACAAATGGAAGAATTGGTTCTTTGTACCTTTTCTGATAGAAAAAGCGGGCAGCAAGTGCACCACAGAGAAAGACAGTAATGTAGCTGAAAAGGGGATTGCTTAAACCGAGGGCAATAATAAACCCGACAACAACAAAAAATAGACTAAACGCTTCGACCCATTGTTCGTCAAATACTTTTCCTGATTTCATGATTTATTTCTCCGAACTGATAAGAATGTAAACGATGGCAATTAAAGAACCGATAACGATTGCAGTAATGAGGCCGGCAGTAGTTTTGGTTAAGAGCAGAAGTCCGGCTAACAGGACAAGAGCGATTCCAAGATAATACATATTTCGTGAACCAAAATAAATTTGGAGACCATCGAGTTGAGGTAGCGGAAGTAAGGAGAAGAACGCCATGACTAAGTTCAAGACAAGACCTTGAGCAAAGAAATAGCTCTGGGGAAGAGAATGAAGAGCAACGGCAAAGAGCAGCGCAGCGATAAGATTTCCATAGAGCCCCCACAACGCGATCATGGCATTGTCTTTGTAGGAAAATCCATAGCGAAACTCACCCAGACGTTGTTTGACCATTAAACTACTGACGACAGTGCCAACAAGAATAACGGGTAGGCGCCCCAAGCTAATAAAAGCGATAATGAGCATGATTAATAATCCCGACCACCAAATATTAAATTCGGCATTGTAGCCTTGACTTAGGGCATACATTTTCTGACAGGTAATACGAAAGAAGATACTTATAGCGGCAACGATAATAACGAGAGTGAGATGTTGTAACCCCAAAGCGAGATCAAACTTATCTACGCCCCAGTCGCGGAAAGAAAAAATAAAACCCGTTAGAAGGACGGCAAGGATTAACCCAGTGGTCTCTTGGCGTGAAAAGCGGAGGAATTCTTTTATTCTTGCCGAGAACTCTTGTTTGCTAACCATAGGGTGGAATAAAGAGAAAGGAGTATATAAAGCGTATGGTTAAGTTTGAGAGGGGATATGAGTTTATATATTGGTTCTCTCTTTGACTGATAATGTTTGTTGTTATTGGTACTGAAACATATCTCCAACAATTGAAGAAGTGGCCTAAAGCGGATCGCGAATCTGCTGAAAAATTACCAAAACATCTTGCAGAGAATCCACTCGCAGGAAAGCCATTAAATTATCCTTATCTGAGAGAGAAAAGAGTTAGCGGAAGAAGAATATATTATTTGATCTATCCAGAATTTAGAGTGATTCTTCTTGTCGCAGTGAGTGGAAAGAAAGATCAACAAGATACAATTGACCACATTAGAATGCAACTTGAGGAATATAAGATAATTGCAGAGAGAATATCTAAGCAAGTCTCTTGAAGCGACCTTGTTTGAGGTCTTCTAAACTAGAAGCAAATTGCTGGATTAAATTGAAATCTAATTTCTCTAATTTCTTGAGGTGTTCGTATTCTTCTTTAGGAATGGTTATTGTTTCCATAATTGTTCTAAAATAAACTTTTCTATATAAATGTGACGGTACTTTCCTTTTTTATCACGGGGGGGGACAGCATAAGTTTAAAAATAGAGATTGGTTACTATTTCTGGTAGTGTGTTTAAGTGACTGATAGTTAATCTTTATTTATTTTAGTAGTAGCAAAGTTTAAACGGAGAAAATAACAATCAGAAGCAGTTAAAAAAAAGAGTATCAGTCAAATGATGGCACTACCCTATTTCTATAAAATATAATAGGTGATACTGATGAGAAAGATGTTTGTTGTTCTAGGATTAATTGTGATGGCGATGTTTGTGGTGAGTTGCGCTCCCACGGGAGAAGCGTTTTATAAACCACAGAAGAGTGACTTGACATTAAAAAAAGTGGTTCCATCCACTACTCAAAAAGAGCTTCCACCTCTTTTAGGATGTAGAGACTCAGATTTTGATTCCGAGACGAAAGGAATTAATCCTGCTGTACCGGGAGTGGTTACAAATACGCACATGGTATATGGACAAGAAGTGGTATATGGTACTGATGCTAATGGAAATCCTCAACTAATCCCTGGCGGAGATAAAGTAGTCGTTGACAAGAGTTATGATTTTTGTTCTCCTGCTGGTAATGTCCAGGAGAAGTATTGTGATGGTTCAACTGTTAAAAATAAAGACATTCCCTGCAGTGATGTAGAAAGTTGCCAATACAAAGATCAAGATGAAGGATACTGTGCTCCTCGCTGCCGTCTCTATTTTGACAACAAAGGAACTTATGAAACTGTTTTCAAGCCAAAAACAAAAGAAAATATATTTGTAAAAGAAGGGATAATGGGATCAGATTATGGTGTTAATGTAGATACGTGCGTTAACAATAAAGATTTGAAAGAGTATTGGTGTGATGGTGATCACTATGTAAAGTCAAAAATTATTAGTTGTGATCCTGGATATAAGTGCGCTGATGGTGTATGTCAACTAAGACGGTGTCATGATTCTGATTTCAATACTGGCACGGGAAAAGAAGGAAACATCTTTACGAAAGGAAATGTGAAAGAAGGACCAACCACTACCTACGATTCTTGTTCCTCTGATAAAAAGAGTGTCATAGAAACGTGGTGTGATGATGATACTTTAAAGTATTCAACTATTGTTTGTCCGAAAACATCTGACAAATTTAAAGGTGAATGTTTTGAGGGTGGATGTCTTAAATAAATCTTAATTCTTTTTTTATTTCTTCTTCAACACCCAGACCGAAGAAGATCCTTCCCCCCGGGGCAACTTTTCAGAACTAACCAACTCAAATTTCTCAGAAATAGGCAGTTCCCACTGCTCCCTACTCATAATCAACAACACGCCGTTCTTCTTCAATAACAAGCCAACTTGATAATATAATTCATTGATCTTCTCTTCATCTTTGGTGGTGACCATAAAGATCATTTGATCGAAACTATTCTCGTCATAACGGGCATCAAGATCTTCCAGAGTATAACGCTGGATATCAACGTTTTCTTTAACGCCAGCAATGGCACAATTTTTCCGCGCGGCTAAGATGTTAGGAAGAGAATTATCGAAGGCATGAATGATAGTGGCGTTACTACTTGTTACTTCTTTCTCCGTTACTGGAGATTTAAATGAAGGAAAATGGCGAAAAGTATAATCATCAAGGTTACGAAACGATTTCAGCGTGGCGAATAATCCAGCCTCAATGGCAATCGCTCCATCTTTGGCCAGACCAACTAATAATTTATCTCCAGGCGCAAAACCACTTTTGCGCACGAGCCAATAGGCTAAGTCTCCTTTCAACGAACCAGAATGGGGAAAAACACGATAATCACGGGCGTTAATTTCTTGGCCACAGAGATCGATGCCAACAACGTATTCTTTCCCAGTGAAGTAGACAATAACCGTTAAATCTGGTTTTTTATAATCGACTTTGGTCTCGATTTTCTCGGCAAGGAATTTCTGTTGAAGAGATTCATAAATCTTCTTGGAGATTGTTTGACGATTTTCCTGACCCTTAACATTCTCCACTTCAATCATAAAAGATTTGCCGTTAGTGAAATAAGAGGATAGTTTTTCTTTTGTTAAAAACTGCTCCGGATCTTTACAACGACCGAGAACAACGACGAGACGACGCGGGGTCTGGGCGTGCAGAAGCAGTTTTGTGATGAGGTCAAATTGTTCTGTAGAAAACAAAACGCTATCGTCAACAATTTCTCCTTTTATCTTTAACAGCTCTGCAAGTTCATGTTGAGCAAAGATAGTTAGTCCGGGACTAACGAGCAGGGCAAATTTCATGGTTGAGGGTTCTCCGTTTCCTCTCCACCCTCTTCAACGATAATCTTGGTTGCCGCAGCAAGCTGATCGCCTTCATTTAAACGCATAACACGAACACCTTGCGTGGCTCGACCGATGACGGAGATCTCAGTACACTTCATGCGAATACCAATACCTTGGCGGGAAATTAACATCAAATCTTCCGTTCCTTCAACAAGCATGACATTCTGCACTGGACCATTTTTCTCCGTAATTTTAATGTTAGTGACACCTTTACCACCACGATTACAGAGGCGGTATTCAGAAACAGGTGTACGCTTGCCATAGCCATTTTCGGTGAGGGTGAGGATTTCCATATTCTCTTCTGCGGCAAGCATGCCGATGACTTCATCAGTCTCAGTTAATCTAATTCCTCGAACACCGTGTGCGGCTCGACCCATGGGGCGAACATCTTCTTCATTAAAGCGATTAGCTTGGCCTTCTTTGGTAGCGAGAATAATTTCTTGACTGCCACTGGTATAACGAACATTGACAAGAGTGTCATTTTCGTCAAGATTAATCGCACGAATGCCACCTTTACGAGGGTTGGCAAATTCCTGTAATCCGGTCTTCTTGACCGTTCCCATTTTTGTCGCCATAAACAAATAGCCTTGAGTAAAATCGCGAACAGCAATAACGGCGTTAACTCGTTCGTTCTGTTGCATTTCAATAAGGTTAGCAATGTGTTTGCCTTTTGATTCGCGACTGACTTCAGGGATATGATATACTTTTTGCCAATAAACTTGACCATTATTGGTGAAAAAGAGTAAATAATCATGGGTTGAACAGATAAAAATCTTCTCGACAAAATCTTCCTCTTTCATACCCGCTGCACGAATGCCTTTACCGCCTCGCTTTTGGTTATGATAGACATCAAGAGGCATACGTTTGACATAGCCAGAATTGGTGATGGTGACAACGACTTGCTCATCCTCAATTAATTCTTCAATGTCAAAATCATCATCTTCACCAGCAACAATCTGAGATCTACGTCCGTCACCATAATTGGCCTTGACTTCGTTGAGTTCATCTTTAATTAAAGCGAGTATTTTTGAAGGAGAAGCAAGAAGTTCTAAGAAGTAAGTTATCTTCTTCAATAAATCTTGATGTTCCTCTTTTATTTTCTCCTGCTCAAGAGAGGCTAATTTTTGTAAACGTAATTCGAGAATGGCTTTGGCCTGTTCTTCGGTAAGAGAATAGGCACTGATTAAGAAAGCACGAGCGTCATCAACGGTGCGACTTTGTTTGATACCAGCGATGACACGATCAATATTGTTGAGAGCAACAAGCAAGCCTTCTAAGATATGGACACGCGCACGAGCCTGTTCTAAATCATATTGGGTACGCCGAGTGATGACTACTTTACGATGATCGATGTGGTGCTGAAGGATCTCTCTCAGACCAAGCAGCTGCGGTTCGTTGTTGACAAGAGCGAGTAAGGTGATGCCAAAAGAAACTTTAAGTCGGCTAAACTGGTAGAGCTGGTTGAGAATTACTTGGGGATCAATGTCTCTTTTTAACTCAATAACAATACGAATTCCATCTCGATCAGATTCATCATTAATGTTACGAATACCTAAGATACGTTTCTCATTAACGAGCTCGGCAATCTGTTGGATGAGCTCTTCTTTGTTAACCATATAAGGGATTTCACTGACGATAATCTTATCCTCATCTTCAACGTGAGCGAGGGATTTTATCGTTACTTTACCTTTACCTTTGCTATAAGCGTGAAGAAGTGCACCGCCACACATCACTTCACCTCCTGTAGGAAAATCTGGGCCAGGGATGATTGAGATCAATTCTTCGACGCTGATTTGGGGGTTGTCAATAATGGCAATGATAGCATCGCTAACCTCGCGTAAATTATGGGGGGGAATACTGGTGGCCATACCCACGGCAATGCCGGACGAACCATTGACAATGAGATTGGGAATGATTGTCGGAAGAACCGTTGGCTCTTTGAGCGAACCGTCAAAATTATCTTTAAATTCAACGGTGTTTTTATCAATGTCACGGAGCATCTCCTCGGCGAGTTTGTTAAGTTTGGCTTCGGTATATCTCATCGCCGCGGCATTATCACCGTCAATACTTCCAAAGTTACCTTGACCTTTGATTAGCGGGTAACGCAGGGAGAAATCCTGAGCCATACGAACCAAAGAGTCGTAGACGGCGGTATCACCATGGGGGTGATACTTCCCTAGAACTTCCCCGACAATACGAGCACACTTCTTGAATGCTTTATTATGAAACATTCCCATGTCGTACATGGAGTAGAGAATGCGGCGATGGACTGGTTTTAAGCCGTCGCGAACGTCGGGCAGAGCGCGACCGACGATAACGGACATGGCATAGTTAACGTATGCCTCTTTCATCTCCAGTTCAATGACACGAGGGATAATTTTAGAGCTATGTTCAGGAGGAGTGGTTGGTTCGGGGAGATTCATTTTGAGGGGTTATTTTAATCGTTTTGATAATTGTGTTTATCGACGATAAAACACTGAGAAAAACGAGAGATTGACGCTTTATAAAGATTGCGGTGAAGAATGAGAGAATGGGAAAATGAATGATTTAGAGGGGATTTTCGCGGAGTTCGCCCATCGCTCTTTTAATCTCGTCTTTAGTTTCTTCCTCTTTATCCCCTAATTCAATGAGACGCTCCACTTCATCAGCTTCTTTGTTGACTTCTTCGGCCTCTTTAAGCAGTTCGGAGGGGACTTGTTTTAAGAAAGCTTGCTTGGCTTCCTCACTGGGAAGATCAAAATATTCAAAGAATTTTTTAGTGAGTTTGATGCGAAAAGTACGGCCGAACTTTTCTTTATTGATATATCCCCGTTCCTCCAAAGCGCGCATATGGTCATAGGCGGCGGCACTACGCAATTTAATAACATCGGACTGGATGATAGGATAGCGCCAAGCGATAACGGCGAGCGTTTCCATTAATGGCCGTTCTAACTCTGTACTGGAAACGATACTGCTGACGAGAGGAACAAATTCGTCGCGAACAGTTAATTTCCAGCCGCTATCGCGTTTAACGAGACGCAGAGAGTGATCGAGAGCATCATACTGCTGCTGTAAACTTTGAATAATACTTTCAGTCTGCTCGAGAGTTAAAGAACAGAGACTAGCGACACGTTCAGTGGTAATCTCTTTACCAACGGCGAACAATACAGCTTCCACCTTTTTTTCTTCTGGGTTCATGATTATTCCTCGAACGATATTTATGAATTAATGGTCTAACTTTTCTTCTCGGAGGTAATAGATTCCCTCTTTTTGATCAATTCTTTTCTCATCGATGAGCTGATCGAGAAAGTCTTCTAATTGATCTATATTAACGCCAGTGAAACGGCTAAGTTGAACGGAAGTAAGGTTCTGGTTTCCGAGAAGGATAACGATGTAATTCTTCAGTAAATCTTGGGTGTTTTTACGAAGATGGTCGTTTTCAAGGCGAAGTTGTTTAGCAACCATATCTACCTGATGCAGCCGTGCCTGAAGATCATTGAACATCGATGAAACTAAGGCATTTGATGAGACTAACTCGTTGGGCTCGAGGATCTCGATAAGGGAAGGCATATAGTCAAAACAAAAATTGATGATGTCTCCAAACGAAGCAGTATGAATTTCGAGTTCGACAAAGGTCATCCATAGTTCCTCTTTTTCTCGCTTTTCTATCTCCGCAATTTCCTTGCTCGTGACGTGATAATGGCTATCTTTTTCCAGTTTCTCGATGTATTCTTGAAGGGCACTTTCAACATGATCTTTAGGTCGTCCAACTACTTCCAGAACGGTGCGAAAGAGGATCTTCTTTTCCATACAATCCCATAAAGAGGGATGGTTTTTAAGTCTTTTGGATTAATTTCTTTTAAGGATAAGACTAACAGAAAGCAGAGCAAACGCGCTAATGAGAAAATAAGGAATAGTCTTTTGAGATCTGGCGGAAGTTGATTCGTAAACGACAATGCCGGGATTTGTAGTGGGCTCTTCAGAAGAAGCGGTGGAGGAGAGATTATTTTGCTCAACAGAAGGACGGGCCAATACTGAGGGAGTGGTAAGATTAAGTGAAGAAATGCTACTTTTAACGGGGAGAAAATAGGTCTCTCTGGTTGCTTCTTTGGGCGTTTTCAAGTCTTCTTGAGCCATTTTTACTTTAACCTTTAAAATTCCTTCATCTACATTCTGATCCATTTTTAGAAGGATATCTTGATCTTTCTCTTCATTTTTGTCAAGAGTGATAGTTTTGAGTTCTTCATCTCGATCACGGGATTGATCAAAGCAAGAATAACAAGTATTACCACGATAGGCGTAGCCGGAAAGAGTGAATTTCTTTTTGGAGGTTGTTCCTTTAAGATGGGCAGTGATGCGGATAACCCCTCCAGCCGTGATAGAGGGGGGAAGATCGATGGAAATAGCCGCACTATTTTTGGAAGATGATAAACTGGAGGAAGAAGAAAGTGATGATGAGGATGAAGTTGAGACCGATTTTTCAACAGTAATTGTTTTACACAGTTCGGAAGATATGCCCGCGATGGGAATTTCTTTTTCGGAGTGCAGACCGAAAGCCTCAACAACGATCAGAATGGTATCGGCGTCAATCTTCTGATTGCAATTGGGGTCAAGCTGTAACGGAATGGTCAGCGTTGAAAAATGATTCTTTTCGGGGAGAAGAAAGGAAGTTGTTTTGCTGACTTTTTTGTTTTCATCTTCTGCCCAAACTTTCACCTCATTCTTACTCTCGTTACCTTTGTAAATACTAAGGCGAAGAGAGAGCTGGTCACCCCAACTAGCTTTCTTATCTGATCCAAGATTGATGGAATTAATAGAGAGGGTGGAGTTTTGCGATGATGGTTGATTACTACTTTTAACAAAGATGTGGCGAATGGTATTATCAGAATAATCATTGTCAACACAACTGATGTTGACAACGGAAAAAGTTACAAGATATACGCCGTCATCGATAGAATGAGAATATTCTTTTTGAAATTGGGTAGATAGAGGATGATTTGTTAAGGGAGAATATTCAGCGATGACTTTTCCATCAAGAGTTTCAATTTTGCCTTTGACGGAGATATTTAACGACGCTGTTTCTTTATTCTGGACGAGAAGAGTAAAATTAAGTTTAGTGTCATTAATGAGAGGATCTCCTAAAAGAGATAGACCAGCGTTGCAGGATTGTTCTTCGAGGGGAGGGATAGTAATGTTTGTGGGGGAGTTAAGCGGGGGGTATGTGATATTCCAGATACTGTTTTGTTTACCCGGTGAACCCCCATTGGTTACAGATTCGCCCCACGTTCCATCTGCACGACGTTCTAATGTTTGATTGTTCTTGTAACCACCAAAAGTGGAAGTGTAATTTAGTTGAGAGGAACAAGTACCATTGAGGATGATGCTATCAAGATCATTGTTTAATGAGAGAGATTGTTCGATGAGGGTGCCGTTATAACTAGAGGTATTGAGAAAGAGACTCGCCTTTCGGGCAACAATAACAAAATCTTGAGAGGAAATGATTACTTTTGGTAAAGATTTCCCGTCAAGAAAACATAATGAGAGGTTAATACTTTCATTACCAGAGTTGAATAATTCTATCCACTCATTGTATTGACCACCAAAAGCGTCGGAAGGAGCATACATCACTTCATTAATTTCGACGAATGCAGTGGTTGAGATAGAACAGAAAAGCAGCAAGATGACAGTTTGAACAAAAATATTGCTAAAATGTAATGAATTCCACCACCCCATAGACTTTTACTTCCAAAACAAATGGATTAAATAGATTGCGAGACCGTGATATAGCTGATCAAATGAGTGTTTTTACTATTATATAATACTAAACAAAGTTTTTAAACGCCATTCTATTAGGAGGATATACTATGGTCTGGCCATTCACAAAACAGAAAGTACCGAAAGTGCCCTTCCCCGAGGGTCATACGATGGAAGGAACTCTGCGTTTTCCAACAATGAGACCTGAAGAAAGGGTGATTGAACCTTCTCGAGTAAAAGAAGCGGTTGGTTTAGAAATGCCTTCGATCACGGAAGAAGCACCATCTTTTCCTTCGTTTGAGAGATCTACTACAGAAAATTTCTGTTCACGTGGGGAACCTTCGCCCGTACCAGTGGCACCTTCGCGAACAGCGACGGGAACAACTGTACCGGCGGCATACAGCCAGTCGGAAAGTGAACCTTTATTTGTCAAAGTCGATGTTTACCAACGAATCTTAGGAGAAATTGATTCATTAAAGAAAGATATGAATGACATGTTTGAAACGACCAAGAAATTAGAGACGTCTGAATATAATGAGGAAGAAAATTATGCTAAGATGAAGCGTGCGGTGAGAGTGGTTCACGATAGATTACTTCAAGTTGATAAAACATTATTCAAAGCGCAAGGTGATTAGCTATGGAAAGAATGCCCGTTTTTGTGAAAATTGATGAATATAATGATGTCCTCGCGGTGGTGCGAGGAATTAGAAAAAAGTTAGATGAAGCGAAAGAAACGCTTCTAAAAGTGACAGATCTGAAGAACGAAGAGGACCATCAATTAGAGATGTGGCAGAATAGTCTGGCGGAATTAGAGAAAAAGGTAGATTTCATTGATCACTCTTTGAACGAACCAGAACAGTTTTAATTACAACCATGACACACCATAAAATAGAGCATCATAAGCATGTAGCAGTGGCTAAAAAAGTACATCACGTTAAGAGAGCTACGGCTGAGAGAACTGCTCCGCCACGTCAGGAAAAAGAACCCGAATATATGATTCAGGTTGGTGATCCAAAGATGCTACGTAAAGA
>Ga0105164_10002587_pt1 | contig 11161 bp, 16 predicted proteins | sample VDWuncwatermetaG_FD_89674 | JGI IMG/M metagenome (GOLD analysis project Ga0105164, IMG submission 89674) | Wastewater microbial communities from Netherlands to study Microbial Dark Matter (Phase II) - VDW unchlorinated drinking water | ecosystem: Environmental > Aquatic > Freshwater > Drinking...
AAATTAACTAGCCTCAAAGAGGAATTGTTCAGTTTGACCGCGACCCGTTACACGGCGAAACTTGAGAAACCTCACAGGATTGGCCAGATCCGCAAGGATGTTGCGCGTATACTTACAATATCAAGGGAGAGAGAAAGACAAAATGCCAGCTCAAAATAGAAAGGTATTGACGGGTAAGGTAGTTAGCGCCAAGATGCAAAAAACCATCGTCGTTCAGGTTGAGCGCAAGTTACGCCACCCCAAATACAGACGTGTCGTGCGCAGGTATTCCAAATTCAAAGTGCATGACCAGAATGGCCAAGCAAAACCCGGTGATGCCGTTAAGATTATAGAGACGCGGCCTCTTTCTAAAGAAAAACGCTGGATGCTTGTTGAGGTAATAAATCCTTTGACTCATCCCCGACTTAAAAGTCGGGATATTCGCTCAGAGTAATACGGAACGGTGCAATTCATCCGCGCCCTAATCCCGCGACTTCGCTCGGGATATGGTGAGCGTAGTCGAACCAAAAGGGCACGGTTTTAGCGCCGCGAATGTATAAAATAGAGAATTAATTTTAGAATGATAAAATTGCGCTCAATATTAGAGGTAGCGGATAACACAGGAGCCAAGAAGGTCTCCTGTATCGGCGTTCTCGGTAAAGGCAATACCGATACCGCCTACATAGGCGATATTATTACCTGTAACGTTAAAGAGTCAACGCCCGATGCAATAGTAAAAAAAGGCGAAGTAGCCAAGGCCGTGATTGTCAGGACGCATGCGCCGATCAGGCGTGTCGACGGTTCTTACCTGCGGTTTGACTCTAACGCCTGCGTTATCATCGATGATGAACTTAACCCCAAAGGAACACGGGTGTTTGGACCAGTGGCCCGCGAGTTGCGCGAGAAGAATTTCTTAAAAATTCTGTCTTTGGCACCAGAGGTTATATAAATGAAGCCCAGACCCTTGACAAGCTTGTCAAGGGTTTACCGCTAATATATTTTAGAGACAAGGCAGGATCCCGACTCATATTGTAAAATGGTTGAGTCGGGGCAATTCGTCCGGATTTTAATCGGGACTCAGTGAATATGGAACGCATAAGGAAAAACGACTTGGTAGTTGTGATTTCCGGTAAGGATAAAGGTAAGAAAGGAAAAATTCTTTCTGTCTTAACGAAAAAATCGAGAGCAATAGTCGAGGGTGTCAATTTAATTAAGCGGCACCAGAAGAGAAGGTCCCAAGATATTCCTGGCGGAATTATCCAGAAAGAAGCCGCAGTTCATTTGTCTAATTTAATGCTTTTCTGCAACCACTGCAATCGCCCGACGCGGATAGGAACGACGGTACTTAATGATGGCTCAAAGGCGAGATTCTGCAAAAAATGTAAAGAGGTGTTATAGTATTGTTAAATTAATTATGTTACGTTTACCGTTAACCGTGTACCGTTTACCGTAAACGGTAAGCGGTAAACAGCGACGAGCATAGCGAGGAGCGGGTAAACGGTAAACGAAACCCGGCATAAAAAAATAAAAGAATATGGTTCCAAGATTACTTGATAAATACCGCAAAGAAATAATTCCCAGGATGATGAGCGAGTTAGGAGTCAAGAACAAGATGCAGGTTCCTTCGCTAAGAAAAATAGTCCTGAACATGGGCGCTGGGGAAGGGGCTCACGATATAAAGATTATCGATGAGGCTATAGCTGCCCTTTCGATGATTTCAGGACAGAAGGCCGTTGTGACAAGAGCGAAGAAAGCTATTTCAAATTTTAAGATCCGGAAGGGTGATCCTATAGGATGCAAGGTTACGTTAAGAAAAAATATTATGTTTGAATTCCTCGACCGCTTTATTAATGTAACCTTGCCGCGTATTCGAGACTTCCGCGGGGTATCTCCCGACGCCTTTGATAAACAGGGTAATTTTACCCTAGGCCTTAGCGAACACAGCGTTTTCCCGGAGATAGAATACGATAATGTTCAACACGCTTTGGGTCTGGATATCACAATAGTAATGAGTGCGCGTCAGAAAAAAGAGAGTTTTCTCCTCTTAAAATTGTTGGGCATGCCTTTTAGGGAAGGTGAAAATTAGAAACTATGGCTAGGAAGGCTTTAATTAATAAACAGAAAAGCACCCCGCGTTTCAAAGTAAGGAAATATAACCGTTGCCAGCTTTGTGGCCGTGCCCGGGGTTATCTGCGTAAATTCGGTATTTGCAGAATTTGTTTCCGTGAACTTGCCTCTCGCGGGGAAATCCCCGGGGTAAAAAAGGCCAGTTGGTAAATGAAGACACAGCTTACGGAGCGAAGCGAACGTAAGTTGTATGTCTGAATTTACCCTTGACATTTTCAAGCGAAAATGTCAAGGGTTTAATTCGCAGATGCTTCACAATGAAATAATAACGAGCTACACTTTACGGAGTTCACGCTCCGTAAAGTGTCTGCTCATTAAAGGAGAACAAGGATGTCATTGGATACTAGGGCAGACGCCTTAACGGCAATTCGTAATGCATCTGCAGTTGGAAAAGAGAAGGTTGATGTAAGGAAATCGAAGCTCTTATTGGAAGTAGTAAAAATCCTGAAGAAAGAGGGATTCGTGCGTGACTTTCGGGAGATCGATGACAAAAAGCAGGGTCTAATCAGGGTTTATCTGAAATACAATCCGGATAAGAAAAGTCTTATTACCGGCATAAAGCAGATTTCAAAACCCGGGCTTAGAGTCTATGCCAAGAAAGAGGATAAGATTCGGGTATTGCGTGGCTACGGTATTGCGATATTGTCTACCTCAAAAGGCGTAGTCACAGACCGCGAGGCTAAGAAATTAAATCTTGGCGGTGAGGTTATCTGTAATGTGTGGTAAATGAGGACATAACTTACGGAGCGAAGCGAACGTAAGTTGTATGTCTGAATTTACCTCGCCCATTTGGGTAGTTAACGTAGCGTTTATACACCCAAAGGGCGGGTTTAATTCGCAGACGCTTTCATATCATAAGAGGAGGAGCTACACTTTACGGAGTTCACGCTCCGTAAAGTGTCTGCTCATTAAATGTCTAAAATAGGAAAAAGACCAATTCCGGTTCCTAAAGAAATAAAAGTTAGTCTGACGGAGGGTTCGCTTCAGATTGAAGGCCCCAAGGGAAAGCAGAGCTTTATCTTGCCTCCTGGGATAAAGGCAACCCTAAAAGAAAACAATTTGTTATTAACGCGAAATGGCGACGAGAAACAGACCAAGTCCTTTCACGGTCTGGCTCGTGCGCAGATTTTCAATATTATTAAGGGCCTGAAAGAGGGGTTCAGTAAAGAACTGGAGATAGTTGGCGTAGGTTTTCGGGCGCAGGTTTCAGGCAAGACCCTGGTTTTGAATCTCGGGTTCTCGCATCCGGTTAATTTCCCGATTCCGGAAGGAATAGTTATAGAAACTCCCAAGCCCACTCAGATAGTAATAAAGGGCATAGATAAGCAAAAAGTTGGCGAGACTGCTGCCGAGATACGTTCGGTTTTTAAGCCCGAACCTTATAAGGGTAAGGGCATCCGTTATGTGGGAGAATTTGTAAGAAAGAAAGCCGGTAAGGCGGTTGCTTAGAGACGCGGATTAACGCAGATAGCAACGCGGATGAACGCGGATTGTTTAGGAATAAAAGATATGCTGAAAAAAGAGATAGGACGTTTAAAAAGACATAGGAGGCTTCGTAAAAGAATTTTAGGTACACCAGAGAGGCCGAGACTGGCTTTACACCGCAGTTCTAAGAATCTGGTTGCCCAGATTATCGATGATTTAAACCAGAAGACGTTACTGGGAATTTCTACCTTGTCTAAGGAATTCCGGGATAAAATAAAATCCGGTGGAACGGAAAAATCGGCCGCTCTTTTTGGGGAAATGGTGGCTAATCTTGCCAAGGGTAAAGGCTTTAGTAAAATTGTTTTTGACCGCGGAGGATATTTATACCATGGGCGCGTCAAGGCCTTTGCTGATGCGGCAAGAAAAGGCGGTCTCGAATTTTAGAGAGGAATAAATAGATATGGCGGAAGAGAAAAGAATAGGAAAAGCGGCGTATGTTAGAGAAGAATCCGAGTTTCAGGAGAAGGTAGTAAAGATAAACCGCGTTTCTAAGGTGCACAAAGGAGGCAAAAAGCTTTCCTTTAGCGCCTTGGTCGTGGTCGGTAACGGTAAAGGTAAGGTGGGGGTGGGGTTTGGCAAAGCCAACGAGGTCGCTGATGCTATTCGCAAAAGCGTCTATAACGCCCACAGAAATATGTTTGTGGTACCTTTCAAGGGAGGGACGATTCCGTACGAGGTTTATGGCCATTATGGAGCCGCAGACGTATTGCTTAAACCTGCCGGCCCTGGTACCGGAATAATTGCCGGAAGTTCCATGAGGCCGATATGTGAGCTGTCGGGGGTTAAAGATGTTTTAGCTAAATCTCTGGGTTCGGATAATGCCATGAATATTGCCAAGGCAACAGTATTGGCCCTGAAGCAATTTAAGTCACTTGAATTCAGACGTAGTCCTGTTGAGGAAACCTCTCGTGTCACGGAAGAAAAGGAGAAGGCTTGATAATATGAAGCTTCATGAAATAAAACCCAGCTTAGAAAATAAGAAGAGAAAACGCGTAGGAAGAGGACCGGGTTCCGGACACGGTAAAACCTCCTGCCGCGGACACAAGGGACAGAAGGCAAGAGCCGGCTTTGGACTTAAGGCGAGCTTCGAGGGCGGACAAATGCCCCTGATACGCAGGCTTCCCAAGCGCGGATTTGTTAATGAGTTTCGTAAAGATTACCAGATTGTAAATTTAGGCCAGCTAAGCAAAGCATTCGAGAAAGGTGCGTTAGTTAGCCCTGAAATCTTGAAGGAAAAAGGCCTGATCGCAAAATCCACTGTTCCGGTAAAGATTTTAGGAGACGGTGCATTGGATAAAGCCCTGGGTATCAAGGCACATAAATTCAGCCGCCAGGCAATTGAGAAAATAAAGAAAGCCGGAGCCACTCTTGAAGTCTTAACCGCTAACAAACCAACTAACAAACTAACCAACTAAGTATGTTAGAGGCATTTGCTAATTCATTTAAGATTCCCGATTTAAGGAAAAAGATTATTTTTACTCTGGCTATTTTTGCCGTCTACAGAATAGGTTCTTACATTCCTACCCCAGGCATAGATGGCAAGGCCTTGGCTGAGTTCTTTGAAAAGATAAGTAAAACCCAGGGCGGTACGCTTTTCGGTATTATGAATATGTTTAGCGGTGGGGCAATGGAGCGTCTTACTATATTTGCCTTGGGGATTATGCCTAACGTATCCGCATCCATTATCTTACAGTTACTTACGGCGGTTATTCCCTATTTTGAGAAAATGGCTAAGGAAGAAATGGGCCGTAAAAAGATAGTCCAATTGACCAGACACGGAACCGTTGTTTTAAGCATAATTCAATCTGCGTTTATCAGTCTGTGGCTGGAAAATCCCGCCCATTTCCAGGGTATGCAGATAGTTCCCCACCCCGGATGGGCTTTCAGGCTGCTTACGATAGTTACTTTAACTACCGGAACAGTTTTTATCATGTGGCTGGGCGAACAGATCAGCGACCGCGGCATAGGAAATGGCATTTCCTTGATTATTACCATAGGCATTGTTTCGCGTATACCATCGGCAATTTATCAATTAGTGCTTTTATTCTCTCCGTTATCTCCTACAAAAAGACAATTACAGCCTTTCGTCTTAGTGCTTATGGCGGCAATGCTTGTCTTGGTTACGGTTGCGGTAATTGCTATAACCCAGGGACAGAGAAAGATACCCGTCCAGTATGCAAAAAGAATTGTCGGGCATCGGATGTATGGCGGTCAGAGTACCTATATTCCTCTGCGCATCAATCAAGCCGGCGTTATCCCAATAATTTTCGCGCAGTCCATTATACTGTTTCCAGCAACGCTCGCGGGTTTTATACCCAATCCTAAATTTCAGGCACTGGCTTCCAACCTTTTGCGCGGGCACTGGCTATATACAATCTTCTATACTATACTGATTATCTTCTTCAGCTATTTTTATACTGCGGTTACTTTCAACCCGATCGAAATCTCCGAGAACATGAAAAAATTCGGCGGATTTGTCCCAGGGGTCAGACCGGGTAAGAACACATCGGATTATTTTGACTTTGTCATGACCCGGATTACCCTGGCAGGAGCGATATTTCTGGCGATTATTGCGGTTTTCCCGGATTTAATCGGAGCCTGGCTAAAAGTGCCCTATCTAATCGCCAGCTTCTTTGGTGGTACCGCTTTATTAATCGTGGTGGGAGTAATTTTGGATACCATGCGCCAGGTTGAGTCGCACTTATTAATGCGCCACTATGAAGGTTTTATGAAGAAGGGAAAACTGCGGGGACGCCGTTAGACACGGATTACCGCGGATTGAAGAACGGATTGCCACGGATAATGAGATTGATATTATTGGGGCCGCCAGGAGCAGGAAAGGGTACGCAGGCGGAATTACTGAAGGCGAGATTTACGATACCGCATATCTCAACCGGAGATATGCTAAGGCAGGTATTAAAAGAAGAGTCAGCCCTTAGTAGCAAGGTAAAGAAATTTGTAGAAACAGGCGAGCTGGTTCCGGATGGGATAATTCTAGAAATCATGAAATTTCGTTTATCGAGTCCCGATACCGACAAAGGATTTATCTTAGACGGATTTCCCCGAACGATTAGGCAGGCAGAGGATTTAGATAATCTTTTGACTAATTTGCATAAAAAAATAGACCTGGCCTTATACTTTGCCACATCTTTGCCGACGATTATTGAGCGCCTGTCGGGGAGGAGGGTATGCTCGAGTTGCGGGATTAATTACCATATAAAGAACATACCACCTAAGAAAGAGGGCATCTGCGATGCCTGTGGGGCAAAGCTTTTTCAAAGAGATGACGATAAAGAAGAAACAATTCGCAGGCGCATAGATGTTTACTTGGAACAGACTGCCGGATTGATTGCCTACTACGAATCAAGAAAAATCCTGCACACCATGAATAGTGACAGAAATGCCCAGGAAGTAAACCGGGATTTAAACGGACTTTTTGAGAAAGAAGGAGACTAATGAAGCCCAGACTTACGGAACGCAGTGAACGTAAGTCTGTTGGCTGAATTAGACCCTTGACATTTTCAAGCGAAAACATCAAGGGTCAATTCGCAGACGCTTTACATATAATAAAAAGGGGCAGACACTTTACGCCGCTTAAGCGGCGTAAAGTGTCTGCTCATTGAAATGATTTCTATAAAGTCGCAGACCGAACTTGAGTTGATGGGCCAGGCCGGCAAAATCGTTTCTTTGATAATTGAAGAATTGAGTCGGATTGCAGGTGCGGGGATATCTACCTATGCCTTGGATAAGAAAGCGGCAGAGCTCTTTGAGAAATACGGTGCTAAATCCGCATTCAAGAACTACAGGGGATTTCCGGGTAATATCTGCACTTCTATAAATGAAGAGTTGATACATGGAATTCCCAGTAAGAAAAGAATCTTAAAAGAAGGCGATATCTTAAGTGTTGATATCGGAGCCAATTTCAAAGGATTCTTTGCCGATGCAGCCGTAACTGTGCCGATAGGCAGGATCAGCGACGAAGCCAAGCGGTTAATAGAAACAACTAAAGAATCGCTATTTGTTGGGATAGTGGCTGCCGGATGCAATACACATCTGTCAGACGTCTCTTGCGCTATCCAGAGCCATGTAGAAGCCAAAGGATTTAGTGTAGTCAAGGAGTTTGTAGGGCATGGGATTGGGGCACTGATGCATGAAGAGCCGGAAATACCAAATTATGGCAGGCCCGGGCATGGTCCTGTATTGAAGAACGGAATGACCCTGGCAATCGAGCCCATGGTAAATGCCGGCACGAGCGAAGTAGCGATATTATCCGACGGATGGACGGTGGTAACACGGGATGAGAAGCTCTGCGCGCATTTTGAGCATACAATTTGCATAGCAAATGACCATCCGCGCATATTGACGGATTTTAATCTAAGTGAGGACATCCCGATTATGTCGGGATAGAGCCGAATTTATGGCAAAAGAAGAAGCTATACAGATTGAAGGAACCGTACGGGAAACCTTACCTAACGCAATGTTTAGAGTAGAGATTGAAGGCGGGCACATAGTCTTAGCGCATGTTTCAGGAAAGATGCGGATGAATTTTATCCGGATTTTACCCGGAGACACGGTTTTAATGGAGTTATCTCCTTATGATTTAACGCGAGGCAGAATTATTTATAGAAAGAAATGAAAGTAAGGCCATCAGTAAAAAGGATTTGTCCAAGATGTAAGATTGTCAAAAGACAAGGCATTGTACGGGTTATCTGTGCTAACCCCAAACATAAACAGAGACAGGGATAAATCAACATTATGTAAACCAAATAATGTTACGTTTACCGCCAACCGTGTACCGTTTACCGTGAACGGTAAGCGGTAAACAGCGACGACCCCGAAGATACGTCGGGGAGGAGCGGGTAAACGGTGAACGAAACTATAACATTGGAGTGATATAGCATGCCAAGAATCTTAGGTGTAGATATACCCAAAGAGAAAAGAATTGAAGTTTCTTTAACCTACCTTTATGGGATCGGGATTTCCACGGCGCGAAAGATTTTGCAGGAAGCGGGCGTCAGTCCGGACATCCGAGCCAAGGAATTAAACGATGAACAACTTTCTAAACTAGCTCATATAATCCAGAAAAGTTACAAGGTGGAAGGAGAATTAAGAAGAGAAGTTTCTCAAAACATCAAGCGACTTATGGAAATAAGCAGCTATCGCGGATTGCGTCACCGTAAAGGTCTGCCCGTAAGAGGACAGCGTACGCGTACCAATGCCAGGACAAGAAAAGGGCCTAGCCGAGGAGTAGGAATGAAGAAGAGAAAAGTTGAAACAAGAGCAGCCGGAGCGCCAAAAGGAACAAAATAGGGTAAACCCCGTTAGAAAGTCCTTGACTTTCTAACGGGAGGCTTCACACGGGGTTTTAGACCCTGTGTTCGCTCAAAAAGGAATTTTATTTTTATCCCCTCGCCTGACTACCGTCAGGCAGGCAAGCAGCGGGGCTTTCTAACGGGGTAAAGGAGTATAGGGATGATAAAGAAAACACGCAGCAAAAAGAAAATAATAAGGACGGTAAGCAAAGGAGTTGCGCATGTTCAGGCAACTTTTAACAATACCATTATCACCATTACCGATAACGACGGGCAGGTCATAGCTTGGTCAAGTGCTGGCGCTGTAGGATTTAAGGGGTCCCGTAAATCTACCCCGTTTGCAGCACAGATCGCCGCAACCGAAGCTGCCAAGAAAGCAGTGGAAATTGGTCTTAAAGAGATTGATGTGCTAGTAAAAGGACCGGGTTCGGGACGAGAAACAGCGATTAGGGCATTACAGGCCTCAGGGCTTACCATAAAAACAATTAAGGATGTGACGCCAATGCCGCACAACGGTTGTCGTCCGCCGAAGAGACGAAGAGTGTAACATAGCATTTTAAATTAAATCACATTACGTTTACCGCCAACCGTGTACCGGTTACAGTAAACGGTAAGCGGTAAACAGTCCCGCCAACGGCGGGACGGGTAAACGGTAAACGCAAAGAATTGAAAGAAGGTAAGTGGAATGGCAAGATATAGAGATGCAGTATGCAGAATGTGCCGTAGGGAAGGCATGAAGCTGTTCTTAAAAGGTTCGCGTTGCACAACTGATAAATGCAGTTTTGCACGCCGAGCCTACGTCCCCGGTCAGCACGGCAAGATGCGCTCCAAAATGCGCTCCAAACTTACAGAATATGCACTGCAGTTACGTGAGAAGCAGAAGGTAAGAAGAATTTATGGCATTTTAGAGAAACAATTCAAAAACTATTTCCGCCGGGCTTCGCGTGCGAAAGGAATAACCGGCGATGTTCTTTTGCAGTTATTGGAGAGAAGGCTGGATAGCGTAATATTTAATTTAGGACTGGCTCTATCGCGGACTCAGGCAAGGCAGATCATTAACCACGGCCATGTCCGGGTCAACGGTCGTAAAGTAGACCTGCCCTCTTATCTAGTGAAGGCTGGGGATGAGATAAAACTTGTAGGGAAGGAGTCTTTTACTAATTTCATAAATCAGGTACGCGAGATTTGCAAAGAGAGGTCAATACCCCTCTGGCTGGAACTCATAGCTAATAAATTGGAGGGCAAGATTATCCGGCTTCCGGTACGAGACGATATCGGTATGCCGATAAAGGAATCTCTGATTATAGAGTTGTATTCTAAGTAAATGAAGTCCAAACTTATGGAAGCGCAGAACCACGCTGAACTGTACGCGGAATCACGCAGATAGAGGTTAGGCGTAGTTCTGCGTTGAGTTCTGCGTAGTTCAGCGGTTCATTGAAGGAGGTACAATGGGTATTAAGTGGCGGGATTTTGAAATGCCGAAGAAGTTGGAGTTGGATGAAAAGACATCGGTTGACAATTATGGTAAATTCGTTGCCGAACCGTTTGAGGGGGGTTACGGAATAACCATCGGGAATTCGTTACGCCGGGTATTGCTATCTTCTATTGAAGGCGCTGCAGTGACGAATATAAAATTCGACGGGGTTCTGCATGAGTTCTCTACTATTGCAGGTGTTGTAGAGGATGTTCCTCAGATTGTGTTAAATATTAAGAACTTGATTGTCAAATCTCATACCCGAAACCCTAAGAAGATAACGATTAAACGCGAGAAAAAGGGCGAAGTTAAGGCGAAGGATATAGTGACGGATGAAACAGTGGAAATAGTCAATCCGGATTTGCATATTGCGACCTTGACCAAAGATGCGAAGTTCAATATGGAGATGGAGATAGCGCGTGGTAGAGGCTATGTGCCTGCCGAGCGTAACAAGAAGGACGGTCAGCCGATCGGAGTAATCCCTATTGATTCAATATTTACTCCGGTTAAAAAAGTAATTTTTCATGTAGAAAATACCCGCGTCGGACAGATGACTGATTACGACAAACTTGTATTGGAGGTCTGGACCAACGGGGCTATGTCTCCTAAAGACGCCCTTCTCTATGCCTCTAATATCTTGCAGCGTCATTTAGATATCTTCGTTAACTTTGGGCAGCTTCCGGAGGAAGAGGAAGAAGAGGAATCTGTAGGGCAGGTAGACACCGAATTGATGGAGAAGATAAACATGCCGATTACGGAACTCGAGCTTTCCGTGCGCAGTGCA
>Ga0105164_10002588_pt1 | contig 11159 bp, 12 predicted proteins | sample VDWuncwatermetaG_FD_89674 | JGI IMG/M metagenome (GOLD analysis project Ga0105164, IMG submission 89674) | Wastewater microbial communities from Netherlands to study Microbial Dark Matter (Phase II) - VDW unchlorinated drinking water | ecosystem: Environmental > Aquatic > Freshwater > Drinking...
GTATAATAATCATCCTTTTGGGAATTCCTTTTTCTTTCTTGACGCGTAAACGCGCCACCGGGATGTCGGCTATCGGAATTTCAATCAGCGCGGGATTCCTCTACTTCGTCTTAGATGCCATATGCCTGGCTATAGGAAAATCCGGATGGCTTTCGCCATTTCTGGCAGCATCTTTAAGCCACATAATTGTTTTATCCACCAGCCTCTATCTCATTGCCAGACTGCCTTAAAATAAAGGGGACGGTTATCTTTTTCTGTTGTCTATCTGAGTAGAAAAAGAGAACCGTCCCCTTTATAAACTCTCGGAATGCGACTGCCCAATCCGCAGACAATCTCATAGGAGATGGTGCCGGATAAATCTGCGAGTTCTTCGGCAGTAACCTTCTGTTTGCCCTGCCTGCCGATTAAAATAACTTCATCACCGATTTTTGGCTTAAAATTCCCCACATCAACCATAATCTGGTCCATACAAATCCGTCCGGCAATCTGGAATCGCCTGCCTGAAATCAAAAGAGGAGCTAAATTAGAGAGATTACGCGGATAACCATCGCCATAACCGATAGGTAAAGTAACAATATTGCTTGCCTGTTTGGTTATATAAGTACGGCCGTAACTTATGCCGCTTCCCCGCGGAACCTGTTTAACAAAAACAACGCGGGTCTTTAAGCTTAAGACCGGTTTTAATTTTATACTCAAACCACCCTTTGGATGTAACCCATAGATTACCAGGCCAGGCCTGACCATAGTAAAATGACTCTCCTTATAATCGATTAACCCGATGCTATTGGCGGCATGCACCAGAGGAATAACTATGCCGCTTTTCTTTAAATCACCGGCCAGTTTGTTAAATAAATTGATTTGATAATTGGTAAATTTACGGTTAATATCCGCGCAGGAAAAATGCGTAAAAATCCCCTCGATTATGATATTTCTAAGCTTACGCGCATCCCTTACTAAACTAAACGCCTGATCATGCAAAACTCCAATCCTGCCCATGCCGGTATCTACTTTAATATGTAACATTATCTTCCTATTTAACGCAACGGCTTTGGCGTTAAGGGTAACTGCCATCTCTTTATCACAAATAGTAGGAGTAAGTTGGTAGGTAAAAAGCGGATGGATATCTTTTTTGAAGATCAAGCCAAGAACCAAAATCGGAGTTTTTATGCCGGCTTTTCTTAATTTGATCCCTTCATCGATAGAGGCAACCCCCAAATAATCCACGTTAGACGCGGATAATCTTTTTGACACCGCGATTAAACCGTGGCCGTAAGCGTCGGCTTTGACGGTAACCAGGATTTTTGTCTGCGGCCGAAGAAGAACTTTAACCTGCTTAAAATTATGCTCTAAGTTATTAAGGTTAACCTCTGCCCAGGTAGGACGATAACCTATTTTGTTTTTATCTGGCATTCTTTTGGGTATAAATAAATTGGTTTTACGTTTAGAGCCGAAGTAAACCCCGTTAGAAGTAAGTCACCGGAGGTGGCTGCCGCACCTTTGGTGCGGACTTTTAACGGGGTAAATTGTTTTGAGTTGATTTTTATCAGGGCCAACTCCATTAGATTATGCGCCTGAAGAGCCCAATAATCCTTATCCAAAAGAACCGCGCCTTTTATGGCGGCGGATATTTTATCGCCATACAAGGATATGGCATCTCCTAAAACTATCGGCTTGGCGCTAAATTTTCTCAAAAATTCATCCAAACTCAAAAGCAGGTATCCGCTTTTGCGCTTTAAGAAGCCCGTTTCATATTTATAAGAACTGCAGTAAATAAGCCCTCTTCTGGCATCAAGGGCAGTCACAATCAAGCGCTCTGCCGGGCCGGCATTCTTAGCTAGAATATCCAATGAAGATATCCCGATAACAGGTTTATTTCGGACGATACTTAATCCTTTTATCGTGGCTACTCCTATGCGCATACCGGTAAAAGACCCCGGCCCAAGCCCACAGGCAAAATAATCAATATCCGCTATTTTTAATCCTATAGCCGAAACTACCCTCCGGATTGTCGGCGCCAGCAACTCCGAAAGGCTCCTGCCCACCTCAAGATTATATTCGTAGAACTCACCATCTACATATAACCCAAGACAAAGAACTTTAGTAGTAGTATCAATGCCGAGTATTTTCATGAATTTTATTCAATAACTCTTTATGCCTTCTGCCTTTGGCGATAAACTTAAGCAGCCTTTTATTCTTAGCTTTAGTAAACAGCTTAATCTTTAAAAATTCCCTTGGCAAGAGGAATTTTAAGCGTTCAGGCCATTCGATAATCGTCACGGCTTGCGAGTAAAAATACTCTTCATATCCCAAAGCAAAAATATCCTCGATGGATTTAAGGCGGTAAAGATCAAAATGCTGCAGGAGATGTTTGCCTTTGTGCACGCGCAGTAAAACAAAAGTCGGGCTGAGGACATTATCTTTGTTAATCCCTAATCCTTGAGCAATCCCCTTGGCTAAAACCGTCTTGCCCGTGCCAAGCGCACCGGATAAAAGAATAATTTCTCCTCCGCGAAGATTACGCGCCAGAAGCTTCCCTATTCTTAATGTCTGACTAACCGATCCGGATAATTTTTCCATAATACAGAAATCAACAACCGGCGCTCCGTCAAAACGACGCAGCGAGCTCCGCTGGATTGAGTTGTTATGCAGTTATATTATTTTTAGAGTTTGCAAAAATTCTCTTGGGGTCAATATACTGATAGTAGCTTTCCGAAAATCTTTTATGTTACGCGTGATTAAACAATTAATTTTATGGTTCACGGCGATGAAATACTGGATTCCGTCTTCAAAATCCTGAAATTCAGCGTTTATTGATTCGCCTATTTCTTTATCTGTGAAAGGAAGGATAGAAATCAGCGATCGAATTTTGCCTATAGCGTGAATAGCTTTTTGATAATTGGCAATCTTGTTGATGATGTAATAAATGTTGGCGATAACAAGGCAAGATGTGTAACCGATAATTTTATTTTGCTCGCAAAGGCTTAGCAATTCATTGGAGAATTTAGAATGCGGTTTTCTATCTAAAATGGTATCCAGAAAAATATCAGTATCAATAAATACTTTTTTCATAGATATTTCTTGATTAGGGCGTCCGCTAAAATATTTTTATCTTTGATTTTACCGGCCTTAACCATTCCCGCGAGTCCCGCGGTAATCGGTGAAATTGCCGTAGTTTTTTCTTTTGTTTCAGATGTCAAAGACAAGAAAAAGAACTCCACTAGTTTTGAAAGGCTTGAATTTTTTTGGTGAGCGTATTTTTTTGCCCTTTTGACAACAGTTTCGTCTAATGCCAATGTTAATTTATTTATCATAGTTATACCTCCTACGTATGAATGATAGCATAATTATACGTATAAGTCAATAAAAAATTAATATAGTGAACCTTTTAAAAATGCCTGAAACCTTGAAGTTTAAGCTTGGAATATCTGTTCTTGAGATTAACCAACCTTAAGCCGAAGGATTTAGGCATAATTTCACCGATAACTTTAAAAGGATATTTAAGGCTCTTGATAATTTTATTTGCCTGACCTCTTGATGCGGTAAAAAGCAGCTCAAATTCCTCTCCCGAACAAAGCGCATCCTCTAATCCTTCCGCTGCCTTACTTAGCGGAATAAGGCTTTCATATAAAACCGCCCCCACCGCGCTCTGTTCTAGAATATGCCCTAAATCCTGAATTAATCCGTCGGAGACATCGATCATCGCATTAATCTTAAAATTATCCGCCAAAAATCGGGATTCTTTGAGGCGGGGATTAAATTCTAAATGTTTTTCCTTGATTGAGCCTCCAAACTCACCTGTAACCATAATTATATCGCCTGCTTTCGCGCCTTGACGCAGGCAAAGTTTATTTTTTTCAACAATACCCAACATGCTCACATTAATAATCAATTTATCCGAAGCGCTGATATCTCCTCCGACAATATTGATCTTAAATTCTTTCGCCAGATCAAATATTCCTTCGACCAATAGATCAATCTGATTAACTTGCATATTTCCGGGCAGGCCAAGCGCGATTACCGCGTGTTTAGGCAAGCCCGCGCAAGCGGCAATATCGCTGATTGAAATAGCCAGCGCCTTTCTGCCGACAAGTTTGAGATTATCATTTTTTTTAAAATCTATCCCCTCAATTATCATATCAGTGGTAAATAACTGATAATTATGCTTATCCAATTTTAAGGCCGCGCAATCATCGCCGCTGCCCTTGATTACGGAAGAATCGGTTTTAATCTTCTTCTGAAATCTTTTGATTAAGCCAAATTCACCAATATCGCTTATGCGCATTTATCCTTTGCTTAGTTATCACCGAAAAACCCATTTTTCCACCTGCCGTCATTCTGAGGAGAGGCGAAGCCTCGACGAAGAATCTCTTGAGATCCTTCGTCCTCTTCGCTTCGCTCAGAGTCCTCAGGATGACGAAAAGAAGGTTTTTCTAATATTTTGTGAATACGGCCTCCGGATAACCCCGTAATCCGTGATAATGCCGCTGATTAATCGGGAAGGGGTAACATCGAAAGCGGGATTTAATACTTTAGCGCCAAGAGGAACAGTATCTTTCTTCAATAAAATCTTAGCTACTTCTTCTCTCTCGCGCATTTCAATTTCAATAGCATTCCCGTTTTTTATCTTTAAATCAAAGGTGCTCTTGGGCGCCGCGATATAGCAGGGAATTTTATGGTATTTAGCTAAAATCGCCAGGTTAAAGGTGCCAATTTTATTAGCAGAATCGCCGTTTGCGGCAATCCGGTCCGCCCCGGCAATTACCGCGTCTACTTCTCCGTTACGCATAAGCCAAGCCGCGGTATTATCGGCAATCATCGTAACATCTACGCCTTGTTTATACAGCTCCCATGCGGATAAGCGCGCGCCCTGCAGAAGGGGGCGTGTTTCACAGGAAAAAACTTTTATCTTTTTACCCTGCTTTCCAGCAGAATAAATAACTCCCAAGGCAGTGCCATAATCAATGGTTGCAAGAATCCCGGCATTGCAGATTGTCAAAACCCTGTTATTATCCTTTAAGAGTTTAGCGCCATAATCGCCTATCTTACGGCAAGAAACCATATCCTCGCGCATAATCCTCTGTGTTTCGGAAAAAATAAGCTGTTTAATCTTAGAGACAGGCTCATTTTTATTGTTTAAAGCAACAGCGCAGATCCTCTCAATGCCCCAAAATAAATTCCTGGCTGTCGGCCGGGAACCGGCAATATATTTTGCCACTTTATTTAATTTACGGCTAAACCCAGGCCAACCGGAGCCCGGATAATCTTTTATCCCTAAGTACATTCCTAAGCCGGCAGCTGCTCCTAATGCCGGAGCCCCGCGCACCTTTAATTCTTTAATTGCCTGCCATAAACTTTTGAGGTTATCGATATCAAGATAAACTAATTTTTGCGGCAGCTTAGTCTGATCAATCAATCTAATTTTATTATTCTTCCAATCTATAGTTCTAATCTTCATATTCATTTTATTAGCGGGTGACTGTCATCCTGACCCCGCCTTGGCGGGAGAAGGATCTCGCTCCTAAGATTCTTCGTCGTCCGCCACTGAACCAATGGCGAACTCCTCAGAATGACGAACAATGACCCGCTAACATTATAATCCTATGAGTTTTGCCAAAATACTTTTTTTCACTTTAATAGCCGCTTGTGGACAACTTTCCTGACAGCAGAAACAGGCAATACATTTTTTATAATCAAAGCGCATATCGCTCTTTTTAAAGGTAATACATTGACGCGGACAAACCTCAACGCAATGGCCGCAGCGGATACATTTTGAACTCAAACAATAAGGATAATACCTGATCAACGATTTAAGTATTTTCTTAACCAACAGCGGCAGCCTGCTTTTCCCCGTCGCGGTTATCGGCAGGATAAACGGCCGGATATTTAATTTGTCGATATCCTCTCCCTCTATCTTGATCCTGCTTATCTGATTTTCTCCCAGGCCCCGCAGTGCCGCCTCTTTTGTCGATAAGACCTCCTGATTACCAATCCCCATTATCTTGGCCATAATCGTATCCAGCGCCACGCAATCAGAACCCCCTAATAGAAGATTAAGCTGACGCGTTTTCCCGCTGGTTGCCGGGCCGTCTCCTTCCATGGCTAATATCCCGTCGATAATCGTTAAAGCGGGCTTGGCCTGCTGATATATATCTACAAGTATCTTGGCAAATTCCGCTGGCTCAAAATAATTCTTGTGCAATTCAGTTTTGTAGGTTCCGGAAACCAAACCAAAAAGATTCTTGATTGCTCCTGTAAGCAAAGTAAGTTCATGAGTTTTAAATTTAGGTAAGTTGATTAGATATCCGCATTCATCAAGCCAAACTGTAAGCGGAAATTTATCGCGCATCCTGCGCTTATCAAAAGTAACCAGGCACACACCTTCCTCTTGACAAACCTTCCTTATGCCGGTAATCTCATAAACCTCATCGACATTTTCTACATACTTACCCCAAACACTTGGGCCGTCTCCGACGATAATCTTACAGTTTATCTCCTTTAATATATGAATTACCGCCCTGACAACTTCCGGATGAGTGGTAATACCGCACTCCGGCCCCTTAGACATCAGGAGATTTGGCTTGACCAATACAGAAGATCCCGGCTTAACAAAATTAGTCACTCCTCCTAAAAGGCCGACTGTATTTCTTATCGCCTGTCGGACTATTGCCGGCTCATAACTATCACATTTAACTACCGCAACTTTGGCGTTCATCTTAAACTAAAGAATTTTTTTGCGTTTTGAGTTGTTTTATCCGCAATCTCTTGAAAAGTTACTCCTTTGATCCGGCTGGCTTCTTCTGCCAGTAATTTTATCTGCAGGGGCTCATTACGTTTACCTCGAAATCCTTCCGGAGAAAGATACGGAGCATCGGTTTCAAGCATTAACCTATCAAGCGGAGTTAAACTAACCATATCCCTTAGAGTATAGGGCTTTTTATCCCGTTTCTCTAGATTTTTTATTTCGGAAACGGGATCCCGCCCACTATTAGATACTCTGGCGGGATAAGTAATATTGCATGTAAAGGAAATAAAGAACCCGCATTCCAAACATTCTTTCAAGAAATTTTCATCTCCGGAAAAACAATGCACCACTGCCCGAATAGGCATAGCAGCTTTTAAAATCCGCAGAACTTCTTTCTCTGCCTGGCGGCTGTGTATCACTAGCGGCAAATTTAAATCTTTGGCTAACTCAATCTGTTTAATAAACGCCTGTTTCTGGTTATTGGGGCTGGATAAATTACGATAATAATCAAGCCCTGTTTCACCGATAGCAACAACCTTATTCTTTTGCGCCAGCTCTCTTAATTTATTTTCTGCTTGGCTGTCAAAGCTATCCGCATCATGCGGATGCACTCCCACGCTGGCATAAATTTGCGCGTATTTTCGCGCTAATTCACAGGAGGCAATCGAAGATTCCAGGGTAGAACCGACATTTATAAAATAAGAAACTCCCGCCGCATTTGCCCGCCGGATAACCGCATCGCGGTCCGGGCCAAACGCGGGGAAATCAAGATGGCAATGAGTATCGATTACCATAATTATTAAAATACAGATAACAGAGAACGAAAAAACTGCCTTCCGTCTTCTGTTTTCTAAACAATACGCGGAAATAAAGGAGCGCCTTTTTTAATCTCTCTGCCGCCTAATTGCAAGATGATAGATTCTGCGGTTTTTGGCATAAATGGAGCGATCTCGATACCGATTTTTCTGATTGAGGCAACTAATAAGCAGATAAAGGCTTCGAGCTGGCCAACTTTACCCTCTTTTACCAGATTCCAGGGCTTGGCCTCTTCGACATATTTATTTGTTATACTTACGCACTCCCAAATTTTTTCAAGCGCCAGACTAAAATCATTTCCCCAGCTTAACGCCGCAAAAACTTCCTTGTGTAAATTCTGTATTTTTTCCTTTATCTTTTCTCCGCTAGAATCATATTCAATTTTATAAATATCTAAATCCGCGATTTTGCCTGAATAGTATTTTTCAATCATAGTAAGCGTGCGATATATAAGATTGCCTAAATCATTGGCTAAATCACCGTTGAATCTTTTAATTATAGCCTCTTCTGAAAAATTACCATCCAAGCCAAAGGGCACATCGCGCAGAAGAAAATACCTATATACATCTATGCCGAATTTATCTGCCATTTGACCAGGGTTAACCACATTACCGCGCGATTTGGACATTTTGTCTTCATTAATCATCCACCAGCCATGGGCAAATATTGTATCCGGCTGCCTTATACCCAGGGCCTCTAACATAATCGGCCAGTAGACTGCATGATGCCTTAAAATATCTTTGCCTACCAGATGCATAACTTTTACATCTTTATCCCACCAAACGGATCGATAAATATTCTGCGCGTCAAACTGCCCTACCGCGCTGATATAATTAATCAGGGCATCAAACCAGACATAAGTAACATGTTTCCGGCTAAACGGCAAAGGAATTCCCCAACTCAGCCGTTCAATCGGACGAGATATACAAAGATCCTCCAGTTTATTATTCTCTAAAAAACCCAAGACTTCATTTCTTCTTGAGGCTGGCTGGATATAATGAATACGCTCTGGATTGTTAGCAGTATCTTTAATATAGTTAATCAGCCAATCTTGATATTTTGATAACTTAAAGAAAAAGTTAGTCTCAACTATCCTCTCAAGCGGCCGTCTGCAATCCGGGCAGAGATTATTGGCGGCTTGAGTCTTGGGCCAGAATGTTTCGCAAGGAGTACAATACCAACCCTCATATTTACCCTCGTAAATATCCCCTTTCTCATATATAATTTTAAGCGCCTTTTGCACACATTTAATATGCCTGTCTTGGGTCGTGCGGATGAAATCATCATTTGATATCTCAAGCTTCTTCCACAAATCTCTGAATTGCCTTACTACTTTATCTACAAATTCAATAGTTGAAAGCCCAGCCTCATCCGCTGCTTTTTTTATCTTCTGGCCGTGTTCATCCGTGCCGGTAAGAAACCAGACATTTTCTTTTCCCAGAATATTACGGTTATAGCGGGCCAGAGTATCCGCGGCAATATTGGTATAAGAATGGCCGATATGCGCGGAGGCATTCACATAATAAATAGGAGTAGTAATATAAAATTTATTTGCCATGCTCTTTCTCTTTATAGCTTACCTCTAAGTAACCGCCTTCCTCAAGCTCTACGTTGACTACTCGTTTAAAAATATTGACATTGATAACCTTGCCCTTACCCTGGGGGGTACCTATATGCTCCCCTTCACGCGGAAGCCCTTTAGAAAGCAGCTTATAGGTCTCATATTCATAAGAAAGACAGCACATAAGCCTGCCGCACAAACCGGAAATCTTAGGAGGATTTAAAGGCAAGCCTTCTTCTTTCGCCATTTTGATGGTTACCGGCTCAAAATCCTTCAGGAATTTTTTGCAGCAAAGCTCGCGCCCGCATGAGCCATATCCGCCAAAAAGCCTGGCTTCATCCCGGACCCCAATCTGCCTTAATTCGATACGCGCCTTAAACATCTTCGCTAAATCTTTAACCAAATTACGGAAATCCACCCTGCCATCTGAAGTAAAATAAAACAATATTTTTGAACGATCAAAAGAATACTCCGCCTTAACCAGCTTCATATCTAATTTATGCTCAAGGATTTTTTTCTCGCAAACGCCATAAGCTTCTTTGGCTTTAACCGAATTATCTTCAATCTGCTTTAAGTCACTTTCCTTAGCCATGCGGATTATCCTTTTCGGCGGCTCTTTTGCCCCCTCTTCCGCGGCACAGCAACGCGCGTGGCCGGGCAAAACAACGCTTCCGTAATCCAGTCCCCTGTCATGCTCGACAATCACGCAATCCCCGGCTTTTAAAATTAAATTTCCTGCCTGATAAAGCTGAACCAAACCGGAATTCCTAAGCTGCACCAAAATCATGCCTTCCATAATTGTACTCCTAAGTTATGTAAAAGTAATTTGCTGTTAATATTCTTTTCCAAATACAGCGCGCTATCCGAGATAGCCGCCATAATATCATCAAGTTGTTTAAATGAGAATCTCAGTGTTAATTTCCATAAATCATCCTTACGGTTCAGGTGTATTATTTCTTGATCTGCCATCCCTGCTTTAAGCAAATATATGTCCCTAAACCAAGAGGCAAGAATATTCAAGCAGGAGTGCAGCTCTGCCTTCTTCTGCCCCATCAAGTCACGATCAAGTGGTTTTGAAGAAAGCACAAAAGAATCAAATATTTTGTTTTTCTCCGCCAGGCACAAAGAATCCTTTAATCTTAAAGCCAGGCCTAACCTGCCTTCGGCATAATAGGCAAGGAAATGCGCGGTAAGCTTTTCCAGGGAATAATTTTTAATCAAAACAGTTTCAAGTTCCGGCCTGGCAAGTGGAGAAAATTTTATCTGTTTGCACCGGCTAAGCACGGTCTTAATAATATTCTGCGGTTTATGCGTTATTAGAATAATCAACGCGTCTTTCGGAGTCTCCTCCAATGTTTTGAGCAAAGAGTTCGCGGCATCAGTATTAAGTTTATGCGCGTTATCGATAATAAAAACTTTCATTGCCCCTTCATACGGACGAAAGTTTGCCTCCCGTAAAATACCACGGATATCCTCAATCTTTATTTGCGATTCGCCGTTTTGAATAATATGTAAATCGGGGTGCGCTAACTTTTCAACCTTACGGCAGGAATCACAAAAGCCGCATGGTTTATCATTTTGCGCCGTACAATTTAATTTCTGGGCGGCAATTTCAGCAACCATCCTTTTGCCGATTCCTTCCGGGCCGCTAAAAATAAACCCGCCGGAAAAGCTGGATCCTTCTATATAAGCGTTGATTATGCCTAAAGGCCTTTGGTGCCCTAAAATATCAGCCAAGCGCATCTTCGACGATCTCCCTAATCCTGCCTTGAGTCTTAAATTTATCTTCCTCTACTTTTACTATCTTGATCCTGCGTGGCTCATCCTTGGCAAGCGAGAGATACCCTCTCCTTACCTTTTCATGATAATTGACAGAGCGCTGTTCGATACGATCCTTGCAATTATGCCGATGTTTGAGCCCGCTTTTAACCGGCAGGTCTAAAAAAATAGTTAAATCCGGGCTTATGCCTTGAGTGGCAAAATTACCGATGGATTTGATCAGTTTTATATCTATGCCTAACCCATAACCCTGATAGCAAA
>Ga0105164_10002589_pt1 | contig 11156 bp, 9 predicted proteins | sample VDWuncwatermetaG_FD_89674 | JGI IMG/M metagenome (GOLD analysis project Ga0105164, IMG submission 89674) | Wastewater microbial communities from Netherlands to study Microbial Dark Matter (Phase II) - VDW unchlorinated drinking water | ecosystem: Environmental > Aquatic > Freshwater > Drinking...
ATATTTAATTGAGCTGTATAAATACCCTTATTTAAAACAGAATCATACGCAATAACAGTAATTGTGTTTATATTAGAAATAGAAGAAATATTTTTAGGTATAAACGAAAACTCAAAAGGAAAAGCAACTTTTTTACCAATAAGTTCTCTGTTTACAAAAAAATCAACACTTGTGATTGGATATATACTTGAAATAGACACAGAGGCCCGTATCTCATTGTTAATATTATAAGAGTTATTAAAATCAATACCAGAAACAGAAACAATGGGGGACGAGTGGGTTGAGTGACTAGTGTCATAATCGCTTGGAATACCACTACGATCACCCTCAATGATGTTTTGAGACTTAACCCACACTCTTATTGGTTCCTCCCAAAGTTTGTATTGACGGTCATTTTCAGGGCTTGTTTGTGTGGCAAGTCTTGGTGTGTCTTTGTTGACCCAATGAAGTATTGTGTGTACTTCTGGTACAACAACAACACCAAGCGCTTCTTTAGGGGTGTCACTTGTCGCAAGTTTCTTTGAAAAATTATCAACTATGTATTTTTCACCACCTTGCCAAATACCTTGTAGTGGGGCTGGTAGGGTTATTAAATCTTCTTTTTGTGGTTTTATAAATTTTTCAGAAGGAGTTAATTTCATAGCATCAAACATAAAAGAGCGCCAAACAGTAGAAACAGTATAAGCAGCAGAGTTACCTTTGTTTATTGAGGAGTTGTCGTTGTTTCCTGCCCACATACCAACTACAATATTAGGTGTATAACCTACAGTCCACACATCACGGTAGTCGTTTGTTGTACCAGTTTTTACAGCAACATCTTTGTTTGGAAAATATAAATTAGAGTTTGGACCAAAAGTAGGGGTTCTAGCCTCGTTATCAGAAAGAATACTATTTATATTTCTAGCAACCTCACTAGGTAGTATTTCCTCACTAGACTCTTTAAACTCCTCAACAATCAACCCATCTTTATCTTCAATTTTAAGAATAGACCTAGTTGGGTTTTTAACACCATCGTTTGCAAAAACGCCGTAAGCGCCAGTAATATCCAAAAGAGAAACCTCACCACCACCAAGAACAAGAGAAAGTCCATATCTTGACCTGTCGTTTAAGCTTGTAATACCCATTTTGTGAGCTGTTTTTATTGTGTCATCGATACCCGCAAGATATAAGGTTTTAACCGAGGTAATGTTTCGTGATTGAGCAAGAGAAGAGCGCATAGAAATTGGGCCCCTGTAACCACCCTCATAATTTTCTGGCATATAACAATCTTCTTTTTTTGTTGAAGGGGTAAGTGGGTTTCCTTGCCAATCACAATCACTACTAAAATTAGTAGGAAGGTCAAAAAGTACTGTTTCTGGTGTGTAGCCCTTTATAAAAGCAGTTGCGTAAGCGAATGGTTTGAAAGTGGAACCAGGCTGTCTGTTTGGGTTTATAGCGACATTGAAATTACCATCATTTTTTACATCAAAATAATCACGCGAGCCAACCATAGATAAAACCTGTCCATTTTTAGGGTTTATTGCTACAAGAGCCATATTTTTAGCGCCATAATCCTTCTCCATTTTTTCAGAAAACTTAGTAATTTGACCCTCGGCTTCTTTTTGCAAGTTGTAATCAAGAGTGGTTGTTACTTTGTAACCATTTTCTAAAACAGAGATTTCCCCGTACTTATTAACTAAATACTCTTTTATCCATTCAACAAAATGAGGGGCTTTTATACCAGTTGGCTCTTTTTGAAGGAAAACAACCTTTGAAATGAAGGCACTTTTATATTCGTTAATATCTATTAAACCCAAATCCAACATCCTCTTTAATACAAGATTTTTTCTTTGGTCTAACTTGTCTTTATGGTTTCCATATGGAGAGAAATACGTTGGAGCGTTTGGAAGGGCTGCCAAATATGCAGATTCAGCCAAAGATATATCCTTTACATCTTTACCAAAAAAAACTTTTGAAGCCTCTCCAACACCATAAATATTTCCACCATAAGGAACCTCGTTTAAATAAAGAGCCAAAATCTCCTCTTTTGAGAAAGATGCTTCTAGTCTAAAAGACAATATAACCTCCTTAATTTTTCTAGCTAAAACTTTTTCGTCTGTAAGTAGTGTTTTTTTGACAACCTGTTGAGTGATTGTAGACCCACCCTGTTTAAAACCACCCCCCTCAAGATTTGCAAGAATAGCTCTCGCGATGGATTTAGGGTCTATGCCGTGGTGTTTATAAAAGTTTGCATCCTCGATTGCAATAGTCGCGTTTTTTAGATTTTCTGGAATTGACTCAAAAGGAACAATTGTGCGTTTTACATTTTGATGAACATCATACAAGAGTATTTTCCCAGTCCTGTCGTATATTTTTGTAGATTCTACTACCTTACGCGCGTGGAAGTCCTTAAAGTCTGGAAGCTTTATAAAAGAAGCCCAGAGTAAAAAAACACTAGATAAAACAAAAAAAATGCCAACACCAAAAAGTGCTAAGTTTTTTGTGTGGTGTAAAAAAGAGGAGCGTTTTTTAATATGTTTTTTCCTATGAATCATAAAGTAAAATAATAACACAAAAAATAACGATAGGCGAGCGGAGGGTCATGTGATAAAATGAAACTAATGAAAATAATAACAGACGGCAAAACAATAGACACACTTCTTTCGAGGAGTGTCGTTGAGGTCCTCCCATCAAAAGAAGCCCTGAGAGAGCTCCTTGTCAGTGGAAAGCAAATAAAAATATATATAGGAGCAGATGCAACGGGAACGTCTCTTCATGTTGGACATGCGACGAATTACATGATTTTAGAAAACTTTAGGAAACTTGGACACAAGGTGGTTATCCTTATTGGTGATTTTACTGCGCAAATAGGAGACCCGACGGACAAAACAGCAACAAGGATACAGCTTACACGCGATCAAGTCCTAGAAAATACGAAAACCTGGATAAAACAACTTAAGCCTATTATTGACATAGATAACAAGGAAAACCCGGTGGAAATTGTATATAACCACGACTGGCTCGCCAAAATGACTTTCGAAGACGTGGTAAACCTTGCTTCAAATTTTACCGTGCAACAAATGCTCGAGAGAGATATGTTCGAAAAAAGAATTCAAGAAAATAAACCAATTTATGTTCATGAGTTTTTTTACCCACTCATGCAGGGGTATGACAGTGTTCATCTTGATGTGGATATTGAAATGTGTGGCAATGACCAAAAATTCAATGCGCTCACAGGTAGGACACTGCTCAAGAGATATAAGAACAAGGAAAAGTTTGTTTTCATTACAACACTCCTAGAAAACCCAAAAACCAAAGAAAAGATGATGTCAAAAAGTCTTGGGACGGGGGTTTTTTTAGATATGTCAAACATCGATATGTATGGGAAATTAATGTCACAGCCCGACGAGAATATCCCCCAACTCTTTACTGACTGCACCTTTTTTAGTATTGAGGAAATAAATAAAATAAAAAAACAACTTACCGACAAGACTACAAACCCCCGTGATATTAAAATGCGCCTTTCTTTTGAAATTACAAAAATATATCACGGAGAGGAAAAGGCAAAAGAAGCAGAAATTTATTTTGCAACCATTTTTCAGAAAAAAGAAATACCCGACGACATAACAGAAATTAAGGTTGAAGAAAATATTTTACTTGCAGATATTTTTGTTCAAAATGAAATAGTTTCTTCCAAAGCAGAATTCCGACGTCTTGTTGAGGAGGGAGCTGTAAAAATTTTAAGAAATGGGGTAGAAGAGGAGAAAATTACAGATTATACAACTGTCGCCACTACAGGTGTTTATAAAGTAGGAAAAAGGAGATTTGTAAGGATTGTTGAATAGAAAAAAATAAAAAGCCAAACCTCAGGAGGTTTGGCTTTTTATTTTTTTCTATTCAATCTCACTAAAACTATGATCAGAGCCACTCTCGTCTGCCATAAGGTCATCTTCGTCTCCGATGTCCATATCATCGTCAGCAAAATCAACCTCATCATCAAGGTCAATCATTTCATCTTCAATTACTTCATCGTCAGACATATTTAAATATAAATTAACGCCCCAAACTGGTACTAAATTAGCGGGACTACATATTTGTATCAGAAAGTTTTTAAGCTCGCAAGCGTTTTTTAAAAAAAATGTGGATAACTTGTGGAGAGTAATAAACCCTTATTTCTTAAGGGTATTTTGGGTACGATAATGAGCAAAATGCGTTAAACCTATTGCGATCGCATCTATTTCATCATCCTGTTTTATTTTTTCTACCCCCAAAATAAGTTTTTTTACCATATTCATAACCTGAGGTTTTGTAGCCTTGCCGTACCCTGTAGTAGCAACTTTAATCTGAAGAGGCGTATATTCATATATATCAAGCCCTAAAATCCGTGCTTGATACAGTATTGCGCCACGAGCTTCCGCGACACGCATAGCTGTCTTTTGGTTTGTTTCAATAAATAAATTTTCTATAGAGAGGGCTTCGGGGTCGTACTCCTTTATAATCCGCTCAACTTCTTTCCCAATTAGCTCCAAACGGTCAAAAAAAGGAAGCGAAGCTTTTGTCTTGAAGCACTCAGAGAAAAGCAGAGTCTCTTTTTTGTCTTTCTCCAAGATGGCTATACCAAGACGCTCATACCCCGGGTCAATAGCAATAATCCTCATTCGCACATTATATCATCATTAAAAATTCGCCCCAAAAAACAAATCATAGCAATAGTACGCGCTAGCGTACTATTGCTATGATTTGTTTTTTAGGAAGGGAGCTACTCTGCGTTTGTGTACACCTCCTGTACGTCATCGTGGTCATCCAGCTCCTCAAGGATAGAAGACAAGGCCTCGCCGTCCTCGTCGGAGAGGGTGACAGTAGTTTGTGGCTCATACCCCTCAGCTGTTTTGGTAAATGCCCACATCGCTGCACCCTGACCAGCGAGAGAGAGCCCTCGTTTTGAGAGAAGATGTTTAACCTCCGCCACTGTGCGGTTTTTGTTGTCTGTAAGCCCCTCTATCAAAAGTGCGCAACCGCCAGGGCCGTATGCTTCGTAAAGCACAGCCTCCATATCACCCGCATCACCACCTGCTCCCTTTTTTACAGCTCTATCAATAATGTCCGAAGACATATACTCTTTTTTTGCGCGCTCTATCACGGCGCGAAGCCCTGGGGACGCTAGGTTCCCACCAGCCTTCTTTGATTCAAGCGCAATAAAGTGAGACAGCTTCCCAAAGATTTTGCTTCTCTTTGCGTCCGTCACCGCCTTCTTGTTCTTAATTTGTGACCATTTGTTGTGTCCTGACATAGTAGTCATACTATACGGAAAATTAGGAAAAAGGAAACCCCGCAAACACAATAAAGTACCTTTAAATGAAAGAATTTGTTTGGTAGTGTTGGCAAAGTAGCTCCTTATTTAACCAAAGTGGAGGAATTATGGAATATCTCATTGTCGCGTTTTTTTATGGATGCATAACCACCCTCGTGTTTCTATGTACAATTGTCCTTTCCGCAGTGTTTCTCATAGAAAATAATGTAAGTGGGATCGAGGAGCAGGGCGACTCCCTTGATTTTCTTATTTTTGATTTACACAAAATCCTTAAATGGAGAATAGTAGCTTACTTTTGCACCTCCTTCTTTTGGCCAATATTGATTATCTTCTTTTGTTTTGTGTACAGAGATAGGGATAAGAACATAGAAGAACTCGTTCCTTGGAAAAAGCGTGCTATCACTTATTTTTTTGGGGGATTCGGGATGATCAAGAATTAGTGTTTAGCTCAAAACAAAACAGCGGTGCCTTTTGGGTACGCTGTTTTTTTATAATAACCGAGGATTAGTGTCCTCCGGCACCTCAAATCCAAGGTGCTCATACGCGCGAGGGGTGGCGAGGCGGCCGCGGGGAGTGCGTTCAATGAGGCCAAGCTGAAGGAGGTAGGGTTCGTTTACCTCCTCAAGTGTCGCCATTTCTTCAGAAAGTGCGGCGGCGATAGTGGAAAGGCCTACTGGCCCACCCTTAAACTTTTCTATAATCACTTCTAAGATTTTGCGATCTAGGGCAGTGAGTCCGAGCTCGTCGATTTCAAGAAGCTGAAGGGCGTCAGCAACGTATTTTGCTGAAAGATCACTCTTGTTTACCTGCGCAAAGTCTCTGGCACGCTTAAGAAGGTAGTTTGCAGTGCGAGGCGTGGCACGGCTTCTGCGGGCAATCTCACGAGCCGCATCGTCCGAGAGGGTAATGCCGAGAATATTAGCCGAGCGTTTTACAATTTTTTCAATTTCATTTTCTGTATAAAACTCTAAACGAAACGTCCCACCAGAAAAACGCGAGCGAAGAGGGGAGGAAATGAGAGCCACTCGTGTGGTCGCGGCTATCATTGTGAAAGGGGGGAGGTCTAGCTGTATTGTGCGAGCGGAAGGGCCTTTTCCAATTATAATATCAAGCACCCCAGACTCCATAGCAGGGTAGAGCACCTCTTCAATCATTTTATTTAGGCGATGAATTTCATCTATAAAGAGTACGTCGCCAGGAGAGAGGTTGGTCAAAATGGAAGCAAGGTCGCCAACTTTTTCTATAGCAGGTCCAGAGGTGGATTTTACTTGGCAACCAATCTCGTTTGCAATAAGGTGAGCAAGCGTAGTCTTTCCAAGCCCTGGTGGCCCATAAAAAAGTATATGCTCAGGCGGGTGAGCGCGCTCTTTTGCGGCTTGAAGAAGAATTTTTAGGTTTTGCTTGATGGTTTCCTGCCCAATGTATTCGTCAAAACGACTAGGACGAAGCGCTTGGTCAAGAAACGAAAAATCCCCAATGTTTTCAAGGGTTTCTTCTAATTCTGCTATTTTGTGGGGCTGAGTGCTTGACATTAAAATTGTTTTGTGCTAACCTTGTGTTCTGCTCGTTTAAAAGATCCTATACATAAGCCTCTCCTAGTTGGGCCTTCGGGTTCACATGGTAGCGAACGAGGACGTGCTGGTACTTCGCTTTATTGCAAAGACCACTGGCACCATCCTTAGATCGCCTCCTAACTCAGTTCTTTATGTTCTGAGAATTAGTGCGAGGTTTATGTATGGGATTTTTTAGTGCCCACTGTTTGGTGTATTTCTGTGTTGTGTTTAAGGTTTGTTTCTGCGTAGTATTGCACATACAACTTAGTCACAAACCCTTAAACACGCCTTGAACTACATCCAAACAGTGGGCACTCATTCATACTTGTTTGTTTAGTGCATTACGTCGTTACCTTTTTGTTTACGTCCAGGACGCGAATTTGCTAATTCGCTTGCGTAGTATTCCTCATACAACTTAGTCGAAAGCTTAACTCGCGCCTCGTACTGCATCTAAACAAACACCAAAGAAGCTGTTTAACTAAGAGCTTCATTAAAATTGTAGCGGTTTTTAAGGTAAAAGACAATTAGAGCTTTGTTGACCAGTTTTCTAATTCTGGTATGATTTGACTGGAGTACACGGATGCTCGCACCGATCGCGAGTCGTTGTTTTTATAGGGAGCAAAAGATGAGAAAAAATGCTAAAGATGTTTTGGTAGTAGGTGCTATTACTCCAGAGGAAAGAAAAGCCATCAGCGATCTACTCGGACCACTAATGGTAGAGTTTGCCCACAAATTAAGTCTTGCGCGGAGGTTAATGAAAAAAATTCATTTCCGAGCAGTGATTCTTTGGGAAGACGCAAAGCATTTTATGCGCGAACTCGCCGACAAGAAATTTAATGGGAAAATCATTGTTACTACACACGTAAAAAAAGAAAAAAGAAAAAAGAAAACCGCGTCTAGCGAAAATGAGACGCCTGTTCATACAAAGGTTGCTAATGAAATATTGAAAGGTGTCGTGGAATTACTCCCGGCGATGTAAAAAAAGCCCCGGCCGTTTAGGACTGGGGCTAATTTTTTAGAGATGGTATTATTCCTTCTCCAAATCCACCACTCTCTCCACCTCCTCAAAAGAAGTAATTCCAGCGAGAATTTTTTCAATACCATCTTCGCGCATATTTAATATCCCTTGTTTTTTTGCGATTTCTCGAATTTCACGCTCAGAGGGGATGGTATCTAGAAGAGCCTCAATCTCGGCAGTCATCATCACCGCCTCAAAAATACCCACACGTCCTTTGTACCCAGTATTGTTGCACTCCTTGCAACCCACCGCACGCCAGAGTTTTTTGGTTTGCACATCCTCACCAACCTTTTCCTTTATAAGTACAGAAACCTCGTCAATAATCTTTTGCTCTCGCTCGTTCGGCACATCCTCTTTTTTGCATTCCGCGCAGAGTTTTCTTGCGAGCCTTTGGGCCATAGTAACAGTAAGCGAGGACCCAATTATTTTGGGAGTAACCCCAAGGTCAATAAGGCGGGGGATTGCGCCCGCAGCGGTGTTGGTGTGAAGAGTTGAAAAAACCATATGTCCAGTGAGGGCGGAGTTAATCGCAACCTTCGCTGTTTCCCCGTCTCTTATTTCGCCGATCATTATCACATCTGGGTCCTGTCGCATTGCGGAGCGCAGCCCCTCTAGGAAGGTGTAGCCCTTCTCTGCTTCCACCTGTGTTTGTGACACGCCCTTCAAATGATATTCAATAGGGTCCTCAATCGTCATCATTTTTATTTCAGATGAGTAAATCCTTTTTAGGAATGAGTAAAGGGTGGTAGTTTTACCAGACCCTGTTGGACCTGTATTCAAAATCATTCCGTGTGGTTTTTTAATTTCTCGGTCAATAATTGCCAAGAGGCGTGGAGACATACCCAAATCCTCTAGGGTAACATTGAGCGACTGCGGGTTTAAAATACGCATCACCACACCTTCACCATACGCGCCGGGAATTACAGACACACGCATTTCAATTTCAATGTCTTTTATTTTTATACTAAAACGGCCGTCCTGACTTTCGCTCCCGAGGTTGAGCTTGAGGCCCGCAAGAAGCTTTAGTCTAGAACTAAAAAGGCGGTAAATAGAAGTGGGGAGTGTTACAACTTCGTGAAGCACGCCGTCTACTCTGTAGCGAATATGTATTGCATCCTCGGCTGGCTCTATGTGAATGTCAGACGCGCGAATACCAATAGCGCCAGCAAGCACGATACTAAAAATATTTGAAATATGACGAGCAGTTTTTTCGGATACTGTTTTTGATAAAGCCTCCGATACAACAGCAAGGTTGTTAAATTTCCCCACAAGCTCCTCCATATTTTCACCAGAAATATCAACAGTCCCTGCCTCGCTCTTTTTTGCGCCGGAAATATCCTTGTACCGCTCCCACACTTTTTCAAGACTAAGATGAGAAACTAGATATTTTTCCAAAATATATCCACGCTCCTCGAGAGACGAAATTACTTCCTTCGTGTTTTCTTGTGTTGGAGAAAAAAGCCCAACCTTAACTTTCTTATTTGAAATTTCAAAGGGAGCTATCAAGGCGGCGCGCGCGAGGTCTTCTTTAATAAGCCCGACGGCAGAAGTATCAATAGGAACAGATGTTAAGTCCGCGTAAGGAATATTATGTTTACTCGCCATAATCTGCAAAAAATCCTCCTCTTCTTTTTCGTGCAGTCTTGCTATGCGTTCGTCGCTTCCACTATCGTTAAATTTAAGCATAAATATACAGACAGTATAAGGGTTTTGCGGGGAAGTCGCTACTTGACAAAGGGCTAGAGTTTGGTATAATGGTGATTGGAAGGCTAATGTCCATGGGTCAATTGAAAATTTTACAAGGAGGAGGAAAAATGAAGCAAATTATTATTGCAGTATTGTTTGTCCTTGCACCGACCTTCGCTTTTGCCGGTACTCTCGGCTGTGTTGGAGGAGGGTTAACCCTCGGTGGGATAGGGTCGCTTATTGGAGGGGGTAAAGTACCAGTGGTACTTGCTGTAATAGGTGGCATAATGGGCTGCGAAGCTGGTTCTGAAATTGAGAACGACACTTACGGGCGACAGGCCCCCACTGTCACAAGAACAGTCACCCTCGCAAGCGGAGGGGTAGCCTCTGTTCCTACCGATCGTCCTTGCCCTGAGCATTGGGATTGGGCGGGGAGCTACCATATGAGAGAAGGGTACAGGCGGGACCCAAGAAGCGGGGGTGTTACGCGTGATGGATGCGCGCCACAACGTGTTCAAAGTGTAAATCCCGCTGTTTACAGAATAACGGAAACACGGGAACAAAAGAAAACTCCTCCCCCAGAACTGCCTTTTGGAATAAACGTGGACAATTACCGTGAAAGCGGATTGATACACAAAGATTGCAAAAGTAGAGTGGAAAACCCCGGCAGAGATGGCAACTGTTTGCAGAGAAAAGCGAAACTGCTCAAGCTTCAGCAGTTAGCTTGCAACAATGGGGGTAGCCTATTAGTAAAGAATAAAGGGGAGAAAAAAAAGATTGACTGCCCTGAGTGGGAGGTTAGCCCAGGCCAGCTTGCGTTTATTTACACAAGTCTTGCTGAGCTCCTAATCACCGAGCAAAAAAAGCTCCAAGGAGGAATGGAGATAGTTCTAGAACAGTAAAAAATAGAGCACAATTCACAACCCCGCTTTCTTCGGAAAGAGGGGTTGACTTTTTAAATACTATATAGTATAATAGAAAAATATGAAAAAAAACATAATTCAAACAATTTGCATCACATCCGTTTCCTTGTTTGCCCTTTTGGCATCCGCAGGAAGCGTTTTTGCGCAGCCAATTCTTGCGCCAGTAGCGGTAACAAACATTACAGCAGACAGCGCGACACTAGGTGGCTATGTTACAAACACAGGAAGAAACTCAGTAGTATGGTTTGAGTGGAGCGAGGGATCTTCTCAAGCCGCGCCAAGCATTGTTGCTAGAAAGAGTCTTTATAGTGAAGGAGATTTTAATTGGACACTTCGTGATTTAACCCCAGGTGTAGTTTACTCGTATCGCGCTGCCGCTATGGATGGAGGAGTAATCGTATATACACCCACAGGCTCCTTTAAGACACCCATAAAAACAAACACTGGTTCTCCGCAAATTGTTTATCAAAACGGACAAACAAATACAGCGCTTGGAAGCGTGCCTTACAATCAGACTACCGCGCAAAATACAAATACAAACACTACACATATACCAACGCAACAGGCAAGTCCAAACATAAACTCAAACACCACGACTGTTGTAGAGAAAAAAAATATCCAAGCAACAACAGAAAATACCGACGGCTTTACAAATAAAAATGCAGCGTCAGTAGGTTCTCTAGGGG
>Ga0105164_10002590_pt1 | contig 11155 bp, 10 predicted proteins | sample VDWuncwatermetaG_FD_89674 | JGI IMG/M metagenome (GOLD analysis project Ga0105164, IMG submission 89674) | Wastewater microbial communities from Netherlands to study Microbial Dark Matter (Phase II) - VDW unchlorinated drinking water | ecosystem: Environmental > Aquatic > Freshwater > Drinking...
AAATTGTGTGAAATGCGAGTGAGCTCGTTGCGAACTCGCTCACAACTCACTGGGAATTTTTGCTATCGATTAGTACGTTTAAATGTGAGCGATGGCAACCCCGAAAGGATTTTTTGGATGAAGTCCTTTAAATTGTAAAAGTTTTAAACTTATTTATCAAATATAATGGGTTTTGATAATGGAACAATAAATTTGCCTTTAAAACCTTTATTTCTAATTTTTTGCATCAATTCATCAGCTATATGCCAAGATAATAATAATGCATAATCTGGTTGATCCTCAAAAAGCTTGGTTTCTTCTAAAATTGGAATTAGTGTTCCAGGAATGTAATTGCCAATCTTGTGCGAGCCTTTTACCTCCAAAACGCAATCTAATATTCCGTCATCAATTCCAACATAATTTATCAGAGTGCTTGCCCTTGAAGGTGCTCCGATTCCGTATATTTTTCTGCCTTCTTTTTTTATATTTAACAATATAGAATGCAGTTCAAGTTTAGAAAGTACAACTCTATCTTTGAACTCCAATAATTTTTTTTTGTCAAGTATAGTTGATTTCTCTTCCTCCAAGAGTTCTGCAACTGATTGTTTCACAGAATATTCTCCTTTTCTAGCTGCATAAACTCTAATGGAGCCTCCATGGGTTGGAATTTTCTTAGCATGGATTATCTCCAAACCGTGCATTTCCAGCAGATATTTCAAGCTGTGCAATGAATAATATCGAAGATGTTCATGATAAATTGCGTCGTACTGCAAAGTCTCTATAAGCGAAAGTAAGTAATGAGATTCTGAGACAAAAACACCATCATCTGTCAGAAGTTCAATTATCAAATCTAATATTTTATTGATATTTTCGATATGCGCAAATACATTTGTTGCTGTTATGACTTTTGCTTTTCCATGCTCTGAAAGAATTCTTTGCGCTGTCTTGCGATTAAAGTAGTCAATTATCGTAGGTATGCCGCGCTGTATCGCTGTCTTTCCAATTTCCTCTGGCGTAATGCCCAATACTTTGTGATTTGCTTTGAAATTGCTCAGCAGATTACCGTCATTTGAGCCTATATCAATTACCAAATCATCAGAGCCTAGATTGATTATAGTTTTGCACTCTTCATAAAGTTCAGAAAAATTATCTCTGAGAATCTTTGTTGTGCTGCTAGTATAAGGATATTCGCTTGGAAATAGTATTTTTGCATCCACTATCAAACCCAACTGCACCAAATTACATCTTTGGCAATATAATAATTCTGCAGGGTAACTGGATTGCTCGCGAGGTCTTTCACCAATTTTGTGCAGTGTATTCACAGGCGGCAAATATCCTAAAAAGAGAATAGGTTCGAGTTTTGAATAATCGCATATTTGGCATTTTTCAATTACTGTGCTTGAGCCGGTCTTAAAAGCAGTCTTTGTAGATTTTTCCATATTTATAATTTTCATCATACCACTTGGCAGTAATCTGCAATCCTTTGCGGAATGATATTTCTGGCATGAATCCTAATTTTTCTAATTTTGCTATATCTGGACATCTCCTCAACGTGCTGCCCTCTGTTAATTTTCCAGGAACTATAATAACTTTTTTTCCAAAGTATTTGCCCACTTCTGCAGCAACTTCTTTTATTGAAATTTCTTCCATAGTGCCTATGTGGTATGTTCCCAAATGCTCGCCTTTTCTTATTACCAGCATAAGTCCGTCAATAAAATCGTCTATATAAACAAAGGCGCGTTTTTCTTTGCCAGTTCCCTGTATTGGAAATTTAATTTGTTTGCTTTTATTTTCAAGGCAAATTTTTTTCATTCTAACAACAAACTGAGGAATGACATGCTCCCAACCCATATCTGCTCCGTAGACATTATGCGGACGGAATATAACAGCTCTGTCAAAATACTTGCGCCCGTAATTTATAGTCATAAGTTCGCTTATGATTTTCCCTCCGCCATAAGAATAACGAGGATTTAGTGGATCAGGAATAGACAAAGGAGCAGACTCATCTGTAGGGATTTTAGGAGGCGTCTGATAAACCTCTGAGCTTGATGCAAGAATTAATTCCTTTACATTTTCTTTGATGCACCCTTCAATAACATTAACAATTCCTTTAACGGCGATTTCAAGCACCAGCTCAGGTTTTGTATAAAAAAACTCCGTGCCATTCAGGTATGCAAGGTGACAAACAGCATCAACCCCTTTGCACGCATCACGCACTATCGCAGCATCTCTTACATCACCTCGGATTATCTCAACTTTTTCAGCCACATGATTCAGTCTCTGTGATGAGCCGCGTAAATCGTTGTCTAAAACTCTAACTTTGCACCCTTCTTGGACAAGGCGCCTAACTAGCGCATTGCCTATAAATCCCGTGCCTCCTGTAACAAGAAATTTTTTGCTTTCCAACTTATTCCTTACTGCTTTTTTCTTTGTAAACTTATTTTTTCTGGAATTTTAACTTGAGTCCTGTATTTTGTTTTGGTTTTAGTGTGCAAATGCATTAATCCCCACAAAAACCATTTGCTATATTCAATGACCCATGGGCCTAGCTTGAAGCTTGATTTGCCTCCATAAAACCTATTCACAGAAATCATTGGCACTTCTCCAAGTTTCCACCCTGCAAGTTGAGCCTTAATTGCAAATTCAAAGGATACTGCCCAACCAACAGGTTTAGATTCTAGTTTTATTTGGTTGAATAACGAGCGTCGGAACATTTTAACGCCTAGAGTTGAATCAGTCAATGCTGAGCCTGCTAGAACACAAAATAGTCTGTTGGCGATTCTTGAGAGGAATATGCTAATAAAAAATCCTCCCATATTTTTACCGCCATAGGCATATCGGGTTGCATTAACTAAATCACAACCTTCATCCATCAAAGATATCATATCATCAACAGCAAGTATTGGTCCTATATCGTCAGCTGCTATTATAAGAACATAATTTCCATTTGCTGCTTTTACTCCTGATTTGATAGCATTGACAACACCTCTGCCAAGCTTGTTGTGCACTAATCTTAAATGCGGATAATCTTTTTGCATTGATTTTACTACCGGAATGCTGTCATCATCCGGTGCATCATAAACAATCAGAACTTCATGCGGCACATCTATAGTTGCTCTTAAAATCTTTAACATTATTTTAAGGTTTATGCCTTCATTAAGAACAGGCATTAAGATTGACAGCTTTATATTGCTTTGATTTAATTTATTTTTTTCCATAGATTTTGCTTTTTTCTTTAATCTTTTTCCAAAGAGTGCAGTCCATTGATGAATCACTAGCCATGGCAAAGTTGACACTCCTTGTTATATCATTAAACTTGCATTTTTTTAGTGACGGCTTAAAAAATTTGTAACGATCATAATCTGATTTTTTTTTGCTTCCAATGTTGATTGTACCGACAAAATCATTATTTAAAAGAACAGCAATTGCCTTAATCAGATAATCAATAGTAACTTTTGATGAATACGCATCCACAGCAGATTTATCAAACTTTAAATTGTTAGGATCAAAAAAACTTGTTCTTATAATGCAAAAATTTGAAAGCAAGTTTACGGCACATTCTGCTCCAAGTTTTGTCCATCCATACTTATTATAGGGTATGGTCGCATCTCTTTCAGAATAATTGCCTAGTTTGCCAGGATATACACCATCTGTTGAAATATGCACAAATCTTATTTTATTTTTTGTTTTGTTTTCCTTTTTGATAACTTCAATCACTAAATTATTTGTACCAATAATATTTGTTTTAATAGCCTTAATAGGGTCTTCCTCACAATCTTTCATGCGGGCCAAAGCAGCGCAATTGATGATTGAATCTATTTCATTATTGTCAAAAAATTTTTCAATGGTTTTTGGTTTAGTTATATCAACAAGTTTACTGGAAGGTTTTAAACTAGATGAAAAATATTCTGAGCTTATAATCGCTTGTCCAAGTTTTCCAGAACCGCCAATTACTAGTACGTTTTTATATTTCATTTTTCTTAATTATACCCCAAAGATCAACAACTTTAACGTGCTTTGGCATGGATATGCCTTTATACGCAGAATGCGGCACTCCTACAATCACTACATCGCATTTATTTATCAGCTCTTCTTTTGAAACAAAATCAGGATTTTTTACATACTCATCCGAATAGTAAACTTTTGCTCCATGGAATCTTAATATTTTGCCGAGCTTAAATGAAAGAGAATCCCTGATATCATCTATGTCTGCTTTAAACGCCATTCCTAAAATTCCGACTTTTGTTTTACTTAAATCGTATTGTTTTCTTAAGTCTTCTATAAGAAAATTCGGCAAACCTTCATTTATCATCATGGCTGCATTGCCCAACAAGAAGTTATTGCTGTTAAAAGCATTTAGCTGCATTGTATCTTTAAGGAGGCATGGGCCAGCGGCAAAACCTGCACTCGGAAGAGAATGCGCTCGTTCATATCCTTCTATCATAGCATATCGTAATTTATCATAATCAACTCCAAAATTATGCGCAATCATATAAAATTGGTTCGCAACTGCAAATTGTATATATCTCCATGCATTGGAGAATAGCTTGACAAGTTCAGCTTCGCCGATTGAGGTTTCTATTATCCTTGGAGAGATAACACTGAAAAGTTTAGAAGCCTCTTCCACAGCCTTATCATTTAAACCTGCAACAATTTGCGGCAGTTCTCTTAACTCTTTAATTGAATTGCCTTGCACTATTCTCTCAGGACAATAAGCGATTTTCCATTCCTTGTCTTTTCCCAGCAGATTTAAAACTTGCTGGCATGTGCGTGGATATACTGTGCTCCGTATAATTATTGTCTGGCTTGCATCTAAATAACTCTTAAGATTTTCAAAAAACTCAAGAAAGGACCTCGTTTTAGGATTTTGGTATTCATCTACCGGAGTCCCAATAGTAATGATTACGTACTTCGCTTTTGAAATAATTTTTATATCAGGCGAAACTGTTAATTTATTTTGTTCGAGAACTTTCTTGAGCACAGGTTCAGCAGAGTACTCAATAAAAGGCATCACTCCATTTTTAACTTGATTTGCTTTGTCATTATCTATGTCATATAGGCAAACATTTAGCCCCTTATCTGCAAAAACCAAGCCCAAAGGCAAACCTACATGACCTAGACCTCCAACAATCACTACATCAAATAATTCTTTATCTTCTTCAGATGTCATGATTGCAGAATTTTTTAAATGTTTAAAAAGTTTGCTAAAAAATTGGCTTCATCCAAAAAATGAAAGTACGTTTAAATGTGAGCTATGGCAACCCCGAAAGGATTTTTTGGATGAAGCCTTTATGATAAAAAAGTTTTTAAACGTTGAATATTCTCAAAATGCTTATTTAAATGAACAAGGATAAAAAATCTTTACTGATAATAAGTGTAATCATTCTTCTTTTTACAATTCCTTATCTGAACATGGCTTACCATGTGGATGCAGATTGGTTCATGGACATTGCCGATCAAATAGTTAAAAATCCACTAAGAGCTTATTCAGGATACAGTGATATAGGTTCTTTTAGCGGAATAGCAAAAAATTTTGATGGCAACAGCACTCCATTAGTTTCCTATTATCTAGCTTTTATTTTTTTATTGTTTGGGCATAGTGAGATTGCTGTTCACGCTTCTTACATTCTTTTTTATTTAATGATTGGATTTTCATTTTACTATTTATCAAAAAGATTTGTAAGCAAGCCTCTTTTAAGTACTCTTATTTTGATATCAACAGTAAGTTTTGTGGTAATGTCACATAACATTATGCTGGATGTACCAATGATGGGAATTTTATTAGTTTCAATAACCCTTTTTATCTACGGAGTTGATAAAGGGAATCATTTACTAATGGCTGTTGGAAGTATTTTTGCAGGATTTGCTTACTTGGCAAAGCCCAATGGGATTATTTCTGTTCCATTACTAATTTTGTATGCTTTACTTCGCAAAAAATACAAGTATATTCCTTATATTTTTGTATCAATATCGCTCATAGCTCTCTGGTCATGGCAGACTTACGCTTTTGAACATAGAATTTGGATAATAGAGCATTTACCTCACCTTTACAAACTGAAATCTTCACTAAATTTCAATATTGTCGCAGCTTATATCTTTACAAATATTAGTTATATCGGTGGAGCCACAATTTTTCCATTTTTTTTCTTATACCCGTTTATTCTCGAGAAAAGAAACAAGATAATATTAGGACTTACTTTGTTATTCATGACCATAGTTTCAATTGGTCTTTATTTTATTTCATCCAAATTTGTTTCTGGTCAATATACCATATTTCACTTGATTTTGTTTGTTTCATTCACAACAAGTTTTGCTTTTTTTATAATAAACGTCCTTGTAGAATACCGTAAAGAAATAATTAATTGCACTATTGGTATTGTTAAAAACAAACATGCGAACTGCAACAATGATCTTTTTTTTCTTTTAGTTTGGCTCTTTGGAATTTATTTGTTTAATTCAATCATTTCAGGAGGGTCTGCTAAATATGTAACGTTGATTATACCCCCCCTCATACTTGTATTTTCAATCATTTCCCAGCAATATGCAACGCGTTTCCAGATAAATCACCGCAAGTTGTTACTTGTGATTTTCTTAACTTCAGCAATCGTTTCAATAGCAGTAAGCTATGCAGATTACCAATATGCGGATGTTTACAGAGATTTTTCTTATAATATCGCCAAAAAGTTCCAAACAGAAAGCAACACTGTTTGGTATAATGGATTTTATGGTTTTCGTTATTATATGCGAAAGCAAAACCATCCAATTTTAAGTGTGCAAAGCAATGAGCCTAAAGTAGGAGATTTTGTGATTGTAGCTAGGATTCCATCTCCAAGACCATTATCGGAAAAATTAAAAAAGAGGATAAATCCAATCCAAACAATTTCTTACAAAGGCGGATTCCCTATTAGAACACAAAGTCCAATTTCGCATGCAGGATTCTACACATATGGAGGAGGTTTTTTGCCTTATTCTTTTTCAAACGGAAATCTAGAAAGTTTTGATGTCTATTACGTCAATAAATGATTACTTTAATTATTATTTTATTTTATAGATGATTGTATTTGTTCTTTTATTAGAGTATATCTTATCATAATTTTTTGATTCTATTAATTTTAGCTGATTATCTTCAATGATTGATCTTTTATCAAGTTTAAACTGCTGATTTATCCATATGTAGTTAGCCATCCGTAGATTTTCATTGATGGCGTATAAAGAGGATCTTTCTATATTATTAGGCACACACTGGCCATTAGCAATGAAAACAGAATTTTTTTCTGTATTTGATTTTACCCAATCAAAATCATTCTGATAAAATTTCCAAGCATTTGTTGCCAAGTTTGTTTTTATTACTGATGTGAATACAAAACCGATTATTACAAGAATTGTCAATAGATTTATCATTTTCCCAAATTTGATTTTAGTCATTAATTTGTCGTAACCCGAAGCCCAAAAAAAAGCAAGAGCTGGAAACGCCGGCAGCATAATTCTTGATACAGACCATCCAACATTAACCACATAAAGAAGGAATAAGATTAGGTAAGAAGTTAACCATACCACAAAAAAAACCTTATTCGCGCTTGTACCTGAATTAAGATTATTTTTCTGCTTTTTTGCAGCTTCATTTTTAATAAAAAATCCTATAATTAAGGGTATAATGAAGAAAAGAGTGCCTATCAACCAAAATCCCAGCAAGAATTTAAAGTATGGTACATTAAAAAAAGAGAATGCAGCATAATTGCCGTCTGGAACTCCGAATATTCCTAAGTAAGTGAAAATAACAAAGTTTGGATGAAAAAGATTTTGAAGTCTTGCCTGAGAATAAGATTTTAATTCAAGTCCCTTAAAAATAAAATTGAGAAATGGCCAAACAGGATTTCCAAATATAGCCCAATTTCTTAAGAACCATGGGGCTGCAATTAACAAAGGCAAAAAAACTATTAGGAATGCATTCTTATAAAAAATTTTCTTATTTGCATGCTTTCTATAAAGGAAATAAACCAGCAGCGGCAATATAAAAACACCATTATACTTTGTAAGTATTGAAAATCCAGCAGCCATTCCTGACAAAAATATTTTATCATTAATTAGGAAATAAACACTTAGAATTACAAAAAATACAAGCATGCTTTCTACATAGCTTATTACACTATGGTCTATAAATATTGGAACATAAGCCAGAAATAATGTTGAATAAAAAGCTATTTTTGAGTTTGCAAGTTTTTTTACAACAAAAAAAGAAAAGATAAGAGAAAGTATGCCAAATATAGGAGAGACGAATTTAATTGCAAAATTTGCAACATTGTGGTTAAAAGTATTAAATAGAAGGTAGATAAAAGCAACAAATATGTGGTATAAAGGCGGGCTCCAGAATGGTTCATCCCTGCCAAGAGGCTCGAATGACGGTATTTTATAATTATCAGCTAAAAACTTACCTGCTTGGATATGCCAGCAGCCATCACCAGAAACATGATATATAGATGTCAGGTATACTGCAATCAATGAAAAGATTATAATTACTGCAAGTGAATATTTTTCATATTTTTCAAGCGAATTGAATCTAGTCATTATTTTCATTTTGACGCAAAAAAAATTATCTTAATTTTAGCAATGTGAGGATAGCATTGACAAAACCATTTATGTCGTTCTTTTTTACCAAAATCCCATTCTTAATAACCTCAGGATGGGAGCACACATCAAAAGCAACTACTTTTTTGCCGCATGCTTGAGCTTCTGCTGCAGGCAAATTAAATCCCTCCCAAAGAGAGGCTGTTACATATAAATCGCACGCGGCATAGTAATATGGCAGTTGTTTATCCTCAACAAATTCCATGAAAATTACATTTGTATTTGACATTTTTTTCAATTTTCTATAATAATTTGGAAACGTTGGTTTTCCAACAATAAGCAATTTGACATTGTCACATTTTTCATTTACAATGCTGAAAATCGTCAGAAGAGAATGAACATTTTTGTGGGGAGACAACCTACCAACAAAAAGCAACAACTTTTCTTTTTCTCCCACACCAAGTTTTTTTCTTATTCCTGAGCCATCTAAATTTTTCCTAAACTTGCTTTTGTCTATTTTATCATAAACAACTTTGCTGTCCAGTCCAATTTGATTGTTCAATTCGGCCTGCATGAATTTGCTTATTGAAATAGTCGAGTCAACATTAGCTAATGAAATCCTATTAAAAAAAGCAAATAATTTCATGTAAACTCTTTCAAAAACATTATTAAAAAGACCGCTGTATCCGATGCCGTGGTTGTAATAAATGTACTTTGTGTCATATCTCTTCTTTGCATAGCTAGCAATCCAGTTCATTGGATAAAAATGCGAGATTACAACATCAAAGCCTTTTAATTTATTAGCTGTATTTTTAATCTTATTTCGGCTTAGGAAAAACAATAATCTGTACATCCGTTGAAAAAATGAGTTTTTAGGCATTCCAATGATTTCAAGTTTGTATCCATGTGATTTCAACGTTGCTTCAAAAGCAAAAACCGTAACTTGGTTTCCTTTTTTTGCATAATCCAGCGCCTGCAGCTCCGCAACCCTGTCAATGCCGCTGTAATGAAAAAACGTCGGAGTCAAAATTGCTATTTTCATGTTATAAGACCAGATATTGCCCCTCTTTTTAATTTTTGCTAGAAAAAATTAGCGATTAGACAACCTTTAAATATATTATTAGTTTCTTTTGATTGATGAACGTCTTAATAACCGGCGGCAGTGGTTTGCTTGGAAGTGCCATATCATTGTATTTTAAAGATTATTTCAATGTTACATCCACATACACCGCACATAAAGTGATAATTGATGGCTGCAAATCCGCTTATTTGGACATAACAGATGCAAAAGCTACAGCAGAATTAATTAATAAAATAAAACCTAAATTTATTTTGCATACAGCTGCACTTGTTGGAATCAATATTTGCGAGAAAGAAACAGCATTAGCATACAATATAAACGTTACTGGAACTAAAAATATAGTTAATGCTGCAAAAAGTGCAAACGCAAAAACAATTTACATTTCAACAGATTATGTTTTCGATGGCAAAAAGGGAATGTACAAAGAAAGTGACGAAGCTAATCCCATTAATTATTATGGGAAAACTAAATTTGAAGGGGAGAGATTGATTGAAATAAATAATAATGTTATAGTAAGGACATCTATTTATGGCTGGAATATTGTTCCTGGAAAAAAGAGCTTTTCTGCATGGATTATAGACGAGCTGTCAAATAACAAACAGATAAATGTTTTTTCTGATCAATTTAATTCAATGATGTTGGCAAATGACTGCGCTGAATTTTTTAAAGAAATTGTTGATAAAGATTTGTCTGGCATCATAAATATTGCGTCCAGCGAAAAAATAAGCAAATATGATTTTGCAGTAAAATTAGCCGAGATTTTTAATTTAGACAAAGAGTTGATCAATCCAGTAAAGAATAGAGATGTTGTCGGTTATGAGAAAAGGCCATTGGATGTTTCATTAGACATAACAAAATCAAAAAGATGGTTGAAAACTAAGGCGACAAAAGCTAATGAGGAAATAAATAAAATGAAAGATTTAAAGGACAAAGGGTATTTAAATAATTTCAAGGTGGTATAAATGAAAGGGATTGAAATTATAGATTTAAAAAAACATATAGATGATAGAGGATGGTTGGCCGAGTTTTTCAGGCCAGAAATTATTGGGACTAATAAACTAGGACAGGTAACTATAACCACTGCGCATCCTGGCATCGTTAAAGCCAACCATTATCACAAAAGAAAAGATGAATGGTATTGTGTTATAAAGGGAAAGATGGAATTAGTTTTGAAAAACAATAAAAGCGGCGAAATAGAAAGTATTATGCTAAACGATGATAAGCTGCAGCTCGTAAAGATATCGCCAAATATTTCGCATGGATTCAAGAATATAGGAAAAGATATGCTCTACCTTTTGATGTACATAGACGAGCCTTTCAAACCAGATGACCCAGACACTTTTCCTGACATTGTAATATCTTAATTATCCAGTTGGTTTCATAATAATGCTAATTTTCCTATAAAAATCGGTATGTGCATAGCATCAATTTGCCAAAACTCAATCAACAATAATATCTAACTCGACAGGGGGATGTCCCTGTGAAATGCGGTGAGCGGTTCGCTAGCTCACCGCTCACAATTGACTGGGA
>Ga0105164_10002591_pt1 | contig 11152 bp, 13 predicted proteins | sample VDWuncwatermetaG_FD_89674 | JGI IMG/M metagenome (GOLD analysis project Ga0105164, IMG submission 89674) | Wastewater microbial communities from Netherlands to study Microbial Dark Matter (Phase II) - VDW unchlorinated drinking water | ecosystem: Environmental > Aquatic > Freshwater > Drinking...
CGGAAGCAGCGCTCGATGACGTTCGTCGTCCGGAGCTTCACCCGCTGCGCCTCGGGGAAGTCCAGGAAGGGGAGCAGCTCCTCGAGATCCTCGCGCAGGCACGCGACCGCCGGGGGCGCGGTCGCCTGCCAGTGTCGCACCCAGCGCTGGAAGCGCTGGACGGCCTCCCGCCGCGTCGGGGCCTGGTAGATCGTCTTGGCCTCCTGGAGTGCGGCGGCCTGGAGCCGGCGCGGCAGCCGGCTCGCGACATTGCGCAGCTTGTGGGCCCAGCAGCGCTGGCGCGTCACATACGGGGAGACGACAGCCAACGCGGCATGCAGGCCCTTGCAGCCGTCGGTGACCACCCGCTGCAGGTTCGTGCCCTCCAGCCCGCGTCGAGACAGGTCGTTCAGGAAGGCCTCCCAGGCGGTGGCGCTCTCGCTCGGCGCCTGCCGGAAGCTCAGGAGGACCCGCTGCCCGAACACGGTGAGGCCATACGCGACGAGGACCAGGCGCTTCTTGACGCCCGTGGCGTCTTTGACCCGCATCGTCACCCCATCGAGGAACAGGACCTGATACTCATCCAGGAGCGTCCGACGGTGGAACCGATGCACGGCCGCATCCAGCGCCTTCGTCACCGTCGAGAGGGTCGTCGCACTCCAGCGCACGCCCAACAAGGGCTGGACGACCTCCCCGACCCGTCGGGTGCTCACGCCGGCCAAGAACACGTCTTGCAGCAGCCCGTTGACCGCGGCCTGTCGTCGCTGATACCGGGGCAGCACCGTCGGGCGGAAGCGCCCATCGCGCGTGCGGGGCACCCGCAGCTCGGGGAGCAGCCCCAGCTCGGTGCTCAAGGCGCGCGTGTAGCTGCCGTTGCGATAGGGCCGGACCTGCCCGGTCCGTTCATGCCACTGCGCCTGCGTATAGACGACGAGCTCCTCGTGCATCGAGGCTTCCATCAGCGTTTTCACCCGCTTCAACGGCTCCTGCTTCACGTCCCCCCAAAAATCATCCTTGACCTCGCGCCACCAACTGGCTATGTTCTTCTCGAAGTCCAATTGGGCCGTCGGCATGGGCGTGTCCCCTCCCTGTTGTGCGCCTCGCCAGGTGCGCAGCTCCACAAGTTGCTGGGAGCAGGATACGCCCGTTGCCTTTACCGACATACCGAAATTACACACTTGATCGTACACTACCCCCGCAACGGGGATGGTTTCACTTGCACGGATTTTGTGATATGGTAGTGGAAAAGGAGGGACCATGACTATGCGACACGGGCGCTGCGGGGTGATGCTGGGGCTGCTGCTGGTCAGTTGGCCGGTGGCGGTATGGGCCCAGCCGAAAGGCAGGCCCAAGGAGTTCGAAGGGCCCGTGCAGCAGGTGCAGACCTGGCGAGCGACGTTCATCCAGGAGCAGGACGGCACGCTGCAGGAAACCCCCAGGGTCATCATCGCGCAGCACATCTACAACGAGGCGGGCCAGGTGGTCGAGCAGACCAGCTACGACGCCAGCGGCTCCTTGGTCAATCGCTTGGTCTTCACCCACGACGCCGGAGGCAAGCTGACCGAGACCCAGGCCTACGGCGCGCCGGATTCCCTCACGTGGAAGGAACAGCTCCGCTACGACGAGCAGGGCCGGGAAGTTGAGCGGCTCCAGTTGGACGCCGAAGATCGTCTCCGTGGCAAAACCGTCTCGACCTACGATTCGCAGGGCCGCCTGACGCAGACGGCCTTCTACGACGCCGGCGAGACGCTGCAGAGCAAGACGGCGTGGACGTACGACGAGAAGGGTAATCGGACCGAGATGGCCACCTATGACGCCAGCGGCACCGTGGTGAGTCGCAGCGTCTCGTCCTATGATGAGCAAGGCCGCGAGACCGAAAACATGACGTACGACTCAGGCGGCCGGCTCATGCACCGGATCATCTTCACCTACGATAAGCAGGGCATGACCAGCGAGAGCACCGCCTACGCCGCTGACGGCGCCACGCAGGGCCGGTTAGTCTCGCGGGATGATGCGCGCGGCAACCAGCTTGAGGGGGCCTCCTATGACGGAAGCGGCGGCCTGAGCGCCAAAGACCTCTACACCGTTGAGGTGGACGAGCGTGGTAACTGGGTCAAGCGGACCACGTCCAGGGTTGATCTCGCGAAGGGCAAGGATGCGCCGCCCGTGCCGGCGGATGTCCTGTCCCGGTCCATCGTCTACTTCCAGCAGCCACCCCCATCTGCGTCACCACCCGCCGTGAAGAAGGATAAGAAGGTGAAGAAGAGAACGCGCTGAGGAAGCCAGGAATCATGCGAGGGCTTGCGACACGGATGTGGGTGGCAGTGCTGGTCGTCGTGGGGGCGATCGCGGCTGAGGCCAAGCAGGCCTGGGAGCTGTATCGGGTGGAGCAGTACGAGGAAGCCCTGACGGTCTCCCGTGAAGCGCTGAAGGTGGCCGAGAAGCAGTTTGGCAAGTCCGGCCCACAGGTGGCGGAGTCGCTGAGCAGCTAGGCGACCATGTTGTTCCTCCGAGGCCAGTACGCCGAGGCCGAGCCGCTTTACAAGCGGGCCATGGCGATCTGGCAGGCCGCGCCGATGCCGAGGTGGCCTTGACGCTGGATCGGCTGATCGAGCGGTCAAGACCCTCGTCGAGGACTACACGAGGGTGCTGCGGATTCTCGGCAGATCCGAGGTCGAGGCGCGCGAGGTGCTCCAGGCGCGCCTCCATCCTCAACCCTCAACCGGCGTCCGAGACCGCACCCGCAGTCCAGGACGCCGCCTCCGCGCAGCCCGTCCCGCTTGACCAGGCCACGTCCGCCCCGAAGAAACCCGCCAAATCCCGCCGCCGCTAATCCCCGCGCAGGTTCAGACTGACACTTCGTTTCCATGTCCAAAAGTGAAAAAGTGCTTGACCATTGTCAGGAAATATGACAGAACCTTCGGTTTTTACTTCAGTGTCCGCCGCTCTCGGTAACAGTAGGCGTCTGAAGGAGATCGGAAATCGCTTCAGGCAGCTCGACGATGGCAGGCCGGCCTTCCAGGTATCCGTAGCGCGCACGACCTTCCTGGATAATCTCGCCGATTCGCAGCCGGATGGGCTCTGCCTGCCCGTCTAGCCATGCCTGGATCATCCCACGCGGAGGCTCCAAGCCGTATCGTGCGAGGTCCTCCGGCTCATCCTCGATGAAGCGGGTGAGCGTCAGGTCGCGCAGCGCATAGAAGACCTCTTCGCCGTCGGCGCGCTCCACCGTCCAGGAACGCCCTTCCCAATCAACCTGCGCCTTCGTCACCTGGCCGACGGTAATGTCGAATAGCTTGCGCGAACGGAACGCCTGCGGATCATACAACAACTGTTCAACGTTGTCGGCTGCGACCCCGTATACATTGGACTCATCCGTTCGTTTCACATAGCGCTGTTGCGGATTGTCGGATGTGGGATTGCCGATAAGGACATCAGGCAGAGCAGTGCCGTCATGCAGCTCGACGCTGAGCCGGGCATGCGGCGCCTGGAAGCCCCATGCCGGCAGAGGCTCAGCCGGCGGCTGGTCGTTGAGGAAGCGCGCGATCTGCAATTTGCGAAGCTGGCTGAGGAGCGTGGACGCCAGCCTTGGTTCGGCCAGGTCCTGGACCGGCTCGATGACGTACCATTGGTTCGCCGATTTCGCGAGGGTGACGAGGTGGTCCGTCGACGCGACGGTGACCCTGGCGGCTTGCTCAGGCTCAAAGGTGAACAGCTCATGGGACCGGTACGCGTCGGGTGCGCGGTCCAACACGTCATAGGCATGTCCGCCGATGATGAAGATGTTCGGCGAGTCCGCCAGCGCGACGTACCGGTCGCCGCCGACGGCGGTCTGCTCGCCGAACAGCAGCGTCGTTGTCTTAGCGCCTGACGCGGCAGATTTGGCACCTGACTCGGCAGACGGCGCAGTCTCTACCGTCAACGTGCCGCGGGGCGGATTCAAGCCGAACTGCTCACGCGCCAGCGGCTGATCGTTGGAGCCGGTGAGGATCCGCTTGGCCTGAAGCGGGTTGAGATCGATCAGGAGGCTCTTGACGAGCCCCTGGTCGGCGCGCGCGGTCACCGGCTTCGTGAGCCGCCAGATTCCATGCTGGGGCTCCAGGGCGACGTCCGCGGACGGGAACCGGACCTCCAAGCGGGTGACGTCCTCCGGCTCAATCTGCACGACCCGGTTGCTGAGGCGCTCCCGCTCACCCGGCGTGGGCTGCTTGAGCTCATAGAGCGAGACGTAGCTGCCGACGGCAATCGTGGCAAACAGCAAGACGACAGTGGTTTTCCAGCGCATGCGAGTGTCTTATCCAGATACCCTGGGCTTGTCAAGTCCGCAGTCCTGACATCTTGACGATTATTAGAATTACGAGTATACTAGATTATAGGAATATTGGAAAGGAGGATACTCACATGACACGGCTCGTGACTGCTCCACTCAGCGCAAAAGGCCAGATGACGTTGCCGAAGGCCGTCCGCAAGGCGCTCAATCTGACAGCCCCAGGCAGCACCGTAGGATTTCTGATTGACGACGAAACGCACGTAGCCTTACTCACGAAGATGCAACTTGTACCGGCTGATGAAAGTTTTTCTAAGACGGAACTCCGAAAGTTGACGAAACTCACCAAGGAGCCAGGCGGCAAGACCTTCTCCTCCATGGAGGGGCTGCTTCGGGACTTAAAGAATCACTGATGCGGTATTTCCATACCGCCGCATTTAGGCGGGCGTACCAGGCGCTCGACCCTTCAAGGCAGCATCGTGCGGATCGATCCCTTCGATTCGAGCCGGCTTGGGAGATCGAATCCTATTTCAATGAAGCCTCTTTCTGCTACTCAGGAAGACAGGATGTCAGCGCGGCGCATCAGCTCGGCCAGGCCTACATGGCCCAACAGCGCTGGGACGACGCGCAGCGGGTCTACCAGGACCTGCCGGCCAAGGCTGCCGAGCCGTGGGCCAAGCGCCAGGCGGTCCGCCAACTGGCCATGATCGCGTCGCAGCAGCAGGCGCTTGAGCCGATGCTGGCCGAGGTGGAGACGCGGGTGGCGAAAAACCCGTCCGATCTGATGGCGTACTGGCAGCTCATCGAGGGCTATACGATCGGCGGCAAGGAGGATCCGAACCTGAAGGCGCAATTGGCCCAAGCCCAGCAGCGGGTCCAGGCTGCGGCCTCGGCTGCCAGCCCGGATGCCTCGGCTGCCAAACCGGCCAAGAAGAAGCGCCGCTGATCGCGACAACGCCGGCCAGAGATTCTCTTGACATGAGGCCTAAATTCTGGCTATATTTTAGGGAGAAAGCGAGGGGCCGATGAAATTCGTCAGCATCAGTGAACTGAAGAATGATACCTCGACCGTGGTGCGCCGCGCGGCGGAGGGACATCCTGTGGTCGTCGTACGACATGGGAAGCCTTGCGCGGCGGTGATCCGCATCTCCGAAGACGACCTCGATCAGCTCCTCTTTGAGGATAGCCTGCTCGTCAAGCAAGCTGTTGAAGAAGCCTTGAACGACTTGAAGCATAAACGCGCAGTCACGTTGAAGGATTATTTGCGTGGCAAGCGAAGTTCCTGAGCATCTCCAGCTTGTTCGCCGAGCTCAGCGTGACTTAGACCGTATTCCAGCGAAGGAGCGCGCCAGGCTTATCGATGATCTTATCCGGTTGGCCCATCGAACGCTCCCAGGCGAGATTAAGCCGATCAGCTCTTTACCCGGCAAGCCCCTTCAAGTTGATTCCGGTCGATTCCGGATTCTCCATCTTTGGGAGGGTCATACGTTGTGGATTCTGACGATCTTTGCCCGTCCCCAGCAGCGGGATGTGTTCCGGGGTCTACGCAAGCGTTCGTTATACCCTCTAAGCTATAGGGCTTGACCGCTTTCTAAAAATATGATACAAAGATCAGAAGCACAACGGCTGTTGGGAGACAACCGTAGGCCCGTCCCGAAGGCTTGCCCCGGCGAGCACGGGAAGGGGGTCGTGCGGTCACGTGCGACACGGCCCCATCGTCTAGCCTGGTCTAGGACGCATGGTTCTCAGCCATGAGACAGGGGTTCAAATCCCCTTGGGGCTGGGTACCATCGCACTATGTGACCCGTAGAGGGTGGATGAGTCTCCTGACAGTTCGGAATGTGCAGGCATGAACGAGGTCATGGAAGAGACGCCTTTCCGGTGTCTCTTTTTGTTTGTGTACGAAGGATAGGAGGCGAAGATGGCCCAGCAGAGCACCGGCTTTTTACACGCCGGCGTCGTCGTGTTTAAGGTCCTGGCATGGGTGAGCTTAGTGTTGCAAGTCATCGTCGGTTTGGTGGTCCTTGTCAGCGGTGGGGAGCCGGTGCCGATCGGCGGCATTGAGGTGCCCGCCCGGTTGATCGGCGTGCTCAACTGCGCGGCCGGGGCGATCTATTTCTTCCTGCTGTCCCTGGCGTCGCACGTGATCCGCGTGCTGTTGGATATTCACACGCATCTGGACAAAGGATCAGGATCAGCATGAAACGAAGAGTCGCCGTATTGAAATTGGCCGGGCTTCTGGCGGTACTCCCGCTCATCGTGGCGGGATGCGACAAGCTCTCCGGGAAACCGAAGGCGAAGGAGGTGGAAGCCACCGCCGCAACCGCGCCGGCCGGAGGTCCCGCCGTAGGCGGGGCCGTGGCCGCCGTCCCCCCTCAGGACCGCGTCGCGACCATCAATCAGGCGGGGATTTCCACGACGGACCTGGAGATGGCCACTCTGGAGCTGCGGCGGTTCGTCGAGGCCAATCAGCAGGCCTGGCAGCCGCTGTCGACGGACGAGTCGCCCGAGCAGCTGGATCTGCATGACGTGTTGGACAACCTCGTGGATGTCGAGCTGCGCGCGCAGGATGCCAAAGCGCGCGGCCTGGACGCCAAGCCGGACGTCAAGCGGCGGCTGGCCTACGTGCTGCGGGGCTTCTACGCTCAGGAATGGGACCGCTGGCAGCGCGAGCGGGCGATGCCGACCGAAGAGGACATCCGCAAATTCTACGAAGAGAACAAAGCCGGCTTCACCGAGCCGGAGCAGATCCGGACGCGCCAGATCGTGACGGACACGTTGTCCGAGGCCGAGGCGGTCCGCACCAAAGCGGTCTCCGGCGAGGACTTCGCCCAGTTGGCGCGGAATTTCTCCGTCGGGGCCGGCAAGGAGCAAGGCGGGGAGATCGGCTGGCAATTGCGGACGTTCGACCGGGACCGCCTGCGGTACATGGGCGTCGAGTCGCAGCAGAGCGTGTTCTTCCCGCAGTTGGAGCCGGTGGCCTTCGCGCTGGAGATCAGCCAGATCAGCCAGCCGGTGAAGGGGCCGGACACCCGGTACTACGTCATCAAGCTCGAAGAACGCAAGCCGGCCAAACAGCAAACGGAGTTGGAAGTGCACGACAGCATCCGCGGCCTCTTGCTGGTGCAGAATATCCAGAAGCAGATGGACGAGTTGCGCAAGAAAGCGCAGATCGAGAAATTTTCCGAAAAGCTGAAAGACGTCAAACAGTGAGTCTGTGGCACTTCCCGTGCGGGCTAGGGGTCAGACCCCTACCGTGCGGGATAAGTGTCTGACCCCTATGCAGAGATGAGCGCGATGCGGTTGTCCGGGCCGAGCAAGCGCCTCATCCCCTTGGTCTTTGCGGTCGTCATGGGGCTGGTGGCGGTCGGCCTGCTGCGCCAGTATGTCTCGCAACAGCGTCAGACGTTGGAGCAGGAGCGCAAGAAGCTGCTCTCCAGTTATCCGGAGCCGATCCAAGTGGTCATCGCCGGCAAGGACATTTCGGAAGGCGTCCCGCTGGAGCCGTCGCTGCTGTCGACCACGCAGGTGCCGGAGCGGTTTATCCAACCGTATGCGGTGCGCGCCGCCGGAGAAGTGCTGGGGCTCATCACGCTGACGCCGATCGCCGAGGGCGAGCAGATCCTCCTGAACAAGCTGCGCCGCCCGGACACGGCGCCGAAGGATGCAACCCTCTCCGCGCTGACGCCGAAAGGCAAGCGGGCGGTCACCATCGGCGTCGACGTGATCACCGGCGTCGGGGGGTTCGTGCGGCCCGGGGACACGGTGGACGTCCTCTGGACGCTCCAGGTGCCGCAGCCGGGCCAGTCCCAGGGCGAGGTCGTCACGATGACATTGTTCCAGGAAGTGCCGGTGCTGGCGGTGGGCAGCGAGATTGCAGGCCGCTCCAAGTCCAAGCAGGAGGCCAGCCCGGAATACACGGTGACGCTGGCGCTGACGCCGCAAGAGACGTCCTTCCTGTTGTTCGCCAGGGAGCAAGGCAGACTCCAGCTCAGCCTGCGGGCCCGCGCCGAGGATAAGGGGTCGGTGGCTGTGGCGCCGGCGAACATGAACGCGCTCATGGAAACGATCCTCGGCACGCCGGCCGGACCGCCCACGCCCACGAGGCCGGGCCGCGCGGTGGAGGTCTACAAGGGCCTGAAGCGCGACGTCGTGCAGTTGCCCGCGGAAGCGGAGTAAGAAAGAGACGCCGATCCGACAGTTTCAGTCGACGACCCATTTCTTTGCGATCTTCCTGGCAGGCGCGTTGAGCCTGCCGCTCTCCGTTCACGCGCAACCCGAGGACGCGCCTCCGCTCGCTGCTGAGCCGGCCGAGGCGCCGCAACAACTGGCGGCGGCGGGGCCGGCCTTGGAGCAGGCGACATCCGTTTCGGCGTTGACCCTGGGGGTCGGCGAGATCCGCAGCGTTCCGGTCAAACAGCTCACGCGGATCGCCGTTGGAAATCCGGACATCGTCGACGTGTCGATCGTCTCCGGCAATGAAATCCTCCTGCAGGCGAAAGCCACCGGCGCGACCAACCTGCTCGTCTGGGATGAGACCGGCCACCAAACGTGGAACGTGCAGGTCCATGATCCCACCTCGGCCTCGACCGAGGAGTCGCTGCGGCAGCTGATCGGGGAGCTCAACCTGCCCGGCGTCGGCGTGAAGCGCGAAGAGGGCAAGCTGTTCCTGACCGGTGAAGTGCCGCGCCAGGAAGATCTGGACCGGCTGGAGCAGATGCTGTCGGCCTATCCCGGCGTGACCAACCTGACGACGGTGTCCACGGTGGCCGTCTCGGCGGCAGACGCCACGCCGTTGGTGAAGCTGGCCGTTCAGGTGATCGAGGTCAGCCGCTCAGACACGCAAAAGCTCGGGGTGAACTGGGGATCAGGGTTCTCGCTCACGCAGCCGGCAGCGACCGACCTCACCGGCAATGAGGGGCTCTACCGGTGGGGCACCGGGCTCGCGCGCAGCAGCTTTGCGGTGACGCTGAACGCCCTGATCCAGCAGAATAAAGCGCGCATCCTCGCTGAGCCGAAGTTGGTGACGGCCAGCGGGAAGGAAGCGTCCTCGTTCATCGGGTTGGAGGTGCCGGTCATCCAGGCGACGACGGTCGGCTCCTCCACCGGGTCCGTGACCGCCTCGATTGAATTCCGCAAGACCGGCGTCGTGCTGAAGATGACCCCGCACGTCCTGGCCGATCAGCAGATCACCACCAGCCTCGAGGCGGAAGTGTCCGGCATCGACACGGCCTCGGGGTTGAGCGTGCCGGTCGGCACGCAGACCATCGTCGTGCCCGGCTTCAAGGTGCGCAAGGCCAACACGGAAGTCACCACCACCTCGGGCGAAACGATCTTCATCGCCGGGCTGCTGGAAGCGGAGGATAGCCAGGCCCTGAGCCAGGTGCCGGCGCTGGGGAGCGTCCCGTTCTTCGGGCGGATCTTCCGGTCGCCGGAAAATAAGACGACGCAGCGGGAGCTGATCATCGCCGTCACGCCGGAGCTGGTGGGCGTCAGCCCGGAGGACTCGATGAGCACCGATAAGACCGTCGCCGTGGAGCAGGCGCTGGCGGTGGCGGAAGTCACGGCCTCTGTGGACGATCCGACATTGCGCTACGCGCTGCAAGTCCAGCAGCAGATTGCGAAAGCGGTCCGGTACCCGGTCCGCGAAAGCGAGCTGGGGATGAGCGGCCATGTGAAATTGCGGCTGCACCTGTTCCGCGACGGAACACTGGGCCGGGCAGTGGTGTCCGAATCGTCCGGGATCGAAGCCTTCGATATCGAAGCGCTGAAAGCCGCCGAGACCCAGGCGCCCTATCCCCCCTTTCCCTCAGAGCTGCAGACCCAAGACCTCTGGTTGGAGCTTCCCGTCCTCTTCCGTTCCTAATAGGGGTCTGACCCCTATCCCGCACGAAAAGGGTCAGACCCCTGCGCAAAAACTTGTGGCAGGAAACCAGCTATGGTATGGCTGGCGGTATGCCACGGCCTCATCGTTTTGTTATTCCGGGTGGCTTCTACCATGTCACCGTCAGGGGCAACGACCGACAAGCAATCTTTGCCGATCCAGACGACTGTGCGCAGTATCTGGATGCGCTACGCCAATGTTGCCATGAGCGCTCTTGTCGCCTTCTAGCATATGCTCTCATGCCCAATCACGTGCATTTGGTGGTACGTGACCTCGATGGCGTACTCTCCAGCTTCATGCAGCGGTTGAACGCTCAGTACGCACGCTATATCAACTATCGGTACCAACGTGTTGGCCATCTGTATCAAGGTCGCTTCCATTCAAAGATGATCACCCAGGACTCCTATCTGCTGGAAGTCAGCCGGTATGTTCATCTGAATCCCGTGAAAGCGGCGTTAGTGGCATCTCCTGAGGCGTATTTATGGAGCAGCTACCGGCGTTACGTTGGGCTAGACTCGAATCCGGATGGCTTGGTGGATCGGCAGTTCATCCTGTCGATGATGGGAAGGGAATCGACCCAGCAGGTGCTGGCCTACCGCCAGTTCGTTGAAGGTAAGATGCTGGAACGGCTTCCTAGCTGGGAGCGGCGGCTCCGCAGGCTCAAGCTGCTCCGCAGAGTCTCTGGCACTTCCCGTGCGGGATAAGTGCCTGACCCCTCATAGGTAACACAGTTTTGCTTGATTTTTTAGCGCTTAATCAGGCATACTCTTCTTGTAGAGTTTTATGAAGGATGCATAAGGGTGCATAACAATATGCCAGAGCCACGCGTACCGACCCCTGGCAAAGGGGACAATATGTCTCAAACAGTCTTGCCCCCCGCCTCCGCGCTCTCGCTACGGGCGGGGCGAGGGAGCACCCCGTCTCCTCGGACAGGCCGGTTCATCGTCGTGTTCGGGACCAAGGGCGGCGTCGGCAAGACCGTCGTCGCCACCAACCTCGCGGTGGCCATCACCCAACAGCTC
>Ga0105164_10002592_pt1 | contig 11146 bp, 9 predicted proteins | sample VDWuncwatermetaG_FD_89674 | JGI IMG/M metagenome (GOLD analysis project Ga0105164, IMG submission 89674) | Wastewater microbial communities from Netherlands to study Microbial Dark Matter (Phase II) - VDW unchlorinated drinking water | ecosystem: Environmental > Aquatic > Freshwater > Drinking...
CTCATTGCGCCTGGACCGCCCGCGAAGCCCGCCAGCGCCTGATGGATGAGGTGGCCGAAAACATTCTCGCCTTTACGAAGGGTCAGGATAGAAACCGTATCGCCTGAGGTAGAAGGTTCTTTAGAAGTCCATGGCTTTGGGCCGGTGACGGAGCCCGCCTATCCTTACACGCTTTTGCTGATTGCCTGTTTCAGCCGGAGGCTGATCCGCCAATCTTTGTGGCGGAGCCTCACGCCTATATTGCCTGTTGCCTTCTTTTTGAATTTGCCTTATTTTACGCGCAACTAACTTCGGCTGGCTCTCTCGATCCGGTCACACCTTTGATTCTGCATCATCGCCCGGACTGGCCCTCCCCAGCCGAGCTGTCTTGCTTTGATGGCTGACGGAATGGGTTCGGGTGGTTAAGATGTGGCGAATAACCAGTGCCTCTTTCGACCTGATGGATTAGGCAGGCATAAGACCTCTAAGGGGGCCTCTTGACGACGCGCGCCTTGACAATACCCGCGCAGCTCAGTATATTGCCTTTAGTATTTACCCCCCGTTGGATCAGCCGTGAGGCCTCCAGCGGGGTTTTGTTTTTCTGGGGCTGCGAACGTGCCGCTTGAACCTAGTTCAAGGTGGGTTTCGACGCTATCCGCCGGCTCATGACGCCGCCGGAGCCAAGGAGGCGGAAGATCGGCTTTCTTGTTAAGAAAAGGGCCGAAAAAACGGCCGGTCAGAAATCCGCCTTAGGCGCTAAGGACATCGATCAGCAGAAGCCCAGGTAGGATTGTTTAGATTGTCGCGCCTGACCCCGGTACCCTCTCATTACAGCTCAAACGCAAAACGGACAACTTGCTTGATTTTATCCAGAGTTTCGGCAGGGAGCGAACCGAGTCTTCGCTGCAAGCGAATCACCGGAATAGAACCGATGCCTTGAACGTTTGCGACCGACACTTCTCTCAAGAACCTCAGATTACCCAGCTCAATTTCGTAATGGCTGCGGCGGTTTTGTGTGGTCAGCGGAATATACGTAACGAGGGCGCGCGGCGCCTGGGGGTCATCGCGCGAGAGTATAACGACAGGGCGGGTCTTTTCGGCTAGACCGAGGTCGGCAAGCCAGACTTCACCCGGCTTCGGACTCATCGATAATGTCGAGCACTTCCTGCTCGACCTCGCGGGAACGGGCCAAGTCGAGCGCGTCATGGTCGGCTAAGTCAATGATTTCAGCTACGAGCTGCTCAACTTTTTTAGCTGTTTCCGGTGCCCACCGAGTCAGCTTCTCATCTAGCTTCTTTGCAATCGCCGTCATAGTGAAAGCATCCTATCCTTAAATGCCCCCTGCGTCAACTTTTGCCTATAGCCTTGTCCTATAGCCTCTTGCTTTTTTCCTGTTTTTCTTCCTGTTGCCTAACGCCTCTTGCCTGTTTTGCAAATTTGCCCTATTTTACAGGGAACTAGCTTCGGCTGGGTCACCCGATCCGCTCACATCTTTGATTCGTTTTACATCAGCTTGGACTGGGTCCCCCCCAGCCGGGCTTTTTACTAGGGCGGCAAAGGGAAGCAGCAAGGCTTTGTAGGACGGAGAAGTTAAGGGGCAACAGTCAAATAAGTAACAACGCATGCGTGACCCCGAAACCCGAATCGTCTTTTCCCGAATGGTAACAGCTGGCGCTTGGGTTATCCACACGTGCAGGGCCTAAATCTTGATGATCGGCAAGCTTGGACAAGGCCTCTTCCGGAACCACCGGATCTCGTTTTAGTCCACATTTCCGACATCCACTTCAAATCTTCCGCTGGCACTGTTCAGGACCGAAACAAGGACCTTCGCAACGAGTTGCAACTGGACCTGCGCCGGCAGAGAACCCATGTACGCAAATTCGATGTAATCATCGTAACGGGGGACATTGCCTTCTCTGGTAAACGTCCCGAGTTCGAAATCGCCTCCAAGTGGCTTGATGTGCTACGGGAACAATTGGATATGCGTGAAGAAAACATCCTCGTCATTCCTGGCAATCACGATGTAGATAGGGACACAATCGCGAGCTCCAAAGAGATCTTAGATTTGCACGCCAAACTTCGCGGATGCGATGACAATGCGCTCCAATCCGCGTTCGCGGATGTGATGTCTAAGGAGGAAGGTCAACGGCTCTTTGACGCCATCGCAGAGTTCAATGCGTTTGCGCGCCAATACGGGTGTGCGGTCCATCGCGAAGAGCCATTTTGGGAACGCGATTTTTCACTACACGACGGCTTCCGCCTCCGAATTCGTGGAATGACATCAACCTGTATCTCTGGGTTAGGCGATGATGACCGAGCAAAAAGAATGATACTCGGTGAGATTCAGTGTGCTCTACGGCAGGAGTCCGGCGTTGAATACCTGACGATGGCACATCATCCACCGTCATGGTTATTGGATCAAGACAACGTGCAACGCTACTTGAATGCGCGCGCACACATTCAACTGTACGGGCATAAGCATGAGCAGTGGATTGAACCTGCCGGTAAAGGCGTTCGCGTTGTTGCGGGTGCCGTTCACCCAGAGCGTAGCGAGAGCAAGTGGATTCCTCGCTACAACGTCATCACGCTGAGCGTGCGAAAGCAGGACGATGCGCGATTTTTGGAAGTAATCGTCTACCCGCGGCGCTGGAGCAACGAGGAGACCTGCTTCATCCCTGATTGTGACTCGCGTCTGCTACCGATTCGGTCGTATTCTTTTAAGATAGAGGACTCAGCGCCGTCCGAGGCTAGTTCGGCCCCGGATCGTGCAGTGCCCTCGGCTGATGAGAAGTTGCGGCTTCGATACAGACTGGAGATGCTCGCCAAAGACCTACAAATTAGGCTCGCTCAGCAGCTCAACCTGCAAGGGCCGAACGACCTCCAAGCTGATGCTCCCGAGTTTGCTGATACTCTTGTTAGGATAGCTGACGAACAACAACGGTTAGAAGATCTCTTTGACTTGGTGGAAAAGTATCGCGGAGAGGTTAATCAGCGCGAGAATCCCTTTCGAAAGCCGCACAAGGAGGATGAAAAAGATGCATAGCCTTTTCTCAGATTGGCTTAAGGAGTCGGGGCTGGATTTCCAGGATCGACCACTCGCCGAGTGGTGGCAAGGCTTGGAGGATTATTGCGGAGCGATAACGCGTTCTACCTTGTTGGCTCTTCTTCGATTCGCGGTAATTAGAGAGGCATCTGAAGCCCATGTGCCGGAAAATTTTAGAGAGGCGATCAAGGCAAAGGATTCAGGATTTAGCATGCGGGGAAACGTGTTCGAAGTTCAGCAACTAGCGAGGGTCGCTGTTAGGAATCTTTTCGAGGAAGCGGATGTGGAAGAGGATCAAGCTTGTACTGCGGCTCTTGGGCTAATATGTGGTTCGTTTGGCAGAGACAATGGGAACGTCTACGGGGAACATGTACAGAAGGCTGGCGAGTTCTTGACCAAGGCGGCTGACGAACTGCGGATCAGGCCCGAAACGAACCTGCCTAGTAACCTCGCAACATCCGATATATCGAAGTCTCTAACCGATGCCGCCGACGTGCCTCAGCTCAAAAACTTACTTGTCCGGCTTGTACCCGGCATCCTCTCCAACCTGGGTGGGTTGACAAGGCGGCTGCGCCTCCAGGAGGAGGAACTCAACATGCTCTGGTGGATCTTTGGCGAACACAGCCGGGATCTCAAAGTTGCCTTCCGGAATCTCGCGCCCGGAGAGGCTGCGGTCGTTGCGGCAAAAGAATTGGCCGACCTCACAGCATTTCCTCCAGGGCCAGTTTCATTCGAGGGAATTTTGTGCCGGGCACTTGCGGCAGATAGTCTGGATCGTAAAATAAAATTGGAAGACGTTATCAATTCGCTTGATAGCAAGTGGCGAATCGGTTTCGCCGAGCCGATTAGCCCCCTCGGAGATGCATTGAATATTTGTCCTCTACATCTGATGATTATAAAATCAGTGGAGACGAGCTCAAAAAAAGATTGGCCGGTTTTGTTTCGAGCCGCATGCGACGTTAATACTGCGCTAAAGGCTAGCCCGCGAGCAATTTCATCGCAGTTCTATCACGAGCGAATGTTCGTCAAGTCCTTGGAGCACGTTGATTAGCATGGTTGCCGATGAAAAAGTGAAATCGTGCCGGCGAGATGGATGTGACTTTGCAACAAGCGGGGTCTGCCTAGACGGTTTCGACCCTTTGGAAAATTGTCCGAATCTTAGCGAAAGTCCCTCAGTAAGTCTTGAGCCCGAAGAAGACTCCGATCACGGCGAACAGAACGTTCAATTGCCAGAAGGAGAGGCACTCTCGTTGATAGATGCTCAAACCTTAATGCGAGCCGAACGAACTGGCGTTGTAGTTGTAGGCGGGTGGACCGGGAGCGGAAAAACTACACTCCTTACGAGTATCTATGAATCTTTTCTCGACGCGCCCTTTGCTGGGCAGCTTTTCGCTGGCTCGCTTACGCTACCTGGCTTTGAGAAGGCCTGTCATGATGGGCGGATGGCATCGGAGGGTGAGTCTGCCGCAACCCAGAGGACAAACCCTCGCCTTGGCATCCGTTTTTATCACCTAAATCTGGTTGCACAGCTTGGAGGCGAGCGTTGTCAACTTCTAATAGCAGACATGTCTGGTGAGCTACTGAGGGAAGCGTGCAATTCGTCTGAAGATGCAAACAAACTGCGGGTGATCAAGCGCGCAGATCGCTTTGTGCTTCTGCTGGATGGAGAGAAGGTCATGAACGTTTCCAATAGGCAACTCGCCTTCAATGATGCGCGCCTTATACTCCGAAGTCTATTGGAAGAGAAGCTTATTGGGTCCTGGACACGTGTGGACGTTGTCTTTTCCAAGTGGGACGTCATACAGCGTGGCGATGACACGACGCGTGATTTCATCGTGATGATCCAGCACGAGATCCTCTCAAGATTCGAAGGTCGTGTCGCCCGCCTCAAGTTCTTCTCGGTTGCAGCTCGTCCGGAAACAACAGAGTCTCCCTTTGCATTCGGAGTTGCAGACCTTTTCAGGGAATGGATCGACCGTGATCCGCCAGTTTGCAGGCCGCCGAGGGTCTCACGTATCGATATAAAGTGTGATAGGGAGTTCGCCCGTTTCGCATACCGTATTGAGGCGGTGAAAGGGGAGCCGTGAGCGTTTCTGAACCCTCAAGTTTTCTCCTGATAGGCTTCCGCGGCTCCGGAAAGACGACGTTCTTGGCTGCCGTGTGGCACTTGCTGGAAGCGCAGGAGATACCTTCCGCGCTATTCGCTCCGACCTTGCAGCCTGATCGAGAGCATTTGAATTCCATCAGGCGGCACTGGCTGCTTCTTGAGCCGACAACGCGCACCACTCTGAGGGATATGCAGACAGTTTCGGTGAAGGTGGAAGACCGAGAAAGCGGAACGGGAGCATCCATCGTAATTCCGGATTTTTCAGGTGAAGTTTTTCTCATGCAATGGGAGGAACGCGAGGTACTGCAGGATTATGTGAAACTAGCACAGCTATCATCCGGATCTGTGCTTTTTGTTCATCCGTACCAATTAAAACCTGGGCCGCGCATTCCACCGCGAAGCGCCGCCGTCAACAACAAAGAGGGTGAGCGTGATAGTGTCCCTTGGAAACCGGAATTTGCGCCGACGCAGGTCCAGATTGTCGACATTCTCCAGACGTATCTGCGACTTGCCGAGAATCGCCCGACGCGGCTTGCTGTCGTGATCTCGGCTTGGGATCTTATCATTGACGAAAAGATCACACCCGATTCTTGGTTCACGGTCCGACTCCCGTTACTTGCGCAATTCTTGGCAGCACGAGAGGGTACCCTTGAGGTTAAATATTTCGGGGTCAGCGCTCAAGGGGGTGAGCTTCCGGGTGACAAGGCAAAACTTGAAAAGGCACGGAACCCTTCCGAACGGATATACGTATTTGAGGATGGTAAACGTCATTCAGATCTTACGACTGTTTTGCGCTGGCTAATGACCGATTGAAATTATGGCTGTCGGAACCGTTAAAGTGAGTGGGAAGAGCCACGTCGAGTGTGACCAAGTTCTCCATGGGTACAAAGATGGGCATCAACTTTTGGCGAGTTCGCTTTCGCTGCCACGTAGTGTCCGCACCAGAATGCTGCTGCTTACAGATCTCTCGGGTCCCTCGGTAGTGAAAGGATTTGAGTCGTACCTAACAGGCTATCCGCTACCGGATGAAGGTGGCTACGCGTTTTCTCGGACTTGGTACGCGGAGGAAATGTCCCGACCGGGGTGCGTGTGGACCCATACCCTACTCCTTTCCGGTGAGATTTTGGCCTCACTGAGTGATCTATCTGCGCTTAATCAGCTCTTCTCGAGACCAGCGAAGACGGACATCGCTGGAGATTTCGCGGCCTATCAGGCCCATGTTGCAGTAGATGTCGAGTTGAACGCACCCTCGTTAACATTTGAGGCCATTGAGGAGCAAGTACGATTTCTTATTGGGGCGCTCTATGGGCAACCAAAGGCCAGCGTTGTGATTGGAGCTCGGAGAGAAGTCGATCTTGAACTAGCTGTGCTCGCGATCTGGTCGCAGCAATGGCCACGCTTGCGGCGATATTTCACTTTCTGCACGGGCAGCCTGGGAAGGCGAAGTAGTGCAGACATTGGGTTCGATCTGCAGATCGTTCCGGAGGCCCACGTTCGCCAATTTCGTCGCGACGCGCATCCAAGCGTAGTGATCGCAGATGAGGCGGTCAAAGAGGACCGAGACCGGATAGATTGGGTCCATGCGACGCTCAACGATATGATTTCCGGCAGTCACGGTCGTTTACATGATTTTCTCTGGGAGTTTGGCGGCGATCACCAAGACGGGCGAACAACTTTCTCCAGGTTGGTTGAGATATTCAACTATCTTGAACAGCTGCGTTCAGGCAGCGGTCAACTCGCCGATCTAATAGAAAGCGTTGCCCGATACTTCCCAGAGCCCACAAATGGCGTCCGACTAAAGACTGCGCTCTTCGGGTCGCGATTTGATAGGCAAGAGCGGCTACTTCCACAAACAAATGAAATCGAGCTGCTTCGCGAGCTTGTGAAGACGCCGCACCATGCGGCCTTTGACCCAGAAGTTCTTGGTATCCAGATTCGCAGTGATTCCATTTTAAAATCTGATCGAGAAGATACCATGCGCGTTATCTTGCAGCTATGCGGGTCTGAGTTGAATCCTATGGGGGAGGAACTAATCAAAGGAATCTCCAGGAACTTAGACGCAGGTGATTTAGCAGATGTCGTAAAAACTACGCCAGATTTGCTATATCTTTTTGTTGAGTACAATCCATCTCTGGCCGCCTCCCCGGAGCTATGGCGTGGCTCTATTGGCCACCAACGCAGGTTGGTTGACGCTATAGCAGGGGGTCTTAACAAAATTCCTGACTACTTGGTCGATGAAACTTTGAGATTAATGGTGGCTGCCATGATTGATTGCAAAGCTAATTCAATAGCTGAAGAGGTAATAGAGCGCCTAGGACCACAGGCGGTGGACGCCGTTGTTGAATGGGTCGATAACTGGGTGAAATCTCCCAGTGACATACCATATGAATGGCGTAGAGCTTTGGCCTCCAAACCAGGCTCACTGCTGAAATGGCTGCAGGGTGCGGCAGCCGCACGAGATCTTACTATCGCACTTATCATAACGCTTCTGGACCCGGATTCCCCCGAGGTATACAGTTTCGACACTCGCATGTGGCCCCGACTACTCGCAACAATCGGGTCAGCGAACCTCGATCACAAAACGTACGTCCACGCTATGGCGGTCTTGCTCGCGCTGGGCTTTAACAAGTCCGAGTCTGGCGGTGTGAACCTCATTGCTCTCACATTCGAGGTGGTACACGATGCTGCCGAGAGCGGTGAACTGGATTACGATGGTTGGAGGCTGTTTAAAGACAGACTACCTCCTCTGTCTTGGTGGCGTGATTGGGATAAATGCGAGCGCTTGAGACGTGGGCTGGTTGATAGGTACATTCACTATGGTTGGCCGGTCGACCAGTTTCTGCAATCCGTGAAGCGCCAAGAAACGCTCTGCCGGATCGTCGACTTCTGCGAAACAACATCCTCAGGAAGGGAATTTCTGCAGAAAGTTATTGAGGAAATTAATCTGGGGAAGGCCCGTGCGACTGACTCGCAGCGGGCAGTCCTGACCCGTGGCCATCGGTAACTAACAAATGGTAGAAGGGCTCAACTCACTAGCAAACTCATAGGAGCGTAACCACAGATGCCGGTTTTGCAGTTCAAAGGAAAGACCGCGATTGAGTGCTATCACCACTCGGTCCCACATCACACGCTTGAGTTCGACGGCAAACTGTCTGTCCTCGGGAAGGGCGAAAAGCCCGGGCTCGATGGCAACCTTATCATCGAGGGCGACAACCTCATCGCATTGAAGGCGCTGCTTCCGACTCATGCGGGACGGATCAAGTGCATCTACATTGATCCCCCGTACACACCGGGAACGAAGGTTGGATTTAGGACCCTGGGGTCAGGCCCAACAGTCTTAGGAGACCAGTCTCAGAACAGCAGGCTGAATCGCAGTGGCCCGAGCAGCAGCCATCCATCTTGACTCCTTGGTAACGCAGCTGGCGCGCTCTATCAAGAGAGGCGAAGTTGTATTTTTCGCTGGCGCAGGTATTTCCAACGAGCCCCCTTCATCTCTTCCCCTGGCGGCAGACCTAACGCGCCACATTGTAAACATTATCTTTGCCGGCAGCCGAGCCCAGACTTGGCACCGCACTTTGCAACGCGCTATTTCTCGCATTCGACCAGAAGTGTTCTTCCAGCGCATACTTGACACGGTTGGTCCGCGTGGCCTCGAGGGACTGCGCATTCTTCAGGCATCCGCTTTTAACCGCAACCACCGTTTCGTGGCGACGGCAGCCTCGAAGTCACATCTATGTATGACCACCAACTTCGACGACCTCATTGAACTCGCCTGCAAATCACAAGGCTTGATTCCACATGTCCTGGCGAACCCCCGCGAATGCGCTCGTTTTCGTCACGGCGCGTTCAGTCAACGCGGAATGGTTCACGTTCTCAAGCTTCACGGTACGCTATCCACTAAAGGTAAAGGGCCACCAGCTGCTGGTCTCACAACCACTCTCAATCAGGTAGCGCGTGGTCTTCATCCAAACGTCGCCCATCTGTTCGGGTGGATTCTTCGGCGCAAGACCCTCGTCGTCGTCGGATATAGCGGCCTTGATGAGCTGGACATAGTGCCCGTGCTTCGAGGAGTGAAATCTCGCCATTCAATTGTCTGGGTCGATCACCGTCCAACACGCACGATCAGAGTGCGCTTGCCCAAACCCACGAATACGGCCGATCGTATCGACAAAATCCTCCTCACACGACCGAATGGTTCCGGAATACGCTGCATTGGCAGCACATCCATCTTTCTCGCGAAACTGGCAACCGAATTGAACTACGACCTGGGCCCGATACTGTCCGTAACGAATTCTTCCCCGGTGAGTGACCCCCCTTGTACCTTCAGTGATCTTGAACGGCTGCGCTTGGCAGGCGCCGTTTTCACCCACCTGAATGATTACCTGCTTGCCGGGAAGGCATATCGCGAGCTGCTTCGCCGCAGGGCCGGTGATCCAAAGGCACGTCGGGAGCACATGGAGGCTCTGTTCGGACTGGGTGCGGTTGCAATGTGGCGTGGCAGAGGTGCAGCCGAAGCTCTTTACCGGAGGGCGCTCAGCATCGCGCGGTGCCTGCGCGATTGGCAAACAGCCGCAAGGATCAAGCGTAATCTAGGCATCCTGTACACCCGGCGCGGCAGTTTTCCCCGGGCATTGCGCTCGTTCCTAGAGGGGGCCTCTCTTTCCAGAAGAGTGACCGACAGCGTTGGTGAAGCGGATCTGCGGGCTAATGCGGGCTGGGTTCGTCACCGTATGGGCGATTTCTCGGAGGCTCTCGCAGACCTACGCTATGCCCTGCGACGCGCGCGCCGGCATGGCGTGCTGAGACTCACAGCACAGATCCTGAATGACATCGGCGCTGTCTACTATGTTATGGGAAGGTTGCCGGAGGCCCTCGCGTCTTACGAGAAGAGCTTAGAGCTAAAGGAAACCATCGGGGACCGGTATACGGTGCTGCAGACGCTGAACAACATCGCGATTGTCCATAAGGATCAAGGGCAGCTTCCGCTTGCGCTTTCCATTCTGAAGCAGGTTGCGATGGAATTCGAACAGTTGGGCGAGTCGCACATGGCCGCCATCGCCTATGGTGAGCTTGGAGATGTGTTGTTTCTGTCGAATCGCATGCGGCTGGCGTTAGCTTGCCAGCGACGCAGTGTGGCGGGATGCCGAGCCGCGCCTGACGCCTACAGTCAGGGTGTGGCTCTCCTGCGACTGGGCAAAATATACAAATCCCGTCGCAGCTGGCCAGCGGCTGTTCGGTGCATGCGATTGTCCGTCGAGAAACTCCGGGGCGTCGGAGCTGAACTGGAGCTTGCCTTATCGTCAGAGGAACTCGGTCGGCTGTTTCTTGAGCGAGGTCGTCGCGAGGAGGCGGTCGTTTATCTTAGATCAACCGTCCGACGTTATAGGCAGCTCGGACGCCTGGACCAGGCAAAAGAGGTTGAAGTACTTCTTTAGACGCATGCGGATTGAAACTTGGGTCAGGCATGCCTTATTGTAATTTCGAGAATAGGGCTCCGCCGAATTGAAAGTTCGGGGACCCGATTCGGAAGAGGTCGGGCTTTTTTGTTTTTGCTTGACGGATAGTTAGCAGTGGTTTAGCCTACGCCCATCCTCCCCGCCAAAGTCATAGGAGTGTAACGACAGATGCCGGTTTTGCAGTTCAAAGGAAAGACCGCGATTGAGTGCTATCACCATACAGTCCCGCACACCTGGCAGAAACTCGCGGCAGACTTCCAGGACGAGACATTCCGTTTCCAAGTCCTGGACGAGGGAGAATACACGGATCGTGACTGGCGAGATCCCTATCCAGCGATGACGTCTGAAGAGAGAGCCACAAATTTCGTTACTAGGTGTCTTTGGGGCTACGCAGCCTTTTCAACCATCCCTCTACCTCACGGGCAGCCACATCCCGGCTCCCCAGGCCGAAGGCCAGGGCGACCGAAACCGCGATGGCGCCCAGCAGGATACCAAAAGCTATATTGACAATATCCGGTGCAATTCCCATCTGCCGTAGGCCCATCGCCGTGGTCAGAACGA
>Ga0105164_10002594_pt1 | contig 11141 bp, 17 predicted proteins | sample VDWuncwatermetaG_FD_89674 | JGI IMG/M metagenome (GOLD analysis project Ga0105164, IMG submission 89674) | Wastewater microbial communities from Netherlands to study Microbial Dark Matter (Phase II) - VDW unchlorinated drinking water | ecosystem: Environmental > Aquatic > Freshwater > Drinking...
TCCTTATCTTTTCGATTATTTCCCTGTGCCTGTCCCTGTCCAATACTATTGCAGTGACTTCATCAATGGGCTTGTCAAGCCGTTTGGCAACAACATGCAGATTTTCCTCAACAGAAGCGTCCAAGTCAACAGCACCAATGCATTTTTGCCCGACTGAAATCTTGTCCATGTAAGTGTCAGGCGCATTCAATAAGCTTCCATGAGGGGCTGCTGCAAAAACAGACATCGCATTAGGATCGCCTCTTGCAGTTATTGTAGTGCCTTCGAGAGGGTCAACGGCAATGTCAAGCTTCATGCCCCTGCCTGAGCCAACCTTTTCGCCGATATAAAGCATCGGCGCTTCATCCCTTTCACCTTCTCCGATGACTATTGTGCCGTCCATGTCGATGATGCTGAAAGCCTTGCGCATTGCCTCAACAGCCGCTTGGTCTGCGGACTTTTCGTTGCCTTTGCCCACCCAGAAAGCCGAGCTGATTGCAGCCGCTTCGGTGGCCCTTACAAAATCAAGCGCCAGGTTTCTGTCCATTTTGCCCCCTAGGTACGGAGGAAAATACCTTATATATAAACTTTTCCATTCATCATACTTCATCATACAAAAAACGAAAGATTTATAAATATACTTAAGAATGCCATGCAAGGGTGGCAGATGAAAGAACGAGTTACCATAACTCTTGACAAGGGCCTGATATCCCAGATTGACAAGAGAATTGACGGGATTGGCATAAAAAACAGGTCTCAGGAAATTGAACTGCTGCTTGCAGAGGCGCTTGGAACAAATATCCCAAGCAAGGCTGTTCTTCTTGTTGGAGGCAGGGGCACAAGGCTGAAGCCATTGACTGACAAGACTCCAAAAGCCCTTCTTGAAGTCCACGGAAAAACAATAACAGAACACTTGTTTGATTTGCTGAAGAAATACGGCATAAGGGATGTTGTTTTATGCATTGGCTACTTAAAAGATAAGATAAAGGGGCATTTTGGTGACGGAAGCAATTTTGGAATGAGCATAACATATGTTGAGGAAGACAAGCCTTTGGGCACAGCAGGCCCGTTAAGGCTTGCAAAAAAATACCTAAAAGACAGCTTCATTGTTTCAAATGGCGACGAACTAAAGGACATAAACATTCCCAGGATGTTCAGGCTGCACAAAAGAAAGGACGCACTGGCAACAATCGCCCTTACAACAGTTGACGATCCTTCTCATTATGGAGTTGCAAGATTGGATGGCTCCCGCATAATCGAGTTTGTTGAAAAGCCATCGCATGCGCCATCCAATTTAATCAATGCAGGATTTTACATTCTTGAGCCAGAGGTTATTGACATGATTCCAAATGGATTTTCAATGCTTGAAAAGGATGTCTTTCCAAAGCTTGCGCAGCTTGGCAGATTAAGGGGATTTCCTTTTGCAGGGCAGTGGTTTGACATTGGCAACATTGAAAGGTACAAGATTGCAGAAAAGAATTGGAAAGGAATCTCTCAATTTGAGGAAGAGGGAGAGGATTTAGGATAAAATGCTTTCCGAAATCTTCAAAGCCTATGATGTAAGGGGAATCTACGGGCAAAATCTTACAGAGGATGTTGCATACAAAATAGGAAGGGCTTTTGTCCATTTTCTTAAAGCAAACGACGTTATTGTCGGAACTGATATGCGCATTTCTTCGCCAAAACTCAGCAAGGCGTTCATGAAGGGCGTTGCAGAACAGGGCGCAAACGCTATTTTTATAGGGCAAGTCTGCACAGACGCTGTTTATTTTGCTTCTGGATTTTTGAACAAGCCTGCTGTCATGTTCACCGCATCCCATAATCCAAAGCAGTACAATGGAATTAAGTTCTGCAAAAGCGGCGCTGTGCCAATAAATGAAGATACGGGGTTGAGAAAAATAAAGGATATAATTGAGAATAATGAATACAAAAAAACAAAAATAAGAACTACTGGAAAAATAATCAAAAAAGATATTCTAAGAAATTACGTAAAGCACGTCGGAAAATTCATCGACGTGAAAAAATTGGGGAAATTAAAAATTGCAGTCGATGCAGGCAACGGCATGGCTGGAAAAATTATCCCACTGGTTTACAAAAATCTGCCAATTGAGATTATCCCGCTTTACTTCAGGCTTGACGGCTCTTTTCCAAATCACCCTGCGGACCCCATGAAGCATGAAAATTTAGTGGAACTCCAAAAAATTGTTAAAAAAGAAAAATGTGATTTTGGCATTGCGTTTGATGGTGATGGTGATAGAATTTTTTTCATAGATGAATATGGGGGTATTGTAAACCCATCACTAATTAATTCATTGATAATAAAAATAATACTGACAAAAAAAGCAAAACAAAAGATTATCTACAATCTCGTATGCAGCCATATAGTGCCAGAAACAATAAAGCAGTACGGGGGAACACCAATTATTGAAAGAGTCGGGCATTCCTTCATCAAGGATACAATGCGCAAAACAAAAGCGATTTTTGCATGCGAGCATTCTGCGCACTACTATTACAGAAACAATTATCGCGCTGATTCCGGAATTATAACCAGCTTAATAGTTTCGGAGATAGTTTCAAAGGAAAACATGCCATTGTCTGGTTTATTAGATGAATTTAAAAAATATTCCACTATTGAAGAAACAAGCGTTGAGGTAAAGGACAAAGATGCAAAATTAAGGGAAATTGAATCTGTCTACAAAAATAAAAATCCAAAAAAAATTTCAAAGCTCGACGGAATCACTATGGAATTTGGCAGCTGGTGGTTTAATGTAAGGCCGAGCAACACAGAGCCATTGCTTAGATTAAATTTAGAGGCGAATTCTGAAAAATTGATGAAGGAGAAAAAGGGAGAATTGCTGAAAGTGATGAAATATAATTAGCCGATATCACAAACTTAAACCATAAACTTTAAATACCACCAAGTAATCCTCAGCCTCAACAGAGAGAAGAGAAAGGTGCTTTATTCTTCTCATTTAATTGAGATGTCGGAAATCAAATATTTCCGGGCATTCCAGAAAATCACAAGGTGATTTTTGATAATGGCAAAGACAAAATTAAAGCCTATTTTACCAAGCTTAAGGGAGAAAAAGCGTTACCTGGTATTTGAAGTCATATCAAACGAAAGAATAAATGATGCAAATGCAGTTTCAGATGTGATATGGCGCTCTTCACTGCAATTCATTGGATTGCTTGGAACTGCAAAATCCGGCTTGATGGTGCTTAACAACAAGTGGAACCATGAGCTTCAAAGGGGAATAATAAAAGTCAGCAACAGGCATGTGGATGCCATCAAAGCATCTTTGGCATTTGCCAATAAAATAGACGGCAAAGATGTTATTTTAAGAAGCTTGGGAATTTCGGGCATATTAAGAAAAGCAGAAAGAAATTATTTGGGATCCGCATCTTAAAATTTGAAATAAAAGTTATTAAAAAAGAAAAATTCGGAGGTAATGATTAAAATGCAACAACCAATGCCGCATCAGTTAATGGGGTATGACAGGGCAATAACCATGTTCAGCCCAGATGGAAGGCTATTGCAGGTTGAATACGCTAAAAAAACAGTAAGGCAGGGATCGACTGCTATTGGAATGGTGTGCTCAGACGGCGTTTTGCTGGTGGCAGACAAAAGGGTTGTGGACAGCCTGATTGTGCCGGAAAGCGTTGAAAAAATCTGGCAGATTGATGAACACATTGGCGCAGCTGCTTCCGGAATTCTGAGCGATGCGAGGGTTTTGATTGACAGGGCCCAGCTAAAGGCGCAGCAAAACAGAGTCACTTATGACTCGGAAATTGACACGCTGACTGTTGTAAAGGATATTTGTGACTTGAAGCAGATATGCACCCAAAGCGGCGGCTTGCGCCCATTTGGCGTTTCGGTTTTAGTGGCTGGAATTGACAACCACACTCCAAGATTATTCGAGACAGACCCGATAGGAATATTTTTTCAGTACAGGGCAACTGCAATCGGCGAAGGCGAAGTAGAGGTTGAGGAAATCCTGCACAGCGAGTACAAGCCGGATTTGACGATAGAAGATGGCTTGAAATTATCATTAAAAGCCTTGAAAAAGGTTTTGGGAGACAATTTTAACGTTGAAAGGATAGATGCTGTATACATCAATATCACAGAAAAAAAGTTCAGAAGGCTGACAAAATCAAGGATAGAGAAGACTGCATCAGAGCTTAAGGATGAGAAAAAACAGGCAAAGAAGTGATTTAAGAAATGGTTACTGTTGACCAAGCCATAATTGCGAGGCTCAAAACCCACGGGCAGGCATTCGAGATTCTTGTCGACTGCAGCAATGCCCTTGATTTAAGGGAAGGGAAGGATGTCGATATGCACGACATTCTGGCAGCCATGAAAGTATTTTCAGATGCAAAAAAAGGCTTGGAGGCTTCTGAAACCGCAATGAAGCAGATTTTCGGCACAAGCGATGTTGCAGAGGTTGCAAAAAGCATTATAAAAAAAGGCGAAATCCAATTAACCCAGGATTACAGGGAAAGCTTAAGAGAGGAAAAAAGAAAGCAGATTATTGCAATAATCCACCGCAATGGCGTTGACCCGAAAACACATCTTCCCCACCCTCCGCAGAGGATAGAGAATGCGTTTATTGAGGCAAAGTTTCATGTTGATGAATTCAGGCCTGTGCAGGAGCAGGTTCAGGAGGCGCTGAAAGATTTAAGGCCGATACTGCCGATAAAATTTGAAGTCAAGGAGCTTGCAATCAAAATCCCCCCTGAATATGCGCCGAAGTGCTACGCAATTGTCAAGAGCTTCGGCATGATATTAAGGGAGGAATGGCAGAGCAACGGCAATTGGGTTGCTGTTGTCGAGATGCCAGGCGGCATGGAAAGTGATTTTTACGACAGAATCAACAAGATATGCCATGGCAGTCTGGAAAGCAAGGTTTTGAAGACACGGTGAATTGAAAATGACGCTGGGATTTTGTACACCACACTCTGAGGAAAGGGTAGAGAACCATAAATTTGTTTGGAAGCAAATTAAACCAAGAGGTTACCCCGATGATATATGCAAAGAATACTACGATACTGCCTTGTCTTTAGTATTCCTAGTTGATAAAGCTATACAGCCAGAAGAAAAGGAAAGATTGAAGCATGCTATTAAGGAAGGTATTTGTTACTTAAATCAAAAAGGCTTTACTGGATTGGCTTTGGATTGTGCAGAAAAATACGAAAAAATATCTAATCTAAAAATGAATGAAATATATTGCTAAGTAGAATCAAAATGTCAAAAATAATTGTACAAGATAAAAACATATCGGTTCCAGGCGAAACTCTGGCTATTGGAATGGATATGCTGCCGGGAACAGGCGCATACAGGGATGGCGAAAAAATCGTCGCAAAAAGGCTTGGATTGGTTACAATTGAGGGAAGGACAATAAAGCTCATTCCTTTATCTGGAAGGTACATTCCCAAAACAGGCGATACAATATTATGCAAAGTGATAAACGTCAGCTTCAGCGGCTGGCGCCTTGACACAAACTCAGCGTATTCTGCAATGCTGTCAATGAAAGATGCAACATCAGACTTTATAGCAAGAGGGGCAAACCTTACACAATACTATGACTTAGGGGATTATATTGTCTGCAAGATAACAAATGTCACAAGCCAGAAGCTGGTTGACGTGACAATGAAGGGGCCTGGCCTGAGAAAACTGAAAGGCGGCAGGGTTATCGAAGTTGACTCCAACAAAGTGCCCCGCATCATAGGCAAGCAGGGCTCAATGGTTATGATGATTAAGGATGCAACCAGATGCAACATCAGTGTCGGGCAGAATGGGCTGATATGGATTGAAGGCGAGCCAGTTAACGAGCTGCTCGCAATACAAACGATAAGAAAGATTGGGAAGGAAAGCCATATGAGCGGATTAACAGACAAGATAAAGGAATTTTTGGAGAAGAACGGGAATAAGAAATAAAATGACAGGACTTGTTGAATTAGCAAAAAGTGCATGGAGATATGAGTTGGGTTTAGACCAATATAAAAGAGCCAAAGAATATTGGTTATACCATCAATTTGGAACTGCTGATGGTTATTCAAGTGATGAACATATTTTTGATGTTCAGAATTGGACGGTTAAACATCTTCTAACATTAAGTGAAATTGCATTAACCGCAGGTATTTTAGAGCAAGGAAAACCTGCAAAGGCTGCAGTTACTGTAGCAGTAATAGAGGCTGTTAAATATGGATTACATAGGTTTAGTGAATATGCCAAGCAGAATCCTACAGAATCTAACAAAAAAGCGTTGGAAATTTTAAGGGTTATTGGAATGTATAAGGACCCGCAAGCAAAATAAATAACTAAAAACAAACAATAAAAATAAAACAATCAAGGTAAAAAACAAAATGGCATACACAAAAAGAATTGACGGAAGGGGCTTTGATGAGACAAGAAAGATAGAGGCAAAGGTTGGAGTAATTCCAAGAGCAGACGGCTCTGCAATGTTCAGGATTGGCAACACATGGGCTTATGCCGCTGTGTACGGGCCGAGAAACCTACATCCAAAGTTTTTGCAGGACCCCCAAAAAGGAATTTTAAGATGCAACTACAACATGATGCCTTTCTCAAGTTCGGGCGAAAGAGTAAGACCGGGAGGCTCAAGAAGGTCAAAGGAAATCTCGCTTGTTACAGGAAAGGCATTGCTGCCTGTTCTGAATTTAGAGGAATACCCAAACTCTGTTGTTGATGTTTTTATTGAGCTGCCCCAGACAGAAGCCGGCTCAAGATGCGCAGGAATCTGCGCTGCTTCAATGGCGCTTGCAGATGCAGGACTTGAGATGAAAGACCTGGTTTGCGCTGTGTCAGCCGGAAAGGTTGATGACAAGCTGGTTGTTGATCTGGACTATGCTGAGGAAAGCTACAAGGAAGGCTCAGTAGCAGACATACCAATTGCAATAATGCCAGGCTCCGGCAAGATAACTTTGCTTCAGATGGATGGCGAAATAAAAAAAGATGAATTGATTAAGCTGATTGAGATGACAAAAAAAGTGCTTAATGACATTTACGAAATCCAAAAAAAGGCTTTAAAGGAAAAATATCACGAGGTTGAGGTGTGATGTACAGGGAACTTAGAGACCACATAATAAGCCTTTTGAATGCAGGCATGAGGCTGGATGGAAGAAAGTTTACAGAGTACAGGAAGCCGATAGAAATTGAGAAGGGAGTTATAAAAACTGCTGAAGGTTCTGCAAGGGTTAAGATTGGCGAAACTGATATCATTGTGGGCGTAAAGCTGGAAGTCGGCGAGCCATACCCTGATACACCAGATGAAGGCACAATAATTGTTGGAGCTGAATTACTGCCTTTGTCAAATCCCGACTTTGAGCTTGGACCCCCGGGCATACAAGCAATAGAGCTTGCAAGGGTTGTGGACAGGGGCATAAGGGAAAGCAAGGCGCTTGACTTCAAGAAGCTGTGTATTGAGCCTGGCAAGAAAATATGGATGGTCATTATTGACATATGTCCCATAAACGATGCGGGCAATTTGTTTGACGCTTCAAGCCTTGCTGCATTGGCAGCCTTAAGCAGCACAAGATACCCTGCTTTTGACGGCGAGAAGGTTGACTACAAGACAAAGACGGACAAGAAGCTGGAATTGGAAAAAACTCCGATAGCTGTAACTGTCATTAAGATAGGCGACAAATTCATCGTTGACCCGGATACAGAGGAAGAAAAGGTGATTGATTCGAGGCTTACGGTATCCTCAATTGAAGACGGAACGCTTTGCGCTCTGCAGAAAGGCGGCGACTATCCTTTGACAACAGAAGATATTGACAAAATGCTGGACATCGGGATTGAGAAGGGGAAGGAGTTGAGGAAGCGGTTGTAGTTTTTTCTTTTGTTAGAGTTTATCTGTGTTTTTGATGATTTCTGACTAATATATCTATGCGTTGCGCAAATATTAGTGCATCATAAACATCTGTAAATGTCAGTTCATATTTTCCTTTTGTTAAAAGACGTTTTAATATCTCAACTTTTGCTAGGTTATACTGGAACTCTCCATTAAAAGTGTGTTCGTCATTAGCCCTTAACCCATCAATTTTTTCTATTAACGCTCTTCCAGAAATATCTGGGTACACTATCCCCGGAAATTCTGGCTGTGGATTATGCACCTTAATTTCATCAAATAAAAGAGGGAATGGTATGTCTAACGTTACTTTGTTTGCAAAAACTGCTGAAGCATATGGAAGTTTGTCGGATAATTCGCTTACTTTCTTAGAGGCATCACTGGTTAAGGACTTAATTTTTTCAATGGCTTCTCTATGTTTCGTAGAAGTATGCACTAAATCAGATAGCCCATCCAATGCACTAGCATAGAATTCCTCATGTTTATCACCCTGGAATTTAATTCCTTCAAGGAGTCGTCTTCCTAAATCTCCGATATCGTCTGGCGCAAGCGGTATTGGCAGCCTATTCCATAGTGATGTTAGTCCTAGATATATTTCTGATACCCTTATATAACGTTCTCTGTCAAAAGCTACATCATTCATTACAATTATTACAAGCATACCCGCCTTTTTAAATCTTTCTACTTTTATTACTCAAAAGATGTAACTATTTTTATAAAAATTTAAATATATCCTACAAAATCATATTCCCTATAATGCAAAAGATGAGACTTGATGTAGAAGAATCAATAAGTACAATGCTGCTTTCTGAAGAAACTCTAAAAAAAGATTGGGATAACAAATATGACGAGAGATGGAATAAATATTATTTTAAATTTTGCTTATCATAAAAATCTAAATAGAAAATGCAAACCCTCAACGAAAAACTCGCCAAATACTTTGAGCTTACTTCTCAGGCTCTTAAAAAAGTCAAAATCGTCGGCAAGCACAAAAAAGAGGCTGAAGACTTGCTAGATTTGGCAAAAAGGTATTTTGATGACGCAAAATACTTTGAGAAAAAAGGCGATTTAGTGAATGCTTTTGGCGCAGTTTGCTATGCGCATGCTTTCCTTGACATCGGCGCAAGATTGGGTTTTTTTGATGTCGGCAAAGACAGCAATTTGTTTATGGTGGACTGAGACAAAAGCAAAATGTTTATAAATAATAAATTGAAAGAAACAAGTAAATGCCAGAAAAATACTTTCGTATAGGGATATCTACTGCCTGCAAAGTTAATGAACATCTCTTCAAAGGAGAAGGCAAAAAAGTATCTATTGATGATTTTCTTTCAAAGGTGCAACAAGAATCCGGAAAGATACCCATACCTGTTTTTTCTGAGGAATCAGCCAATCTGTACAAAAAAAGTCAGTTATATGGGATATATAGGGTAGAAGATGGTATGGTACACCAGTTCTAACTAATCATTTCCTTCCAAAATAAAAGAACTTGTCAATGCTGACATCATCTGGCTTGTAGTCGCCGAATCTTGGCTTTATCGGCTCTGAATTTCTTGCAGCGCCGCTTTGGAACTCCACTTTTTTCTCGCCTTCGGGCCTGCAGTCAACTATCTTGACTTCCTTTTTCTGCTGCACAGGGATTTCCTGCTGGGCATTTTCCAATGTTGTCTGGACAGCCCGCGCAGGCTGCTGGAACTGCATCCTTGAAATCTGGCTTTTCAATGAGTTTATCTCGCCGCTCAAAGAGCACATTGATTCCTTCATTGAGTTGATTTCACTCTGGAGCTTCTTTGTAGCCATCTCTACCATTAGCTCAAATCTTTTCTGCGTAAAAACATCAAGCTGCTGTTCCATTTTGGTTAAATTTTTTATTATTGAATTATTTTAATTTCTTAATCTGTGCTTCGCACAAACTCTTGCGCTCGGCATCGCTGTCCTGCCATTCACTCAAGCCTCGCCTAACATTCACTTAAACAATAAAAAGCGGTTTACTTTCAACGCTGATACGTCCAAAAGTCGCTCTAGGTTTTTGAATTATTTTTTATTGAAAAAAATTTTTAATGTTAATATTATTTATTGTCTTGATTTTTTATTCTTGCCTCTAAATGTTGATATATAAAACTAAAAATTTTAAAAATTTGAGAGCTTGTTGCCGAAGTTCTCCCTTATGAACTGCACCATCATGTCGTTGCCGGCCTGCTGATAGGATTTTAATGCGGTGGCAAGCAGTCCTTCTCTTAAGCACACATCTCCCAAAGAGCTTAATTTGTCCTTGTCGTGCGCTAATTCATATGCTTTTGCAGCATAGCCAATCTGCCTTTCCTTTAGGCACTTGTCGCCTATTTCAATAAGCTTATGGGAATTGTTGATTGCGCTGAATATTTCAATGGCATAATCCCATTTGTCCTTTTGGAAGCATTCATCCCCAACTTTGGTTAAGTTTTCAACATCATTGCAAAGCCTGAATGCCTTGATTGCATCTGCGAAATGCCCGTTTTCAAGGCATTTCTTGCCGATGATTATCAATCTGTCATTTGCATCTGCTAATCTGTAAGTGTCAATTGCATTGCCGAACAGGCTTACTTCTTCATAATGTTCGCCTACCTCAACAAGCCTTTGCCTGTTGCCTGCAAGAATGAAAGCCTTTACAGAATTGTTCATGTCGCCTCTTCTTATGTACTCCTCGCCAAGTGCATTGAGAAGCTTTGATTTTGTGCCTTCGTCAAACATTGAAAGGTTGACATTGTCAATTCCCTTTTCCAATAGAACAGGCACAATTCTCTTGAAATTTTCAATATCCTGAGAATGGCTCATAAACCTTTCATTGCTGTCGGCTATTTCAGCCACCATTTTCTTGACTATTTTATCTTCATCAACTGGCATTGTAATCACCTTTTTTTGAGTTTTATAATTTTTCTTGGTAAAATTTGATTTCTATTGCTGGCTTTTTCTGAAACTTTAAATCCATTCCATCCAAACTTCCTTGATGCGATGTTTCATGCAGAATGCTTTCATCCTCACGGTAGAATGTCAGCAATTTTGTCAAAAAGCCTGTTGCAACACTATTCTTGGGAACTAATTCAAACTTTTCATTTTCATCTAAAATTATCATCAAATTATCCCTGCTAATGGTTTCAACCTCACCTACCTTTTTTAACTTTTTTTTGAAAAATGGCAATATACTCACCTTAAATCAAAAATAATAAAAATAAAAAAATTTAATCTGTGAAGTAATCTATTCCAAGCTCGTCGCTGATCTTCCTGGCCTCAAGCACTCTTGATTTTTTATCTGCTTTGCCA
>Ga0105164_10002595_pt1 | contig 11139 bp, 11 predicted proteins | sample VDWuncwatermetaG_FD_89674 | JGI IMG/M metagenome (GOLD analysis project Ga0105164, IMG submission 89674) | Wastewater microbial communities from Netherlands to study Microbial Dark Matter (Phase II) - VDW unchlorinated drinking water | ecosystem: Environmental > Aquatic > Freshwater > Drinking...
GGGCGAAAGCGCAATCAAGATGACGAGTATGGCCAGGGGGAAGATCATAAAATTTCTCCCACCACCACCTGGCCGTCGATATGATCCAGACGGACAGGCAGGATTTGATTGAATAAATCACGCGGCTCTTTGATTTTGACACGCACATAATTATCGGTCAGGCCATTTTGCCACCCATCTCCTTTGGGCTTCTCAAATAAAACCGTTTGAGCGCTTCCAAGCAATGATTCATGAAATAGGCGCCGCTTGGCACTGCTTAAATCACGCAGGATTTGGCTGCGCTCTCTGATCACCTGGGCTGGCAGGGTTTCCATCAAACGGCTTTTGGCCATATGCCGGGGCGAATAACTAAACACGTGAAAATAATGAATGGGTAATTCTCTTAAAATATCGACAGTCCGCTCAAAATGCGCATCACTCTCGCCGGGAAAGCCCACGATCACGTCAGTCCCGATACATATGTGCGGTACTTGGGTGTACGCCTGACGGACAAACTCGCTAAAAATACAGGTGGTGTATTTGCGTTTCATCTCCCGCAAAATTTCATCATCCCCGCTTTGCAAAGGGATGTGCAAATAGCGGCAAAGCTTATGCCCCGCGCCCATACAATCTAATATCCTCTGATCAATGGTGGTGGGTTCAATCGATGAAATGCGCAAGCGCTCCAATCCTTCAAGAGCATCCATGGCTTTGATGACATCCATGAGCGTTTTATCCTGGTAAGAATAGGTACCGATATTAATGCCTGTTAAGATCAACTCTTTATGCCCGGCAGCAACAAGAGCAGCGGCTTCTGTAAATATATCTTCGAACACCCGGCTGCGGGCCCGGCCTCGGGCATAAGGAATTTCGCAAAATGAACAAAAAAAATCACAGCCGTCCTGGATTTTTATATTTGCCCGCGTATGGCCGGGGTCAAGGGAAGCGACGGCCAAACTAAAGGCCCCTCGTTCAATGGTTGGCGTGACAACTTGCGGCCTATCAGGCTTGGGATATTCATTAAATACCGATACCAGGTCCATTTTGCGGCCATTACCAACGATCCAACAGACGTTTGGCAGGTGGGCCAATTGCTCTTTTTGTATTTGGGCCTGACAACCGACTAAAGCAATACGGGCTGCGGGGTTTAACCGGTTGACCTTATGCACCAAATGACGGGTATCGGCATCTCCCCCTTCCGTCACTGTGCAGGTATTGATGACCACAATATCCGAAGGCTCATCAAAGCCAACTATCCTGTATCCGCCCTGCTCGAAAGAATTCCGGATGGAAGCTGTCTCGGACTGGTTTAAACGGCAGCCGAATGTATAAAAGGATATTTTTTTCATGAGTATAACCACCCCAACCTTGTCAACCCCGGGGGTTGAGGAGGTTTAAAGCTTGATTTAATCCTTCACAAGTCATTTTAACACGTAAATCAAAATGTTTAATATTCCCTGTTCCTTGGTCGGCCGACGTACCTGCTTTAACAAAATTTTCAATAAGTCTGGCGTTGTCGATAGCCTTAGGTTTTTCAACCATTTCTTCCGTATCAACCAGGGAAGAGTTTTCAATGACCATTTCGTGCCGTTGGAAACTGCCGTCATTTTGGCGCACGGACAGCAAAAGCTTAACAGGACGCAACAAGGGAAAAGCGATCGTGCCTTCCATGCCGTTGCGTACAATAATAATGCCCTTAAAACCGGCACGCTGGGCTATCGTCATCATCTTTTCAGCATAGGGAGGATGAAAAGCAGAAACAATTAAAATATCCGCCTTTAGTGGATTGACAAACCTTTCAAGTGTGGCTAAAAACGGCCTTTTGATAATTTGATGGCGCAAATCCACCCAACGATCCAGGGCCTGCGACATCAAGGACTGATGAAGAAATAAACCAAAGGCAGGCTTTACCCCTAAAGCTTGGGCGATGTCCCACAAATTCATATCTGATTTAGGCCCGCTGCTGCGGCCCACCTGATGCACCACGCGATAGCCCTGTAGCTGCAATTTCTGACCAATCAAGGGTGTTATCATATACGAATGATCCACACCGTCAAAAGGCTCAGAAATTTGAACGATAGGTCCACCGGCTGGTAAAGGGATTTTAAACGCAGGCGCGATTGTTTCATCCATCGCTTGCAGCAGGCCTTCATATTCGTCGTCGGTTTCATAGCGCACCCGCAAAAAACTGGCCACCCAGCCCCGGGCCGCATCACCCGGCCCATCAGAAAATAAAAATTTTCCTAAATCATAAGCTGTTTGCCGGTCTAAGGTATGGCCTCGAAGCAATTGGGCACATACCCATTGGACAAATTCCGGAGCATCGGATGCGATGGTGTCTGGGGGAAAAGCCTGCTCTAAAATTTCTTCCTGGGGCTCTATGCCTTTAGCGTACAAACCGGCAAAAAAAGCACCTTTGGCCACCGCAGAAACTTTGCCTGACTTTAAATCATCCACAATTTCCAAAGCTAATTCAGGCGTCAGGGCTTGACTTCCTTTTTTCCCGATACCAACGGTCTTGATGCCGCGGTTAATCGCGGGTTCGTGAGGGTCTAAAACAATGGCCATGGCCATTAATTATAAACCAAAGCTTTCAAAAGGCAATAAAAAGGCATCGCGGAAAAAATTCATCCCAATGGCTGTTTAATGAGCTATAATGGGCGCTTATGAAAATCGGGTCCATTGATATCAATAAGCCGCTTTGCCTGGCCCCCATGGAAGACGTCACGGAGCTGCCTTTTCGCTTGATTTGCAAGCGTCTTGGGGCAGACATCGTGTACACGGAATTTACATCTTCCGAGGGCATTATCCGCGATATTCCGCGCATCATGGAAAAAATCCAGATCGCCGAAGAAGAACGCCCGGTGGCCATTCAAATTTTTGGCGGACGGCCGGAGGCCATGGCCGGTGCTGCCTTGACAATTGAAAAATTAAAACCTGATTTTATCGATGTTAATTGCGGTTGTTGGGTCAAAAATCATGTCGCCCGCAATGAAGGCGCAGGCCTTTTACGTGATCTGCCGCTATTTGAAAAAATCGTCAAAGCCACGGTCAATGGTACTAAACTGCCTGTGACAGTCAAAACCCGCCTGGGTTGGGATGAACAAGGCATTGTTATATTGGATGTCGCTAAAATGGTGGAAGCCGCCGGTGCCAAAGCGTTGACCCTGCACTGCCGCACGCGTTCGCAAGCGCACAGCGGCTTCGCGGACTGGTCGTGGCTGGAAAAAATTAAAAAAGTGATTACTATCCCTGTCATCGGAAATGGGGACATCACCTGCCCTGAAGATGCCCGGGCTATGCTGGAAACCGGCTGCGACGGAGTCATGATCGGCCGTGGCGCCATTGCCAATCCCTGGATCTTTAAACAAACCAAACATTACCTTGAAAGCGGCGAACATATGCCGGAACCAAACATCGAAGAAAAAATCCAGACCTGCATTGAACATTTGAAATTAAACGTGCAGTATAAAGGCGAGAAATACGGCGTGCAGACCTTCCGTAAACATTATGTGGGCTATCTAAAAGGATTACCCAATATCGCGCCTGTCAGAAGCGAGTTGATGCAATATACGACGCAGGAACTAGTGGTTGAGCGGTTGCAAAGATATTTAAATGAAAGCGTAGCCTTAAAGACGTTGGAATAATGAAAAAATTTGATCTCATTACGATCGGCTCCGGCGGCGGGGCTAAAATTTCTTCTCCTGCCGCTTCCATGGGACTTAAAGTCGCGGCCATCGAAAAAGACCGTTTGGGCGGCACCTGTTTAAACCGCGGCTGCATCCCCTCGAAAATGCTCATTCATCCGGCGGATGTGGCCATTGAAATCAAAGAAGCTTTTCGTTTTGATATTCACAATAATCCGCAGTTGAACGTCAATTTTGCCAAACTCGTCGGACGCATTTCTCAAACGGTGGATGCGGATTCAGACAAAATTGAAAGCAGCTACAAGAACCATCCTAATATCAGCTTTTTTAGAGGCAAGGCTAAATTTGCCGAAAATAAAGTCATTGAAATCAACAATGAACGGATCACCGCGGATAAAATCTTTATTGCCGCGGGTACGCGTCCCGCCATCCCTGATATTCCGGGACTGGCCGGCACACCGTTTATGACATCCACCGAAGCCCTGCGCAATACCACCTTGCCCTCGTCGATGATCATCATCGGCGGTGGTTATATCGGCTGTGAAATTGGCCATGCTTATGGGGCCTTTGGCACCAAGACCATCTTTTTAGTGCGCTCAAAACTTCTACGTGCCCAGGATGCAGAAATAGCCGCGGAATTCCAAAAAGTTTTCAGCCACTATCATGATGTGCGCCTGGGAGCTGTGCCAACAAGGGTCGAATACAGCAATAATACCTTTAGCGTGCATTACACTCAAGATGGAAAAGACTCTTGCGTCAGCGCGCAAACCCTGTTGATCGCCACAGGAATTACTTCCAACGCGGATACGCTTGATTTGATCAATACGGACATCGAATTGCAGCCCGGCAATTTTATCAAGGTCAATGAATACTTGGAGACAAACGTTGCGGGCGTTTTCGCCATGGGCGAGAGCATCGGCAAATATTTTTTCCGTCACAGCGTTAATTTTGAAGGCGAATATCTTTTTGATTATGTATTTGGCGGCAAGCCTAAAAGCCCCATCAATTATCCCCCCATGCCCCACGCGGTTTTCACTCACCCGCAAGTCGCGGGCGTTGGGGCCACCGAAGAAGAATTAAAAACCAAAGGCATTGATTATGTCGTCGGGCTTAACCCGTACAAAAGCTCGGCCATGGGCATGGCTTTATTGTCTGATCATGGTTTTTGTAAAATCCTGGTTGAGCGCAAAAGCCGCAGGATATTAGGCGGGCATATCATAGGGCCTGAGGCCTCTAATATGGTCCATATGATAATTGCTTACATGAATATGAACGCCACCCTCGATGATATGCTGCGCACCATTTATATCCATCCTGCATTGCCTGAAATCGTTCGCAACGCCGCCAGAAAAGCGAAAACCGCTTTGGAGAAACATGCGTAACTCTGAGCTAGCCATATCCATCAAAGGCCTCACCAAATTCTATAAAAATTTTCAAGCGTTGGACAAGATCTCATTTGAGGTCAAACGCGGGGATTTTTTTGCTTTTTTAGGGCCCAACGGCGCCGGGAAAACCACTACCATTAATGTCCTGACCGGACTTTCTAATTATCAAAGCGGCCAGGTGCAGGTTTTCGGGTATGATGTCACCTCGGAGTATCTCAACAGCCGCCGGCTTATCGGCCTCTGCGCCCAGGAATCTAACTTTGACCCTTTTTTGACCATCAATCAGCTATTGATTTATCAGGCGGAATATTTTGGCATCACCCCATGGGAAGCCAGGCGCCGTGCCAATGAGTTGCTCGAGCGTTTCGGGCTTGGGGACAAACGCCATTGTAAACACCGCGCACTCTCCGGCGGCATGAAAAAACGATTATTGCTCTGCCGCGCCCTGATCCACGACCCGGAGGTCCTGATCCTGGATGAACCCACTTCCGGATGTGATCTGGAATTAAAATTCTTGATTTGGGACTATTTGATCCAGCTTAATAAAGAAGGCAAAACCATTTTCCTCACCACTCATTACATGGAAGAAGCGGAAAAACTTTGCAAAACCATCGGCATTATTAATAACGGCAAAATTGTGCGTATCGGCGATAAAAAACAAATCTTGCAGGATAAATCATTGCAGGATGTATTCTTGGAGATCACTGGACAATACGATGATACATCTCGTCACTAACCCTATCGGCGTCATGGCTTTGGCCAAAAGGGAAATACACCGCTTTTTCTCGGTAGCTAATCAGACCATTTTCCCGCCGCTGGTGTCTTCCGCTCTTTTTATGTATATTTTTGGCGTGGCCATCGCCAGCCGCGTCAATTTTTCCGCCACCGGATTGACCTATCTGCAATTCATCACTCCCGGACTGATGACCATGCATTTGATTTCCAGCGCTTATGAAAACACTTCATCATCGCTGTTTATCGGCCGCTGGCACAATCATATCCAGGAAATCCTGTTGGCCCCTCTTTCTTACATTGAAATGGTTTTGGGCCTGCTCGCCGGAGGCGTTGCCCGCGGCATTCTTGTCTGCATGTGCGTTTGGCTGGTTTCCTTATTGTTTACCCCAAGCCTCATCGCGCATCCGCTGGCCTTGCTTTATTTTATGTTGATGATCGCGGTGATTTTTTCCTGCGCCGGGATGATGGGCGCTCTGTGGGCTGAAGATTTTGGCATGCTCTCCATGTGGAATACTTATGTGATCGTACCCTTGACCTTGTTAGGCGGGGTTTTTCACCCCTTGTTCATGCTGCCGCCGGCTTTACAAATCATCTCGCATTTTAATCCCATCTATTATCTGGTTTCCGGAATTCGTTACAGCATGACCAATGTCACAGACACACCGGCAATGACCTGTGCCCTGGTCAGTTTGGCAATGGCAGGGGCCATTTTCATGGCGACGGTATATCTCTTTAAAATCGGGTATAAATTAAGGACATAATACTTTAATAGCCAGGGCATGGATGGATGATTTGACAGGCTCAAGGGCTTGATAGACCATGCGGTGGCTTTCCAGAAGCTTTTTGCCTTCAAAAGCTTTTGAGCCAATAGTGACCCGATAATGCCCACCCTCTGAAGCCCCGGCGTGTCCGATGTGTTCACGGCTTTCGTCTACAACCTGCAAAAAGACGGGTTTAAAAGCCTCCGTGAGCAGAAGTTCAATCTTTGCTTTAATCATAATTTGTATTATACTACGGGACATGAAATTAACAGTCAATCAAAATTTCTCGCAAACCATCTGTGTGCCCTGCATCCAGCCCCAACAAGGGCAAATCCATCAATGGCTGTTGTCCCATGAAAAGCTCTACACGCCCTTTTACACATCAGTAGATATCCGTGATGCGGGCTTCAAAATTGCGGTCATTGACACTAATCTTTTCCCCTCGGGCTTCAATAATCTCTGCGAACATGGTTTGGCGGATGCAGAGGGTCTCATTAAAAAAGCCATCCGCACACGCGTGCCCAATGCCGCTAACATTTTGATCGTTGCCGAAGAGCATACGCGCAACACCTGGTATTTGGAAAATGTCCGCATCCTGCAGGAGATCATCACCAAAGCAGGCTTTGGGGCCAAAATCGCCACTTTGAAGGAAATCAAGCGGGGTGAAGCAGACTTTGACTTAATCATCATGAACAATGATCTCTCCGCCGGGATCCCCGAGGAGCTGCGGGCCGTCAAAATCCCGATTTTCCCCTCGATCCACGCTGGCTGGCATGCCAGGCTTAAGTCTGAACATTTCCGTCACGCCAATGCCCTGATGAAAGAATTTGCCACTATCGTCGGCCTTGACCCCTGGCAATTCTCCTGCCTTTATGAAGTTGTAAATCATGTGGATATCAATAACGAACCCGATCGGCAACGCCTCTATGCGGCGGCTGTCAAACTTTTTGAAGAGATCCAAAACAAATACCGCGAACATCATGTTGAGGGCAAACCGTTTATTTTTATTAAACCTGATTCCGGTACTTATGGTTTGGGGGTCGTGCCCATAGAAGACCCTCAGCAAATCCTGGAATTAAACCGCAAAAAACGCAACGACCTGGAACATGGCAAGGATGCGCAGACCGTCACGCATTTTCTCCTGCAGGAAGGCGTACCCACCATACACCGCATTGAAGAACATCCCTGCGAGGTATGCGTCTATCAAATTGACAATAACTTCGTCGGCGGGTTTTACCGCTACCACGAAACCAAAGGCTCACGGGAAAATTTAAATTCTCCCGGCGGCATGGCTTTTCAAAAAATGTGCCCGCATTTGGACAAATACGGCAAAGACTGCGGCATTGAACACAATTTGAATATTTTTGATATTTACCGCATCTTAGGGCGCATCGCGGGCGCGGCCGCGGGGCAAGAGATTATGGATTTGGATAGACAAAAGGACTGATATGAAATTCCTCTTTTTGATGGATCCTCTGGAAACAGTTATTTTCGAAAAAGACACTACCTTGATGATGATGTTAGGCGCCCACGCCCGCGGCCATGAAGTCTATTTTCTACCTGAGGACGGCATCAGCCTCGTCGAAGGCAAGGTGTATTTTCACGTCACCAAGGTCATTCCTCAAGCTATCGCACACATGCCGTTTAAGGAAGAGCACGCCGCGCGTTTAAGCCAGGATGATATCCACGCTGTCTTTATCCGCCCTGACCCGCCGGTGGATGAACAATATTTAATGAACACCTGGATCCTGGACCATCTCCCCCGGCATATCGCGGTCATTAATAATCCTTCGGGCATACGCACCGTTAATGAAAAAGTATGGGTCAGCCAATTCAAGAATATCACGCCGCCCACCATCATCTCCGCCAATAAAGGCGATTTGATGGATTTTATGGCCAAACATAAAAATATCATTGCCAAGCCAACGAATGCCTTCGGGGGACAAAGCGTATTCCACATTAGAAAGGGAAATACCAACACCAAGGTCATCCTGGAAACTTTGACCGAACGCTACAACCAAGCCATTGTGGTCCAAAAATTTATTCCCGAATCCAAAAACGGCGATAAGCGTATCCTGCTTTTGGACGGAAAAATCTTAGGCGTCATGCTGCGCATGCACGAAAAAGGCGAGCATCGTAATAACCTTTTTGCCGGCGGCAAACCCATGCCCGCCGTAATTAATGCCAGAGACAAAAAGATCGTAGCTGTTCTCAAACCTCACCTGCAAAAGCTCGGCCTTTATTTGGTGGGGATTGATATCCTGGGAGATTATTTGATTGAAGTCAATGTCACCTCGCCGACCTGCCTGCAGGAAATGAACCGCTTGTACAATGTGAAGCTGGAAGAAAAAGTCATTGATTTTGTGGAAAAATTGGTACAATAAGCGCTGTGCCGCAACTGGCTTTATACCATTTTATGGGCTGTCCTCATTGCCAACGGGTGAGGGATTTTTTGAGCAAAGAGGGAATCAGCGTCCCCATGAAGGACATCCGGGAAAACCCCTTGTGGTGCGATGAGCTTGTTAAAATCGGCGGTAAGCCCCAGGTGCCCTGCCTTGTCATTGAGGCACAAGCACTTTATGAATCTTTAGATATCATTGAATGGTTTAAAAAGAATTATAAAAGAGGATAAAATTATGTTAACTGATCAATTACGCCAGGAAATTAAAAATGATATCAAGAATAATAAAGTGGTGATTTTTATGAAAGGCACACTCGAGGCGCCCATGTGCGGATTTTCCGGACGGTCCGTGCAAATCCTGCAGTCTTACGGCGTTCCCATAAAAGACCACAATATCCTGGCCTCAGAAGAACTGCGCCAGGGCATCAAGGAATTCACTAACTGGCCCACCATACCCCAAATTTTTATCAACGGGGAATTCGTCGGCGGCGCGGATATCATCGCCGAAATGCATGAAAATGGAGAACTAGCGCAGTTGCTCAAATAGAGAATCTATGAATAAAGAATCCTCAAAAACACAGCCTAAAAAGTCCATGAACGGCGCGCAAGCCCTTGTTAAATGTTTGGAAAATTTTGGGGTCGAGTATATCTGGGGTCTGTCCGGGGGCGCGGCTATTCCTATTTTCGACGCCCTGGTCGGCTCCAAGATCAAATTAATTTTGACCCGCCACGAACAAGGCGCCACCCACATGGCCGACGGCTATGCCCGTGTGACAGGCAGACCCGGTGTCGTGCTGGTGACCTCGGGTCCGGGGGCAACAAACACCGTCACGGGAATTCTCACCGCCATGATGGATTCTGTGCCTATCATTGTGCTCACCGGACAAACCCTCACTTCAATGCTGGGCAAGGATGCTTTTCAGGAAGCTGATATTTCCGGTATCACCATGCCTGTGGTCAAGCACAGTTACCTGGTCAAAAATACCAATGATATCCCTCGTATCATTAAAGAAGCCTGGCATATTTGCCAGACCGGCCGGCCTGGCCCGGTGTTGGTTGATTTACCTAAAGACATTACCTCTGCCCCTTTTAGCGGGGAGAGTCTTGATCCGGAAATGGACATTCCCGGATATAAAAAAGACACCCCCTCGCCTCATAAAGCAGACATTGTTAAAATGGCCAAATTTTTTAAAGGCAAGAAAAAACCGTTACTGCTGGTGGGGCACGGAGCAGTGCTTTCCCGTGCCGGTGCTGCCATTAAAAAATTAGCGGAAAAATTAGGGAGCCCCGTGACCAATACCCTCTTGGGCAAAGGCGAATTCCCTGAAACCCATCCCCTGTCTTTAGGGATGCTGGGGATGCACGGGACTGCTTATGCCAATAAAGCGCTGATCAACTGTGATCTGATCTTGTCCATCGGCTCGCGCTGGGATGACCGTATTAACGGCAACAATAATGAATTTTGCGTGGACGCTAAAAAGTTGCATATCGACGTGGATTTTTCTGAGATCAATAAAATCGTCAAGCCTGATGCCTGGGTGGTGGGACAGGCCCGTGAAGTGGTGGAAGAATTAGTTAAGCTGGTGGGACCTTTAGACACCGCGGACTGGCTTAAAGAAATGGCATATTATAAAAAAGAATTTCCGCTCAAATACAGCACAAACAACGGCCTGACCGCCCAGCAGGTCATCGATACCTGCTATAAAGTGACCCAGGGCAAAGCCATTGTTGCCACCGACGTGGGCCAGCATCAAATGTGGGCCGCGCAGTTCTATCGTGCCGACAAAGGCAATCACTGGTTATCATCCGGCGGCGCCGGAACCATGGGTTATGGTTTTCCGGCGGCCATAGGTGCTCAATTTGCCGCTCCCAATAATCTGGTGGTGGCAATTGTGGGCGATGGGGGTTTTCAGATGACCTTGTATGAACTCTCGACGGTGTTTGTGCATAAGCTGCCCGTTAAAGTCCTTATCATCGATAATAAATATTTGGGCATGGTGCGCCAATGGCAGGAATTATTTTTCGACAACCGCCTGTCGGGAGTTGATTTGGAAGGCAATCCTGATTTCGTGAAATTGGCGGAAAGCTATGGGATCAAAGGTTTTCACATGAACAAACCTGAACAATGCGAATCTGTGATGCAGGAAGCCATGAATTACAAAGGCCCCTGCGTTATTCACGCGGAAGTTATCAAGGAAGATAATGTGTTTCCCATGATACCCGCCGGTAAA
>Ga0105164_10002596_pt1 | contig 11138 bp, 7 predicted proteins | sample VDWuncwatermetaG_FD_89674 | JGI IMG/M metagenome (GOLD analysis project Ga0105164, IMG submission 89674) | Wastewater microbial communities from Netherlands to study Microbial Dark Matter (Phase II) - VDW unchlorinated drinking water | ecosystem: Environmental > Aquatic > Freshwater > Drinking...
AAATTTAGCGGTGTTCTTTTTTAGGAAAAGAAATTTTTTACCATTTTATTTATCTGATGTAAATATTCAATAAATATCTTAAAATAAAAAACGAATCTTAAAAAAAGCATTCAATTGCTTTTAAACATGTTTTTTTTGCTTAATAAAATGAAAAAGGGAGACGTGTAAAGCGATTTTAGTCTGAAAAATTTAAATTGTAAAGCGATAATAGGACTCTTAAAAAAATGTGTAAAGCTATTTTAGTACAACCCCTCAGAAGTGTAAAGTAATTCCAGGACAGGACAACATACGTGCGTAAAAATCAACTTTATTGAACTTTCACCCTACTTTATTGAACTTTCACCTAACTTTTACCCAACTTGCACCTAACTTGCACCTAACTTGCACCTAACTTGCACTTAACTTGTCTCTAACTTGCATCTGGGTATTATGTTACTTTTCTTAAGAAGTTTCGATAAATGTTAGAAAACATCTCATAATTATTAATATTGGCAATATTGACATCAGCGGAAGACTTCACCGAATGAATTTGATAAATTTCATACTAAGGAAAACAATGATTATTAAGGCGAAGGAAGAAGGTAAGTAGGCTTCTTTAGTTAAGAAGTAATTTGAAACTGGAAGAATGCAGGTTTACCTGCACGTATATGAATTAGTTCTTTACTTTGTGAGGTTGAGCGGTTATCGTAAAAGCGTAACATCCCCGTTTTTGTTAAATACCTTCCCATTGTTTAGTTTAATGTACGCTTTCCAAACATATACATCCTGTTGACATAAAGCCCCTTTGTAATAACCATTCCAACCCTGTTTTACATCCAGTGATTCGAAAATTTCTTCGCCCCAGCGATTGAAAATTTCTAATTTATAATCTATTACACCCGAAGTGTAAGGGAAAAATATATCATTATTCAGGTTGTTAATGTTATACGTTTCTCCGCCAAGTCCATTATCGTTTGGGGTAAATACATTAGGGAAAATAATATTTGCATTGGTGGTAATAGTTGAATAAGCAGTATCGCTGCAACCATAAGTAGATATTGCAATTAGTTGTACCTGAAAAATGCCTACTGTTGTATAGAGATTTTGAGGATCAACTAAATTAGATATACCTCCATCACCAAAACTCCAATTGTATGCGCTTGCTCCAACTGATTGATTTGTGCATATCAATACATCATGAGGCAAGTCGAGATTAACAGAATTAACAGAAAATACTGCCGAGGGGATAGGGTGAGCCGTAATAATTAATGGCGAAGAAGCATTGTTATTTGTACAGCCACCCGATGTTGTAACAGTTAAAATAACTGAATAAATACCAGATTGCGTATAAGTATGATTTGGGTTTTGCAATGTGGATGAAGTGCCGTCTCCAAAATCCCAGTACCAGGTAGTAATTGGATCAGTATTATTTCCTGTAACAGAATTATCATAAAATTGGATCGGGGCAGGAGCACAGTTCTGATTCGTATCAGATGTTAAATTTATTGTTGGTGGAGGATTAAAAAGTATTTGAACCCCCTCCGTAACAGAGCTTCCGCATTCATTGGTAACTGTAACCATATATGTTGTAGGCTGTGATGGTATAACTGTAAATGGTCCGGCTCCTGTTCCTAAATTATTATCCCATAAATAGGTTAAAGTACCTGTTACTCCTGAGGTTTGAACAGCTATAACAGAGCTTTGCCCTGCACAGATTGGAGAAGATCCAGATACCTGAATGTTTGCAGGACTTAATTGATATATAATTGCTGAAACTGTAGCCGGTATTCCTGTACATCCATACTGGTCCTGTGCAGTTACAGTATACGTTTCATTACCGGAAGGTGTAACAGCAAGTGTGCCGGAATTAGTAATAGTTGAAGGTAACCACGTATATGAATATCCTCCCCAGCCTCCCGAAGCTGTTGCTGTAACAGTTCCTGACTGACCAGGACAAATACTATCATTTGAACCAGCTATCGTTATTACCTGCGATGGTTGTGCAATGTTTACGGTATTAGTAGTTATACATCCGTTACTATCTGTAACTATCACCGTATATGTACCTGCACTAAGGTTCGTTGCTCCATTAGCTGTTTGAGCAGGACTGGTTGACCAGTTATAGGAGTATGGAGAAACCCCTCCAGTTGCAGTTGCAATGGCGCTTCCGTTAGAACCGTTAAAACAGGTTGTATTAACAATTGAATCAATTGAGGTGATAAATGGGGGAGGTTCTACAATTAAGGCGGAAGAAGTTGTTTGACACCCGTTTGCATCAGTTACCGTTGCTGTATAATTTCCAATAATTAGTCCGGTAAATGAAGAAGTGTTCGGTCCATTATTCCATTGGTAGCTAAATGGTGGTGTGCCTCCTGATGGAATTATAGCAGCTGAACCATTGTTTCCTCCATTACACGACACATTGGTTTGGGAAGTTTGAGAAGATATTGCAGGGAATAATGTAATTGTTACTGTAGCTGATGTTAAACAGCCTTTTGAATCAGTGCTTGTTACCGAATAATTTCCTGCTGCTAATCCTGTTGCAGATGAAGCGGTTTGCGCATTACTCCATAGATAAGTATAAGGGAAGGTACCACCCGAAGCCGTTACTGTAGCCAAACCACTACTTGCACCACTGCAAATGTTTGTCTGGATTGCAGTAGACGAAAACACAACAGGTTCTGTAATAAAAATACTGTCATTTGAAATACAGCCATTCGCATCTGTGGTTGTTGAAAAATAATTTTCTGCCACTAAACTTGTAATTGATGAATTTGTTTGCCCATTACTCCACAGGTAAGTATAAGGTGGCGTTCCACCTGAAGCAGAGACGGAAGCCGAACCATTACTATCTCCAAAACAAGAAAGATTATTTTGGGAAGGAGAAGTTGAAAGTGCTGTAGGAGGTTGTGTGATGGAAAATGATGCCATTGTTGCACAGCCATTAGTATCTGTTACATTTACAGTATAGATTTGAGATACGAGATTTGAGATTTGAGATTGTGTTTGTCCATTGCTCCACAAGTAAGTATAAGAAGGAGTACCACCTGACGCAATAACCGAAGCAGAGCCATTACTTCCGCCAAAGCAAGAAACATTATTTTGTGAAGATGTAGTGGAAAGAGCAGCAACCGGTTGTGCGATAGTAAATGAAGCTGTTGTTATACATCCATTAGCATCTGTAACAGTTACTCCTAAGTTCATTGGGGCAGTCAGACCTGTTAAAGATGAAGTACTTTGTCCAGTATTCCATTGATAGACGAAAGGGAGTACTCCACCAGATGGAGTTATAGAAGCAGAACCACTATTGTCTCCATAACATAAAACATTGCTTTGTGAAGTGGTGGAAAATATAGCAGGGAATAGCGTAATTGTAACAGAAGCCACTATGGTACAGCCTTTTGTATCAGTAGTGGCAACGGAATAACTCCCTGCTGATAATCCTGTTGCAGATGAAAGAGTTTGTCCGTCACTCCAAAGATAAGAGAAGGGTGAAGTGCCTCCGGAAACCGAGACTGTAGCCATTCCATTACTGGTGCCTGTGCATATATTGGTTTGAGTAGCAGTAGCAGATAAAATAGCTGGTTCCAAAATAGAAAGGTTTGCACTTACCACACAACCGTTAGTATCCGTAGTTGTTACGATATAATTCCCTGAAATAAGTCCTGTTGCTGTTGCAGCCGTTTGTCCATTGCTCCAGGCATAAGTATAAGAAGGAGTTCCTCCGGTCGCTACTACTGTCGCTGTTCCATTACTTCCGCCAAAGCAGGAAACATTAGTTTGTGAAGTGCCTGAAGTTAATGCAGCAGCGGGTTGTGTAATAGAAACCGATGAGGTTGTTGTTGAACAACCTTTTGAATCGTTAATTGTTGCAGAATAATTTCCTGCAATTAACCCTGTAGCTGATGAAGTAGTTTGACCATTGTTCCACAGGTAAGTATAAGGTGGTGTGCCACCGGTTCCAATAACCGAAGCTAAACCGTTACTGTCTCCATAGCAGGATACATTATTTTGTGTAGTAGTGGAGGCCAGGGCCATAGCAGGTTGTGTGATAGACAAGGATGTTGTTACGATACACCCCTTTGCATCGGTTGTAGTAACAGCATAATTTCCGGCTGTTAATACTCCAATAGATGAACTGGTTTGTCCAGTGTTCCACAAATAAGTGTAGGACAGGGTGCCACCTGATGTGGTAACAGTTGCAGTGCCATTGTTACCGCCATAGCAGGAAACATTGCTTTGGGAAGAAACAGAAGATAATGCTTGTGAAGGTTCTGTTATTAAAATAGTAACTGAACTGGTACAACTATTATTATCTGTTACATTCAATGTATAAGTACCTGCCGATAAGCCTGTTCCTGTGGGGCCGTTGCCACCCATTGGCAACCAGTTATAATTATAAAAAGGGGTTCCGCCACTCACGTTTGCAGTTGCCGTTCCATCATTGCCTCCTTTACAACTTACATTGCTCGAAGTAGAAATAAAAACACTTAATTGGTTGGGCTGATTGATTGTAAAGGTTTTTGTTTGTAAACAACTATTTGCATCAGTAACCTGAACGGTATAGGTACCTAAAGGAAGATTATTTACAGTAGAACCAGTACTTCCGCCAGGTAGCCAGGTATAACTATAACCAAAGGTTCCGCCTGATGCACTTACGGTAGCGCTTCCATCCATTCCTCCATAACAGCTAACATTAACAGTTGTAACACTTAATAGCATTGCTGTAGGTTCACTTATTGCGGGACTTGTGGTAGCTAAGGACTGGCATCCGTTAGCATCTGTAACTGTAAGTGTATAAGTGCCAGCTATTAAACCTACTGCATTGGGGCTGTTTCCGCCATAAGGTGTCCAGTTGTAAGTAAAAGGTCCTGTACCACCGGATATTCCTGCACTGGCAGTACCGGTAGAACCACCATTACAGATGACGTTGGTTTTAGAAATAATTGTTACTGTCGGTGAATTATTGTCGTTCACATTTAATGATTGTGGAGAGTTGCAAGCATTAGCATCCGTTACCAATACCGTATAAGCTCCTGAAAACAAATTTTTCGCAGTATCATTGTTTCCTCCGTTAGGCGACCATTGGTATGTATATGGGATGATTCCTCCTGATACCGAAACAAAAGCTGTCCCATTTGCTAAACCGCACGTTGAATTAACTGTTCCTGTTATCAATACAATTGGAAGGGGTTGATCAATAGTAATCGAGTTGGAAATGGTACATAATTTCGAATCCGTTACGGTAACTGTATAATTTCCCGCTGAGAGGCTTGAAACATTTTGAGTTGTGTAATTCCCCGGGATCCAATTATAGCTATAGGGACCGGTTCCTCCGGAGGGAGCAGAAGAAACGGAACCATTTGCTCCTCCATTACAAGATGTAGGTATAGAGGATACTGAAACTGACAGCGCTGCAATGGGTTGAGTAATAGTAACATTATTTTGAACCTGGCAACTCTGGTTATCTGTAACAGTTACAGTATAGGTTCCTTCTGGTATCGTATTTATTGCAGAGGTTGTAACGTTTCCGGGTATCCATAAATAGGTGTAATTTTGTATCCCCCCAGATGCATTTGCTGTTACTGAACCATTGTTTCCGGCAAAACAACTTACATTCGTTTGATTAATAAAACTAACAGCTAATACAGCTGGTTGGGTTATTGTTATAAATCCTATTGCAGTGCAACCTTTAGCATCAGTTACCGTTATTGTATAGGTACCCATTGTTAAATTTGAAATATTATCTGATGTTTGATTTCCGGGCAGCCACAAATAAGAATAAGCAGGAGTACCACCAGCAGCAATAATGGAAGCAGAACCATTATTGCCTCCAAAACACGAAACATTGGTTTGTGAGGTTGTGTAAGTTAAAGGCGCAGTTGGTTGGGTAATGGTCGCAGATGCCACTACAGTACATCCTTTAGCATCGGTTACAGTTAACGAATAAGTACCAATAACCAATTCGGTAATAGATGAACTTATCTGCCCATTGCTCCACATATAGGTATAACCAGGTGTTCCGCCAGATGGAGCAGATACCAGGGCTGAACCATTGTTGCCTCCGTAACAGGAAACATTGGTTTGAGAAACATTTGAACTTAACACTGCGGGTTGAGTAATTGTTATAGCTGTAACATTAGTACAGCCGTTTAAGTCAGTGCTTGTAATTGAATAATTCCCTGCAATAAGTCCTGTAGCAGTGGAAGCTGTTTGTCCATTGCTCCACAGATAGCTATAAGGTGCTGTGCCCCCGGTTGGAATTACAGAAGCGGTACCGTTACTGCCTCCAAAGCAGGAAACATTGGTTTGTGAAGAACTTGATGAAAGAGGAGCTACTGGTTGTGTGATGGAAACTGCTGTTATTACCTTACACCCCTTAGAGTCGGTAATGGTTGCATTGTACCCCCCCGCAATCAATCCTGTGGCTGATGAAGTAGTTTGTGCATTGCTCCATAAGTAAGTAAATGCCGGAGTACCACCGGATGCCACTACTGATGCGGAACCATTACTGCCGCCAAAGCAGGAAACATTGTTCTGCAACAAAGTAGATGAAGGTGTTGGATTAATGGTAACAGAAGTAGTTCCAGCCGGACCTGTACATCCGTTTACTGTTGCAGTAACAGAATACGTTCCTGCATTGAGGGCCGTTACGTTGATAATAACGGGATTTTGTAAAGCAGAAGAAAACCCATTCGGCCCGGTCCAATTATACGTTGCCCCAGAAATAGTATCTGCAGAAAGCGTTAACGTGCTTCCCGTACAAGCAGGACTATTGCTGCCTGCAATTGGTGCAACAGGAATTTGGTTGACAGTAACTGTGACAAATGCAGGACCTCCCGGACAACTTCCATTCATTGCAGATACGCCATAAGTAGTAGTTACTGTTGGCGTGGCGATTGGAGTAGCGGATGTTGGGTTGTTTAAACTGCCAGCTGGCGACCAAAGGTAGGTAGCACCAGGCACCCCGGTTACATTTAACTGAGCTTGCTGCCCGTTGCAGATAGCACTGCCTGGACCTGTTGTGATCACAAAAGCGCCCGGTCTTGTGGCAGGAAGCAATGCTGCATTCAGATAAACCCTTCCGGCATTCACTAGTTCTATATCTGTAAAATCACCTAAATACTGGTGCCCTCCCATATAAAATACATTCCCGCCAGCATCAGCAGGATTAGTTAATTTGGCGCATGAAACAACAACCGTATCAAGGGCATTTTGAGTACTTACAGCGTAGTAATGCCCATTTCTCCAGGAAGAACCGGGAGCTAATTCCCAGTTTTTCCCTGAACCATTCTGGCTGGCCTTCATCAATCCATGAAACTGCATAATAGCCATATCCGGGTTGTAATACGTGTTTGATGTGGTATTTATTCCAATTTCACTAAGTCCGTTAGTGGACTGTATTTTCATATTGGCTTCATATCCATCTGTTCCTGCTTGAACGGCATGGCATTGCGCAAGAAAATTCCCCCCGCTGTATATAAACTCAACAGGTTTTCTCATAATAGCGGTATCATTAATGTCAGAAGCCCAGTGTGGTTCAGAACAAAAAGTATAACATTCAGCCAGACCTGTAAAAACGCCTGCTGAAATTATGGTATAGTCACTTATTCCGGCATTGTCTAATATTATTTTATGAATGTTTTGGTTGTTGCCATTACTAAAGATAGCAATTTTCGGGCGTTGAATCAACGTGTATCGAACATCTACTGTAACATTCTGTGTTAGGCTATAAACGGCTACATTTCCACCAAATGCTGCTATGATCTGGGCAGCAGTTTGCCCCCAATTGGCATACGGAGTTTTATTAACCCAGGTGCTGTCAATAATAAATGCACTCGCACGAAAATCCTGTAAAGAGGAGGCAAGGAAAGTTGGATATGCTCTTTCAGCAGTGGCAGAAAAATCTATTCCATCTTTCAGTTTACCTGATTTTATTACCCATTTTACAGGAATGTCGTTTTGAAGAAGCGCATTTACAAGACCGTAGGCTTTAAGATTAAATGGGGCAGTTAAATTTTGATGACTATTATCCATTGGAATAACCAATGAACCAACAGTAACAGTTTGAAGATGTGCCGGAGGATTAGGTAGATCATTTCCCTGAGCTGCTATTTCTAAAGTGCCCAAGGAAAAGAAAGAAAGTAAAACAATATGTTTGTAAATTTTTAACATTGGAACAGAATAAGACTTTAGAATCGCGCATTTAAAAACTTTTTTAAAAATCGTATTCAAAACATAGTACGCTATAATAAAGTCATAGGTTGCGTAATTGTTCCTGTTTTTTGGTCGAAAGTTAATAACTAAAGAGAAATGTTGAAGGATGGAATTGATAAGGATCATATTCTAAAATGGTGGGTAAGCCCGCTAGCTATCAAATTTTGATAGTCAAGTTTATCAACAAAGATTAGCAAGGTTGCTACCCATGTAGGGTTCATATATTGATTATACGATTTTTTTTATGTTCTGCGACAGTTCACTTTCTGCTAAGTTTTTCAATTTCTTCCTGAGTCGCTTCTATTATTTCTTTTAATTGTCCTTTTTGCTGTCTATCCAGAGTGCCAGCATTTTTTGTAAGCACTGATTGTATTTTATCAAGATGTTTGATACAATAAGATAATCGTGATTCTATTGGCAATTTGCTGATAGTTGTTCTATATAGTTCGTCAAGGTTTATAAGTATCGCCATTTTTTTTAATTTTTAATATTATTATGTGGGTTTTACATTTTTTTTCTCTTTACAATGGTCGAAGTACACAATGGTAGAAGGTGAAAACAACTTTAAGGTCCTAGTATTTTAATTCTATTCAATAAATTTTTTCGTTCGGCTTTGCTGATAGGAATTACTTCGTTATTCACAATACAATCTTCGCTATTTATAACGGTAATTTTGTCAACTCTAACAATGTAAGATTGGTGAACTCGAATAAAATCGTTAGTAGGAAGTTGGCTCATAATGCTTTTCATAGTAGAGTGCACTGTATATTTTTGATCGGTAGTATGAACACGGACATAATCACCTATTGAGTTAATCATATAAATATCCTGCGTATTTATTTTTATGAACTTTTTTTTTGCTTTTATAAAAAAAACATTATTAACGATATTATTTTGATTTACATTTTCCATTTTTTTCTTTTTAAAAAGCCTCTATCTCTATCTGTCAAGGGTTCGTTTTCTGTCTCAGTACAACCCTTGCATTTGGAAATTCATAAAACTCAAATCCTATTGGCACCTCTGAAAGTAGCTCCTCGAATTGGGCTTTCCATTTGTTTTTTATAACATAATGCCTCACCTTTCCATTTTTGGCTTTTACAGACTTCAAATAGTGTTCTTCCTTTTGTCGATTTATATAAACTACTGCCATATTTTCCCTTTGTCAAAGATTGTCCCTGCTTGCTAATGATACATAAAACGTTGTCCCCATGTTTTCAAGGCTTTCATACCATAATGCCCCATTCAGTTCTTCGATCATTTGTTTGATGATGTAAAGTCCTAAACCATTAGAGGGTTCGTTTTCCGTTCCCGGTCGTTGTGTTTGAATGTTTTTCTCAAAAAGCAATGATTGAAAACTTGCAGGGATTCCGATACCAGTGTCACTGAATGATATAACCACTTTATTCTCCGCCCGTGTTAATGTAATTTTTATGCTTCCATAGCGTGGAGTGAATTTCAAAGCGTTGTCGAACAGATTGTCAAGTACCCGAATAAGAGGTACAGGATGCGTTTCCACATAAATGTCCTCATGGGGAATGTTGGTCGTAAGCTCTATGGCTTTGTTTTCTGCCTGATATCTGTATAGGGCTGTCTGTTTGGTAAGCAATGCAGTCAATGAGCAAATGCTTGTTTTATATGTGTCAACAAGGCCTGCCGTAAGATCTATGCCCTGTTTGCATTGGGATGTGATTAACGCTATCATCTTTTTGGCTTCTTTGTCGGGAAAACTCTGTAATTTTTCTTCTACAAGAAGATTCAGTCCGTAAATGCGAGCTATGATACACCGCAGGTCGTGTGCTGTCAAGGCGATGAGTTCATTTGTGTCACAGCTGTGTATCTGCTGTGCTTCTTTTTTTATTTTTTGGGGAGGGTTACATTTTTTCATACACTTTTTTTTATTACTGTGTCTCGCCCAGTGTTTATATAAAAAAATCAGCGTGAGACAGTTGCAATTACCCGCCTTGAAGGTTCGACCAAGAACCGAGGAACAAAGTAAAAGCAACGCTCACGCCTTTCGTGAGCGTTATGCTTATACTTCCCTGTTCCTCTTTTAAATTGGTCGATTTTCAAGACAGGATTTATAGCAAACGCTATTTTTATAATATTTAGTTTTTATTTAATTCATATTTGCCGTTAAATTTAACACGAAAATAATAATATTTTTTTGCAATTCAAAATGTCTTACCTAATGAAGTATTTGCCCCACAAGGTTTCCTGACTGGCATTGCAACACCCAAGGATTTAATACGTAGTTTTATCTTTGAACGAGTTTAGCCATTTTAAAGCCTTATTCTCGAATAAAAAGACTTTAACTGGTATTTGGGGATTACTTCGCTTTATTAATAAAGCATAAATGAGTAGATCAATAATACCTCTTACAAGAATGGCTTTAGCAATAGTCTTTTCAGGAACATCCTCTTTTAACGAATAATTTCGAGCATCTTTTGTGCTTTTCCAATAATTTCCTCCATCAACTAATTTAAGTCTTCTTTGCCCGACACTAAGCTCTTTAAAAGCTAAGAAATTATTAACGGCATCTGCCAAATCTATTTTAACTCCTTCAAAAACTTTGATACGTAAGATTCCCGTTTTATCAATAAAGGCTTCTACTGTTCGGGTAGTAATTTTATTCATTAGGTCGCAAATGTAGCATCCTTTGATGTAGTTTGCGTCTAATTGATTAAGCGGTAGAAAAAGAAAATAAGCGGTATGTTTTTGTCAATAAGCGGTAAAGTTGCAACAGTGGTTTTTATAATTTTCTTACCATTAGTGTTAATAGAACAATATTCCGGCAATCCCTTTGGCGGATTAAAGAAATTTTCAAACCGTAATGTTTATCGTTAACTTAGAGGCTCTCGAAATAACTAATGTAGGGCTTTAAATACACTTTTTTAAGAATACTTAAACGTTAGTTAATCTGGACTTTTTTTCTCACTGATAGC
>Ga0105164_10002597_pt1 | contig 11135 bp, 8 predicted proteins | sample VDWuncwatermetaG_FD_89674 | JGI IMG/M metagenome (GOLD analysis project Ga0105164, IMG submission 89674) | Wastewater microbial communities from Netherlands to study Microbial Dark Matter (Phase II) - VDW unchlorinated drinking water | ecosystem: Environmental > Aquatic > Freshwater > Drinking...
CCCTGGTGCAAGCCTGCTGCGCCTACGCCGTCATCTGCCTGGTCGACCCGTACCTTCCGATCAATCAAGGATTGACCCGCGTGGTGACGACGGCCTTCCGCGCGGGGAGCGTGCTCGATCCCCGCTTTCCCGCGGCGGTCAACACCTACATGCCCACCGCCCATGTGGTCGTGGAGGCGATCTTCAAGGCGCTCGGCAAGTTCGTTACGGGAAAGAGAATAGCCGGAGGCTCGGGAAGCGCTGCTATTGTCCTGGGGGGCCAGGGCGCGGGGGGCAAGAGGGCCTATGTCCATTACGAGATCTTCACAGGCGGCACCGGGGCCCGATGGGGCAAAGACGGAGTCTCGGCGACGGCCTTTCACCTGAGCAACTGCAAGACCGCCCCAGTGGAAATTATCGAGTCGGAATTCCCAACACGGGTGGAGAGGTTCGATCTCATCCCTGACTCCGGCGGCGCCGGAAGCTGGCGCGGCGGGCTGGGTTTTGTCAGGGAATACCGTATTCTCCAAGACGAGGTCCGCTTCTCGATACGCACGGACAAGCACAGGATCGCTCCCTGGGGGAACGAAGGGGGCAATGAAGGTGGTAAAGGGGCCTGCATCATCAATCCCGGCGCACAGGCGGAGAAAAGGCTCCCCTCCCGCTTCGGCGATTACATCCTTAAAAAGGGAGATCTCCTCCGTCTGGAAAGACCGGGGGGAGGCGGAATGGGCAACCCCTGCGAGCGGGCTCCTGAAACGGTCCTCGAGGACGCGCGCCAGGGCTACGTCTCCAGGGAGAGCGCAAAGCTGGATTACCGGGTAGCCCTGGAACTGAAAAACGGCGAACTTGTCCTGGACCAGGTTGGGACCCGCAGGCTCCGCGAAAGAAACTGAAAAAAAAGCTGGTAAAAGGCTTTCGCCTTTGGTATAAATCCCTCTAGTAAATAAATCGCTCCAAGGAGGAGACAAATGGCCGCAAAAAAACGCAAACCGAATGCTGCATTCATGAAACCTGTGCAACCCGACTCTGCTCTGTCAGCAGTAGTCGGCAGCGCACCGCTTCCCCGCACCCAGGTGACCAAGAAGCTCTGGGCTTACATCAAGCGCAGGGGGCTCCAAGACAAAAAGAAGAGGACCATGATCAATGCCGATGATAACCTGAAAGTGGTTTTCGGCGGCAAGAAGCAGGTCACGATGTTCGAGATGACCAAGCTTGTCAGTCGGCATCTGAAGTAGCTCTTTAGCTCGTTAAATCTCACCTAAGTAAGGCCAAGGTAAATGGTTCGCCGTTTGCCGTGGCCTATTTTTGCCCGCTCGCTGATAAAATTTAGTGATTTTTCACCGCTGCTGAACCGCGTCGAAGAGGTGGAGCTGGCGGGTGTGGCCTTCGTCGTCGAAGTGGACCGGATAGTCGCCGCTGAAGCAGGCATCGCAAAAACCCTCTCTTCGGCCATCAAGAAAACCGTACATCCCCTCCCGGCTGAGATAGCCGAGGCTGTCCGCTTCGATGAACTTGCGGATCTCTTCCACCGAGTTGGAAGCGGCGATCAGCTCGCTGCGCGTCGGGGTGTCGATCCCATAATAACAGGGACCGGCCGTGGGAGGGGAGCTGATCCGCATGTGCACCTCCTTTGCCCCCGCATCACGCAGCATGCGCACGATCTTGCGGCTGGTGGTCCCGCGCACGATCGAATCATCCACCACCACGACTCTTTTTCCTTCCAGCACCTCGCGCTGGGCATTGAGCTTGATTTTGACGCCGAAGTGGCGAATCGATTGCTGCGGCTCGATAAACGTTCGCCCCACGTAATGATTGCGGATCAGTCCAAACTCCAGCGGAAGGCCTGATTCCTCCGCGTAACCGATCGCCGCCGGCACGCCGGAATCCGGAACCGGGCTTACCAGATCCGCCTTCACCGGGTTTTCGCGCGCGAGCTGACGGCCAAGCTCTTTCCTGACCCGATAGACGTTACGGCCGTAGAGAATACTGTCCGGGCGGGAAAAGTAGATGTATTCGAAGATGCACTTGGCATGAGGGGCCGGGGGAAACGGCTTCAGCGATTCCATCCCCTTGAGGCCGCCGAAGGTAATGATCTCCCCCGGCTCGACCTCTCGCACATAATCGGCCTCGATGAGATCAAGGGCGCAGCTCTCAGAAGCCACTACGAAACTGCCGCGTTTTTTTTCGCCTCTAAGCTTTCCCAGCACCAGCGGACGGAACCCCATCGGATCGCGGGCGGCGATCATCCGGTCCAGCGTCAGGAACAAAAGCGAGTACGCCCCTCTCACCCGGCTCAACGCCTCGACGATCCTTCCTATCAGGGTGCTCTCCCTGGAGGTGGCGATGAGATGGATGATCACTTCTGTATCCGAAGTGGATTGGAAGATGGAGCCTGCGGCTTCCAGTTCGTCACGCAGCACCCCGGCATTAACCAGGTTGCCGTTGTGAGAAATCGCGATCGGACCCTGGGCGTATTCAACGACAAACGGCTGCGCGTTTTTTAGATGGCTCTGTCCGGTAGTGGAATAGCGGTTGTGGCCGATGGCGGTCTCCCCCTCCAAACGCTTGATGACATCCTCTTTGAAAATATCCGCCACCAGACCCATCTGGCGATGGGAGATGAGGACCTTGCCATCGGAGGAGACAATGCCGGATGATTCCTGGCCGCGGTGCTGCAGGGCGTAGAGGCCAAGATAAACCATGTTGGCCGCCTCCGGGTGGCCGAAGACCCCCATGACAGCGCACTCTTCGTGAAATTTATCGAGCAATTCTTTAACCCTTTTATCCCTTCAACCCTTTAATTTCTTCTGCTGAGCCGCCGCTCCAAACTGCTCGACCACATAGACTTGAGTTCATCGACCGCCAGCCGGACCAGAGGATGAACCACGAGATGCGCGCCGCCGACTTCGCCGATCACCCGCATCGGCGCCCCTTCCTTCCGGGCGATCTCCTGAAGACGGCTCAAATCCTTTCCCTTCAAGGAAACAACGATGCGCGACTGCGACTCGCCGAAGAGCCGGGCGTCACCGCGCATCATCTCTGGGAGCTCGACCCTCACTCCCAGGGCCTTCTCCGGCCCGGCGATACAGCTCTCGGCCAGCGCCACACCCAGACCCCCCTCGGATATATCATGGGCGGAACGGATGATTCCCTTTTCAATCGCCTTGAGGCAACTCTGTTGGACCGCGCGCTCCAACCTTAAATCGATCCAGGGAGGAGTGCCTTTTACCATCCCATGAACAACCTTAAGATATTCGCTTCCTCCAAGCTCTTCCCGGTTGCGTCCTAGAAGCACCACCAGATCGCCGGGAGATTTAAACCACGGCGTTACATATCGCTCCACCTTGGGCAAAAGACCCACCATCGCGATAGTGGGAGTCGGATAAATCGGCACGCCATCGGTTTCATTATAGAAGCTCACGTTCCCGCTCACAACAGGCACGCCCAACGTGATGCAGGCATCCCGCATGCCCTGGATAACCTGGGAGAATTGCCACATGACATCCGGCCTTTCCGGACTGCCGAAGTTCAGGCAATCACTCAAACCGAGAGGCGTAGCGCCGACGCAGGCAAGATTGCGGGCCGCCTCCGCCACCGCCAAAATTCCCCCGACATAGGGATCCAGAAAACAATAGCGGCCGTTCCCATCCACGGTAAGCGCGAGTCCCTTTTCGCTCCCCTTGATCCGAATCACCGCGGCATCGGCGCCGGGGGCCACGACGGTATTGCTGCGGACAAAATGGTCGTACTGCCGGTAAACCCACTCCTTGGAGGCAATATTCGGAGAATCCAGAAGAAGCTTTAGGGACGCGCCCAGATCTTTGGGCTCCTCGATTTTCTCCAGATCGAGCTTCTGCAGCTCGTCCTGGCCTTGCGGACGCTCGGAAGGCCTATGATAAAGCGGCGCTTCAGAGGTGAGCGCGGCAACGGGAATACGGGCCACCTCGCAGCCATCGAAGAGAACGCGAAACATCCGCTCGCGCGTCACCTTGCCGATTACGACCGCATCGAGATCCCATTTTTCAAAGACCCTTTGGACTTCTTTCTCCCTGCCTTTTTTGGCAACGATGAGCATTCGCTCCTGCGACTCGGAAAGAAGGATCTCATAGGGAGTCATCCCGCGCTCCCTCAGAGGGACGCGGGACAGATCGAGATCCACGCCGGTGCCTCCCCGGGCGGCCATCTCTGCGGCGGAACTGGTGAGTCCCGCAGCGCCCATATCCTGGATCCCCACCAGGGAGTCCCCTTTCATGAGCTCGAGACAGGCCTCCAGCAACAGCTTCTCCGTGAAAGGATCGCCTACTTGAACGGTCGGCCTTCTCTTTTCCGCCTCTTCGGAGAAGGCCTCGGAGGCCATGGTGGCGCCGTGGATTCCATCCCTGCCGGTCTTGGCCCCGACATAAATCAGAGAGTTGCCGATCCCCTTTGCGTTCCCTTTAAAGATGCGCTTTTTCTCCGCGATCCCGAGAGTGAAGGCGTTGACCAGAATATTGGCGTTATACGATTCCTCAAAGAGAAGCTCCCCGCCCACCGTCGGCACTCCCACGCAGTTGCCGTATCCTCCGATCCCCGCCACCACGCCACCCAGCAGATAGGGCGTTCGGGGATGATCGAAGCTGCCGAAGCGGAGCGAATTCAAAGAGGCGACCGGCCGCGCCCCCATGGTGAATATGTCGCGTAAAATTCCCCCGACGCCCGTGGCGGCGCCCTGATAGGGCTCGATGAAAGAGGGATGATTGTGGCTTTCCATTTTAAAGACCACGGCCAATCCGTCCCCGATATTCACGACGCCGGCATTTTCTCCGGGACCTTGAAGGACCGCGGGACCTTCGGTTGGAAGAAGCTTAAGATGGATTTTGGAGCTTTTATAGCTGCAGTGCTCCGACCACATGACGGAAAAAACCCCCAGCTCGGTGTAATTCGGCTCTCTTCCCAGGATCTTGACGACTTTTTGATATTCTTCCCCGCTGAGACCATGGCCTGCGATGATGTCCGCGTTAATGGACGGTTGAGGATACCGTTTTGCGCTCACCCGGGCCATGCCCTCTTCTCCCCCTTATCGCAAGCGGCTATCACCGAGGAGAAAATCTTGAGACCGTCCTCACCGCCCAGAAGCTTTTCCCCCGCATCCTCGGGGTGAGGCATCAGGCCGAAGACGTTTCTTCCCTCATTGCAAACCCCGGCGATGTGTTCGAGCGAACCGTTCGGATTGGCCGAGGGGGAAGTCCGTCCCTTGCCATCCACATAGCGCACGAGAATCTGCCGGTTCTTACGCAGGCGCTCCAACGTAGCCGGCTCCGCGTAATAGCAGCCCTCGCCGTGCTTGACCGGCAGCTTCAAGAGCTGCCCCTTTTTTCCGGAGCAGGTAAAAGGAGTGTCGGTCTCCTCGACGCGCAAAAAAACCTGCCGGCAGACGAATTGGAGAGAGGCGTTGCGCGTCAGCGCCCCGGGTAAAAGCCCGGCTTCGCAGAGGATCTGGAAACCATTGCAGATCCCCAGGACCAACCCGCCCTTGCGGGCAAATTCAATGACGCCCTGCATGATCGGGGAAAAGCGGGCCATGGCGCCGCAGCGGAGATAGTCTCCATAGGAGAATCCGCCCGGCAGGACGATGCAGTCCAACTTGCCGCTCAAACGATCCTTGTGCCAAAGGAATTCCACTTTCTGCCTCAAGTTGTGCTTGAGACAGTCATAGACATCCTGTTCGTCGCAAGAACCGGGGAAGACGATCACGCCCCAGCGCACAGATCACTCCTGAATCTCAAAACGGTAATCCTCGATCACCGGATTGGCGAGCAGCTTGTCGCACATCTCCCGGATCCTGGCCTCGGCGGCCTGGCGCGACGCCGCCTCCAGGTCAACCTCCAGATACTTTCCCATCCGCACGTCCTTGACCTCTTTATAGCCCAGCGAATGAAGCGACCGCTCCACCGCCTTTCCCTGCGGATCCAGGACCCCTTCCTTGAGGCAGACAAAAATCTTAACGCGCATCTCTAAACTCTTTTCCCTGCCGAAAGATAACGGCGCCTTTAATGAAAAACCCTGCCGAAGATAAAATCCACGTTCTTCAGATAATGCTTCAAATCCCAAATCTGCCTGATGTCGCCCGCGGAGAGATAGCGGCGTATTTCCGGATCCTCAAGGAGCGCGCGCTTAAGATCACTGCCGTTCTTCCCCGCCTTCAAGGCGTGGCGCTGCACCATCCGGTAGGCCGCATCGCGGGACAGCCCTTTGTCCACGAGCCGCAGCAGCACCCGCTCCGAAAAAATCGCGCCGCCGCTCTTCTCCAGGTTGCGCCTCATGTTCTCCGGATAGACGCAGAGATCTTTCAAGATGGCGGTCATCCGGCGCAGCATGAAATCGAGCAGGATGGTCGCGTCCGGGGCGATCACCCGCTCCACCGAGGAGTGGCTGATATCCCGTTCATGCCAGAGCGGAACGTTTTCCAGGGCTGCCGCGGCGTAAGAGCGCATCAGGCGCGCCAGGCCCGATACGTTTTCCGACAAGACCGGATTCCTCTTGTGGGGCATCGCCGACGATCCCTTCTGCCCCTTGGTAAAAGGCTCTTCCGCCTCCTGGACCTCCGTCCGCTGGAGGTGGCGGATCTCGACGGCGAACTTTTCCAGAGAGCTGGCAATGACGGCCAGAGTCGCAAAAAAGAAAGCGTGGCGATCCCGCTGAATGATCTGGTTGGAAACGAGAGCGGGCTTGAGACCGCTCTTCTTGCACACATAGGCCTCTATTTTCGGCGATATCTGGGCGAAGGTACCGACCGCCCCGGAGATTTTTCCCACCCTCACCTCATCGGCGGCCCGCTCCAGCCGGGCTAAATTGCGTTTCATCTCTTCGTGCCAAAGGGCCAGCTTAAGGCCGAAGGTGATGGGCTCCGCATGCACTCCGTGGGTGCGCCCGATCATCGCCACCCTCTTATACCGGAACGCCTGCCGCCGCAGCACGCGCATAAGCTCGCGCACATCTTCCACGAGAAGGGATGCGGCCTCCTTGAACTGCAAGGCCAAGGCGGTATCCATGACGTCGGAAGAGGTCATGCCCACATGGAGAAAGCGCGCGTCATCGCCCAGAGACTCCGCGACCGAGCTCAAGAAGGCGATCATCTCATGGCGAACTTCTCGCTCGATGCGCCGAATCCGGGCAATATTAAAGCGGGCCTTTCTTCTGATCCGGCCCACCGCTCTCTTGGGGACCCTGCCCGATTGTGCCAGCGCCTCCGCAGCGAGGATCTCTACCTCAAGCCACTTTTGGAACTGGTTCTGCTCGGACCAAATCCGAGCCATCTCCGGACGAGTGTAACGTTCAATCATATAAGCAGCACTCAGCTTTCAGCCATCAGCGCGAAATTTAAAAGCTGGGCGCTGACCGCTGACAGCTTCTTAGCCATTTTTATCCGTGTGACCAAAGCCTCCCCCCTGGCGTTTCGAGGGAGAAAGCTCCTCGACCTCCTGCCACCGGGCCCTGCAGACCCGCTGCACGACCATCTGCGCCACTCTCTCCCCGGAGCGGATGACAACAGCTTCTCTGCCCAAATTGATGGCGATCAATTGGATCTCACCCCGGTAATCCGAATCGATAGTGCCGGGGCTGTTGATGAGGGTAATCCCCTTTTTTAAGGAAAGACCGCTCCTCGGGCGAATCTGCGCCTCGAATCCTGCGGGCAGCGCTACGGCGATCCCGGTCGGTATCAGGGCACGCTCCAGGGGTTCCAGGACCTTGTCCTCTGCCAAATCCGCAGCGAGGTCCATTCCGGCGGATCCCTCGGTCATATAAGCGGGCAGCGGCACAGGATCTTTTCTCTGACTCTGCCGCACCCGCCTTATTTGAATCTGGATCTCCTCCATGAACCACAAAGAAAAGATGAGGTTAAATCGAGAGACTCAAGTCCAGTTTTTTCTTTTCGATATCGCCGAGAAGGGTAAGGGCCATCCCTTCCGGTCGAATAATGGCGCCGGCCAGCTCTACGATATCGTCCCGGGAGACCGAACGGATTCCCCGCGAGATATCCTCCAGGGAAATGTCTTTACCAAAATAGATTTCATTCTTGGTGATATGGCTCATCCAAGAATCCGATGTCTCAAGGCCCAAGATCATGCCTCCGGTCAACTGGCTCTTTGTGCGCTCGATCTCTTCCTCCCCGATCTCCCCGGCCGCCAGCCGCCTCATCTCCCTGAGGATGAGGTCGACCACCTCTTCCGCCCCCTCGAGACTGGTGCCCGCGTAGACTCCCAGGTAACCCACGTCCTTATAGGCGGACAAGAATGAGTAAACCGAATATGCCTTGCCTCTCTTCTCACGGATCTCCTGAAACAGGCGCGAGCTCATCCCTCCCCCAAGAATCGTATTGAGAATATATGCCGCGTAACGCATAGGATGCGTTTGGTGGATGCCGGCGACGCCGAGACACAGATGAACCTGCTCCAGCGGCTTTGCATGCTGGAATATCCCGCTTCGCAGGGTGGGAGAATCCTCAATTTTGGATTTTAGATTTTGGATTTTGGATTCTGCATTCTGAACGGTCCCTAGCTTCTTTTCCATCTCGCGGACCAAATCGCCGTGGCGGAGATGGCCCGCCGCGGCGACAATCACCCGACCCGGGAGGTAGCGTTCCTGGACAAATCGGAGGAAATCTTCCCGGCGAAAATCTCGGACCGTGACCGCTGCCCCGCAAATGGGACGCCCCAAAGGGTGGTCCCGGAAAAAATCGAGATTGAAAAGATCGTGGACATGATCGTCGGGAGTATCTTCGGACTGCGAGATCTCCTGCAGAATCACCGATCTCTCCCGTTCGATTTCCTCCCGGTCAAAGACCGAATGCAGGAAGATGTCTGTCAGGAGGTCGATGGCCAAGGGGAGATTCTCATCCAGCACCTTGGCGTAGTAACAAGTGTACTCCTTGGCGGTAAAGGCGTTCAGCACGCCCCCGACCGTGTCCATCTCTTCCGCGATTCGGGCAGCGCTGCGCTGCTCCGTTCCCTTGAAGAGAAGGTGCTCGATAAAGTGCGAAATTCCGTTTTGGTGGCGCAGCTCGTGACGCGACCCGTTCTCTACCCAGATCCCCAGGCTGACGGAACGGGTGCTTGGCATCTCTTCGGATAGGATACGAATACCGTTGTCCAGAACGGTCTTGGTAAACATGGAGAAGAAGAAACCGCTTAGTGTTCCCTTTGCGACGGATCGTCGTGACGGGCCCTGGAGTCCCTGGAAGAGGGGGCTTCACCCGTTTCCGCGAGCGCCTCTTTTCGGCTGAGCTTGATCTTCCCCTGTCTGTCGATTTCCAGAACCTTGACCATCACCTCATCCCCTTCTTTCAACACATCGCTAACACGGCGCACATGTTCGGGCGCCAGCTGAGAAATATGCACGAGGCCGTCGGTTCCCGGAAGGATCTCCACAAAGGCGCCGAAGTCCATAATCTTCCTGACCGTTCCTTTATAGATCTTTCCTATCTCCGCCTCGGCCGTAATCCTTTGAATCATCTCCACCGCCCTGCGCGTCGCCGCCTCATCGCTCGAGGCGATAGTCACCGTGCCGTCATCCTCCACGTCCATTTTGACTCCGGTCTCATCGACGATGCCGCGGATGACCTTCCCCCCCGGGCCGATGATCTCGCGAATTTTCTCCTGTTTGACCTTCAGCGTGATGATCCTCGGGGCATGGCTAGAAATTTCTTTGCGCGGCTCGGAGATCGTCGCATCCATGATCTCAAGAATACCGATTCTTCCCTCTCTCGCCTGATAGAGGGCCTCGCGCATAATTTCCTTGGTGACGCCGCTGATCTTGATATCCATTTGCAGCGCCGTGATTCCGTCGCGAGTCCCCGCTACTTTAAAATCCATGTCTCCCAGGTGATCTTCGTCCCCCAAGATATCGGAAAGCACTCGGACCTGATCCCCATCCTTAATCAAGCCCATGGCAATGCCGGCCACCGGGGCGGTGATCGGCACGCCCGCATCCATCAGAGACAAGGAGCCTCCGCATACGGTCGCCATGGAGGTGGAACCGTTGGATTCCAAAACCTCCGAGACGATGCGAAGGGTATAAGGGAATCCGTCCTCTTTCGGGATGACGGGCAGCAGCGCCCGCTCCGCCAGGGCGCCGTGGCCGATATCTCTCCGGCTCGGGCCGCGCAGGAATTTCACCTCTGCGACGCTAAAGGGAGGGAAATTGTAGTGGAGCATGAATTTCTTGTAATGCTCGCCGATCAGGGCGTCGATCTTTTGCTCGTCAGAGGCGGTCCCCAAAGTGGTAACGACCAAGGCCTGCGTCTCCCCTCGGGTAAAGAGAGCCGACCCGTGGGTTCGCGGCAGGATCTGCACTTCGCAAGTGATCGGCCGGACCACTTTAAGGCCCCTGCCATCGATCCGGCGCTTTTCCTTTACGATGAGCTGACGGAAACAGTCTTTTTTCAACTCCTCAAAGGCCGTTTTGATCGCCTTTTCCTTCTCCGGGTGCTCGAGCGATGCCTGCGCCAGGACTTCTCCCTTCACCTCGTCGAGACGCTTGTAGCGCTCTAGTTTTCCCCCGATGGCGATGGCCTCGAGAATTTTGCCTCTGGCTAACTTGTCCACTTGCTGGACGAGGGGCTGATCCCGCTCGACCTTGGGTACGGGCCGCTTGCTCTTTCCCACCGCCCGCCTGATCTCCTCCTGGTAATCCAAGAGCGTCTGGATAGCCTCATGGCCCAGGAACAAAGCCTCCAGGATAGTGTCCTCCGGCACGATCCGCGCCCCGCCCTCCACCATGACAACGGCATCCCGGCTGGCTGAAAGAAAAATATCTATGTCGCTTTCCTGGAGTTGTGTCTGGGTGGGATTGATGACCCACTGCCCCTGCACCCTCCCGACCCTGACGCCGGCGAGCGGGCCCTTAAATGGAATGTCGGAAACCTCCAGGGCAACAGACGCCCCGAGCATGGCGACCATATCCGGGTCGTTTTCCCTGTCGGCGGAGAGGACCGTGGCGATCACCTGGGTCTCGCACCTCAGCCCATCGGAAAAAAGCGGCCGGATCGAACGGTCAATCAGGCGACAGGTCAGGATCTCTTTTTCCGACGGCCGCCCTTCCCGCTTGAAAAAGCCCCCGGGAATCTTGCCCGCCGCGAAGGTCTTTTCCTGGTAGTCCACCGTCAAGGGGAAAAA
>Ga0105164_10002599_pt1 | contig 11132 bp, 7 predicted proteins | sample VDWuncwatermetaG_FD_89674 | JGI IMG/M metagenome (GOLD analysis project Ga0105164, IMG submission 89674) | Wastewater microbial communities from Netherlands to study Microbial Dark Matter (Phase II) - VDW unchlorinated drinking water | ecosystem: Environmental > Aquatic > Freshwater > Drinking...
CGAAATGGTGATGCCTGGAGACAATGTCACCTTAAGTGTAGAACTGATCACCCCTATTGCCATGGAGAAAGAACAGCGCTTTGCCATCCGTGAAGGAGGCAAGACCGTGGGGGCAGGAGTCATCAGTCAGGTGTTGGGGTAGCGCTTCATGTTAGAGTTGATTACTTTTGAATGTACGGCGTGTCGTCGGCGAAATTATACTTCCTTCAAAAATAAGAAAAACACGACAGACCGTCTGGAACTTAAGAAATTTTGTAGATTTTGCCGAAAGCATACGCCACACAAGGAAATGAAGTAAGGAAGTCGGAGGCCAGTAGCTCTAATTGGCTAGAGCAGCGGACTCCAAATCCGCGGGTTGGGGGTTCAAATCCCTCCTGGCCTGCCATTATGTTCTTTAGGTCAAAGAGATTCAGGGATGATTGATCGGATTAAAAAGTTCTCTCAGGAAGTCCGAGTGGAACTTGCCAAAGTTTCCTGGACGAACAGGGAAGAATTGTGGGGATCAACCCTTGTCGTGATTTTCAGCGTTATTTTTCTGACCTTATTTATCAGTTTTTGTGACCTCGTTCTTTCCCGGGTCGTTCAGTCATTGATACGGTGGTAATATGGCAAAGAAGTGGTACGTGCTTCACACGCAGACAGGGTATGAGGATAAAGTGAAGATCAATTTGGAGAGCCGCCTCCAGGAAAGTACCCTCAAAGAGGCTGTCGCTCAGATCATGATTCCTACGGAAAAGGTCTCGGAGATCAAGGACGGAAAAAAGCGGATTTCCTCACGGAAGTTTTTCCCCGGTTATATTTTCATCGAAATGGACCTGACGGATGAGATCTGGTATTTTGTCAAGAGTACGCCCGGCGTGAGCGGATTTATCGGTTCTGGCATGAAGCCGATTCCTCTTCATGATCATGAAATTCAGAATATCCTGAAACAGGCCGAGGAGAGGAAAGAAAAGCCGACGCCGCGTGTGATTTTTGAGACGGGGGAAGGAGTTCGTATCATCGAGGGCCCCTTTACCAATTTTAACGGCACGGTCGAGGAAGTGAATCCCAATAAAGGAAAACTCAAAGTCATGGTTTCCATTTTCGGCAGACTCACCCCTGTTGAATTGGAATATTGGCAGGTTGAAAAGCTCTAAATGGCGAAAAAAATAAAAACACTCATTAAACTCTATTGCTCGGCTGGACAAGCAAATCCTGCTCCTCCTGTTGGACCCGCCTTGGGTCAGCATGGTTTGAATATCATGGAATTCTGCAAGCAGTTTAATGAGAAGACGAAGGGGCAGGAGGGCCTGACATTACCGGTGCTCATCACCGCTTATGAGGATAAAAGCTTTACTTTTATTATTAAGAGTCCCCCAAGCTCCGTCCTCTTGAAGCGGGCCTGCAATATTGCAAAGGCCTCGGGCCAGCCCAATAAGGAGAAGGTGGGCAAGGTCACGCGCGCACAACTTGAAGAGATTGCCAAAACAAAACTCAAAGATCTGAACGCCAAGGATATGGAAGGGGCTATCCGAATTGTCAAGGGGACTGCCCGCAGCATGGGGATCGACGTCGAGGGAACATAATGCCGCATCTCTCAAAAAGAAAAAAAACTTTTGGATCCCTGGTGGAAAAAGGGAAGGTTTATCCCTTAAAGGACGCCATTCATATTCTGAAAAGTACGCCGGCGGTCAAATTTGATCAAACCGTTGAAGTGAGTCTCAAATTAGATGTGGACCCCAAGCAGACCGACCAGATGGTGCGGGGGACGGTCGCCCTTCCCCATGGGACAGGGAGAAAGATCCGCGTCGCTTGTTTCTGCAAGGAAGACCAGCATGAAAATGCCAAAAAAGCGGGTGCGGACCTTGTCGGAGGGGCTGATCTAGTAGAACGGGTGAAGAAAGGCGAGATCAATTTTGATGTGGCCATCAGTGCACCAAACATGATGAAGGATGTGGGAACGTTGGGAAAAATCCTCGGGCCAAAAGGGCTGATGCCAAACCCGAAAGCCGGAACGGTGGCGGAGGATGTGGCAAAAGCGATTCGAGAAATCAAAAAGGGGCGCGTTGAATTTAAGATGGATAAACAGGCGGACATTCACCTTTCCATCGGCAAACTTTCTTTTGAAGAAAACGCCCTCGCAGAAAATTTTTTGAGTTTGTATGAGGGTCTCCTCAAGGCACGTCCTGCCTCCGCCAAAGGGCAGTATATCCAGAGCATTGCGCTTTCGAGCACGATGGGGCCCGGTGTCAAACTCGACCTTTCAACGCTGAAGAAGGAGGCGTCATGAAAGACGTCGTAGAACAACGGGAGAAGGGGCACGGAAGCGACGTCAGGCAATTGATGGTAAAGGCAATCGAGAAAAACCTTCGCGCTCCTTATCTTTTTGTCACCCAATACCAGGGCCTTTCTGTGAAGGATCTTGAGGAGCTTCGTCAGAAACTCCGTCCTGCATCGAGCCGATATCTCGTGGCAAAAAACAGTCTGAGCCGCATCGCCCTGAAGACGCTCGGATTTGAAAACCTCGTTTCCTCAGTGTCCGGCCAGACCGGCTTTGTCATAGGAGAGAACGACCCCCTCGCCATTTCCAAAATCCTCGTCGGTTACGTGAAGGGTCATGAAGCCCTCAAACTTTGCGGCGGAGTGATGGATGGGGAATTACTGACAGCGGACCGCATTCGTGAATTTGCAAAACTTCCTCCTCGTGAAGTGTTGATTGGGAAAGCAGTCTTTTTAATCAAATCTCCCCTTTCCGGTTTGGTAGGTGTTTTGTCCGGAACCGTTCGTAAACTCCTTTATGCCCTTCAAGAAATTTCAAAGAAAATTGAGGGCGGCGGGGGTTCTTAGCAAAGGGCTTTCCAGATGGAAGAAAAGAAAGAAAGGAAGGAAGAAAAAATGGAACAGACGCAAGTGGCGGGTGAAAAATCGGAATCCAAGGCCTCTGGAGCGAAAAAGGACCTCTCCAAAAAGGCGGAGGAAATTCTTAAGTCGATCGAGACATTGACGGTGCTGGAACTTTCAAATCTAGTCAGCGCCCTCGAAGAGAAATTCGGGATTCAGGCCCAGGCTCCGATGATGGCGGTCGGTGCGGGCGTTCAAGCAGCGGGTGCGGTACCCGCAGCAGCGGAGGAAAAGACAACCTTCACGGTGGTCCTTGCCACTATTGGAACCAACAAGATTCAGGTCATCAAGGTGGTCCGTGAACTGACCAACCTCGGCCTCAAGGAAGCCAAGGATCTTGTGGAAGGGGCTCCCAAGCCGGTCAAGGAAGGCATTTCAAAGGAAGAAGCGCAGACGATCAAGAAGAAATTAGAGGAGTCAGGCGCCACGGTCGAACTGAAGTAAATGAAGCCCAGACTTATGGAACAAAGTGAACATAAGTCTGTGGCTGAATTTACCCTTGACATCGAAGATGTCAAGGGTTCAATTCGCGCAATGAGTTATGTTGTTTCACTCCATAACTCATGCGCTCATTGAAGGAGAACTATGATTCAGAGAAAAAATTTCGCCCGGATACAAGAATGCTTTGACATTCCAAATCTCGTCGAAGTCCAAACAAAATCTTACGAGGAATTTCTCCAGCTTTCGGTTCCGAAGACGAGGCGGGAATCCAGAGGGCTGCAGAAAGTGTTCCTCGAGGTTTTCCCGATCGAGAGTTACGATGGCAATAACAAGCTCGAATTTGTGAATTACTCTCTCGGAAAACCGAAATACAATATTGACGAATGTCAAAAACGGGGGATGACCTATGCGGGACCCTTAAAGGTCAAACTCCGCCTGCGGACCAAGAAAGATGTTCGGGAACAGGAAGTGTACATGGGGGACCTTCCCCTCATGACGGAGACGGGGACTTTTATTATTAACGGCGACGAGCGGGTCGTCGTGAGTCAGCTCCATCGTTCCCCCGGAGTGTCTTTTGAAGAAACGATCCATCCCAATGGGAAAAAACTCTATTCCTCACGCATTATTCCTTACCGGGGTGCGTGGGTGGAATTTGAGTTCGATGTATCGGATATCTGCTATGTCCTGATTGACAGACGCCGAAAGCTTCCAGCCACCATCTTTTTGAAAGCGCTCGGGTATGACAATGACGAGAAGATTTTAAAAGAATTCTGTGGTCTTGAAGAAGTGAAGGATGCAGGACGTTCAACGCTTAAATCCAAAATTGGCCGTAAACTCGCCACAGATGTTGGAGACGCCGAAACAGGCTTTAGTCTTGCGAAGCGGTTCGAAGTGCTCACAGAAGAAATCGTTGAAAAGATTCAGCATCACAAGGTGAAGTCCTTGACCCTCCTTGAGAAATCTGTTCCGGAAATTGAGAATACCCTCCGCAAAGACCATCCGAAATCGAAAGCAGAAGCCCTCGTGGACATTTACCGAAGGCTCCGGCCTGGTGATCCTCCCACGGCCGAAAGCGCCCAATCCTTTTTCAACCGTCTTTTCCTAGATTCGCGTCGCTATGATCTCGGTCGCGTAGGACGGTATGTCTTAAATCGGAAATTTAACATGCAAATACCGCTCGATCATTGCACGCTGGATTCGCAGACAGTGGTTGGGGTGATAAAATATCTGATCGCCCTTAAAAACGGTGAAGGCCATGTGGATGATATTGACCATCTGGGCAACAGACGCGTCCGCTCCATTGGAGAACTGATCCAGAATCAGTTCCAGATCGCCCTTGCCCGTGTGGAAAAATCTGCCAAGGAGAGAATGAGTATTTACGATCTTGAGAATCTGATGCCGCATAATCTCGTCAACTCGAAACTGGTCTCCAGCGTGATTCGTGATTTCTTCGGAAGAAGCCAACTCTCTCAGTTTATGGACCAGACCAATCCCCTTGCAGAACTGACCCACAAGAGGAGACTTTCTGCGCTCGGTCCGGGAGGGCTTTCGCGGGAACGTGCCGGTTTCGAAGTCCGTGACGTTCATCACTCGCATTACGGCCGGCTTTGTCCCATTGAAACACCGGAAGGTCCAAATATCGGCCTCATCGCCTCTCTCTCAACCTACGCACGGATTAATGAGTTTGGATTTTTGGAGACCCCGTATCGAAAGGTAGCTGAAGGGAGGGCGACGAACCGGATTGAGTATCTTTCCGCTGACAAAGAGGATCAGGCGGTCATTGCGCAGGCGAATGCCGCTCTCGACAAGAAAGGCAATTTTCTTGATCCGCTGATCTCTTGCCGGCATAGGGGCAATTTCCCGAAAGTTTCGAAAGACAAAGTGGATTATATGGATGTTTCTCCCAAACAGCTGGTTTCGATTGCCGCAAGTTTGATTCCTTTCCTGGAACATGATGACGCCAACAGGGCCCTCATGGGTTCGAACATGCAGCGCCAGGCGGTCCCGCTTCTTGAGACAGAGTCTCCTTTTATAGGGACGGGGATGGAACACCGCGTGGCGAAAGATTCCGGGGCGGTTGTTATTGCGAAAAATAGCGGCATTGTTTCCTCAGTGCAAAGCGACGAAATTGTTGCCGGTGGCGTTACTTACCCGCTTAAAAAATTCATGCGGTCCAATGCAAATACCTGCATTAACCAGCGTCCACTCGTTTCTTTGGGTCAAAAGGTCGAATCGGGAGACGCGATTGCCGATGGGGCGGCCACCAAAAATGGAGAACTTGCCCTCGGAAAGAATGTTCTCGTCGCCTTTATGCCGTGGCGTGGTTACAACTTTGAAGACGCCATTCTCATCAGCGAAAAACTGGTGAAAGAGGATGTTTTCACTTCCATCCATGTTGAAGAACTTGAAATTGAAGCGCGAGATACACGGCTCGGTGCCGAAGAAATCACACGCGATATTCCGAATGTGGGTGAGGAGGCCCTAAAAGATCTGGATGAACATGGCATTATCCGGATCGGTGCCGAGGTGAAATCGGGAGATATTCTCGTCGGAAAAGTCACCCCGAAAAGTGAAACGGAACTTTCCCCCGAAGAAAAACTTCTCCGCGCCATCTTCGGTGAGAAGGCGGGGGATGTTCGAGACACCTCTCTCTATGTCCGGCCGGGTGTGGAAGGAATTGTTGTGGACGCCAAAGTCTTTTCCCGGAAAGAAGCCCGTTCCAGGAGCCGCGAGGAGGGCAAGAAAGAACAGACGCAGATTGAGGAAGTCCGGAAGACCTATGAGACTCAGATTGATGCCATCAAAAAGGAGAAGATCGGAAAACTTTCCAAACTCATTCTTGGGAAAAAACTTTCGCAAGCCCTTTTGGACGAGGATTCAGGAGCGGTCCTGATTGCGGCAGGGAAGACAATCCGGAAATCCGACATTGAAGATCTGGAAAACTGCGATTTTCATGATCTCCGCATCCCGGACAACCTCAAGATTGAAGACGAAATCAAAAAGGTCTGTCTTATTTACGACGATCAAATTAGCGAACTCGCCTATGAAGAGGAACGCGAGATCGACAAGATCAAGCGAGGGGATGAACTCCCTCCGGGCGTCATCAAGCGGGTGGTTGTTCATGTGGTGAGTAAAAAGAAGGTTTCCATCGGGGATAAGATGGCGGGGCGGCACGGGAATAAAGGAGTCGTTGCAAAGATATTGCCTGAAGAGGATTTGCCTTTCCTTCCCGATGGTTCCCCGGTAGAAATTGTTCTCAATCCTCTCGGGGTTCCTTCCCGAATGAACGTGGGACAGATTCTTGAAACGCATCTCGGGTGGGCTGCAAAAGTGCTCGGTCTTTACATCGCAACACCTGTTTTTGATGGTGCCCGGGAGAACCAGATCAAAGAAGAATTGAAGGCGGCAGGTCTTCCTGAAAACGGAAAAATTACGCTTCGCGATGGCCATAGCGGCGAACCGTTCGACCAACAGGTGACGGTGGGGTACATTTATATGATGAAATTGGATCACCTTGTGGATGACAAGATCCATGCCCGTTCAATCGGACCTTATTCTCTCGTGACTCAGCAACCCCTTGGCGGAAAGGCCCAGTCCGGCGGTCAGCGGTTTGGCGAAATGGAAGTGTGGGCGCTGGAAGCATACGGCGCGGCCTACACGTTACAGGAACTTTTAACCGTGAAGTCAGATGATGTTGTGGGAAGAACGCGTATTTATGAGGCCATTGTCAAGGGTGAAAATACCCTGCGGCCCGGTGTACCCGAATCTTTTAATGTGCTTATCAAAGAACTTCAAAGCCTCGGTCTCGATGTGATTTTGGAGCGGAAAAAACAGCCTGCCGAGTCTGCAAAAGAAAAAGCTGCAAAGAGACTTTAATCCGGAGAGGAGACTTTTATGACGGAAAGCCTCAAGGAAAAAGAAGACATTAAGAAGCTTTGGGAAGATCCTGGGGAAGAAAACGTCAACCTTTTTGACGCCATCACCATCCGCCTCGCCAGCCCCGAAACCATCAAGTCATGGGCGAAGGGAGAGGTCAAAAAGCCTGAGACCATCAATTACCGGACGCTCAAGCCGGAAAAGGACGGTCTGTTCTGCGAAAAAATCTTTGGCCCCACACGCGACTGGGAATGTAGCTGCGGGAAATATAAACGGATCAAGCATAAAGGAATTGTCTGTGACCGGTGCGGCGTCGAAGTGACCCTTTCGAAAGTCCGAAGGGAACGGATGGGATACATTGGACTGGCTGTTCCTGTTTCCCACATCTGGTTTTTCAAAGCGATGCCGAGCCGGATAGGGTCGCTCTTGGACATGAATGTGCGCGAACTCGAGAGCGTTCTTTACTATGAACAATATATTGTGATTGATGGCGGCGAGACCCCCCTGCGGAAAAAAGAGTTCCTGAGCGATGAGAAATACCAAGAGTATATGGAGCAGTACGGGGGAAAGTTCAACGCCAGAATCGGTGCCGAAGCGATTTACGATCTTCTGAAAGAGATTGATCTGGATAAACTGATCGCCCAGCTCCAGCGGGAGGTGAAAGCCTCCAAAGCGGAGCAAGCGCAGAAAAAAGCGCTGAAGCGACTCAGGATCGTTGAATCCTACAAAAAATCGGGAAATCGTCCTGAATGGATGATTATAACCATCATCCCTGTCATTCCTCCCGATTTGAGGCCCCTTGTTCCGCTCGATGGCGGCCGGTTTGCCACAAGCGACTTGAATGATCTTTATCGGCGCGTTTTAAACCGGAATAACCGGCTTAAGAAACTTCTTGAACTCAAGGCCCCTGAGATCATCATCCGTAATGAAAAGCGGATGCTCCAGGAGGCGGTCGACGCTCTCTTTGACAACGGCCGCCATGGTCGGCCGGTCATGGGGCCTGGGAACAGACCCCTCAAGTCCCTTTCCGACATGCTCAAGGGAAAGCAGGGAAGGTTCCGTCAGAATCTTCTTGGGAAGCGCGTGGACTATTCGGGGCGGTCTGTCATTGTCATCGGGCCGGAATTGAAACTCCATCAGTGCGGACTCCCGAAAAAAATGGCCCTCGAACTTTTTGAACCTTTTATTATCAAGAAACTCAAGGAACGGGGATTTGTCCATACCATCAAAAGCGCCAAACGGATGGTTGAAAAGGCGAAATTGGAAGTGTGGGACATTTTGGAAGAAGTCATCCGGGAGCATCCTGTTCTTCTGAACCGTGCCCCGACCCTTCACCGGCTTGGAATTCAGGCCTTTGAACCGGTCCTGATCGAAGGGAAGGCCATTCGGATTCATCCCTTGGTGTGCACCGCTTTTAATGCCGATTTTGACGGTGATCAGATGGCGGTTCATGTGCCGCTTTCGATTGAGGCACAGATGGAGTGCAGAATTTTGATGCTCTCTGTGAATAATATCTTTTCACCGGCGGATGGCCGGCCGATTGCCTCCCCTACACAGGACATTGTGTTGGGGAGTTACTATCTCACACAGGAAAAATCTGGCCAACTTGGAGAAGGGAAGATCTTTTCGAATCCCGAGGAGGTCATTGTTGCTTTCCAGGATAGGGAAGTGAACCTCCATGCGAAAATTAAGGTCCGTCTTCAGGGGAAAGTGATAGATACGACGGTGGGGCGCATTCTATTTAATCAGCAGCTTCCGGAAGGATTCCCTTTTGTCAACGAAGGACTCGACAAAGGAAAGATTTCAAATATCGTCTCGGATTGCTATAAATTTTTTGGACGCCAGAGGACGATTCAACTTTTGGACGACTTGAAAACCCTCGGGTTCGAACAGGCCACTCTGGCAGGCCTCTCCATCGCTGTGGATGATATCTACATTCCGCGCGAGAAAGAAAAGATTCTCAAGGAGTCTTCCAAAGAGGTAGCCGATGTGCAATCCCAGTACCAAAAAGGGATTATTACAGATGGAGAGAGATACAACAAAACCATCGATATCTGGACAAGAGCGACGGACACCATCTCGGAGCTCGTTTTCAAGGGGCTCGATCCCTTTAATCCGATTTTCATGATGGCGGACTCAGGAGCAAGAGGATCTAAGCAGCAGATCCGTCAGCTGGCCGGGATGCGGGGTCTCATGGCGAAGCCTTCGGGTGAAATTATTGAAAGCCCCATTACAGCGAATTTTAGGGAAGGCCTCACGGTGTTGGAATATTTCATTTCCACCCATGGAGCACGGAAAGGATTGGCGGACACCGCGCTCAAAACGGCGGATTCCGGATATCTCACCCGTCGCCTCGTTGACGTGGCGCAAGATGTCATTATTACGGTAGGGGATTGTGGGACACTCAACGGGATCCTGATCGAAGCCATTATCGAAGGCGAAGAAACAGTCGTCAGCCTTAAGGAAAGGATTGTCGGACGGGTTGCACTGGATAATATTGTGGATGTCATTACCGATAAACCGATCGTCGAAACGGGACAGGAAATTGCCGAGGAAATGGCGGATGCGATCGAACAGGCCGGCATCGAGCGGATCCGGATCCGATCGGTTCTCACCTGCGAAGCCCGCCGTGGCGTTTGCGCGAAATGCTACGGGGGAAATTTGACAACAGGTCACTTGGTAGAGCTGGGAGAGGCGGTCGGGATTATTGCGGCGCAGTCGATTGGAGAGCCCGGGACGCAGCTCACGATGAGAACATTTCATATCGGAGGAACGGCGAGCCGCGTCATTGAGCAATCTTACATCTGCGCCAAAAACGGAGGGATTGCCAAGTTCCACAGCCTCCGGGTGGTGGGGTCCGAAGAAAAATCTGGCGAATTCATCGCATTAAACCGGAACGGACAGATTTCGATCAATGATGATGCCGGACGAGAACTTGAACGGCACATTGTTCCGCAGGGCTCAACCCTTCGCGTCGCAGAAGGGCAAGTGGTTGAAAAAGAGATGCAGTTTATCGAATGGGATCCTTACATGTCTCCGATTCTCACGGAGGTGCCCGGTATGGTCAAATTCGAGGATATCCGTCAAGATGTGACGCTCCAGGAAGAACTCAATCCGGCGACAGGATTGGTAGAGCGGATTGTGATAGAACACCGAGGGGAATTTCATCCGCAGTTGATTATTCAGGACAAAAAGAAAGAAGTTGTGGCGTTTTATCCGATTCCCGCCGGGGCGCATATCCTTGTGAAAGACGGACAGGAGATTAAAGCGGGTCATCTTCTTGCAAAGACGCCACGACAGGTTCAGAAAACAAGGGATATCACAGGAGGTCTCCCCCGTGTTGCGGAACTTTTTGAAGCGAGGCGGCCTAAGAATCCTTCCATTATCAGTGAAATCGATGGAATCGTGGAATTCGGCGCCTCCAAGAAGGGACAACGCCGTGTGATTGTGAAAAGCCCTGCTGGAATGAAGAAAGAATATTTAATTCCTCATGGGAAGCACCTGAATGTGTACAAGGGGGATCGTGTTTACAGTGGACAGCAACTTGTGGATGGTCCCGTCGTTCCCCAAGACATCTTGCGGGTGAGCGGCGATAAAAAGCTTCAGGAGTACCTTGTGAATGAAGTGCAGGAAGTTTATCGCCTTCAGGGAGTCAAAATTAATGACAAACATATCGAGGTGATTGTGAGGCAAATGCTCAAGAAAGTTCGCATCGAGGATCCCGGTGATACCCATTTTCTGATCGGAGCGCAAGTCGATAAGATACAATTCCGGGAGGAAAATGAAAAAGTGATGAAAAAGGGAGGTCATCCGGCAAGTGCGACGCCGGTTCTTCTGGGAATCACAAAAGCAAGTTTATCGACAGAAAGCTTTATCTCCGCGGCAAGTTTTCAGGAAACAACACGCGTCCTCACGGAAGCGGCTGCGAGCGGTAA
>Ga0105164_10002600_pt1 | contig 11130 bp, 11 predicted proteins | sample VDWuncwatermetaG_FD_89674 | JGI IMG/M metagenome (GOLD analysis project Ga0105164, IMG submission 89674) | Wastewater microbial communities from Netherlands to study Microbial Dark Matter (Phase II) - VDW unchlorinated drinking water | ecosystem: Environmental > Aquatic > Freshwater > Drinking...
AGAAAGATAGCCTGTTCGGATGTCGGCCGGAACATCTTACCGGCACCGCAGGCTTGCTGTCGGAGGAATGTAAGGTCTGGTGGAGCACCGACCGCGACCTGTCTCTTCCGGAATCCGACGCGTGACTACCCTCCCCGAGATCGTCAATCACTTGGAAGGCGATGACTCGCTCCATCTCGGACGACTTCTGGTCTTGATAGACGCCTTCGCAGGAAAAGCCGGCGACCAGAAGATCGAAGGGCTGACCAAGCTCGCCAAACTCGACTTCCTGCTTCGTTATCCCGCCTTTCTAGAGCGCGCGATCCAGGTTCGTGGCAGCGATGCCGCCCAGGTTAATGTCGAAGATTTTGAGCGAAACTCGATTGAAGCGCGCATGGTGCGCTTCAAATACGGTCCTTGGGATCATCGGTACCGCCGCTTCCTGAACACTTTGGCGGGACGAGGACTGATCAATGTTCACACCGCGGGCCGAACCGTCATTATAGGACAGACAGAGCGGGGACGCGCCTCAGCCGAGATGCTAAAGGCAGAGTTGGAATATGCCGGAATTCGTCAGCGCGCGGTACTTCTGAAGCGGCACTTGAACCTGACCGCCACGACTTTGATGGAATTCATCTACGAGCATTTCCCGGAAGTGGCGTCCCTGCGCATGGGTGAGACGATAGACCAATGAAAATCCGCCTTCATACCCTCAAGCTGCTGTGCCGTCAGAGCGAGGAAGTGCTGACCTTCTCGCGCAACATCACTTTCATCCACGGCACGCTCAGCCTCGGCAAATCGACCGTGGTTCGCTTAATCGATTTCTGCCTTGGTGGTAATCTAGAGCTCACGACCGCGGTCCAGCGCGAATTCCTCGCCGCAGCAATGACGCTCGAGGTCAACGGCCTTGTGGTGCTCATCGAGCGCTCTAAGGGAGAAGGCTCTCTCCGCGTCTCCTGGATCGATCCCGAAAATGGCCCGACCAGCTTGCAGATACGCGCGAAGGGCGATGGACCTGTCGTATTCGGCACAGATGTCGTCAATCTGAGCGATTTGCTGTTCAGTCTGCTCGGTTATCCGATCATCCGCGTACGCAAGCGGACCGGCGACGACGAGTCGCCGATGGTCCGGTTAAGTTTTCGCGACCTTTTCAAATTCTGCTATCTCGAACAGGAGGAATTGGATTCCTCCTTCTTCCGACTGAACACGCCCGTCCTTGCGGAAAAGAGCAAGGACAGCCTCAACTTCTTCACAGGCTATTACAGCGAGGTGCTAAGCACCTTGGAGACCGCCTACGATCAGACCCGTTCGGATCAGCGGGCCAAGCGCGACGCAGCGGAGCGAATTCGCGAGTTTCTGCGCGAGTTTGATTTTGCATCCGCTGGCCAGATCGGTGCCGAACTGGAGAAGGTGCGTGCGCGGGCTGATGAGCTCCGGCGTTATCTGAGCAACGATACGGCGTCTTACCTGAAGGACACGCATTTCGTCGACGAGCAGCGCGTCCGCCTGAGGCAGTTGTCCGACACGCTCGAGCGCGAACGCGAGACTCTGGAGGATCTCGAGTTTCGCCTCAACGAACAGAAGGAACTCCGCTCGGAGCTGCTATCGATGAAGTTCAAGGTCGCGCGCGCGGACCGCGCGAGATCCGTACTCGCGAACAGCGCATTCGAGAATTGTCCCCAATGTGGCCAGGCGTTGAGCGAGCATCGCTCGCACGGAGATGACTGCTATCTTTGCCTCCAGCCGCTGCGCCCAGATGAGAACGCGATAACTCCTGCATCGATCAACAGTGACCTTGATGCTCGGCTGGCGGACATCGAAGCATCGCTGCGCCGTCATGCTGCGTCGAAGAAGCGGCAGGTGGCTCGCATTGCCGCTGTTGTCGCCGACAAGAACATACTCGACCGGCGCGTCGCCGAATTGCTCACTAACTATGAATCGGACCGCCTGGCGCGTACCAGCGACGCGCAGCGTGAGCTTGCCGAACTCGATGAACGCGCACGCTTCCTCGATCGCGTCAGCGCCATGCCGGATGCCGTCACCAAGATGCTCGAGGATGCCGATGCCCTATCCGCCGAACTGGATCGACTGGAACGCGCAATACGCGACGAGCAGGGGCGCTTGAGCAAGGCGGATGCAAATTTCGCCGCGCTCGAAGCCAATTTCCTGAAGGCGTTGATCGCCACACACGTACCCGGCGTGACTGCGACAGACAAAGTGCGCATCAATCGGCGCAATATGATCCCGGAAATCTGGCCGAGCGGAGACGAAGCCGCTGCCTACAGCTTCTACACGGCTGGCAGCGGCGGCAAGAAAACACTGCTGACGATTTGCTTCGCCTTGGCGCTGCACCGGACTGCAGCTGAAAAGAAGCTGCCTGTGCCGACACTACTGATGATCGACACGCCGCTCAAAAACATCACCCCCGACATAAATCCCGAACTCGTTCAGGCCTTTTATCACTATCTCTACGAGGTCGCGGAAAATGATCTGGCCGATCACCAGATCATCATTGTCGATCAGCTGTTGGTCGAACCAGAGGATGGCAGCACCCTTGAGTTCACCGACCGGTTGATGACTGAAGACGATCCCGACAATCCCCCGCTGATTTCCTACTATCACGGTCCCTGATCAGGGCGGTAGTGGCGCAAATATCAACCAGCTGCCCTGCCTTCGATGCCGAGTTCCAATTTGGCGCCGGCATCGTGGACGATAGTTGCCGTCGGCAGGCAACATGAATGAAAGGCAAGAATCAGGGGCCTGAGCGTTCCCCCATATTGTCGGCTGTGTCAGCGACAGCTAACTGTGTCTGAAGTTGTTTGGCATGGTTCGCCGTCCTACTTATTGAAATCCCCAAGCCGAGATCGCCCCTCCAAGCGGCGCGCAAGCGCTTCAACAAAGCCGTCGTATCGCTCCTTCCCCTGCGCTTGAGCGGCGGCAAGCCCGCTATCGGGCAGCGGCGGATTGGCCGTGAGCCAAAACCGCACGAACAGCGCCAAGGCCTCAGTCGTGATTTCGGTTTTCTCGTCGAGCCTTCCAAGGTGCCGGTCGATGCGATCAAGGCGGCGGCTCAATGCGGCTTCGAGTTGCTCCGAACTGTCGGGCGACATGAACGACCGAAGTGCTGCTTCGACAATATCGGGCTGCCCAACCCGCTTGCGCAGCGCGAATTCAGCGAGATGGTCGATCACGTCAGGCGGGAGGCGGAAGGTGCGCTTCAGCTTCACAGCTCGATCCCGTCGCCCAGATCGAGTGAGGCTTGGCGCGCGCTGCGCTCCATTGTGCGCCGGATGCGCTCGTTGGCAGCGGCCGCCTGATCGACGTCGACACTGTCAGCATCGGGAAACTCGAACTCCGCTGCTGGCGCTTTCGGCTTGGCGATCACTTCAATATGCTCAGGTAATTCCGGTTCGCGCCGCAATCCGCCATTGGCTGAATCAAGCTTGCGCCGATGTTCCTTGGACAGGTCGGGATCAGGTTCGATTGGTGGCAAAGCGCTCCAGTCATCGGGTGCCGCGCCGCCATGCCTCTGACCACAGCTTGCCGGTGCATTAGCCACTCTCGCCTGCAACCGCCGGTCGGCGTAGTAGCGAGCTTTTTTCGCCCTGATCGGAGGCGCACCCGACATCAGCACAACCTCGTCGGTCTTGGGCAACTGCAATATCTCGCCAGGGGTGAGCAGCGCACGCGCCGTCTCCGAGCGGGATATCATCAGGTGGCCAAGCCAGGGCGAGAGGCGGTGCCCTGCGTAGTTCTTCATCGAACGCTGTTCGGTGGTCGTGCCCAAGGATTCTGAGACGCGCTTGGCGGTTCGTTCGTCGTTGGTCGCAAAGGCCACGCGGACATGGCAATTGTCGAGGATGGCGTTGTTCTGGCCATAAGCACGCTCGATCTGGTTGAGTGACTGCGCGATCAGGAATGCCTTGAGGCCATACCCCGCCATGAAGGCGAGGGCGCTCTCGAAGAAGTCGAGGCGCCCCAATGCCGGGAATTCGTCAAGCATGAAAAGTACACGCTGGCGTTTCGTGGCAGGGTCGAAATCTTCGGTGAGCCTGCGCCCGATCTGATTGAGGATCAGCCGGATCAGCGGCTTGGTCCGGCTGATGTCGGACGGTGGCACAACCAAATAGAGCGAGGCCGGCCTTCCATCGATGAGTTCGGCAATCCGCCAGTCGGAGCGGCTGGTAACCTCGGCGATCACGGGATCGCGGTAGAGGCCGAGGAACGACATGGCGGTCGACAACACGCCTGACCTCTCGTTGTCCGACTTGTTGAGCAGTTCGCGCGCTGCGCTAGCGACGACCGGGTGAGGGCCAGCCTCGCCGAGATGCGGGGTGTCCATCATCGCATTGAGCGTGTTTTCGATGGTCTCGTCGGGGTTCGAGAGGAAGGCGGCGACGCCCGCGAGCGATTTGTTGGATCCAGCGTAAAGAACGTGGAGGATCGCGCCGACGAGCAGTGCGTGGCTGGTCTTCTCCCAGTGGTTGCGCTTTTCGAGGCTGCCTTCGGGATCGACCAGGATGTCAGCAATATTCTGGACATCGCGTACTTCGTTGATGCCGCGGCGCACCTCGAGCAGCGGATTGTAGGCAGCGGACGTTAGGCTGGTCGGATCGAAGCGCAGGGTGCGGCTGAAGGTGCTGCGAAATCCGGCGGTAATGTCCCAGTTCTCGCCTTTGATGTCGTGAACGATGGCTGAGCCCGGCCAGGTCAGCAGGCTCGGGATGACGAGGCCGACGCCCTTGCCCGAACGGGTCGGCGCGAAGCACAGAACATGCTCGGCGCCGTCATGGCGCAGGTAGTTGTTGTGGAACTGGCCGAGTACCACGCCGGTGTCTGACAGCAGTCCTGCCTTGCGGATATCCTCGCGCGTCGCCCACCGGGCGGTACCGTAGGTGTTGGCGTTGCGATTTTCGCGGCCGCGCCAGACCGACATCGCGATGGCCACGATGATCGCGACAAAGCCGCCCGATGTCGCGATCATCCCGCCCTTGTTAAACACATGCGGTGCGTAGGCGTCATAGGAGAACCACCACCAGAACAGGTCGTAGGGCCGGTAGATCGGCTGACCGAACAGTCCGAACCAGGGTTCGCCGAGTTCGGGTTGATAGCCGAGCGCCGAAGCGGTCCACTGCGTTGCCGCCCAGACGCTCATCAGAATGATAAGAACGACTGCCAGCACCTGGCCCCAAAGAATTTTCGCAGCCGACATGGCCCAACTCCGATTGATTTTGGCTCAAGTCGGCGGTTAGAGCGGGGGTTGGCAAGTCGCTCCGGATGGCAGTCAATGCTTGGCGCAAGATCGGCCGTGGTAGCGTAATCGGCTAGATTGGCTCCCAGACGTATTCGGGGTTGCCACTCCAGGTGAGTCGAACCATCGCCCCTTGCACGACCGACTGCACGACATTGGGCCAGAGCGCCGCTACGCAGGTGCCGCAGGTGTGCCGGACCGAAGGATAGATGACCCCATTGTGGCCATCGGCGCGGGCCCGGGTGGCAACGGCATTGCCTTCGGCATATCCAGTTGCCGGATCGGGATCGAGCGCCGGATGATCCGCCAAGTCGCGCAGATCGACGAACACACCTGACATGCTGGCGAGCATCTCGCCATATTCGACCACGGCGTTGAAATCGCCGACATCGGCGAGGGCTAGAGTCAGATGGTGTCCAACCTCGGCGATGCAGGTCTCAATTCCAAGCGCTGCATACCACGCACCGCGGTTGGCGGGATTGAAGCGCATCGGTTCGCGCGGCTTGGCATAGGCGAAGCTCGCGTTGATGAACCGGGCATGCGGCACGCCGTGGACCAGCTCGTCCGGGCTGAGTCCACCGAGTCCGCGCTCCTCGGCAATCAACCTGCCGCTGGTCGCGCCTTCGATTTCGGCGAGGAGGTCGAGCTCAGCCGCATCATCCACCAGTGGCATGAGCACGGCCTCACGCAGCCGCGCGCTCGCGACAAGCCGGATGGTGCGCGGGAATGCCTCGCGAACCAGCGGCAGGTCTGATGCCCCGTCAGAGCCCGCCACGCAGGGCGTCGATATATTGCCGGGTTTCAAGCATCCGGGGGATGCCGCCTTCGATCATCGCCTCGACCGGTGATTTGGCACTGAAGATCGGGCCGCGATTGGGCAGACGCGGCCAACGGTCGGCCATCGAATCCGCGAACAGCAGATGCAGCCCCTTGAATACACCGATCAGCGCCGAGGCACGGGTCAGCTGGTCCTGACTCAAGGTGCCGTCCCACTTGCCGGCCTTGATCCGATCCCAGGTGCTTTCGGACACACCGAGCAGCGCAGCGCCCTCGGCGTTGTTGCCGCCCCAGGCATCGACAAGCCGCAACACTGCCTTGACGGCTGTGCCGGTCAGGCGCTTGCGGTCGCCGTCGCCAGAGAAGTTCTGCAAGCCACCGGCTACCGGGGCTGCTCGATGCGTGATTGCTGCACTTGCCATCATCGTTTCTCCTGACGCTGATATACGCATCAAATGGTGCGATTGTCAAGGTCGTCCCAAACCCGCATGTCCGGCGCAATCAAATTTCGATCGATCGATTCCTGCCGAGCGTCCACTCGATCCCGCCGCCCGACCGGGCAGTTCCGCTGACATATTGCCCCAAGTGCCGGTCGAGTTGCTTCGACCATGGGACGAGCGAGAAGCCAAGGCCGTCGTCGATCATTGCAAAGCGCCCTGAAGCAAGCTGGATCCGCTGACGATAAATGCCTGATACGTCTCCGTTCGGCCGGCCCTGGCGATAAGGGAGGCTTTGCTCGCGCGAAATCGAGGCTCCTGCATCGGCAAGGTCGCGCTCACGCAACGTGCCGAGCAGATTGCGGGACAACACAAAACGGTCGCCATGCCGCTGGGCGAGCCCTTCGCTCTCGAGAAATTCGAGGCGCCGGGTCTTGGCAGCCTCGATCTCGTTGCCGAACCCCGCGCCGAGCGCCAACGGTTCGGATGCGACCAGCTGCTTGTCGAGCCAGGTCGATCCCCTCGCTTTTTCCTGGCCCGCGAGATCGAGATCGGAATGGGTCCAGAGAAAGGACTGCTCCCGGCCGCGCCGATCGGTCCAGATGCGACGCTCGACGATCCCGCCGGGTGCGGCATCACCGCTCATGTCGATGTCGGAAAACTTGAGATGATGGACCCGGCCATCGGCACCATCGACCACGGCATAGGATTCGCCGGTGAGTTCGTTGTGGAGGCCGCGCTCCACCAATCGCCCGATGACGGGTTCATCCACCGAGCCATCGTGCATCGCAAATCGTCCGGGTTCGGCAGCGAGGCCCTGCCCCGTCATCGCCCGATGCATCGTCTTGATGATGTCACCCCTCACGCCAAGGTCGCGCAGCGACTGCTCAAGCGCTGGCTTCAAGCGCCAGCATCCCGGTGCGATCTTGTTGGCAAGTCCCATGCGTTCGAGCTTGGTGGCCCGGCCGATGAGATGTTGGTTCGTCGGATTGCCGATGCGATATGGATCGGGCCGCAGATCGACCACCCCGCCAAGCTCATCGCCGATCGAGCGCAGGCGGCGGTCGAGGCTGGTCCAGCGGTCTACTTCGACTTCGCGGCTCAAGGTCCGATCGATGTCCTGCTCGGTGCGTGCGCCCAATTCGACGGTTACGCGCTGCTCGGCGCGGGCGCGCATTCCCTCGCTGATGTAGCCGCGATCGATCACCAGATCGCGGCCATCGTCCGCCTTGCCGCGCACCAGAACATGGATGTGCGGATTTTCGGTATTCCAGTGATCGACCGCGACCCAGTCGAGCCGCGTGCCAAGGTCTTTTTCCATGTCGGTCAGCAGCTCGCGGGTGAAGGTCCTGACGTCGGCAAGTTCGGTCGCGTCCTCGGGCGAGACGATGAAGCGGAAATGATGGCGATCGTCGCCGCAGCGTTCGGCGAAGAGCTTGCCATTGACCGGCTCCGGATCAGCTCCGAACAATTCAGCATCCTTCCCGTCCCGGGTGACTCCGTCGCGCTTGAGATAGGTGAGGTGCTGCGCGAGCGGCGCGGCGGTGAAGCGCGAGCCGCGATGCCGCACGATCCGCGCCTTGACGATGACACGGCGTTGACTGGCACGAGAGGTAGCGCGCAGGCTTGCGATCCGCCCCCGCGCCAGGCGGCCAGTTCCACGCCGCGAGCCGGAGTCGCCCGACCTGCCACCGTGGCCAGCCCGGTTGGAGAGAGCACGAAGCTGGGCCTTGAGCGTGCGCGCCTTGCCCTGGCCGCTGCTGCGATCACGGATACGTCCCGGCCTGATTTCGAAATCGTCGTCGCTCATGGCTGCGTTCGGGCGCGAATGGCGGCTGGCTCATCGCGCGGCACAACTGCGTGTGTTGCTGCGAAAGGAGCCAGCCAGGGTGAGCAGCGGCTGGCTCTGAAAACCTTGCAATTCTGCCCCCCCACACCCCAGCGGCTGGCTCCGCTTTCATCTTGCCATCCTTCTGAACTTGCTCCTCCTACTGCTGCCCTCCCGCACAATTCTGCGCCAATCCACGCCAAGGCGCGCCAGAAGGACAAGGGGACGATCACTGCGAACCGCTCCCCGAAACGGGCGCGAAGAGGCCGTTCAGGGGAGCAGACGAAGTGCGAATGGAGGTCGGCGGCGCGGCGGCGGCGAAGCTGCCGGATGCGTCCGTCGCTGCATCTCCGCGCACGGCGAAAAGCTGGCCCTGTGTCCAGGATGGGCGAACCGGCTGCACAGGTGAAGCGCTGGCAACGACTGTTGCCGCGCTGCCCGCTTGCAGCAACGGTGCAATCTTGGCGACATAGGCGCGGGTTTCGGCGGGAAGCGGGCGACCGCGATCCCGCCAGTCCTCGTAGCGGCCCGGTCCTGCATTGTAGGCAGCAAGGAAGCCGGAGGCACCGTAGCTGTCGTACAGTTCACGAAGATAGGATGTGCCCGCGATAATGTTGTCGCGCGGATCGAACGGGTCAGCCCCCAGCCCGAACCGGGTGCGCTGGCGCGCCCAGGTTCCGGGCATGAGCTGCATCAGCCCCATCGCCCCGGCTGACGAGACCGCGCCGATCCGGCCTGCACTCTCGGTGCGCATCACGGCGTAGATCCAGTGCTCGGGAAGGCCGAAGCGCTGAGACGCTTCGGCGACGTGCGAAGCAATGTCGACGATGCGCGGCGCTTCTGGTTCGGCAGCGTCCTGCCCAAAGGCAGGCGCGGCACCGAACAAAGCGAGCGCAGCCAGAGCGAAGCGAAGCGAGCGGCATATAGGCATTGCTTAGTCCGCCTTTTCGCGCCGGGACGGGCGCGACCAGACCAGAACGTGCCCATTGTCATCACCCTTGAAGAGGTTGGCGCGCAGCGGCTGGATGAACGAAGGATCGTCGATCTGGACGCTGACATAGTCACCGGCCTTCTCGCCGACATGTTTCCAGCCAGCGCCAACTTCGCGCGCCTCATCACCCTCACCGGCGATCACGCGAAAGTCCGGGGAGTTCTCGCTGTCCGACGGGTCTGCCGGAACGAGGGCAAGATCGATGTCGAGCGTCAGCGTGTGCAGATGCCCGGCAAAGCCGCCATCGGCGGCAACAAATGTTCCAATACGCATGGGTCAGTCTCCTTGGGTTGAGGTTGGGGAAGTCTCGGAGGTGCGCGGATCGGCGAACCAGACATGGTCGCCATTGCCCGCTTCATCGGTCCAGACCGGTGTCGCGCGGCCGATCACATCGGCAATGTGCAGCACGCCGAAATACCGTCCGTCGAAGCTATCAGGTGCCGCCGGGTTCATTACAAACAGCTCGCCGGTGCGCAGTGTCTGGCAACCGAACCATGCGGGCAGCGGCCGGCCCAGACGGTCGCGCGCACGCGCCGCACCGATATATTGGCCGTCAATGGTGATGCCATGTGCAAAGCGGCAGACGCGCTGGCCGCGCACAGCCGCGATGCGCTTTATCAGCGGCACACCGGTCGGGAGGTAATGCCGCTCGGCGAGCAGGCGGCGCAGTTCAGGCGGCGGTTTGATGGCGACCCGCTCGCCGATGTGCAGGCTTGCCCTGCCTCGGATGGCGTAAAGCCCGATCGGAACGGAGGCAGTCGCGTTCCACACCGCGTAACGCGAGACCGGAACGGTCAGCGTCGCGATTGTGGCGACGACGACGACGCCAGCCAGGAAGAAGCCCCGCCGCGTCATGGCAACAGCGCCTTGCGCTGGAGCCAGGCGCGATGGCGCGCGGGGCTGTAGCCGCGCGGCACTTCGCGGCCCGCAAGCCGGTTGTGGATGTGTTGCCAATGATCGGGCGCAACCTCGCAGGGATCGATACCCGACGCCTCGATCGCATCGACCAGGCGGAACACCTGCACGACTTTCGGCCAGCCATGAACGCTGAGCAGGACATCGCCGCCGGGATCGACCTGCGGCACAGGTCTGCAAGGTTCGTGTCCATCGACGGCACGGACGATGTCGAGCGTCGAGCGAATGGTGCCGTAGTCATTGGAAGCCCAGCGCACCAAGCCGAATACCTGGCCCGCCGCATAGCTTTCCATGCGCTCGCTGCGGCTGACAATCTGGTTGGCAACCGGTTTGCCGAACTTGAGCCAGTCCTCGCGCTTGCCCTCTCGCCAGAACAGCGTGACGTAAGTCAGTTGCGGCTCATCGCTCAACCTCGTTTCGGCTGGCCTGCGCGGCGGCGCTATGCCATCTGTCCACAGCGCCGAATTCGTTAGCATGAATCCGAAGGATTCTTTGTTAGCTAAGTTAAGGGCACAAAATGGCGCCGATTTCTGCGGCTTTGAAGGCCATTTCGGTTCCCGATAGTCCGAACTTTCGGTTCCTGATCGTCCGAGTCTGGCAGTTCCTGATAGTCCGTGTTGCATCACGACATATCCACAGGCTGAAGTCCGACGCGCCGCATGGCAGCGTCGAACGGATCTACGGGGGCCGCGACGAAGCTCAGCCGCTCGCGGCCGAGCGCGTGTTCGATGGTGAGTTGGTATCCGGGCAGCGCCTGACGTCGCACAATGTCGCGCAACTCGAACGCGAAGCGTTTGGGCGGCGACAGTGCGCCAGACTTCATGTGCAGGTGCTGGAAGTCGAAGCTCCAGCCCCCACGCTGCTTGCCGCCGTGCTTGCGCACAATGCGATAAAGCCAGCGTTCAAGTCCGCCAGTCAGTGCGAAATATGCAGGGTCGATGGTCAGCACGAG
>Ga0105164_10002601_pt1 | contig 11129 bp, 12 predicted proteins | sample VDWuncwatermetaG_FD_89674 | JGI IMG/M metagenome (GOLD analysis project Ga0105164, IMG submission 89674) | Wastewater microbial communities from Netherlands to study Microbial Dark Matter (Phase II) - VDW unchlorinated drinking water | ecosystem: Environmental > Aquatic > Freshwater > Drinking...
GCCGAAAAGCAGCTTAGAAAATTGGCTAAGGCTATTCGAAACTGCGGGTGGGCGTCAAGGGGGAATAAACAAGGATGAAGTGTGAAAGGGGCAGAGGTGGCTCTCGTGCATGCCGAAAATCTTTGGCTCAACCCGCAGGAGAGAGGCCAAGAGGTAAACGGTGAGCGGGATACTAAACATCTCGGTGAACAGGCTGATAAAGAAAGCAGTAGTAAGGCCTGCGCCTTGCCATTCCTTCGGTCTGTGAGGCCGGGTCAAGAAGAAAAGGAAAAAGAGGAAGACAGCAGTAGCCATGACAACGGCTGGCCAATTTCCATACCACTTCTCAAAACGGATTCTGGGTGGAAGGCTATAGAGGTTGAGAAAAAAGAATGCAAGAAACAAACCGATGATAAGAACGACAACTCCAATCCGTGTAGCGTTTTTGATTTTTAACCCTGTCGCTGGCTTCAATCCTTCACCTCTTACCCATCCTTCTAAAGGACCCAGTTATAAATAACAGACCTGAAATTAAGTCGAAACCACAGCGGACACCAATCGGGAGCAGGACAGGTCAAGCTGGGGGTCGGGCTGGGGGAAAGAGTGAGAGCTAAGGGCTATTTAATCTGCTTCGAACGAATATATGGCTCGGGGTCGAAGGCGCTGTCAGGCGCGTCCTTCTTGGCACCTCCCACCGCTTTGACAATCTCGTGCATGCGTTTCAGCGAAACAATGTCCTGCGGCTCGAAGGTGGCGATGTAGGCGCCGTCCCACTGGTTGGCATACGCCCGCGCGTCGCCGGCGTTCATGTTCGCGGCTTTCTGCAGCATCTCGGCGACGCGCTGCTTGTTTCTGGAGCCGTATTCGAGAGCCTTGCGCGTCGCGGCAATGAACTTGACCACCGCTTCCGGATTCTTGGCGAGATAGTCGTTATACACGATGGTGACGGCGAGGATAGGCGCGGCACTGCTCTTGGTGAGCTTTTTCCACTCGTCCACCACGCTCGCCAGGCGCCGCAGCTTCGCTTCGTCCATCTGCGCGATGGTCACCGAGCGGATCGCCGCGGCGTCGATTTCCTTCTGAATCAGGAACTGCGCCAGCCGTGCCTCATTGCCCGGAGCGACGCTGTATTCGTTGGGCTTGATGCCGAAGTTGTGATCCAAAACTGCGGTGGTGAGGGCATGGGTCGCGCTTCCGGGAGGCGAGATGCCGATTTTCTTGCCCTTGAGATCGGCCATGGTCTTGATCGGCGAGCCATCGAGCACGACGATCTGGGCTTCGGCGATCTGCGTGGCCAGCACGATCTTGACCGGCACGCCGTCGGCGGCGATGCTGATCGAGTTGGTAGAGGGCGCGGCAAAAGCGACATCGATCGCATTCGACACGATCGCCCGGGTCGGCCCGTTGACCTCGGCGAACTTCACCCATTCGACATCAAGGCCCTCCTTTTCAGCGAATTTCACCTGCTCCATCACGGTGCCGAAGCCCAGGCTGAAGCCGCTGGTCCAGTAGCCGACCTTAATTTTCTGAGCAAACAGCTGGCCGGGTATCAAACCCGCGGTACCCAAGACAATAGCCGCAAGAAACCCCATCAATTTCTTGGTTTTCATACCTGTCTCCACGTTTGCTGCAACGGAATACTTTTTACCATAGCACAGTCTTAGCGCAAACCGCTATCCAAAGTCCTATGTTGGGCCCGACATGACGCTGGCTTCGAAAGACTCCGTCCGCATTAGTCTCCGCCGCAACAAGCTGCTATCGCAACGTGTTGTCTTACAACCTCTGTAATTAAGGATTCAAATCAGCGCGCGCAGCCGCTGAATATAGCTCGTGACTTCGGGCAGCGTGGGATCGCGCGGACGCGCCAGCGCGATGTCCACCACTTCCCGTATCGTGCCCGGCCGCGGCGACATGACCGCCACCTGGTCAGCCAGCACCACCGCTTCCTCGACATCGTGCGTCACGAACACGATGGTCATGGGCTTGAGCTGATGGATGCGCAGCAGCTCTTGGTGCATGAGCACGCGCGTTTGCGCGTCGAGCCGCGAGAACGGTTCGTCCATCAACAGGATGCGCGGCTCGGTTACGAGGCTGCGGGCGAGCGCCACGCGGCTTCGCATGCCGCCGGAAAGCTGATAGGGGAACGCATCTTCGAAGCTGTTCAGATCGACCAGTTGCAGCGCTTCGTGCGTCCGTCGGGTGCGCTCCGCTTTCGGCATCGATCCCGCCTCGAGGCCGAATTCGACGTTGCGGATCGCGGTGCGCCACGGCAGCAGGCGGTCTTCCTGAAACATATAGCTGACTGCGCGCCAGTCGTTGAACTCTTCGCTCGCCGCGCCACATATACAGACGCGCCCGCGGTCGGGCTTGACGATGCCGGAGATGATATTGAGCAGCGTGCTCTTGCCGGAGCCTGATGCGCCGAGCAATCCCACGATCGTGTGCTCGGCAATCGTGAGATTGATGTCCTTCAGCACTTCCAGCGGCTCGCCGCCTGCGCCGGCGAAGTGTTTGCTGATGCCGGTAAGGCTGATCGCGGGCGACGTGTGCCCCGCGTCGGCGCACGTTTGCTGAACTACTGCGGGCGTATCCATTGCAGAAGAGGCGAATGACGACGATTTGACTACGGACGCACATGCGTCTGCGCGTCGCGTCTTCTTGCGTGTCGTCATTGCGCTTCCACCTCTTTTTTCCAGCGGAACAGGTGGTTTTCCAGCGGTTTCAGTATCCCCATTTCGATCGTGGCCATCATGATCACCAGCGTAAGGGTCCAGGCGAACACCTGGTCGGTCTGGATCAAGTCCGCGGCTTGGCGCAGACGATATCCTACACCGCTTGAAGAACCGATGGTCTCGGCGACAAGGGAGACACGCCAGCCGAAGCCGAACGCAAGGCGCGCGCCGGAGAAGAAGTAGGGCAGTATCGTAGGCAGGTAGATTTTGGTCATTACCTTCCAGTCCGGCATGCGCAGCACTTGGGCGAGCTCGATGAAATCGGCATTCACCGTGCGCGTGCCCTGCCAGACGTTGGTGATGATCAGCGGCATCGCGGTCATGAACACCACGAAAATCGTGGTGGCGTTGGAAATGCCGAACCAGATGATGGCGAAGATCGCCCAGATCGCCGAGGACACCGTGTTCATTATTGGAATCACTGGCTCGAAGAACTCGCCGGCGCGCTTGTTCGCTCCGAGCACGATACCGAACGGCAGTCCCACCACCGTCGCGACCACGAAACCGACGGCAACACGCCAGAGCGTGATGCCGAGGTTGATCCACAGGTCGCCGTTGCCGGCGATGAGCTTAAGCGCCTCCCACACGCGCGTCGGTCCGGGCAGGATGTAATGCGGCACGGACAGCGAAAACAGCCACCAGATGCCGACGATCACCGCGACCAGCACCAGGCGATGGACGATCAAGTCAAGTCGCAGCCTGCGAGGAGCAGGGCGCAGCAACAGTCTGTCGTCAACAACCTCGGTCATTACTTTTTTGTCTCACTACCGAGGCCCAAGGTCAGGTCTGTCGATTCTTAATTTCGCAAGCCCCCCGAAGCCGAATGTTCCTCCGGCAAGCAAGACCGGCCGGGGGGACCCAGTCCGGGCTATGACGAACAAACCAAAGATGTGACCGGATCGTGTTGATCCAGCCGAAAGTCAGCTTAGAAAATTGGCTAAGACTATTCGAAACCGTGGGTGGGCGTCAAGGAGAATTTTGCTCGTGAATCGTGCTCGTGGCTCGTGAAAGGTTAATCTCGAGGGTCAGGTCTGTTTCGCAGGCTCCTTGAAGCCGAGGAAAATGACTCTGACCCCCTTTTCCTATCTTTTGCGGGCCTTTTCAGGGCAACTTCTTTATTTTCTCCTCCAGTTTCCTTGCGCGTCTTGAATCCACCAGCCGGATCTCGCCTGCTCGATCCAGCTCTTGGCAAAAATTCTCTTGATGTCCGCAACTCTCTCCTTGGGAAAGTTATTCGCTTTCGCGATTTCCGCATAGAGGGCTTCACGATCACGGTTTTCCGCCTCGACAAGCTGCTGCGCTTCCGCGCGCTCTTTGAGATTCAGCCCTTCCGTGGTCCGGACAACTAGGAGACCTTGTCTATCGAGACCCACGTTTCCCCTGTCCATAAAAGGTTTGACCGATTCGCTCCGAGTCTTAATCGATTCTTTCAATGCTCGAATCGCGGGATTAGAGACATTGATATCAGCCTCCTGGGCAAAGGCCTCTCTGCTAAAGCCGACAAAGGCGTAGAGCTTACCGGCAATGGAGCTACTATCCTTAGGGGTTTCTTTGACGCCTTTTCCCGGTTCTCCCCACGTCTCCTCTACAATCTTGTCCGCCGCGCGTTGCACCGCCGCTGCGGGGAAATAGATGTTCACCGTGACACACGCGGTTAAGAAGAATACGAGCAAAAGAGAAAATTTCTTATCCATGAATCCCTCCTTAAGGATGCGACGATTTTTCGGAGCTCCCGGTTTTTTGAATGCGTTCGAGCCGCCGCAGGAGTTCGCTGAAGCCGATCTCTTGGGTGTGGCTGACGATATTCACAGTGGGCGGAAGCAAAGTCCCGACCACAAGGTACTCCTGTCCGCTTCTGTTTTCGATACCATGCAAGATCAGTTTATCGTTTTTCAGCGTTGCTTTAAAGCCAAGCTTGCTATAGCGAAAAAAATCAAAGAACCCCGCGATCCCACCATAGATCGAGCCGGCCTCATTGCCCGAGCTGAGGACAGTAATCTTGTCCAATGCGTCCACGCTGATCCATTGGCTGACCCCTGGCTTTTCAGTGGTTTGAATATCGGCCTTGAACTCAGCCGGCTGTCCCTGCGTGATGACGAGATTTTCGATCGTTCCTCCCAAGACTCCTGAGACGCGGCCGAATTCGAACGTTTCGGAGGCCTGTTCCAGATTCAGCCCTTCTAGTCTCGCATCCATCTTAATCGATCGCAATGGCGAGAGGGGCTTGTCAATTTCCATTCCTCGAATGGTGGCTCGCCCTCCGAACACGTTCAGGGTGATGGCGCCGTCGCTCCTCAACGAGTCTCCCGCCCAGTGGACTTTCGGGATCGATCCCGAAAGGGTGTCGCCGAAGCGATACCATCCCAGGGCCTCTGTCAGCTCGAGCAGCCGGAGGTCGTCGAATCCGAGGGAAAAAGATATATCCGTGGGTGCGCCGACGACATCTTTCCACGCGAGCTCCTCGATCACGCTGGTGCCCCCGAAAAGGGAGATACGGATCGGTTCTGCAAATCGAAGCGAGTTATTCCAAAGAACGAGCGGGATGTTGATCTTCGGAATCGTGGTCGACGGGGTCTTGATCTCATCGATCGAGAGCTTTCCGATGGGCGGTGGTTCGCTGGGTTTCTCCGTGAGCGCCTGAGGAAAGCGAAGTCTTAGGGGAAGATCCAAGGCTATTGGGCCTATGCGCCATCGGCCGGATCTCTCCTGGATCTCGCCCTGTTGCAGCTGGAGCTTTCCTTCCACCGTGAAAGATTCAAGAGATCCTTGCGTACGAATCACCGCATTGCTTTTCCCGGCAAGCCCGATTTGCCCGAGGATAGGATAGGCTGTCTTGAATGTGTCACGAATAAAGAAGTCAAAAAAACCCGCGTGGCGAAGATCTTCGGTCTGGACCTCCAGACTGAACAGGGGGTCGGACAGGAAGTGCCTCAGCCACCCTTTAAGGTCTAGATGACCGACGGAGTCGAGCGAAACATGAAACCGGTCGAATCTTAGTTCGTCTGCTTCTCTGTGGTAGCTGCCGTCTACTTGAAGGGAGGGCTTCTGATCTTTAAAATCTCCAAAGAATTTGTTCCAGAGAAGCTCAAGGCTCTCTATGCGAGCTTCGCTCTTAAAAGAGGCGTCGCCGTTACAGTCCTGGCAGGTGAAACGGCCCTTCACGTTTAAATGTTCGCCAACTTTCGATTCCCCCGGAGTAGAGAATCGGCCTTCGAGAAGCTGAAAGTCCGCAGCCATCCCCAAGGGTTTTAAGCGCTCCTTCACAATATCGCTGAGCAGGCTTGCCTCTTGGAGTCTGAATTGAGTTTCGCCTTTTCGCCCCAAGACCAAATCTCTCCCCTGAAACCTTCCAGCCTTGACCTGGAGTGAGGAACGGGTCCATTGAAACGGAATCTTCAACGACAGTTGGGCAAGGGAGATTTTTTCTCCCTCGACTTTGGCCTGGTCATTCCAAGCCACCCCCGTGACGACCGGATCGTTGTAGGCGCCTGACAGATTCAAATCTGCGGCGATCTTTCCGCTGTAGGCAAACCCGTTGAACGGCTTGGGCAATAGAGGTTTGAGCGGGTCGAGCGCGACATCGCGAAGCCGAAGTGTACTGTTCAGGCTTGCCGGCTTTTCTCCTAGAGCGATGGTGCCTCCTCCCTCGAGGGTGCCGAGGCTCGAGGCCACGTTTATTTTCTGCAGCGTCAGAGTTTTTCGCGTGGCGGAGTAGTCGCCTCTAATCGCCGCCTTTACAGGGCCCGGATTGAGAGGGATCTGTCTGGGAAAAAGTTTTGAAGGGAACTGAGGCATGTTTAGATCCACCGAGAGCAGCAGGTTTTTGAGTTTCGCGTCAAGTTGGAACAGGGAGTTGAACTGTCCGTTGATTCTCTCAAGCCCCCACCGGAATTCATCGACACTACCCGAACCCTTCACCTCATAGGTGTCGCTTTCTTTCACCCTCATTTGGAAGCCGGCCTGAAGGACGGTTTTTTCCTTTGTCATCTTCGGCAAAAGCCGCGGCAGCAGCTTTTCTTCTCCTTGAATCAAGACGACTTCAGCCCGCTTCTCCTCATGACCTCCTGAGACGGAAAGTAAAGCGCTTCCGTTCAGTGCCGGCACATAAGTACGAAGCTGCAATCCCGTTTCTCCCCCAATATTCACGTTTTGCGCATTTAAAAAAATTGAGCGCAGCGAAAATGGTTCTCCAGCTCCCGTCTCTAAGACGAACTCGCCGTCGTCAATATTCAGAGTGCCAATAGAAAGGTTCGGAGAGGTTTTTCCAGAGGAGTTGAAGATATCCTGCAAAGATAGGTGAAGTATGGGCTTCTCAAGAGAGAGACGTGTGATTCGGCCATAGAAAACATCAAGCGGCGAAAAAAAGCAGCCGATTCTTTTCCCTTGAAATAAAACCTCTCCGTTCTTGGAAACGAAGAGACCCGAGGCAACGAGGCCGAGCCACGGGGTAAGTCGAAGAGCCTCAATGCGAACTTCGTAACCCGTTCTCTCGCTTAGCTCGGATTGAATCCGGCTCCGAAACCCTTCGGATTGGACGAAAAAGTAAATGGTCGCGTAGCAGAGGAAGAAAAAGGCAACGAGCAGTATGCCTGCAACCTTCAGTTTTTGCTTTAAAGTATTCACTTCTCTAGTTAGACGATATAATTCTGTCTAAGAGCTAGCTAGCAAGAATCGGGCCGAAAATCTATGCTGGGCGTCAAGAAGGAAAAAGAACGCAGCAGGCAAGAGGCGGAAGGACGAGGGAAGACAAGGATAAAGGCAAAAGGATAAAAATATCTCCTTAGGCAACCCTTTTGAGTTCCAGCTTTTCAATACGAGATCGTAATGGCTTCAGTTTGCGAATGTGTACGTAAACGATGGGTTGGTCTTCTCTGGCATGACTTTTAGCTAGTTTGCGGCTCCACTGATTGAACTTTGAATCTCCCTCCAACTGCGTGATTACAATAGCTTCCTTCGGGATATCATCAGCAAAATCTGGATGCTCCCTGACATAGCGGTTGAACTCTTTGATCAACTCAGTCTTTTTCCTTTCGTAAACGTTCACGGATACCCTTAATTCACGACGACCAAGGAAAAAGGACGGATGGACCGGAGCAACACGAAATCATCGCGGTTTCTGCTGTAAAGCGTCGCTCCAGTGGCGCGGGCGCTTAGAGCCAGGAGACAATCATTGACGAGGGCCGGCAGTTTACTTTTGAGATCTGGCCGAAGTTCCAAAAGCCCCGCCAACATATCTCCTGCCTCCCTCCACTGCCTCTGGTTCGGAGTCACTATCCGGCCTACCCTTTCAAACGGGGCGAGTAGTGTCTCCACATGCATTTTGCCACTCCGAGTACGGGCCCCTGCCAAGAGCTCCTGGCAACGACGGAACTAAAGTAGATGCCAGGCGCATCCTTGTCGTAGAGTTCACGGAGGATCAGAAGGGTCTTCCCGCTTTGAATGAGATCAACGTAGAGGTCGGTATCGAAGAGGGACTTCGCCACTAAAAGACTTTCTCAACGCCACCCTTCTCGGCGACCTTTTCCAGGGACCTCAGGATCTCTCTCTTAAAGACGACAAGGTCTAAGGCGGCGGCGATGGCTTCGGTCTCGGTCTTTGCGCCCAGGACCTCTTTGGCCCGCCGTATCTTCCTCTGGTCCAGGTAGTAATTCTTTCTCCTTACGTCTGCTTTCATGGCCTCACCTTTACGTATAATAATACATTTTATACGTACCCGCCGAAAATCAATCTCAGGCTCTAAACAGGAGTGAAATTCCAAGTCCTTCACTTTACCTTCACCCCTGATCTGCCATTTCCTTAGTTCGAAATTTTCAGAGCGATGCCGAGAGGCAATTCGCGATCGCCGATATTCAAAGCCGTTCCTAATCTGGACATCTCCCAAGATGAGACAGGTTCTTTCGAGAGTCCTTCCTTCACGCCGACACCCGATGTGCCGGCTTTTTCCGATTTGATGAGGTATTTTACATTATTCCCGTCGCGAAGAGTCACAGATAGGACCACCTCTTTCCCTTCCGCTGCGGGCACTGTTTGAATCGCGGCAATTTGATTCGAGGCTGTTGTTTTATTCACTGTATCCAAATACATCCACACGAAGGACGCAACAAATACGGCAAGTACCAACCAAGCATACTGACCTACCCTTTTCTGCCTTTTCAAAAATCGAGCTCTCTGTAGATCGAAGAAGGTGCGGTAAGCCTGCCTTTCGGCCGCCAATCTCTTAGCAGGATCTTGCTCTGGCGAACTTTCAGGTTGATCAAATGAAAGTCCAACACTGTTCAATATCATGCCTACGATCACCAACACTAACGGGGCGGCGATCACCAAAAGAGGATTCATAATTCTCTCCTTTTTCAGGCTCTTGATAGCCTTTAGATTTTGGAAGAGGGAGGTGGCAGCTCCTAAAATCAATACATTCGCTGTAAACCCGGAGCCGAAGTCCTTGCCACCGTTTAAACTCGTGGCCTGGCCTTTCTCCTCTTACGCGCCTTAGATGAAGAACAAAGTATGACCGGTACTAATTTGCCTACTTATGAACCATCCTATATGACCCACGGTATTCTGACAAGGTTTATTTTGCAGGATGTTTATTTTGCAGGAACAACGTGGGTAGGGAAAGAAACAGCAAACAAGGGTCTGTGGGTTCAGGGTCATCTTGGGTTCAGGGTCTGTTGATTCTCAATTTCGCAAGCTCCCTGAAGCCGAGCTGTTCCTCCGACAAGCAAGACCGGCCGGGGAGACCCAGTCCGGGCTATGACGAACAAACCAAAGATGTGACCGGATCGAAGACCCAGCCGAAAATCAGTCCAAAAAATTGGCTAAGAGTATTCGAAATCGTGGCTAGGCGTCAAGCGGAATATCACTCGTGAATCGTGGTCCGTGGATCGTGAAAAGATAAAGGATCAGTCAAGAAATAGAAGTAGACCCCATTTTCCCCGACCAGGATTGGATTCAAGCGTCGTTGAATCTAATCCTCCCCGGACAAACCGGTTCGGCTTGGGCGAGTAATTTGACAGTTCCACCGAGATGGAGAGGCCAAAAACAAATGATTTTGCGCATTCTTAGCATAAAGTCCCACCGCTAAATGCGCCCTTCTTGACAGCCGTGAGAAGCCGAGCTATTGGACGAGATCGTGAGGCGACAAGGAGGAGACTATGAAAAACGGCAAAACGTCGAATTTAGGTGGAGCTTTATCAAGAATCCGAGTAGACCAAGTAGGGAGCCTTCTACGGCCGGAAAGATTGAAGGAAGCTCATGCTAGGTATGGCTTGGGGCAGACGAGCGACGCCGAGTTACGCCAAGCTCAAGACAAAGCCATCCGAGAGCTCATTGCTAAGCAGGAGGGGCGCAATCTGCCCGTACTGACTGATGGAGAATTCCGCCGCCTAAATTTCCAGGACAGCTTCGCGGAATCGGTGGCGGGTTTTCTCCCCCTGAAACGGACCTTTCAGTTCCAAGAACAGCGAGCCGCAGGCGGAAAGCCATTTACGCGTTGGGATCGCGATGATCCCGATAAGGGCGATCCGGCGCTATTTTACTGGAGGCCTATCATGGAGCGTCTACGGCTCGTGCGAAACCGTCCGCTAGAAGAGTATCAATTCGCCCAGGCCCTAACATCAAAACCCGTTAAGATCACGTTGATCTGTCCAGACAGAATCGCCGAGGAGTTTGATCGTCGGAATGCAGCTTCGGTCTATAGGGATATCGAGGCATTTTTAGCAGACGTCATTGCCATTGAACGGGAAATCGTTACCGGGCTGATCCAAGCCGGATGTCGATACGTTCAAATTGATGCCCCCAGCTATACGGCTTACGTCGATCCTCCCTCTTTGGAGCGGATGCGTCGCCGCGGTGTGGACCCTATGGTTATCATGGATCGCTCGATGAAGGCCGACAATGCGATCATTGCCGGTTTCGCAGCGATGACCTTTGGCATACACCTTTGCCGGGGCAACCAGCGGAGCATGTGGCACCGGGAAGGAAGCTACGATGCCATAGCTGAGAGGCTATTTAACACGCTCAACCACCATCGATTTCTTCTGGAGTATGACACCGAGAGAGCCGGCGGTTTCGAGCCGCTGAGGTTTGTTCCTAAGGATAAAGTGGTTGTACTCGGGCTTGTCAGCACTAAGGTTTCTAGGGTGGAGACCCCCGATGAGTTGAAACGCAGAATAGAAGAGGCCAGTCGATATATCTCTATCGAACAGCTTGCGCTAAGCCCACAATGTGGCTTTGCATCAAATATCTTAGGAAACTTGCTTAGCGAGGAGGATCAATGGCGGAAGTTTGATGTCATCCAGGAGGTCGCCGCTCAAGTTTGGAGATAGACATACCTGCCTTCTCCAAGCTGTTGAGCCACTCTCTGATCTATGGAACGAACATCGCGTCAATCACACTAGCCGTCGCCTCCTTGGGAAAAAC
>Ga0105164_10002603_pt1 | contig 11126 bp, 17 predicted proteins | sample VDWuncwatermetaG_FD_89674 | JGI IMG/M metagenome (GOLD analysis project Ga0105164, IMG submission 89674) | Wastewater microbial communities from Netherlands to study Microbial Dark Matter (Phase II) - VDW unchlorinated drinking water | ecosystem: Environmental > Aquatic > Freshwater > Drinking...
TCGGTGTTCCTTTTCAGCCATATCGGAACACCTCGCCTATTGATTCATTTCAAATTATTTAGTTTTAATGTATAAATTGGCGAGGCAAAAATCATTGGAAGAAGATTTTTGCTGAGCACTAACATATTGTCGCGAAGCGACGGATTGAAATCTAACTTCATGATGCTAAATAATAACGATAAGCGTAATTAAAACAATAAAAACCCTCAAATAATTCTCTGTGAACGGAAATCAGTCGGTTTAAGTCGTTTCCTGAAAAAATAAAGTTTAATAAGACCAGCGTATTAACGGTAAGTTATATATAAAATCAAATTGAGGATGTAGCAATATGAAAAAAATAATTTTGTTTTTATTGCTGGGCATATTTTTTATTAGCGCTTGCGCGCAGCAGAAACCTGATAATTTAGTTGGACAAGGCTCAGATGTGCAACAACAGACAAATCAAACACAAGGCCCAGTTAAAGAATTCAGAATGACTGCAAAACAATTTGCATTTGAACCATCAACTATTGAGGTAAATAAAGGAGATAGGGTAAGATTAATAGTTACAAGCACCGATGTGCCTCATGGAATTGCAATTAGGGAATATGGAATTAATGAAAGGCTCGAAGTTGGCAAACCAGTTACAATTGAATTCACAGCAGACAAGCAAGGAACTTTCATGGCATTTTGCTCTGTCTTTTGCGGAGCCGGGCATACCGGAATGAAAGGAAAAATAGTTGTGAAGTAATTTTTTTATTTATTTTTACTTAATTTCACTGAAATCAAAAAATTAAAATCATGAAAAATTTCAAAAATATAACAACCACATTATTTATTTTTTTATTTTTTATTTTATTTATTTTTGGATGTGCAAAACAGCAAATACAACAACCTATACAAAAAAATGTGCCATTTGTATCCGCAGGAGACGTTTCTGCTTTGACTCCAGAGCAAGTTGTAATTTTTTATTTCCAAGCATGGAACGATAAAAAATATGATGTAATGTACTCTTTGATTTCTGATGGCTTTAAGCAGATTGAGCTGACTGCGAAAACATTTGATGAATTTAAATATTATATGGGCAAATTTTATGATACCTCTTCTGGAATAAGTATTCTTAAGGCAAAAGAATCTTATAGAACTGAAAAAGAGGCTGGTGTTGATTATAAAATTGAAATAGCTAATAAAGATAATTCCAAAAAAGAATTCAGTAGCACATACACACTAAAGAAAAGAACAAATGGATGGAAACTGATTCATCCCTATGGCAACAATATTGATACAAGTTAGTAAAATGGTCAAAGAAATTTATATCTGTGAAGTTTGTAATTTTGCATATACAAGTAATAGTTTGGCAAAGAAATGCGAAGAATGGTGCAATAATCATAAGAGTTGTAGTTTAGAGGTTACAAAATCATCAATCGGTATGCTAAAATGAATTGTTAAAAATTTACGAGGTGGTATAATGAAAAAGATAATATTTGTTGCGATTATTATTTTATTGTTAAAATTTGGTTTATTTAATGCAATCACACAACAGGAAATCAGCGAAGCTAAAAGCCTGGTTGATTCAAAAGCAAACTGCAAAAGCTTATCAGACCCTCAGTTAGAAATTATCGGCGAATACTATATGGAGCAAATGCATCCTGGAGAAAGCCATGAGCTTATGCATAAAATGATGGGTATTAAAGAGGGTTCTGAGGCTGAAAAGCAGTTTCATATTAATATGGCAAAAACGATTTATTGCAATGAAGATGCAGGAATGATGGGTGGCGGAATGATGAACATGATGATGGGCGGACAAAATGCACAAGGTACTATGATGGGAAATTATGGATATGGTTCTGGCTATTGGAACTTTCTAAATGCGCTTTATGCTATACTGCTAATTGGACTAATAATCTTGGTTTATCTTTGGATTATCAAATTGTGGAAGAGTATGAAAAATAAACAAGATAAACACAAGAAATGAGAATATGGTAAAAGTAGTATACAAAATAATCGAGAAATTTACGGGTGTAGCTGGAAGTCTCTCTGGCAGCTTAAGCTTTCTTGGCAGCTATCAAGTTTGCCATAATGCTTGCTTGGCATTAATTGCTTTCCTTACTTTTTTGGGATTTACAGTCGCTGGAATGCCTTTATTATTTTTAACTAAAGTAGCAATTCCGTTTTGGATTGCTGCAGTTTCGTTATTGATAATCATGCTGGCATTGAACTACAAAAAAATTATTCATCTCTCCAATAAAATGCTTTTATTTAACTCTGGTTTGATTATAGCAGGCATTCCATTTCAGCAAATTCAACAATTTAATTATTTATTTTGGATTGCTGGTGGAATTTTAATTAGTTTGAGCATTGGGTGGTATGTTTATGATAAATCTGCAAAAATACGGGATTTTAAAAAATGAAATTGAAAGCAGATTTCGTTACTATAGCACTAATAGTTATTTTAATTTTATCAGTTGGCATGTTAGCATTTTCTTTAAAGGATTTCTTCAGCTCTAAGCCAGAAGTTAGTCAAGCACCCAATCAGATGAAAAGCACTTCAAGAATGACTTTAACTAGCTTTGACAAAGAGCTTGCCAGACAATTGATGGACCAAGATAATGACGGAAGGTGCGATGTTTGCGGAATGCCAATTGAGCAGTGCATTGAATCTGGGCAAATTGAGTGCAGCATGGGCTCAAATGCAAAGACTGGAATTTTGGGCTCGCAGCATATACATGCAGATTTTAAAATTGATTTGAATGGAGAACCACTTAATTTTGCAAACAACAAATACTACATGAAGAGTAGCTTTCTACACTTAGACGATAACCAAAATAAAGAAGATGCATCAGGGGTTTTGCACATGCATGCAACAGGCGTTCCGCTATGGATTTTCTTCAAAAGCATCGGCATGGATTTTAATAAGTATTGTATAACTCTTGAAAATAAAGAAAAATTCTGTACTGACGGGAATAAAAAACTCAAATTTTTTGTCAATGGAAAAGAAAACAATGACTTTGAAAATTATGTATTTAATAATTTGGATAAGATACTAATAAGTTATGGTAGTGAAAGCGAAGAAGAAATAAAAAATCAATTCGCCTCAATAACTGATTTTGCAAAATTGCATTAAAAATGAAAAAACAAATTATAGATAAGAAATTATTGGCAGTGCTTATCGGAATAGGTTCTGCTACGCTTATTTACTTAGTGTTTGGAATGATTACATCAGTTATCCAAAACAGATTTTTCACAAGAATGACTCCTGTTGGATGGCTTGAATATGCCTCTCTTTTGATAACCTCATTAATGATGGGAGCTTATTTTGGCCTTGCTTTTTATGCAAAATCAGCAAACAAGGTTTGCAACAGGACAGCAGCCGCAGGAGGAGTTTTTGGGTTTCTCACTTTTGGCTGCTCAATCTGCAACAAAATATTAGTGTTCTTTTTAGGAGTTGCAGGAGTATTGACTTATTTTGAACCATTAAGACCTTTGCTTGGGATTGCAAGCATAGGATTTCTTGGGTTTGCAATATTTAATAAGGCAAGAGGCTTGAGAGGGAAACGAATTAGAATATTTAAAGATATGATATTATTAAGATGAAAAATGAAAATTAGTTTAATTGTAGCTATATTTTTTACCTTTTTGATTTACGGCTGTACAAATACAACTAATCTTGAATCCAAAACAAAATCTGAAGCCCAGCAATTAAATCAGGTTTTCAAAGTACAGGCTCCATTACAAATAGGAGACACTCCATACGATTTCATAGTTGTCACAACAGATGGAAAGGCAGTAAGGCTTAGCGATTTTATTGAAAATAAAAAACCAGTAATTGTATATTTTTTTGCAACTTGGTGTCCATGGTGCGCAAAGGACTATGCAGCATTGTCAAAAGTTTATAAGGATTATGCGAATAATGTAGGCATTGTCTCAATAAGTCTTGACCTCAATGAGGATTTATTAACATTAGCGAATTACAAAAAGAAATATCCTGAACTTCAAAGCACAATGTTTGCTTCTGGACAAACTGAAATACTTGTAAATTATAGAATAACAAGAACAACAACTAAGTATGCAATTGACAGAAATGGTAAAATTATATACATAGGAGCTGGCGCTTTTGATGAAGAGCAATGGAAGCAATTACTTGGCGCTTTGGTAAAAAGTGACGAAGCCAAATCTATTGAGAGTCTGCCAATAACATCCGAAAAGGCTTCAACAACAAAATGAAAATAAAACCAATTTATATTGTAACAATTTTAGTAGTATTGATATTTGCTACTTTTTTTGTTTTCTTTAGGAATAACTCTAAACTTGAATATCCGTCAGGAGTTCCTCAGCAACCTATACATTGGCATCCAAAGCTGAAGATAATCATAAATGGGGAAGAGCATCCTATCCCATCAGGAATTGGAATAAATATCGGCAAAAGCATGGATTATGAAATAAGCGGCATGAGAATGTCCCCTACGCATACTCATGAAAGTGATGGCACGATACATATTGAAAATAATAAACCATGGCTAAAGCCAGAAACCTTGACTTTAGGTTATTTCTTTAAGGTTTGGGATAAAAACTTCAATAGCTCTTGCATATTTAAATATTGCAATAATGAAAGCGGCACTTTAACAATGACAGTTAATGGCAAACCAAGTTACGAATTTGATAAATATATGATGCACGATAAAGATGAAATTGTGATTGAATACAAATGAACAAAAAATTGGTGATTGCATTAATATTTGTAGTTGTGCTCTTAGCCAGTATGGCATTCGCGCAGCAATTGCCCATAGGGCTGCAAAGCTAAAGCAGCATGAGCAGCAATTGGCGTCAAGCATAACATTTTTGCTTGCATTTTTTGCAGGCTTAATCTCAATGACATCGCCTTGTGGAATTGCTTTATTGCCGACATTCTTTTCAGTCGCATTTAAGGACAGGAAAAAAGCGGTATTGATGACAAGCGCATTCTCATTGGGCTTGTTGATTGCATTTACCATTTTTGGGTTAATAGCTGGATTCTTAGGAAATTTCTTTAATACTTATAAGCTTACTTTTGCTGTTGTCTCAGGATTTATTTTGATTTTTTTTGGAATTTTATTATTCTTTAACATCGGCTTTAGTATTTTTAATTTTAAACTGGATTATAGAAAAAAGGAAAGTTTTTTCAGCATCGCAATGCTAGGATTTTTCTTTGGGGTTGGCTGGACACCTTGCGTAGGCCCTATTCTAGTTGGAATCTTAGTTCTTGCTGCCAATGCTGCAACTGTACTTAATGGAACTTTGATGTTGACATTTTATGGAATTGGCATAGTCGCGCCATTAATTCTTTTAGCATATTTTTCCGATAAATATGACTGGACAAACTCAAAATTATTAAGAGGAAAAGAAATAATATTTAATTTGTTTAATAAAAAATTAAAAACCCACACTTACAACATAATTGGTGGATTTTTACTTTTGATTATTGGAATATTGATGGTGGTGTTTAAGGGGACTTTCTTTTTCCAGACAGAACTTCCAAAATATGTTCCTTGGTCAATGTCGTTTTGGGGTTACTTGAACGAAATAGCACTTGAATCGAAAATATTTACATCAACAACTGGAAATGTTTTAGGTTTTATTATTGTTTTTTTAATTATTGTTTTAGTTGCATTGTATTTAAGCAAAACAGAAAAAGGTGAGAAAATTGAAGTCAAATAATCTAATTTTTATTGTATCTATTTTTAAAGAGTATTTACCAAAATGAGAAATAAAAATTTATTGTTTCTTATTTTTGTTGGATTATTTATATTGAGTTGCGCTAAAACTCAAGAAACTTCTCAAGCAGTTAAAAACCTGCAAAAATTCAAATTTATAGCTATAGAGCATCCAAACAAACAAGCACCTTCCTTTGCATTAACAGATAACAAAGGAAATAAATTTACAAATAATGACTTGAAAGGAAAGGTATACATATTGCAAGGCTTTGCTCCAGGATGCAGTTCATGCGCAAGAGAGATTGCCACATTAAATAAGGTTTATGATAAATACAAAAATAAAAATCTGGAAATAATTTCCTTAGATGTTGCAAGTGAAGACATAAATGGCGCTATTGAAACAAAAAAGCAGTTTAATGGCGGAGACTGGCGCTGGACTTTTGATTCTGATAATGTTGCAATTAAATTTGAAATCCGAACTCTTGAATCAACTTATGTCATAGATAAAGATGGCATCATTAGATATAAAGATGAAATCATAAGTAATCCGGATATATTATCTCAGGAAATTGAAAAATTGATATAATTGGATGTAAAATAACATTAAACAAAATTTAACAAAAAATGGTAAATACAGCATTAGCTTCACTTGCCTTTTCAGCAGGATTAGTGTCATTTGTAAATCCATGCGGCTTTGCTCTGCTGCCAGTTTACATTACTTATTACTTCAAAAATGAAGGCGTGGAAAAAATCACTTTAACAAAAAGAATTTTTACTAGCTTAATTTTCGGCTTAATGGTAAGTCTCGGTTTTGTTACTATTTTTTCATTGATTGGATTTATAGTAAGTTATATTGGAAGAGGACTTTTGCGATATGTTGGCTGGTTTGATTTGGCAATGGGTTTTTTATTAATTATTATTGGATTTGTTTATTTATTCAATTTAAACTCAAAAATAAATCTGAATAAACTAACAAATCTAGGAGAAAATCTAAAATCAAATAAATTAAAAAATAAATATCTTTCATTCTTTTTGTACGGCACTGGCTTTGCAATAGCATCGCTTGGATGTACACTACCAATTTTTTTATTGATTGTCACAAGCGCGATAAAGACTGCGAGTTTATTTAGTGGCATAATCATCTTTTTAATCTATGCTGCAGGCATGAGCTTTTTCATGATTTTGTTTTCAGTTGCAGTTGCATTTTCAAAAACAATAATAGAAAAAACATTAAAAAAATGGGTGCCTTATATTTACAAGCTAGGAGCGGTTATTGTGATTATTGCAGGAGTTTATTTGATTTACAATCAGGTTGTGCTTGGGAGGTTGATATTGCAATGATAAATTACTTATATAGGTAGCATCGATAAATTCTATGGTTTACATCTATTTAAGCGCCATAATTATTGGATTAATCCATGGTCTAGAACCTGGTCATGGTTGGCCTGTCGCAGTGTATTATTCCCTGAATAAGAAAAAGAAATTTTTATATGGATTTATAACATCAAGCATACTGGCATTTTTTCACTTCTTTTCTTCAATTGCAGTTGTAGCAATATTTTTATTTTTTAATAATATTGTAAATTTTACCTCTTTCCCAATAACTAGATACTTGGCTTCTGGCATATTGTTAATATTAGCAATCAAAGCGTGGTTTGAAAAGCCTAAAGAGATTGAAAAAAAGAAAACAAGGACATTATGGCAGATGGCATCTTACGCATTTGTACTTGGCTTTGTCCACGAAGAGGAATTTGCTATTTTGGCTTTTTGTGTTGGTGGAAATAACTGCTTGGCATTAATGATAATTTATGCAATAGCAGTCAGTTTTGCTTTGATTGCGATAACATTGCTTTCAATAAAATCATACTGGCTATTAAAACCAAAAATTAAAAAGTATGATAAATATCTTCATAAAATATTTGCAGCAATATTAATTTTAATCGCTATTAGTTACTTTTTCAGGTATTAAGAAATATCAGATATTTTATCAAAAAACCCTAAATAATCCCTTATAAACGATAATAAACTATTTTAAGCCTTTTTTGGCTGAAATAAGCTTTTTAAATAGTATTGTTTTTCTAGTAAAATATATATATATAAAGGTGATATTGAAGTTATAAAATGACTCATGAAGCAAAAGATGACGCACTTTTAGAGAAAGTTATACTGTTCTTGGTCTTTGTAGTAGGTGCGGTTCTTATTTACAGCCAGTTCCAATATGCTAAAATTTCATCAAATGTTTTTCTTAATGTTGTTTCGTTCTTGCTGATTTTTGCGCTTATATCATTTGTTGTATGGCTATTTTTTCATAAGGAAAAGCATGTAAAGCCGCATTTAGATCATCAAATGGCGCATGATATGAAAATTCAAAAAACTCCTTTAAGCTTTCATGAAAAATTAAGCTATGGAATGGTTGCTTTTGTTTCTGTTTTAATTTTATTTAATCAACTCCAAATTTTTCAAGTAAATGCCTTGGCTAGCGGCACACTATCGCCAGTTAACAGTTTTGTGAAATCATTATCAACTAAAACTTTGAGTTTAGGCTCTGGCAAATCCGGCATTGTAATTGGTCCTCAGCTTAATCCAGACGGCAGAACAACAAAGCTTGTTGAATGGTCAACAATAAGCGAAACTCTGGCTCCAAAAAGCACAGGCAATCCAACTCAAGACGCAATTGCTGCAGTTGTGCCGACGGGCACGCCATTTTATGCTTTAGAAGGACCAGGTGTTGAAAAAATAAAAGGAGCAAGCTTTGACGATCCTCTTACGAGCCAAAAAGTGTGGGCATCCTTGCTTGGCTCAAATAGATTTGGTACAGCTAATGCAATACAATTAACTCCCGAGGAAGAGAAGAGATGGCAAGAACTAACAAGTATTTTTACTTGTGATTTTTGCTGTGGCGGTCCAAACAGCGTAACAACAATTGCTAGGTGCGGTTGTGCCCATAGCTATGCTTGGCAGGGAATGGCAAAATTCTTTATAAGATATTATCCACAATATACTGATGAACAGATTTTGGGGGAAATGACAAAATGGAAAGCACTTTGGTACCCGCAAGGCATGATACAGGATTACTTGGTTTATACAGGGCAGCAGGATGCGTCAACTCTAACTCATGGAGGTTCGGTAGGTATAAAACAGCAATTTTTGCAGCATGCGCCAACCTCCCAGCAGCAAACACATTCAACAGCAACTCCATTGTCAGATCTGCCATCAATGGTCGGCGGATGTTAATTATTTTAAATTAAAATAAATTCATTATCTATAAAAAATAAAAATCATTAACAATTTCAATAACGAAAAAACTCAACAATAAAAAAACAATTCCAAATTTTTTAAAATAAAAATTTATTGGAAATGCTCTATTGTCAAAAGCAAGAAGCACTAACAAATAAACTAAAGGATAACTTTAATACAAACAATAAGATAAAATATTTAAAAATAACAATATTTATAAAACAATAAACAAAACTAAGGAGGAAGTAAAATGAACAGGAATGTAATCATTGTGATTGTGCTTGTTGTTTTGGTGTTGCTTACAGCAGTTCAGGCAATTCAGCTGAGCAGCTTGAAGGCAAGCATAAGCACAGGCAAGGTTAGCGTTGGAAGCGCTCCAATGCAAAGCTCTGGAGTCGGTGGAGGAGTTCCATCAAACATACAGGATCTGCCATCAATGGTAGGCGGATGTTGATTAACTTAATTAAAACTATCAACTTGTTTTTGAGTTGAGGGGGTTATCAAAAAATGAGTGTAAAAACAATATTAATGGCAGTATTATTAGTTGGTGTTCTTATAGTAGGTTGTGAATCTAAAACAACTAGTTATGCAACCTACAATCAGCCTAAAGGAGGTCAGCAACCTAATGGTCAGTACGTTGGAGGAGGTTGCGGAGTTGCCCCCAGCGGAGACTACAAAGATACGCCAACAGAAGCTCTAAACCCAATAAGTTCTAGCTTATAGAAATTAAAATGGAGCTTACAAAAAGAGAAAAGCGCAGATTAAAGCTTGAGAAGCTTAGACAGGAAGGCCAAGAAACTCAAATAGAGTATGAGCAAAATATTGAAAAACAAAAGCATTTGCATCAGCAGCAAATTAAATCAAAGAGATTGAGGTATTACGCTGTAGCAGCCATATTAGGTGTTGTGGTATTGGTGTCTGTTGCATATTCTGTTTTTTCCATTAACAAACCAGGCGAATATGACGGTTTTGCAAAATGTTTGACTGGTAAAGGCGCAGTAATGTACGGCGCAATGGATTGGTGCAAATACACTCAGGCGCAGAAAGCAATGTTTGGTAAATCTTTCAAATACATAAATTATCATGAATACAGCGAGTTGCCTGGCATTAAGAAAACTCCAACATGGGTAATTAATGGCGCATGGTACACAAATGTGCAATCCTTTGACAAACTAGGAGCTGCCACAGGCTGCAAATTATAGGTGATTTTAGTGGATCCTGAAAAAAAAAAGTTTAATGCAAACCGCCTCATTAAAAAAATTGATGTAGGTGATATCTTGATTTTATTGACAATACTTCTAGGAATTTTTACTATTTATTTGATAATTTTGACTTACAGCATAAACGCAGATTTGCAAAAAAATACTGAAGCTATCAAAGAAAAACTAAAACCTGCAAATATCGAAATAACCTTAATTAAGGATTCTAAATGCACTGATTGCTCGGATTTATTGCCAATTATAAACCAGATAAAAACAGCAAAAGTTAATGTTAGCAGGCTAAACACATTTGAGTATGGGTCAAAAGACGGACGAGAGATAATTGCCAAGTATAAAATACAAAAAGTCCCAGCAGTTATCATTACAGGAGATATAAACAAATCTGAAATTAATGGTTTGGAAAAAAGAGAAAACGCTTTATTGTTTACAAATATTGAACCTCCGTATACAAATGTACTAAATGGAGAAGTGGAGGGAATAGTTAAACTATATATTTTAAATGACCCAAAATGTGAAAAATGCAATGACCTAATGTCTTTGATAATCCCAATAAAACTTGCAGGCATTAAAATTATCGAACAAAGAAACGTAAGCATAAGCAGCGATGAAGGAAAAGGATTAATAGAAAAATACAAAATTGATTTTGCGCCCACAATTATTTTGTCAAAGGATGCAGGATTGTACAGTATAATTCAAAAAAAATGGCCTCAAATCGGGAGCAAAGAGAATGATGGCTCCTATATTTTGAGGATGGTTTATCCTCCTTTTATTAATCTAACAACAGGAAATTTAAGAGGTATTGTAAATATTATTTATTTGACTGATAAAACCTGCTCACAATGCTATGATGTCAGATTACACCGAGCAATACTTGTGCAGAGCTTTGCAGTAAATCTCGATAAAGAAGAAACTTTTGACATAAGCGATGACAGAGGAAAAGAACTTATCGCTAAATATAACATAAGCCAGGTGCCTGCAGTAATTTTATCTGACGATATCA
>Ga0105164_10002604_pt1 | contig 11123 bp, 4 predicted proteins | sample VDWuncwatermetaG_FD_89674 | JGI IMG/M metagenome (GOLD analysis project Ga0105164, IMG submission 89674) | Wastewater microbial communities from Netherlands to study Microbial Dark Matter (Phase II) - VDW unchlorinated drinking water | ecosystem: Environmental > Aquatic > Freshwater > Drinking...
ACATTTACATTGCTACTATCATCTATGTCTTCGAAATTATCATTTGAGAGTTGAGTATAAACAACTTGATCATTTACTTTATAAGAAATAGAGTCTAGACGTTCATCACTAACTATCCCTGATAAATATATTTTATTTCCATTAGAAATCACATTCCCCTCTCTTGGACTAGTAATTTCAATAAACGGACTTGTCGTATCCAACCTTATCTCTCTAGCCTCACTCATTATCACTTGATTAGAACTATCACTAGTTTCAAAGTAATAAGTGTTTTTACCTTCTGAAATAGATATAGTTTGATTATTTGAGTTTGGTACTAATTCAGTTACACTCTCATTATTTTCTTCATCTTTAATGTTTATTTTAAGTCTATTTTTAGGATCACTTGGATTTGCAAATACTGTGTTTATCATAAAAGTAACAATGGGCTGATTAGTTATGGATATAGTATTTAAATCATCTAAGAGGTAAACTCCAGCCTGACCAGTAGCACTCACCGTCACATCCCCCACATTGAAAACAAAGGACTTTAAAGACTGAGGACTGAGGTCAGATGACTGAGAAGAATTAGAAACATAAATAGTTAATTTGGGATTATATGTTTCAGGAGTGGTGTAAGTGTGAGTAAATGACTTTGCAATAAGTTCTTCAAACGTGACTTCGGAAGGAGATTGCTTCGTCGCTTCGCTCCTCGCAATGACGCCCAAAGCCAGTTCACTACCATCACCCCAGTCTAATTCATACTTAGTCGGTGTAGCATTAATCACCTTAGCTGTAGCAGGATCTATCATTAGACTTACTATAAATGGTGCTATTCCAGAATAGTTATCTGCTTTTAAATCTACTAAGACAAACTGTGGTTCAGTATTAAATGTAATCGTACCTGCAGAGGCTTCCCATGACTCAGTTCTGCCATCACCAAATGCTGCATTTATTTTTACTTTTGGAGTGACTGATTTTCTATCTTTAAACTCTATTCCGCCAAATGATTTATTTCCATCAAAATAGTTATGTGTTGGATTAGCCAATGTGCACTCAGGATACGCCATTACGCTATTACAAGCCCCATCACCAAAGTCCCATAAATATGAAATAGATTTATAGCTTCCTGTGATTTTTGATTTAAACATTACTGGTATTGAAGACTGCTGTCCAGTAGTCCCGTTGTCCACAAGTCCTGTAGTCCCATCATAAATTTTCTTGTCCGAAGGCTCAGTAGTAGCAAATATCGCAACTCTTTGATGTGGAGCAGTTACTGTTACACTTTCTGTACTGGCACTATCTGATAATCCTGTTTTATCTGAAACAGTTAACTTTGCAAAATATGATCCATTGTTTTTTATATCATCTGCATAAAAAGTCTTTTTATCTTCTGAAGTTCTAAGTAATGATTGAGTAAATAATCTTTCGCTTTGACCTTGAAGGAGTTGGAATAATTCCCATTTGTTTTTAGTAGAATCTACATAGTCCACACCTTTTGAGAATCTTTGGTTGGGATCATAACTGCCGATATCTACAAAACCCGTACTAAAAGGTGCTTTGCCAGCTAGAACTGGATATTGTTCAGTAAGAACTCTTGCCTGAGCAATAGGTTTGTAATTCGGATAAACATAAATAGTAGGACCAGAGATATTTCTAATTTTGTTTTGGATTCCATTTTCCACCCAGTAAACTTCTAAACTTGTTTTATAAGTGTTCGGAGTGGTGGAAGTATTTTTATTAGTATATGTGAATGAATAATTATCTACAGTTGTAAGCCCAGACTCTTTTCCATCACTGGAAACAAAATTAAACTTAATCATTGAAATCTGATCATTGCCACTAATTACATTAGCTTTTAATTTTACTGAGTCTCCATCCTGAATTACCTTGGCTCCAGTTACTACAAAACCTTGATTTTCTAAATCGTTTTCTTCTATGCCTAAGACTAAATTAATAGCTGGTTTTGGAGTGAAGGTTAACTGGTGTGAAGATGGTACTGTGCTTATATCCTGAGGTAAACCTACTACGTTTCCTCCCAAGTACGCATATGCATTTACACTGCTTAAATCAGATCCATAACCAGATCCCCTGGAAACACTGGTAATAGATTTATAATTCCCTGCTTTTGAGTAAATACTAAGTGGTATGGATTCTAAGAATGAAGCTATGCCGTCTGTACCTTTGTTTTTAGTAGCTTTAACGGTAGAAATATGATTTGAAACATTAGGGATAGTGATCAATGAACCATCAGGATCAAAGACTGCAATGTCTGTCGTAAATGATGTAGGCTCAGATAATGTATCTTTTACAGTTAGTCCTATATCAAAATTACTTCCTGGATAAGGCTGAATAGGATTTACTTTAAATGTACCACTTACGATTTCAGGCTTACTGCTTACGGTTAAATATACACTTCCATAAGTCATTGAATTAGATATTAAATGTAATTCTTTATCTCCAGCACTATTAAATGCGTTTGGAAGAGTAGCTTTAATTAAAATATCAGATTCTATTGTTCTAATTAATTGAGCACCATCTAAAATTACATTTGTATCTTGGTTAAAATTACTTCCATAGATTTTTATTATCCTAGTCAAACCTTCTTGCCCAACGATTTTTGGATCGATGGTATTTAGAACTGGACCAGTACCATCAGAAAGTGTAATTTCTCCTACACTTAATCTGTCACCCTGACCACCGCTAAATCTAAACTCAATCGTATGGTTTCCAGAGCCTAAGTCAGGAATAATAATGTCTTTTATAGTTTCAGACTGAGAATTATATAAAACTCTTCCACCTATATAAATATTTCCATCTACCCAAACAGCAAGGAAATTAGCACCAGTACCACTAAACTTACTGTGCTGATAATTAGCTGCAAACTTAACATCATAAGTTTTATCTAAACAGAATGGAATGACTACTGACCCTGTAGACTCGATAATAGAGTTAGATCCAGATATAAAGGTATTGTTTCCTCCTAAAATACTGGTCGACTCTCCACCAAAACGTGTTTGAGGTAAGATTTTAATAATATTACAAGCAGTACTTGGATTTGCTTTTACATTTAAAGTTATCGGGCTTGATATTTGACCATCTGAGTTTTTTACAGTTAGATTTTTAATTCCGGCATATTTTACAGCGTCAGCTGGAACCTTAACTATGAGCAGATTTGCTGAGCTGACATAAGGAGTTATTGAATAGTTATCTAGATTTACTTTTGAGTATTGGTTGAAATTGTTTCCATTTATATATAAATCAAATGCTCCTCTTCCAGCTATCCATTCAGTAGGTGAGATAGAAGTAATCTGAGGTTTGACGGGAGATGTAAAGGTTATAAATGTACTTGCCCATGTAAATGAAGGGAATTCAACTCCAGATAAATTAGTGGGTCTAAACTCTACTTTTGCATTTGGGGTGCTTCCACTAAAGGAAATTCCAGCAGCTCTTGTCCATGGAATACTACCTACTTTATTTCCACCAATATATACATTTACAGCATACCAATTTCCAAAATAAGTTTTAGAAAGTGATCCCATTAAACCAATGGCTAAATAACCATCTTTTGAAGTCCCAGGAATTACATCGATCGTTAATGAGTTAGTAGAAGTAGCATATGGAGTAATCCAAGGGTTTGTTGCCTGAGTTAATGAATTAACAGTAAAGCCTGCTGCTAATGCTTTCAAGTTTAAATTTATTGGTTTTACTTTTTCTTTTAAATTATTTTCAATATCTATCAATTTATCTTCATTAAAGAATCTCTTACCCCTTACATGTAAACCATAAGTGCTTTCAAGATTTTTAACTTTATTATAGTTCTTAGTATTTAGGTGATACTTACCTTTTGGTTTTTTTGATGTAGATCTATTAGAGACAGTTAAGCTAGGATCAGTTATTTCACCAACTTCAGATGGAGCTAAGATTAAGTCATATTTAGAAGCTGGTTCAGGCTTATCAGATACATCAAAGTTAATTGATATTTCTTCATTAGACATAGAGCTAGTATTAGCTATTTGATTTCCACTAGTATCAGTAGCTGAAAGTTTAATTTTATATGTACCAGGAGCTGAATCTAAAGGAATATCAACTTTTTCTTCTACATAGAACTCATTACTTAATTCACCTTCTCTGTTTTTATTTATAAGATCAATTATTTTTTGTGAGACTACTTTTCCATCAGAGGATAAAATCACATATCCAAAATTAGATAGAGCAGTGTTGTCTTTTACAAATGCACTTAATTTTAATGCACTCCCTGGATTTACCAACTTTGGCTCTAGATTTATCGGTCCAATTTCAGGTTTCACACTATCACCTAAACCATTTTCTATAACTTCAGATATCATTGCCTGAATAGCATCATTTAGTTTTTCAGGATCGTCCTCTAAAACAAGATTTGTTTCTTCTGTTTGAAATAATAACTTCCTGGCTGAGTTGCTTGGATTGGTTGAATTCGCTAGATTAGATGAATTAGAGACTTTTACAGAAGAAGTTTGTGCAAAGCCAATTTTATTTTCATTATCAATAACTACTAACGTGGGAGTGAAATCACCTTCAGTATTAAATATATGTTTTGGAGATATTTCATTTGACTTTTCACCATCACCGAAGTCCCAGATAAGCTGTTTAATTCCTATCCCTTTGGGATCATAACTACCAGATCCATCAAAGCTAATCTCTGTGCCAGGAGTAAAATTTATTTCTTCAGTTATTATTTTGGCAATAGAAACTGGAGCCTGATCTACAGTAACAGTAAAGGTTTCACCATAAAATTTAAATTTCTTCCCATCTTCTTTTTCAATTTCTAAAACAGGGGTAAATTGTCCGGCTTTAGTAAATGTATAATCCAGTTCTTCACTAGTGTTTGTAGCTGTTTCTTCAAGTGCTGTATTTGCATCTTTAGATATATCTACTAAATCTCCATTTAAATCCCAAGTTCTAGCTGACCATGACCATTTGTAGTTAATCATTCCACCAATCGGATCAGAACTGCCCATTGCAGTTAATTTAACTTTTGCAGTGCCAAGAACTCCATTTTCACTACCTTCCAGTTTTACGATTTGACCAATTGGTGCATTATTTTCACCCACGATAACACTCCCTGGATTTAATCTCTTAAATCTATTGTCAGGAGTAGAAGCTATCAGAGTGACTAAATAAACTCCTGGGCTTTGATAAATATGTTTAATAGGATCATTTATACTATCGACTAATTGTGAGTTCCCATCTCCAAAATCCCATTTTAATGTAACTGGTTTTCCATCATAGTCACTAGATGCCCTTCCATCAAAGATAACTTCAAATGGTGCATTTCCTGTACTTTGACTTAAGATAGCCGCTGGGATTGGAGCAGGTTTTAAAATTGATAGATTTAATATTTTTTCTACTTTAGCTTTTCTTTCATCAATAACTGTAAGTTTCACATTGTAAGTACCAGCATTTTTATACTCGTGAGTTGGATTTTCTTCATTACTAGTTTCATTATCACCAAAATCCCAACTATAAGACAAGGTTTCACCATCAGGATCAAAAGTACCATCATTAGTAAATTTAATAACACTGGTGAAAAGTCCATCGTTATTTTGTTTCAATGTGGCTTTATCTGGAATTGCAGCAAACTGAACAGTAGGTGGATTATTCAGAGGCAGAAGTTTTAAACTACCTGATGTAATAGTAGTTTTAGCACCTAAAGCATCAGTAGCTGTTAGTTTGGGTTCATAATTTCCTGGAGTTTCATATAAATGTTTTGGATTGGCTTCTGAGCTAGTAGATCCATCACCAAATTCCCAAAGATATGAAATAGCATCGTTTTCATTATCTGTAACCATTGAAGCAAATGAAATATTTACCGGTACATCAGCATTGGTTCTATCAACTGTAAAAGTACCTGTAGGAGCATCATTCTTATCTCTGATTTCAATTTCTTTTAAAACATTAGAAACTTTATTATAAGAATTAGTGACGGTTAACATTACCTGATATTTACCAGGCATATTATATTTATGGCTAACCACAGCATCAAAAGATGTATTTGGATTTTCAGTGGTAAAGCTAGAATCGCCGAAATCCCAAGAGTACGATGTCATTCCACTAAAATATTTAGCTAAGATATCATCACTACCTGTACCATCGAAGGTTACAACCTGAGGTGAAACACCAATATTTGGATTTGCATTAATTTTTGCAATAGGAATAGGATCAACTACCATTACAAATATTCCATCACTTACTCCACCATCTACAGGGTTAGAAGCAAAGACTTCAAAAGAATTTATTTTATTTGCAAATGAGGCTGGAACAGTAGCAATAAGTTCATTTGATGAAATATATTTTGTATCGATTTTCAATGTGCCAATAGATGCTACTGCACCTTTTGAGAAATTTTCCCCCTGAAGAGAAATGTCATAAGTACTTCCATCATTTTTAACAGGTAGAATATTTGGTGAAATCAGTTTTAATATTGGCTTTCCATTATATGTTTTATATGAGACTTTTGAGCTTGAAGCTGTAATCAATGATCCATCAAATGTACTAGTGGTAAAACTTACAGGACTTGAAGTAAGTTTAATACTTTGAGCCTGATTAGATACAGAGTAGCTAGCGGGTTTTGAACTTACAAAAACAGTAGTAGGAGTCAAACTGGTTATAAAACTAACATTTTTAGAAGAAGCAATAATAGAAGCTTTTGTAGAATCAGTAGAAAAACTCACAGGCAAAGAACTTAGAGAAATAGGACCTGATTGGGAGGTGATTTGGTAACTTACTGGATTTGAGTTGACTTGAAAGAGATCAAAGGTTTGAGCACTTGCTACTAAGAAAAAGGAGTCAAGTATTAGAAGCTTAATACATGAGAGTACTAGTATAGTCTTTTTTAGATTAATACAATCTAACACTTGATTTCCCTTTTATTTTTTAAGCCAAATATGTGATCAATCAACTAAGGAGTTTTCTCGGCACGAGCACCCCATAGATAGATCTTTCTATTAGCATCAGCGTATAATCCACCAATATTTATGGCTTTATTTATACTGTTTAAATCAGACTGACTTGTAAAAGTAATTTTTTTCCAAGTAGTATCCACATTTACAGTAGTAGTGTTGTATTGGTTATAAGGATTAGAGAAATTATTATTTGCAACATAGTCTTGGTATGTGCACCCTAGCCATCCGCTATAACTAAAAACCCAGGGTTGACTTCTGTCTGGACATGCAGGAGTAAATGTTATAGGTACTTGGACACTGCCTGAATCAGTTCTTGCCCAAACACTAAAAGTAATCATTCCTGTACTGACATCAGGAATATCAACATATAAAAGGTTTTTACTAGTTCCATTTTCAAAATATGAAACATCATTTGCTAACCCATCTGGATCAAGAGCAGCATTTTGTTTTAAAGTTGCCCACTGGTAGTACATTCTCCATGCAGAAGTTACAAAATTAAATCTATTTAAAGAAGATAAAAGATTACCCGTCAAGTTAACTTCACTTCTTTTAGGAGCATTTACTGGTAATTCCTCTGGTAAAGTACCTAGTGCAATCATGGGCTCAGTTCCAGGAAGGTACACACCTGGTGCTGGCACAAAGGGATCTGTATCTGCTTTAATAACTTTAGAAACACCCGTTTCAATTTTCACAGGAATTGAAGCTACACCATTAGTAAGTTTTGCAGCAGGTACATTAGGAGCCGTACTTCCATCAGCATTTGTAGTAGTAAGTTTTATATTTGTACCATCTGGAATATTTTGTGCTGTAACTTCTACTACTTGATCTCCAGCATATGAATAATCAAGAGCTAAATCAGGCATAGAAATGTCTCCCAATGGATTCACTACACCATTTCCAGCTATTTTTGTAATAGCAAGATTTGCAACTTTTGCTATTTGAATCGGTTGGTTGACATAAGTAACAAGATTAGTAGCTTTAAGGATTCTTCCACCTTCAACTATATAAAGATTATTTAGCTTATCAACTAAAAGAGTTCCTGGAGATTGAAGAGCTATTGATTTAGCAGCTTTACTTTGCCCAAAAACAAGAGTTTCAGTGCCACTACCAGCAACGGTATCTATGAGTCCATCTTTAAGAATTTTTCTTATTCTATTATTTAGACTATCTGCTATTAAAACATCACCATTTAAATCACTACAAACACACTTTCCTCCACCGATAGAAGCAAAACCACTAATAGCCTGACCACCATCACCGATATCATCAGCTGATCCTGTACCATCATTTATGTAGGGAGAGATACTATTTGCAGTGAGATTTATCTTATTTATATTTGGGTAAGAAATGTTTTTATACTTACTATAATCCCACTTAGTATATAAGGTAGACAAATAACAATTATTTAATTTATCAAATGCTACTCCAGTAACATTTAGTCCTTCAGCATTTTGCTGATTAAAAGTAAATTTGTAAGGGAACTTAGTACTAGTCAAGTTGTGGCTAATGCCATAAGTTTCTATAATATTTAAAGATGGGTCATATCTCAAAACAGTTTGCCCAGCTATTTGACCATTACTTGGATAAAGTGGGTTAGTATATTTCAAATCACCATAGAGATAAAAATATTTATCATTATCAGAAGTGATCCCATTTAAGTACAAATTACCAACAACACTATCCTGTATTCTCATCACCTGCTTCACCGTACTGTCTTTAAATGAAGCTTTTAAAATAATGGGATCAGAATCTTTTGAATTATAATTTGGATCACCTAAAGTACTATGAAATAAAACATAAATATTCCCATATTTATCAAAAGAGAAATCTTTCAGTCTTGAAAGATTAGCTTCAGTAAATGTACTGCCAGCCACAAAGTCAGTATTTGTACTGGATTTTGGTTTCCCTATGACTTTTGAGACTTTTCCTGATGTAAGATTAATCTTAGATATAATCTTTAAACCCGTGTCATAAAAATAAATATTTTCTTCCAGTGGGTCTAACTGTACAGATTTAAATCCACCAATATAAGCACTTTCTTTAGCAAGTCCATCTGAATACAAAGTATAGTGATCACCACTTCCAGCTTTTGCATAAAGAGAGACAGTTGAAGGTTTAACTGTTTGTGCAAAGACAGGATTAGCTAAGATCAAAATCATTAGAAGAAGTAAAGAAATAATCCTAGAATAAGAGAAAGATATTTCTGGTGGATTTAATAGCCCAGGAAAAGGATTTATTACAAAATGTTTAGCTAATAGCTTCTTTAAATAAGCACTAGTGAAGGTTCTAAGTATAGCCTTAGAGCCTTCACAATACTTAGGAAGGTAAGTGTTTTCATTTAAATGCTTCTCGGCATTCAAATTATCACTTTCCAGTTTGTAGCTTTTTTTATAGCTTTTATAAGAATTATTTTTGTCAAACATTTTTAAATCTCCTTGTTAACCCTAATTCGGATAGCAAAGTATTTAAACAGGTTTGAAAACAAAATAAAATAGGGAAAAGTCTCTGATTAGATTAAGAAAAAGAATTAGTAATTTCAGAATTTGCCTTTAAATCAATATGTTTCCATCAAAAAGTGAAAAGTAACCAAGGGCTTTGTATTAGAAAAGAAAATAAATTCTTTGTAAAGAAATAAACAAATGTAACCGTAGGTATCAAAATCGTTAAGAAGAAAAAATATTAAATTTCAAAAATGTAACCCAGGGTTACAGACTTTTATAAAAGTTTATTGTAAATTAGAATTATGACTACTCCAAGAGAATACAGAGCAGAAATAATGAAAACAGCAGGATTTGGGCTTATGGTACCTATAGGAACTTTTTTGATCAATTTGGCTTCCCTAGATATAAGCTTTTTTAGCTTTAGAACACTTATCTTTCTTGTTTTCTTTTTCTTAATGTTCTGTTTTGGTGTTATATTTATTAAAAGAGGTTTTGAAGTTACTGAGGGGAAAAATTAATGAAAGAAGTTCTTGAATGTTTATTTATTATTTTAGCTTGCTCCCCATTTTTCTGGTTTGCATATTACATGTTAAATGACTTTGGAACAGTAGATGGACCTACATATAAAATCCTTAAAAAGTAGTATTCACTCTACCCCAATCCCACACCCATTGAAGGGATGCCAACAGATTGATCTTTTTTATTTAGATTTAAAAAATATGCTTCGTTTTTAGAATGATTAATTATTACTAGTGCTTTATCAGCTGGAGCAACTACTCCATTTATCCCACCATTTCCTAGTGGACCAGCACTTTCATACACTTCAAAATAAATTCCTTTTTTTGTTTTTCCAGTTATTGGATCCATATAATATATGTTTTTTATAGATTTAACATCTACATCCTGACCTTCTTTTGTATAAAGTCCAATAGGAAAACCAGTCCTTGAAAGTTCATTTTCAGTAAGAACAGTATAAGGAAAGACTTTTCCATCAGGGATCATAAAGTTTAACCAGTCTTTTTTCTTTCCTGGTTCAGTACATTGAATAATATCTTCTTTTTTAATTGTTTTAACTGTAATCTTTTCTAATAAAACCATTGGAAGGGGATCATTTAATAAAACATTATCAAGTCCATGAAAGCCATTTGGTTTAACTTCTAGTCTTTTTAGTCCTCTTACTACCTTATTAAAGTGTTCTGTAAGCTCAAAGAAAATCTTTTCATATTTTGACAATGTCGTTCTTAGTTCATTTATAATATTGGATTTGTCATGCTTCTCAGCATCTTTAGAATTAGCAGCAAAGTCTTTAACTTTTTTAAAAAGCATTGAATCAAGTAAAAGCTCATCATTAAATGAGAAAATATTCTTAGACTTACTTTCATTTATGTTCATTAAAGAAGGTAATGCAGTACTACTATCACCCAGTGTAGTAAGTGAGCCTTTTACTTTACTTCCAAAACATTTTAATGAATCTAGAAAATTATTTTTATCTTCATTTTGCATAAGACTTCCTTATATACACTTATATAAAGAATAGGGCTTGAAGAAATTGATAGGAGGGTAAGGCTAATATGGCAAATGAGGCATAGAACCTTATTAGCCTTATAGTCCTTGTAAGCCTTATATGCCAAGCTGTAAATTTTTGTAAAAGGAATCATTCAAATGTAACCGAGGGTTACATGACTGAGTAATCACAAATTCTATAATCAAAATGATCTTAACAAACTATTAACATATGAGAAATTATAAGAATATTGAA
>Ga0105164_10002606_pt1 | contig 11121 bp, 16 predicted proteins | sample VDWuncwatermetaG_FD_89674 | JGI IMG/M metagenome (GOLD analysis project Ga0105164, IMG submission 89674) | Wastewater microbial communities from Netherlands to study Microbial Dark Matter (Phase II) - VDW unchlorinated drinking water | ecosystem: Environmental > Aquatic > Freshwater > Drinking...
GATATATAGTTAATAACTAAATATTTCAATAATTTATAATTGTAAAATTTTGAAATTTTGAACCAAAAGCATTAAATCCTTGCAAAAGAATTGGATGAAAATGAAACAAAATTCTGCAAAATTTTGGATGATTTTTTTGCTGATTTTTCTAGCTGCCTGCGCGCAAAATAATGATAAAAATGCCAACCGGGTTTTAATCAATAACGGAGAAAAAATAATAGCTATGGATGTCCAGATTGCCGACGACATTGATGAAATGGCAAAAGGCCTCATGTTTGTTGAGAAGCTTGATAAAAATGCAGGAATGCTTTTCGTTTTTGAGGATGAAGCCTGCCAAACTTTTTGGATGAAAAATATGTTGATTCCGCTGGACATGATATTCATTGATGACGGGCTAAAAATTGTTGACATAAAAAATGCTGTTCCGTGCAAAGATGATCCATGCGCCCTTTACGCCTCAAAAAAACCGGCAAGATATGTGCTGGAAGTCAATTCAGACTTCGCAGGAAAAAACAGAATAGAAGAGGGTAATTCAATCGCATTAAAACTGAAAAATCAATAATTATGTCAAAAATCACATGAAATAATCAGAAGGTTTATTAATTACCTATACGTGGTTTTTAATCATGCTCGAAAATCGTAACTATTCTGAATAAATTTTTGCGATTTTCGACATATAAACAACCTTTCAACAGGAAAATTAAAAATTTAGAGGAAACACCAAATGGCAGAAATAAAGTGCAAGAAATGCGACGAGAAAATGATGAAGAAGGGAATCATCCAAAGCGGCAATTCAAAGTACGAAGTCTATAGGTGCAACGAGTGCGGCCATGAAGAGATGAAAGCCATTGGGGTCAATCCAACATATCATCGCTGATTATTCTCCGGGCAACCTGAAATTGTAGTACATCAAAAACATCTTAATTTAATCAAAAGAGCCGTCCTAATTGGGTAAAATATGCCAAAAGTCAACGACTCTCGACGACAAAGTTGTTCTGATTGAATTCTAAAGCGTAAAACTTCGTGTAATATGCATTATACGAAGTTTTTTATACAAGTTACTGCATGAATTTTCTAAAAAAAGGTGCTGAAATGCTGGACAAGCTGGAAACAGAGCTCAAAATAAGAGGATTCAGCAGGATGACTGTGAAGGCTTACCTGATTCACAACAGGAAATTCCTGGAATTCGTTAAAAAAGAGCCGGACATGGTTATTGAGCAGGATGCCAAGAAGTACCTTGGTTATTTGATTTCAGACAGAAAATACAGCCCCAGGAGCTCAAATCTCGCGTTAAGCGCTCTCAAGTTCTTCTACAGCCAGGTATTGCAAAATACAGCCTTTAATGCTGTCAAGGCGCCAAAGCTGCAGAAAAAGCTTCCCACTGTGCTTACCAAAGATGAGGTCAGGAAACTTATTGAGGCTTCGACCAATCCAAAGCACAGGCTGCTTATTGAATTTCTTTACTCGGCCGGGCTGCGGGTCAGCGAATGTGTCAGCCTGAAGTTTGATGACCTGGACCTGCAGGAAAAAATGGGAAAGATAAGGCATGGCAAAGGCGAGAAAGAGCGTTATATCATCCTTTCAGACAGCCTTATGCAGCACCTCAATGAATTTGCTTCAAAAAAGAAAGACGGCAGCGAGTACATCTTTTCCGTCAACGGAAGGCCGATAACAGCAAGGCAGGCTCAAAAAGTTGTCAAAGAAAGCGCAAAAAAGGCAGGCATAAAGAAAAGGGTGTTCTGCCATGCCTTGAGGAGCAGCTTTGCAACGCATCTCCTGGAATCAGGAACTGATATAAGGGTCATACAGGAGCTTTTGGGCCATTCTAATCTGTCAACAACGCAAATCTACACTAAAGTGTCTACGCAACAGCTCAAGAAGGTAAAAAGTCCGCTGGACACACTTTGACCTATGCTTAAAACTTTTAATCAATAATGAAAAAAATTATTCTAAAAAATAAAAATATCAGAAGCCAAATTCCATGAGGCTCAGCTGCAGTATGTTTTCCTTTGTCTGCAAAGTCTTGAATTCAGGATCAAGCCTCAAAAACGGCTTTGAGTTTATGTACCGCTTGATTATTGGAACTCCCTTCTCGATTATTGAGGTCACATAATTGCCGGCCAATTGCTCTGAAATGCCGAGCCTTTCAGCGATATCAGCGTATGTAACACTTTCCTTCTCCTCTTCCAGGGTATAGATAACAAGAAAAACTTCCTGTTCCCTCCTGTTAAGCTTTTTCACGTCAAAATCGCTTTTTTTCGCAAATGATACATTGCAGTTTGCTTCCAAAAACATCTGCAAATTGTCAACTCTTTCGCTAAGCTTCTCCACTTTGCTTTCAATCTCAGCTATGTACTCATAGTTTGCAGAAATCTCGTTTGTATTTTCGTTTATAGCCTGCAGGTGCTCCTCGAATTCGTTCCTTATTTTTGTAAACTCGCCCTTCAATGACTTGTTCAGCCGACTTATTTCTAGACCAATGCCTCTAAGAAAAATTTTCCTTAAAATAACAATCACCCCCCTAATCAGTTTTTGCTAAAATAGGATGTTTAAATAAATTTCGCTTTTGCAGAACTCATATTGGCTTGAGTGTTTTGGATAGGTAATGCTTTTCCTTGCCATGCTTTATGACCCCTATGTCGTCGAGCTGCTCAATCTCGTCAAGCAGCCTGTAAAACGAGCTTTTTGAGCAGAAATTCTGCTCATCAACCACCATATCTTTCAGATGGAGTGCTGAAATTTTCTCGTATTTCCTGATATATGACAATATAACACTTTTAACATATTCCTTTGAGTTTCTTGCTATCCTTTTTACAATTCTCTCTTTTACAGAGGCCTTTTTCTGCTCAAGCCTTTCAAGCCTTTTTTCTATGATATTAATATCATTATCCATCCTTTGAGGGGTTTCCTTATGAATCACGACCTGCTGTGACTGTGCTTGTTGGGCCTTGGCTGCTGCCAGCTCTTCAACCCTTGCATCAAGCTGCCTGAGTTTTGCCATCATGCCCTCAAATGAATAATAATCATCAACTATTTTCCGTATTTCCTCCCTTGTTTTTGGCATATAGGAAAGCTCAAGCTGCATGCTTCTTATCAGCTGTTCCTGCTCGATATTCTTCCTGTACAAATACTGGAGCCACTGGAAAATATTTGCAGTGTCCCTTTTTACATTGCTGAACGACCTTTTCAGAAGCTCGTTCATGGCCACCAATTGTTTTTGGGGCAGGACATCTTTTTTTTCTTTTTTCCAGAACATATTGCCTTCTTTTATCAGCATTTATTTAAACCTTTTGTTTTATGGGAATATTTTGGGACTAATGTAGGACTAAATTGGGACTATTTATCGACGATAAATATATTTTAATAGGACTATTTTGGGAAAGTCTTGGGACTATAATAGGACCGCTTGAGACTGAAATGGGAATGACTTATTTTTCATAAAGCTTAAATAAAAGGGTAGATAATTCAAGAAAAGAGAGGGATAAAATGGAGAGTATATGGAATTTTATTTTAGCAATTTTATGCGCCAAAAATTCAGGCTGTCAAAGGCTAAAATGACGGTTCAGAAGGTTGATTTGGGAGCCATGAACTAGGATTTATTTTCAGTATTGTAAATAAATATAAACAAAATTTTGCTCATAAGAAGTGAGAGTTTATAGAAGGGTAAGAGGCCTATTCAGAGACATAAAGTGCAGATAATATCAAATTTTCCATATTGAAAATAATATTAATCAAGAGTAATGATGAATTTACATAGGCTGTCTGGATACGCCTTAAAACACAAAAATCATGAAAATACCGAAAAATCAATAAAAACGTGCAGTTTACTCATGAAAAGTGAGGGTTAAAGATGAAAAATATAGGCTCAAAATCGGAGTTGGCTATTGTTTTATCTAAATTGGAAGGGTTTGGGAATCCAAACGTCAGGCAGGAACAATATATAATGGATAGCGAGATAGGGGCTTCAATACTATGGAATGCCTATCTATTAGGAGATATAGGGGGGAAGGTTATAGCTGACTTAGGCTGTGGAACTGGTGTTCTGGGCATAGGTGCCCTATTATTAGGTGCGAAGAAGGTTTTCTTTGTGGATTTGGATAAAAATGCTCTTGAAACAGTAAAAAAGAACTTGTTAAAGCTGGAAAGTGAGAGTTTACACTATAAATGTGCATTTGAATTGATAAACCTTGATATAAAAGAGGTAACAATAAAGGCAGAGGTAGTTCTTCAAAACCCCCCTTTTGGCACAAAGGTCAAGCATCAGGATGCAGTTTTTCTTGAAAAGGCATTAGAAACAGCTCCAATAGCCTATTCCTTTCATAAAAGTGAGAGCAAGGCATTTCTGGAGCGCTTTTCCGGGCAAAAAAATGCCAAAATGACCCATGCCTGGCGCTTCAGGTTTCCCATCAAGGCAACATTTTCATTTCACCGTCGACAGATCCACAGGATAGACGCAACCTGCTTCAGGTTTGAAAAAAACGGATGATTTGCCGTCGACAATGGTGCGGAAACAAAAGCATAATGCTTAGCAAAAGATTTTTAAATAAGGGTGATGTTCTCATATGAACCGAAAATGGAAATCAAAATTCTCGACGACAAAAAGAACAAGCTTATTGTGGAAGTGAAAGGAGTTGACCATTCGCTGTGCAACATTCTTAAATCTGAGCTGTGGAATGACAAGCACGTAAAAACTGCCACTTACAGCATAAGGCACCCGCAGATCAGCGTCCCTCAGATAATAGTGGAAACGGACGGGGATCTAAGCCCAAGAAATGCGCTTATGAACGCCGTTCAAAGGCTGCATAAGACAAATGAAAAATTTAAAAGAGAATTTTTGAAAGAGATTAGGTAAAGTTCGCATAATATAAAATTTATATAGGAAAATAATTCTAAAAAACACCAAAAAGCTTATAAATTCATAGTGCCTAATTTATTAAAATGGCATTCTTCAGGGTCAAAAAAATCAAGGGAAATGAGTATGTATATAGGGTTGAGAATGAATGGAGCGGAAAAAGCAGCAGGCAGAAAGTGAAGGGGTATCTTGGAAGGGCTTTCAGGCCTGATTTGAAAAACAACCTGGTATTCAATGAATTCTGCAAAATCTCAGATATTGAAAAATATTTTAATGACAATACTATTGAAAAAATCATAAAAGACCTGGTTGAATGGGAAATTTCAAAATATGCCGTTGAAAAAGAAAAATTTTATATTGACTTGGAGAGCAAAAAAATACAGAAGCGCGGAAAAGATATTGTAATTGTAATTAACGGGGGATTCATGTGCGGGTTTACGCTTGCAAACCTGCTTGAATTTAAAACAGAAAGCGAGGAGCAGGACGGCAACAGGCTCGCGAGGGCCTTTGTAGAAGCAGGGATAAAAATTCCCGAGGAAATTTTTATAGGCCTGTTTGCAAAATTATACAAACAGCCTGAAAAGGAGGCAATATAATGACAAAAATGCTTGGAATTGTGCTTGTGATCAGCAGCATATTAGCGCTGGCTTTTGGCACTCTTATGGGCAATTCTTATGCAAATGATTCCCAAATAACAGGAAATTTGATAACAAATATAATTGAGCAGCCAAGCGTCAGCATGGGGTTTTTTGGCTACGCCCAGGCCATCTCTTTTGCTTATTCCATCATGAGCCTCATAATGGGGCTTGTTTTTCTGCTTAGAGTTTGATTTACGGGCTGCTGTCAAAACTTATTTAAATCGGCAGCATTTGCGTTTATGAATGGATTCTAAAGTGCCGGGGCATGTTGCAATAATCCTTGACGGAAACAGAAGGTATGCAAAAAAGCTGGGCCTGCAGCCATGGAAAGGCCACGAATATGGGATGAAGAAGCTCGAAGAGCTTTTCAAATGGTGCCTGGAGCTTGGCATAAAAGAGCTTACGCTTTATTCTTTTTCCACAGAAAACTTCGACAGGGCAAAAAATGAGATAGACTTTCTTTTCGGGCTGTTCAAGAAGAAGTTCAATGAAATCGGCAAGAGCAATGGCATATTCAAAAATGATGTCAAGGTTAATGTTATTGGCAGGGTTTACATGTTTCCTAAGGACATCCAAAAGGCAATGGCTGATGTGGCGGAAAAGACCAAAAACAACAGGAAGCTTACTGTCAATTTTGCCCTTGCCTACGGCGGAAGGCAGGAGATTATTGATTCATTCAAAAAGATAATAAAAAACAATCCAAACATAAATCCGGACAAAATAAATGAAATGATTATAACTCAAAATCTTTACCTTCAGAGCGAGCCTGAGATGGTAATAAGGCCGGGTGGAGAGATGAGGACCTCAAATTTCCTGACTTGGCAAAGCGTTTATTCTGAGTGGATATTCATAGATAAATTTTGGCCCGAGTTCACCAAAAACGATTTGATGAAATGCATCCGGGAATTCAACAGAAGGGAAAGGAGATATGGTAAATAAGGTGCAAGCGTTGAAACCCAAACCTATAAATACAAGGCTTAACCCTAAAAATCAATTCTAAAGGTGCTTTTGATGGATCCTTATGCGAAATTTGATGAAAATTTAAGAAATGCTGCCGATGCTTTCAAAAGCATAGACAAAAAAGAGGTTATAAGGGTTGTAAGCCATCTTGATGCTGATGGGATAAGCGCATGCTCACTTCTTCTCAAGCTCTTAAACAACGAAAGCAGGAAATATTCGGTTTCGATAGTCCAGCAGCTAAACAGGCAGCTGTTATTGCAGCTTGCAAAGGAGCCTTATAATTGTTTTATCTTCACAGACATAGGCTCAGGAGTCATAAGTGATGTAAATGAGCTGCTAAGCGGTAAGAAAGTGTTCATACTTGACCACCACAGCACAACTGAGAATATTGATGGGCTTTCCAAAGATATTGTTTTTGTCAATCCCCACAGATTCGGCATTGACGGCGGAAAGGAGATCTCAGGGGCCGGAGTTGTTTTCAGGTTTGGGTGCGCTGTTGACAGCAGCATGGAGGATTTCGCGCATATTGCCATAATAGGCGCAATAGGGGACTTGCAGGAGCAAAACGGGTTTTTGAGGCTGAACCAGGAAATACTTGATATAGCATTGAAAAGAGGCAAGATAAAGGTCACAAAAGGGCTGAGGATTTTCGGCTCCCAGACAAAGCCGCTGCACAAAGCGCTTGAGTACTGCACCGACCCATATATCCCGGGAGTTTCAGGATCGGAATCAGGAGCCATACAATTTCTCTACCAAATAGGGATAGACCCAAAAAACGGGAATGGCTGGAAAAAGATAGTTCACCTTGATGAAGAGGACATGAAGAAATTGGTTACAGGCATAATCATGAAGAGACTGAACGAGGCAAAGCCTGATGACGTGCTTGGGAATATATACATACTGCCTCATGAGGAAGAAGAATCCCCAACAAGGGATGCAAAGGAATTTGCCACATTGTTAAATGCATGCGGCAGGCTTGGAAGGGCCTCCTATGGGATTGGGGCTTGCCTTGGGGATAAAAAAATAAAGCAGCAGGCAATAAGAAGCTTGGGGGACTACAAAAAAGAGATAGTCAAAGCATTGAACTGGTACAATGAAAATAAATTCAACGATGATGTTTTCTGGGGCAATAATTTTGTAATCATAAACGCAAAAGACAATGTGATGTCGACCATGATTGGGACTCTTGCATCAATATTATCCAAATCAAATGTGATGACTAATAACACCTTTATACTTTCCATGGCCCAGGCACTTGAAGGAAATACAAAAATTTCCCTTCGTACGACGAACAATGTCAACGGCGCCCTTGACCTTAGGAGGATAATAGAAGAGATGATAGATGGAATAGGAAACTCGGAATCAGGCGGGCATCAGAATGCCGCAGGCGCTGTTATTCCCACTGATAAGGAAAATAATTTTATAACTGCAGCAAAAGAAATTCTTGGAAAGTATGCAATGGAAGAGAAGATTGGGTGAAATGGTTATTAAGAAAGATGCTACATTTTAGAGTTGTAGAATCGTTAGGCATTAGACGGACTTTTGAGATTTTCCATATGTTTGATCATATATTTTTTGGCTGAGTTTCTTAACAGTATCATGCCAAAGCTTAACAGTTTCTAACTCTTTTTCCCAATGCTTTTCTGATGCAATGAACGTCCCTGAAATGCTTTCATTTGAATCTCTATACCGAGGAATTCTTCCCATATAAGCTTGAACTGCTGTTTCAGGATAACCATAGCATCTCCCCGTTTCTTCCTCATCACCACTCAGAAAAGCTTGTTTTGCTCTGTTTAACCAAACTACATCTTTTGCTACAATTACAGCAGGCACTATTCTTTTCGGTAAAGTACTCAGATTACCATCACCATATCGAAAGTTCTCTACTTGCTCAATCGTGTAAGTTACAGCTTCATGAGGAAGTTCTAATTTTCTTAACAATTCCATGGTTCTATGTACCCACTTATCTTTGTATACGAATGTATTAGTATCGGAATTGTAGTTACCTATTTTTTGCCAACTTGGACTTAGCCAATCTGAAGGGCTGTGAGGTAAATAGGACAAATCACTGTGAATATCAGTTGCTGGTTTTACACCTGAAAGAATTAACAAAAGTTCAAGTCTATAATTAGAACTTCTATTGCTTGCAATGGTATACCCACGCGAGTCTGACATCTCAGAATCTAAAAAACCTAATGGAGCGTTTTCAAGTATCCTTACTTTTTCTTCTAATGGCATATAAACCTCAAAGATAACGCTCTTTTTAAATCTTTCGTTTTTTTACCACAGATTAGTAATAACATAACTGTCGGCGATTGGAGGGGTGGACTGGAATGGTGTGGATTAAACTTCAAAAACCACAACCTTTATATATTATTAGTGTTATATATAACACTTATATGACACTTTCAACTTGGAGGACAACGAAAATACCCGAATATCATTTTGAGGAAATAGAGAAAGCCATAGCCTTATCAAAAAGATACGTCTCTGTCTCTGAGTTTATAAGAAAGGCAATTGAAGAGAAGCTCTCTAAATCAAAAACAGGAAAGGAGTTTCTTCTCATCAAGGATTTGATTTTTACTGAAGCAAGGATTGAGCAGATACATGAGTCTATTTCAAACAAGTTCAGGATGGATTCAAAAGAATTGCTGAAAAGCAACATGAAGCAGATTATAGACCAGTCTTTGGATATAAGCATGATAAATTTTCTTTCAAAATTCATGAAGAAGTTTGCTGAATACCATCCCTTTAAAGACGGCAATAAGAGGACATTATTGGTTGCTGTTGATGCTTTTCTACGATTGAACGGCTTAAAGCTTAGTCTAAAGGCAAAAAAAGACAAAGAAACGGAAGATGAAATATTTTTCTGGCAGAACAGCAACCAGCAAAAGACATTGGAGCAGATAAAAAAGTTCATCAGCCAGCATTTGGAAGAATACAAATCAACAGATAATGTGGAAGAAGAAATAAGAAAATCAATCGATGAAAATGAATTAATGCTGGAGAAATTGTCAAGATGATTGTTAAAGACATTAAGGAAATTAAAGATAAATTAAATGAATTCGGGAACTATAATTGTGTCGTAATAATATGCAGGTATAATGGCGGGAAATCTTCTGTTGCCACTGATTTAATTCATGAGCATTTTGGAGAAGAAAACACTCATTATGTTACATTTATTGACCAGAGCAAGCCGAACTTTAAGCCCAGGCAAAGCAGGCTAGAATTCAATGAAATTGTAAAAGATAAGATAATAGTCTTTGATGAGATTGCTGACGATAAAAAGAGAGATGCCAAAAGCTATGTTCAGCAGTTGATTAAAAACAATTTAGTGATAATACTAACTAATCCTTATGGCAGCAGCAATGACGCTGATAAGGAGATTAATCTTTTTAAGGAGCATGAAAAAGATATTTTGCCAAAGAATGTATTATTTATATTTGTAAAAGCTGAAAGAAAGTTGGATGAAAAGAATATTCTTATGCTTCTAAGCGAAAATTCTTTGAAGAAAACCTGGGACAATCCTTACGATGAGCGGTGGGACGAAGTTCTATAGATTATTTCACAGCACAGCCCTTATCCCGTCAATCTTTTCAGCGACTTCCTGGCCCATCTTTGTCAGTGTAAGAAGTTTCAGCCTTCCCTGTTTCTCAAAATTTATCAGGCCTGCTTTCTGCATCTCCTGAAGAATCTTGACAACATGGGAATAAGTGCAGTCAACGGTCTTTGCTACGGATGAAGCGTAAATCTCGCTTTTTGCGTTCTTAAGCTCAACCAGCATCATAGCCGGCTTCTCGCGGAAAAAGACATTGAATATCTCCTTGTTCTGATTAGCCATTAATTATTGCCCCCTTGTCTAACATATGTTCTAAAGAATATATTTTGCATTATCTAAGTACTATTTAAAGATTTCTATTTTGATGATTTTGACGTCTTAAGAATACTTATTGGCGCTATATTTAGCAGCCAAATTAGTAACTGAATTCAATTGTTTTTGCATATCCGCCTCGCTTTCTGCGCCGTAAGAAACAAGTATTTTGTCCAGGTCTTTTATCACATAATTATCAAACTCATTGCTTGGATTGCCGTTCACGTAGAATCTAAGCTTATTGCTGCCTTCACTGCAGTAATTATTTTTTTCCAATACAACGCAGTTATTGTTTAAATTTCCCCCCAATGACCTGAAAAGATGCCCTATTGTCAATCCGGTTGCATGAGTATGGACAACATCACCAATCCCTTCCTCGAAATGTATGAATCTTGCAGCCAGCTGGTATTTTTTCTGGGAGAAATCAACAGCATTCCCGTTTATATAGACTTTAATATCAGCATGCTGATGGGTTGACCTCAAAGGGCCTATTCCGGTTAAAAGAAGCAAGTCATTGGTATCCTTCTGCATCTCGCCGATTTGCTTGTTGATACCCCTAACTTGATTGTCAAGGCCGGCTTTGGAAACCCACTGCCATGTCAACAATACGAAAAGTATAAGGATAACGGCATAAAAAATTACAGCTCTTTTCATTGTTGCGCTTGCGGCTTAACTATCTGATCTGTTGCCAAGTCCTTGTAATTTCCAAGCACGTTTGGTGTCCTGAACACAAACGAGCCGTCTTTCTCAACAGAGAAAAATTGCTTCAGCCCGTCACTTGAAGGATAAATGGATGCATC
>Ga0105164_10002607_pt1 | contig 11121 bp, 13 predicted proteins | sample VDWuncwatermetaG_FD_89674 | JGI IMG/M metagenome (GOLD analysis project Ga0105164, IMG submission 89674) | Wastewater microbial communities from Netherlands to study Microbial Dark Matter (Phase II) - VDW unchlorinated drinking water | ecosystem: Environmental > Aquatic > Freshwater > Drinking...
AAAATAATCATTAGATTAATTATATAGTTTAAGATAATGCCCAGAAAAAGGAGAGTTTTATGAAAAAGGTTTGCGTACTTATTATCATCTTTATGGTTTTCTTTTATCTAAATATCACAATGGTTTATTCACAATCTAAAGTTGTCCCCGCGACTATGCAGACTAAGGAGGTTGACATAGACAGGGATGGCGACCCGGATGTTACCTATTATCATGATGGAAAGAATATCAGTAAGGCGGAAGCAGATACCAATGAAGACGGCAAGCCCGATATCACTGTTTATGCCGAAGATGGCAAGTTTAAATCTGCGGAAGCCGATACTAATTATGATGGTAAGCCTGATAAGACATTCAGCAATACTGCCGAATTCAACAAGTGGCTTAATGTAAATAACCCCGAATATAAGGACTCCTTAGGCTGGTCTGATTGGACTTATCAGCTGCATAAATTCTAAAGAAACTCTCTCTAGAATAACTTACTGGTAGGATACAGTTGAATCTATCATAACATCGGCCTATAAATATGAAAATATTTAGAACCATATTTATTTCTTTAGGAGTCTTTTTTCTTGCGCTTCTTGTCTTATTGGTCGCTACCTTTTTTGTTGTGAAGCATCTCAGGATAAAAGAGATAGTCGAGACTGAAATAGAGCATAACCTGGGGATTAATGTCAGCATAAAAAGAATAGAGTACTCTCCGCTCTTAGCCCACGTTGAAGTAAGAGGGATTACCGTACATAACCCTTCTGGTTTTGTCGATAGCGAACTTGCCTATATAGAGTCGCTGCATTTAGTATTTGACCCGATAGAGATCATTACCCGAAAAAAACCGAATATCTATCTATTTGCTTTGGACTTAAAACGCCTGAATATCATTAAAAATAAAGACGGAAAGGTAAATATAAAGGAGATTATTCCGGTTAAGGAAGGGGATACAGGCAAGGATAGAGAAACTCCTTTTTATTTTGATGTCCTGGTTTTAAGTGTAGGGGAGGTAAGGTATATAGAGTATACGGCAAAGACTAAAAAAGTTAACAGGTATCCTATAAATATAAAATACGCCACTTTTGTTGGCCTGCAAAATGAAAATGAAGTAGTGAAGATGGTTATCTATAAAGCTTTACAGAATACCGATATCGGGAAATTGATAAATCTGACCATTGTGCCGGTTGTCTCACGCATCGGCGATACAATAGATGCTGCCTGGGGTACGGCAAGAACCGGGGCAAAAGGAGCGTGGGAGATTATCAATTTGCCTTTTAACCTTATTTTTGGGAAATATTGACAGCAAAAAAAACTTGACAAAGTAAAATTTAATGTTACACTTTATTTAGAAGCACAAAGTTTGTGCTTAGGAGGTAAAGAAGCGAGGGAGCGTTCTAGAAAATGAGAACGCTTTTTTTGTTTCTTAAGCCTTTAAAATTTCGGCGTTCGAAATCCGGATAAAGACGTCCTGCCAAGCAGCAAAGACTACTTGGTGAGGGCGTTTTTTTGTTATGGAGAACGATGGCGTTCGATGTCCGTATTATTACGGGCAGAGAACGCCTTTTTGTTAGTAAGATGTCAAATATGTCTTTTGAAGAACAACTGAAGGCATTATCTAAAATCAGCAAGGCGATAACCTCTGATTTGTATTTAGAGGATTTATTGCGTTTGATTGTTACTGTTACCGCAGAGCTCTTAGGTTCAAATATTTGTTCTTTAATGCTGATTGATGAAAAGACGGGTTTGTTGGTAGTGCGCGCTACGCAGAGTGTAAGCGAGGATTACAACAAGAAGCCACCCTTAAAAGTCGGAGAGGGGATTGCCGGAAAAGTCACAAGAGAGAACAGGCCTATGGCGATAAAGGATGTCACAAAAGAAAAGGAGTATAAGCATAAAGATATTGCCAAGAAGGAAGGTTTAAATTCCCTGTTGTGCGTACCTATGGCGGTTAAAGGTAAAGTTATAGGAGCGATTAATTGTTATACATCAAAGCCGCACGACTTTAGCGAAAGTGAAATTGAGATCATAACTACGATTGCCAATCAGTCGGCAGTGGCAATCGAGAATACGGAATTGATTGTAAAAACCAAGGTTATCCAGGAAGAACTGGAGACGCGTAAAAGAATTGAGCGTGCCAAGGGTATATTAATGAGAGATGAGGGGTTAACCGAAGAGCAGGCATATTTGAAGATTCGCAAATACAGTATGGATAACCGTAAGACCATGCGTGAAGTAGCAGAGGCGATAATTTTAGCAGCGGATATGAAACGTTTGACAGGGGCGAAGTAGCCGTATGCTCATAGGCTATCGTTGGCCTTAATCCATGAGGGATTAACCAAAAAATATGAGCACAGATAAGAAAGGGGGAAAATAGCATGAATTTAGGTAGGCCGAATGCAAATGACGCATTAGGGACGTTTAACCGTTCCAAGAATGTGGTTCCGGGTTCAGGGATATGTTCGCGTTGCGTGGATGGATGCAAAGGTAATTGCGACATTTTTAAAGCCACTTTCCGGGGCAGGGAAGTGATCTATCCGGGTCCTTTCGGGGATATTACTGCCGGAGCAGATAAGGATTATCCTGTAGACTATTCACACTTGAATATCCAGGGTTATGCTTTGGGTGCTAAAGGTTTGCCCGGTGACGTAGATGGAGATCCGGACAACACTAAGTTCCCGGATGTTAATACTGAGGTCGAGTACGGTTGGGATATGAAGGTAAAGATGAAGGCTCCCATATTCACCGGAGCCCTGGGCTCTACCGAGATTGCCAGAAAGAACTGGGAGCATTTTGCGATAGGTGCAGCTATATCCGGAGTTACTTTGGTTTGCGGAGAAAATGTCTGCGGTATAGATCCGGAATTGGAGCTGGATAACAAAGGCAAGATTAAAAGTTCACCAGAGATGGATCGCCGTATCCAGACTTATAAGCGTTTTCAGGAAGGTTACGGTGAAATTCTTGTCCAGATGAACGTAGAGGATACACGGCTGGGCGTAGCCGAATATGTGCGTAAAAAACACAACCTGCAAACCATAGAGTTAAAATGGGGGCAGGGCGCAAAGTGTATAGGCGGAGAGATAAAGGTAAAGAGTCTGGATAGGGCACTAGAATTACAGAAGCGCGGCTATATCGTGACTCCTGATCCTTCTATTGAGTCAAATCAGAAAGCTTTTGAGGATGGCGCAATCAAAGAGTTTGAACGTCATTCGCGACTGGGCTTTGTTTCCGAAGAGGCATTTTTGGCTGAGATTAAGCGCTTAAGAGACCTGGGCTTTAAGAGGATAACCTTAAAGACCGGAGCTTATTCCATGAGAGAGCTGGCCATGGCGCTTAAATATTCATCACTGGCAAAGATTGACCTGCTTACGATAGACGGAGCTCCTGGAGGCACGGGTATGAGCCCCTGGAGGATGATGGAGGAGTGGGGAATACCAACTTTTTATCTCCAGGCATTGACTTATGAATTCTGCCAGAAATTAGCCAAAAAAGGGATGCGTATCCCTGATATAGCTATTGCCGGAGGTTTCTCCGCGGAAGACCATGTGTTCAAGGTAATTGCCATGGGTTCTCCTTACGTTAAAGCAGTTTGTTTGGGAAGGGCATTAATGATACCCGGTATGGTAGGTAAGAACATCGGTAATTGGTTAAAAGAAGGAAATCTTCCTCCTACAGTATCGGCTTATGGCAAGGAAGAAAAAGAGATCTTTGTTTATTACGAGGAGTTATTGGAGAAATACGGCAAGGAGATGAAGAATATTCCTCTGGGTGCAATAGGTATATATTCTTTTGCCCAGAAGATAAGAGTAGGCCTGCAGCAATTAATGGCCGGTAGCAGGAATTTCAGAGTTTCCTCTATTTCTCGCAGGGACCTTATGTCCTTGACTGAGGATGCAGCAAGGGTATCCGGCATACCTTACGTTATGGATGCTTTCCGTGAGGAAGCGGAAGCAATCTTAAACGGTAAGGACAATGGCAGGGTCAATAACCACCGCAAAATAAGGGCAGCGGTTGGGAGGTAATTATGGAAAATAAGGGTCTATGTATTAGTTGTAACTCTGATAAAACTTGCGTTTTTCCGCGGCGCTTTCCGGTGCTGCATTGCGAGGAATATAGCGACTATGTAAATCACCGCTACGCCGTAAAAACCAAGTTAAGAAATACTAGTTACAGCGAACAGCTAACAGAAGAAGAATAGGTTTAACTAACCAGAGAAGGTTAAGAGTTTTATCTAAAAGGACTAAAGGCGGTCCATATTATTCGATGACGGATAAAGGGGCCGCCTTTTGTTTTAAGAGGGTGATAATATGCGTCTGGAGGAGTTGCTTAAGAAGATTAATCCAAAGTTGAAAGGTATTGTCTATAACCTTAGCAGGAGTTCCGTTTTTCTGCAGCAGGAAGACTTATACCAGGAGGCGCTTTTTCACCTGTGGAAAGATTTTACCTCCGGTAAGCTTAAGGATAAAACCGAAAGTTATGTATTGCAAGGGTGTTATTTCTACCTGAAGAATTATATCCGCTGCCATAGGCCAAAAGCCAATCTAATCAGTTGGGATAGCTTTTATCCTGCACAGTCAGATAGCGAGCCGGACAGGATGGCTTTATTGGCTGAACATGAAGCAGTAGATTACAGGGAAAAGCTGGATAGCAATTTGCTGGCAGAAACGATTTGCAATAACGGATTGACCGAGGAAGAAAAAGAGATCCTTTCTTATTATGCCCGGGGACTTACCGTAAGAGAAATAGGTTTGCGCCTGGGCGTTTCTCATGTATGGGTAGTCAAATTGACAAAATGCATAAGAGAGAAATGCCGTAAATATTTGGATAATTTTTAAGAATCAAGGTTACCACTAGCAGCCATTTTTTACTTGTATCATTGTAAGGCACATTGTAGTGGGTAAATGCAGAGAAGCGTTTTTTAAGTAAACGCTTTTTTTATTTATAATCTTAAGACGTAGGCGTCTTTTTGGATCCAGGGATGGATTAAAAAGGCGCCTTTTTATTTTATGGAGGTAAGCGATGAAGAGAATAGAATGTATAATCCGTTCCGAGAGGATAAAAGACCTCGTACCCGCTCTAATAAAAACTGGAATAGGAGGCATGACTGTAAGCGAGGTTAGGGGATTCGGCGCACAAAATACCAGGCCCGATAATTTCCTTTTTGTGCACAAGACTAAAATAGAAATTTATGCGCTTGATTCGCAGGTAAAAGAGATTATCTCTAGAATATTGCTGTACTGCTCAAGCGGCAAGATGGGAGACGGTAAGATTGCTGTTGTGCCATTAGAGGATTGTATACGTATCCGCACCGGAGAACGGAAAAATAAGGCGATTACGAGAAAGGAAGATAAAAATGAGAAAATCTGCAAAAGCAAAAGTTTTAATTTTTAACTTGGTTTTTAGCCTTTTTATTTCTGTATCTGCTTACGCTACTCCTTCAACCCACATCTGGGCGCCATCTACAGACATCCAGCCTTATAAGAAAATCCATATAACAGCCGATACTTATACGCCCACGACTGGTAAAGGCACAAACGCCGATAATTATGACCAGCATAATTATGTTCAGCAGGTATACGGCCTTACTTTTAGTTTGTTGTCGGACAGGCCGCAAGAGAATCTTCTGGGCAAAGTCTGGAGCCCCTTGGGCAAGCTAGGGCTTGAGACTGGGTTTGATTATAAGAAAGGCTTTGGTTCCTTTTATGATTCAACCCCCTGGTATTTTCATTTCAAGTTTGGCCTACCGGAAGATGCCTACTTCAAAAATATGCCTGCTTTAGCTGTTGGTTCTTACGATATGGGAACAAGATCGCATAGGACTAACTATAATCTCTGGTATTTTAAGGGCGCCAAGACTCTTGTCTTGGGTAAATTAAATTTAGGCAGATTTTCCGCGGGTTACTTCAGCGGTAACGGCAGATTACTCCGCGACAAAAATAGTTTGCGCAATAACAATGGCCCTATGTTTGCCTGGGAGCGTACTATGTCGGAAATCAGCGATAAGCTCTGGTTCTGTGTTGATTACCAAGGAACACAATCTAGTTATGGTGCTTTAAATCTAGGATTTTCTTGGGCATTTACGAAAGATATTTCGGCAATCTTGGCTTATGATATCTATAACAACCGCAATCTTACAGATACAATAACATTTCAACTGGATATTAATTTTTAAGAGATAGAAAGGAGGAAGATGAATATGGATATGCAGATGGTAATGAATACGATTTGGGTTTTGATTACGGCAAAGATGGTCTTCTTTATGAATTTAGGCTTTGCGATGGTTGAGACTGGTTTTGCCCGGTCAAAAAACTGCGTGAATATTCTCTCTAAGAACTTCATAGTTTTTGCAGTTTCATCGCTCGGATTTTTGTTTTTGGGTTGGGGTCTGATGTTTGGTGACGGCAATCCTCTTATCGGATTAAAAGGTCTGTGGTTTGCCAGCGGTGCGGACAATTCGCCAGCCATCGGTAGTGCTTATCAAGGTGTATATTCCGCTATTGCCTGGACAGCTGTGCCCTTCTGGGCAAAATTCTTCTTTCAATTGGTTTTCTGCGGAACAGTTGCCACTATCGTCTCAGGTGTAGTAGCAGAAAGAATTAAGTATAAATCCTTTATTTTATTTTCCTTTATTATGACCATGATTATCTACCCAGTAGTCGGTCACTGGATATGGGGCGGTGGTTGGTTAGCTACAAAAGGAATGTTTGATTTTGCTGGTTCTACCGTTGTACACTCTGTTGGTGGGTGGGCAGCGTTAGCCGGAGTATTATTGCTGGGTCCGCGTTTTGGCAAATACAGTAATGGCAGGATTAATCCTATTCCCGGCCACAATTTATCCTTGGCTACCTTAGGAACTTTTGTCTTGTGGTTTGGTTGGTTTGGATTTAATCCAGGCTCAACCATGACCGCAGACCCTATGGCTATAAGCCATATTGCCATGACTACTAACACTGCTGCTGCCGCAGCGATAATGAGTTCAACCATTATCTCTTGGATTATTTTAGGCAAGCCGGATTTAGGCATGACTCTAAATGGCTGCCTTGCGGGTTTGGTGGCTGTCACTGCACCGTGCGCTTTTGTGAGCGTGTCTAGTTCTTTAATTATTGGTTTGATTGCGGGTATACTAGTAGTCTTGGCAGTTATTGGTTTTGACAAACTAAAAATTGATGATCCGGTAGGTGCGTTATCTGTACACTTGGTCAATGGCATCTTCGGTACTCTTTGTGTAGGTTTATTTTCTCAAGATAAGATTGTCGGCGTGGCTACGGGAAATGGTTTATTCTATGGCGGTGGCACAAAATTACTACTGGCTCAACTAACCGGAATACTTGGTGTCGGTGCTTATACGTTTATCATTTCATTTCTTGCTTGGGGGATACTTAAGGCTACCATGGGTATCAGGGTATCCTTGCAGGAAGAAATTGAGGGTCTGGATATAGGCGAACATGGGAACATTGCTTATCCAGAATTCTTAACCAGAAAACCAGCACATTCTTCCTTAGGAGTGAAGAGCGAGGAATAAATAATTGTTTAAATTGGAGGGGGTAAACCTATGAAAAAATTAGAGGTAATTATCCGGCCAGAAAAACTCGAGGGCGTACGTAGCGCTCTGGATAAGGTAGGTTACGCCGGCCTAATGATTACGGAAATCGAAGGCCATGGAAAGCAGCGAGGCGTGGTCCAGCAGTGGAGGGGCGAGAAATATAAAGTAGAGTATCTACCTAAGGTAAAAATAGAGATTGTAGTTAAAGATGCGGATGTGGAGAGGATTGCCAAGGCAGTAATTGAAAGTGCCAAGACCGGTGAAATTGGCGACGGTAAAATCTTTATTTCTAACATTGAAGATGCAATCAGGATTCGCACCGGAGAGAAGGGAGAACTCGCGCTATAGGGGTTACCAAAAAGGGCAATTTCTTACTTGTATACATAAGAGGCTAAAATTTAGGCACAAAGTAGTGTAGAATTAGGCAGTTCAGGTTGAACATAGGCGTTCATGATGATCAAGTAATTGATCAAAATGAGCGCTTTTTTTATGGGTGCATAAATTATGCTGGCGGCGTCCGATATTAGTTGTATTCAAGGATTAAATCCCACAATCTAAAGAAAGTGCGGGATAAAACTAACAAAGAAGAGGAGAGAATAATGGCAGCAAAACGCAAATCTAAGGTAGCAGTTGAGGTAAAAACTAAGAATCCATTGGTAAACGGGTCTTTTGATGAAAAGTCAGCCCGGGGAGTAATGAAGCTGGTTAAGGATAAAAACATTCAAATCGTGGACCTTAAATTCAATGACCTGCCCGGGTTATGGCAGCATTTTTCCATTCCTGCGTCAGAATTGCTGGAGATGGATGATATTACCCGTTCTATCTGGGTGGATGGCATAGGTTTTGACGGTTCATCTATACGTGGCTTCCAGAAAATCCAGGAATCCGATATGATTTTGATTCCCGATCCCTCAACTGCTATTGTTGACCCGGTCTGCGAGGTGCCTACCCTTAGCCTGATTTGCGATATCTATGATCCCTTAAGCCGCAAACCCTATACCCGCGATCCCCGGTATATCGCCAAGAAGGCTGAGAAATACCTTAAGGATTCGGGCATTGCAGACGCGATTTATTTCGGCCCGGAAGCTGAGTTTTTCATCTTTAACAGTGTCCGTTTCGATCAGACGGAGAATTCCGGCTACTATTATATTGATTCTGATGAGGCGGATTGGAATACCGGACGTAATGAGAATCCTAATCTGGGATATAAGATACGTTTTAAAGAGGGATACTTTCCTGTCCCGCCCCATGACTCAATGCAGGACTTAAGGAGCAGGATGATTCTGAAGATGAAGGAGTCGGGGATAAATGCCGAGGTCCACCACCACGAGGTTGCAACTGCAGGCCAGTGCGAGATTGATATGAAGTTTGACAAGTTGACAAAAATGGGGGATAACCTCCTGCTTTACAAATATATCATCAAGAATATGGCAAGAAAGGCGGGGATGGTGGCAACCTTTATGCCCAAGCCGCTTTTTGCCGATAATGGCTCTGGTATGCACTGCCATCAGAGCCTGTGGAAGAATGGCGTTAATCTCTTTTACGATAAGAATGGCTATGCCCTTTTATCCCAGACAGCCAAGTATTATATAGGCGGGCTCTTGAAACACGCCAATAGCCTTATGGCTTTTTGTGCCCCAACGACTAATTCTTATAAGAGACTGGTTCCTGGGTACGAAGCTCCGGTAAACTTGGTTTATTCCGCCAGGAATCGCTCCGCGGCAGTCAGGATCCCCATGTATTCGGATAACCCCAAATCTAAAAGAATCGAGTTCCGCCCTCCGGATCCGGCATGCAATGGTTATTTGGCATTCAGTGCTATGCTTATGGCCGGGCTTGATGGAATTCAACATAAGATTGATCCGGGTGAGCCTTTGGATGTTGACCTTTTTGAGCTGAATGAAGAAGAACTAAGCAAAATAGCCACAGTCCCCTCTTCTTTACGCAGGGCGGTAGATGCCTTGGAGGCTGACTACGCTTATCTTTTAAAAGGGGGCGTATTCACCAAAGACGTAATTGATGTCTGGCTCGAGTATAAGCGCAAGAGGGAGATAGACCCCGTCAGGATGCGGCCGCATCCTTATGAATTCTATCTCTACTTTGACATTTAATTGCTTTTATGCTCAAGGAAATTCTAATTATCAAGCATATTGGAATCGAAGGCCCCGGCAGTAACGAGTAATTCTTCCGGAATACCGCCTGGAGCCTTAAGATAATTAATTTAAACAAAGGTGAGAAACTGCCGGATCTTAAAGATACAGAAGCAATAATTTCTCTTGGCGGTCCAATGAATGTTTATGAAGAAGACAAACATTCTTTTTTAAAAGAGGAAGATGGATTCCTAAAAAAAGCTCTTGAGGAGGGAATCCCTATTTTAGGTATTTGTTTGGGTGCGCAACTTTTGGCTAAAGCTTGCAGAGCAAAGATTAAAAAAGCAGAGAGTAAAGAAATTGGTTGGTATAAAGTAAATTTGACTGAAAAAGGAAGGCAAGATCCTTTATTTGATAATCTATCTTCAGAATTAAATGCCTTTCAGTGGCACCAAGATTCATTTGAAATTCCCAAGGGCGGTGTACATCTCGTAGAATCTTGGCCCTGTGCAAATCAGGCCTTTAGATTTGGCAGGAATGCCTATGGACTGCAATTTCATATAGAAGTTACGCCAGAGATGATAGAGTCTTGGATAAATGCATACACTAAAAGCGAGCCGAAGGAGTCTGACCTTAAAGATATGCTAATTGAAAGCTATAAGAGAAAAGAAAGTTTTAGGAAACAAGCTGATTTGATTTATTTTAATTTTGCTCGGGTTATAGCAGCGCAGAAAACAGGAATAGATTAAAATTTTTTGTTTTGGTCTGCTTAACTATTAGGCAAGGTTTGATGATTAAATGGATATTTTAGAGAAGAAGATTGTTGAACTAGACGATTCTTTATATAAGGAAAAGCAAGGCATTGCTTACAGGTATGTTTTAGAAACAATTGAAAAGCCATTGATTGAACATGCCTTAGAACGTACGTATGGCAATCAGTTAAAGGCAGCCAAGATATTGGGAATCAATCGTAATACCATTCGCACCAAGATTAAAAAATTTGGGATTGACCCCAATAAATGGAAGATATAACTATGGAATACAATCACCTGCCCCAAAAACAAGGACTTTATGACCCGCGATTTGAGCATGATTCCTGCGGCGTGGGATTTGTCTGTAATATTAAAGGCGAAAAATCCCATGAGATTGTCAAGCAAGGGCTGGAGGTTTTAAGAAGGCTTTCTCATCGCGGAGCAACCGGGGCTGATCCTAAGACCGGAGACGGAGCAGGTATTCTTATCCAGATGCCGCATAGTTTCTTTTCCAAGGTCCATTGTAATCTTCCTCCCCAGGGATATTATGGAACGGGGCTCGTCTTTCTTCCACAGAATACTAAAGAGAGGGCTTTTTCTAAAGAGGTATTTGCCAGGGTAGTCGAGAAAGAAGGGCAATGTATCTTAGGTTGGCGTAAGGCGCCTGTGGATGACAAAAATATTGGGGTATCTGCGCGTAACTCGCAGCCGGTAATTGAACAAATTTTCATCGGGAGAAATAAGAACATAAAAG
>Ga0105164_10002608_pt1 | contig 11120 bp, 12 predicted proteins | sample VDWuncwatermetaG_FD_89674 | JGI IMG/M metagenome (GOLD analysis project Ga0105164, IMG submission 89674) | Wastewater microbial communities from Netherlands to study Microbial Dark Matter (Phase II) - VDW unchlorinated drinking water | ecosystem: Environmental > Aquatic > Freshwater > Drinking...
CCCCGAATACACTGCGTCACATCGTTCTCCAGTCTCGACATCTGTTCATCGCCCAGAGGCAATGTGAGGATGACAGCGATTGCGTCCTGGGGGGCTAACCCGGTGGGCGCCAACCGGCGCTCTCGGACCCAGGAAGTGGTGCATCCGCCGCCGGCAAGGCTGATGATAAACAGCGCAAAGATAAGCCGCCTGGCTGACACCATGCACCCATAATACCATAAACGGGACAATTTTTGGGGCTTTGCCTAAGGGCGCTCAAGACGACCTTAAAAAGAACTTCCTGTCCTTCATTGCGAACCGACCTGTTTACGAAGCGCCGCAAGCATTTCCTCGGGAGATTGCTTGGTGAGAACGCGGCTGAATTGGCTTCGATAGTTCGAGACCACGCTGATGTTCTCAATGACGAAATCGTAAACCCACCATGCGTCGCCCTTCGTGATCATCCGGAAATTGATCGGGGTCTCAGTGGATCCGGATATAAGTTTGGTATCCACCTCGACCCTGTTCTCCCGCAGCGCCCTTTCTTTCCCAAAGACGACCTCCTGATCCTTGTACGATAGGATCGTGTCCATGTAGACTTTTTCAAGGAGCGTTTTATAGAGCTGCATAAATTCCCTTTGCTGGTCGGGTTTCAACTTATCCCAGTTTCGAGATAGGGTGCTTCTCGAAAGCTCGGCGTAATCAAAAATGCTATCAAAAATCTGCCGAAGCCTCGTTTTTTTAACTTCCTTGGCCGATTCGCTTTTGAGGGCCGGATCCCGCAGCACAGCAAGCACCTGGTTGACACGCGATTTGATCGTGTCGAGCGCCGTGTCCGCATGGACCTGAATCGGGATCGTCGAGAGAACCAGAAGATGTAATCCGATAAGCCACTTTCTCATTGAGAACCTCATTTATTTTCCTTGGCTTGTTTTTTTTCCACGTCTCCGAACGCATATTTGCTGATGAGTTCCATGATATCCACGGGCGGCTCGGTTTCGGTGATGGTTTCGCCGGGCTTTAACAGGCCGCCTCCGCCGCCGGCGTCTATTTTGATAAACCTGTCGCCCAGCAGGCCGTTCGTCTTAATCGAGGCCATGGCGTCGTCGTAGATCTTGACGCCGTTTCCGATCCTTAATTCCACGATTGCCACTTGATCTTTCTGATCCATGGTAAAGCCGGCCACCCGGCCTATCTGCATGCCCAGCATCTCCACCGGGCTTCCCACTTTCAGGCCGGATACCGAGGTGAACCTGGCGAAGAGCGGATGGGAGCTGTCGCCCAGCATGGAAACGTCGCCGAGCTTCAACGTCAAGTACGCCACGCATAAAAGGCAAATGACTACAAAAATCCCGACCGTGGTCTCTATGGAATACTTCTTCATAACATCTACCCCCGCCCTATATAAGGAACGACGTTATCACATAGTCGCCGACAAGAACGACCACGCACGAGAGGACGACCGCCGCGGTGGTCGATAAACTGACGCTCTTGGCGCCGTGGGCGTCGGAGCGCATGTGTGTGAAGTAGCCTTGAAAGCTGCAGATGGTGGAGACCATGACTGCAAAGATCAGCGCTTTGAGAAATCCGCCCATGACGTCCTTGGTGTCCACGCCGGCCTGGATCTGGTAAAGGTACTCCCCGGAGTTCACGCCGAGCAACATGACGCCGGTGAAATAACCCCCGATAAGGCCGACGGTGTCGAAGAGCGCCGTCAGGAGGGGAAAGCTGACGATCGCGGCGGCGATCCGCGGGCTGATCAGGTAACCGAGCGGATCGATGCGCATGGTATACAGGGCATCGATCTGCTCGGAAATGCGCAGGATGCCGATCTCCGCGGTCATAGAAGAGCCCGCTCTTGCAATGATCATGATAGCCGTCATAACGGGACCCAGTTCCCGGATCAATCCTAGAGCCACCGCCGAGCCCAATACCCCCTGCGCGCCGAATTTAGCCAAGGCATAATAAATCTGCAGGGCCATGACCATGCCGGTGAAAAGGCCTATCAGCGACACGATACCCACCGTCTTGGCGCCGATATGCGAAAGCTGCTCAAGGATGCGGGACGCCTGGTTGCGCCGGAAGATCTGCAAGAAGGCCTTAGCGAAAAAGATGGTCGCCGCGCCTATATCGTTAACCCAACTTATGGCCAGCCTGCCTACTGGAGCGAATGGAGACAGTATAGACCTGCCAACCAGCCCCGGCTCCTCGTTTCCAGCCGCACTTCGCGCATGGATTTTGTTGTCATCCATCCACTTCTCCTCCTACTGATCCCGGCGATGCTACCAGATACTACGGAAGGCGCGCAACGGCTTTGGCCTGTATTTTCACAGCGAAACAAGGTAACTTGTGATGCGATTGGGACTGATAGGTTTAGGATTACCCTTAACGATGAAAGCCACCACCCGCTCTCCGAGCCCGCGCAATGGGTAGGTGCTTATTCCCACCGCTGGTCATCGGATGCGCGGGCTCTTCGATCGGGCGGCGGCTTTCCCTACGAGGCCGAGGGGCGCGAGGGAGAGGGCCGCGGACGTCCGATGAGGGAGGTTCGACTCATGGTACTACTCTATCGGCCGCGGCCCGAAAACTTGCGCCCTGAGGAATCGCTTTGGGGGGAACTGTTATGAGATGCCCAAGGTGTCAAGCCGAGCTCAGCGGAGCGCCGAAATATTGCAGCGAGTGCGGCTATTACATCAAATCAGGAGAGCCGATTCGGTCACCTGGCTCCGGATCGGGATTCCCGGCTCAAGAGGATCTCAAGGCCAAGGGCGGCGAGGGCGTGTTGAAGCCGCCTTCCGGCTTCAGCCGCACACTCTCCACCGAGCTGGTCGCAAGACAGATGGAATTGCGCGCCCTGGTCAAGTTGGGCTCGCTGATCCAGAGCCGAACCTACCGGCCGGGAGAAGTCGTGATCCGCAGAGGCGAGACGAATAGAGACCTCTTTTTCTTGACTGAGGGCTTGGTGGACATAACGAGGAGCGAGGGCGATACGGAATTCATGCTGAACGAAATCGAGCCGCCATACATTCTTGGGGAGATCGCCTTTCTGTTCGGCATGCCCCGAACGGCGACTGCGACGGCAAGAACGGAAGTAAAAACGTTTGTATTGAAATACGAGGATTTAAAGGAACTTCTCAAAGATTTCCCGGCATGGCTCCCCGCCCTTTTGACCTCGTTGGCCAGCGATATGAAATCGCTCCATTATAAGGCCAAGATTTCGGAGAAAAGGCTCTTGGAGTTGGAGGGGCAGACCAGGCATCGAAGTTAGGAAGGAAGAAACGTGGACGAGCCGTTAATCGAATTTAAAAACGTCACCAAGCGTTTCGGCGAGCGAACGGTCCTCGATCGGGTCAATCTGGAGGTCCGTGACGGTCACACGACAACCATCATTGGCAAGAGCGGCACCGGCAAGAGCGTGCTCCTCAAGCACATGGTCGGGCTGCTCTCGCCGACCGAAGGAAAGATCCTGTTCAGGGGCAAGCCCGTGGATCAGATGAGCCGGAAAGAATTGGACGAGTTCAGAAGCCAGTTCAGTTACTGTTTTCAAAACAACGCCCTTTTCGATTCGCTCACGGTCTTTGAGAATGTCGCACTGCCGCTCCAGCAAACTACCCGAATGGGCAAGCGGGAGATCGACGGCAAGGTCATGGAGCGAATCGATCAACTGGAGCTTTCGGAGGTGGCCCACAAGTACCCCTCCGAGCTGTCGGGGGGAATGCAGAAGCGGGCTGCCTTGGCCCGCGCGCTGATCACGGACCCGAAGATCGTGCTTTTCGACGAACCGACGACCGGCCAGGACCCGATCCGGAAGAACGCCATCTTCAGCATGATCGTGCACAACCAGAAGAGATTCGGTTTCACCACCATCATGATCAGCCACGATATCCCCGACGTCTTCTTCATTTCCGACCGCATTCTCGTTCTCTACGACGGCCAGATCATTTTTCAGGGCTCCTATGAGGAAATCGACAAGCTGCAGCACCCCATGGTCGATGAGTTCGTTAAAAGCCTGGAGCACTTCCAGGATGAATTGACAGGGCTTTACTCCAAGAAGACCTTCACCAAGGTCTACGAAAGGGCGGTGAACACCAAGCAGCCGGAGGAAAAAGTCACCGTAGCCGTGTTCACCGTGGACGACCTGGATGGCGTGAGCGCGAATCTGGGGCACACGACGGCGCAAGAGATCATTCAATCCTTGGCGGTATACGTCAATAAGCACTTCGGCGACGTCGGTATCTCCAACCGATCCGGCAGGGATCGAATCGTGACGATCCTCGCCTTTACCGACCGTGCCGCCGCCGAGCGCTTAATGGAGGATCTCGCCAGGGATCTTCGAGAGCGGGGGCTTATCGATATCCAGGGGAAATCCAGGCCTGCGCAATCCTATCCCTTGGCCATCCTTGCCGGGTTGGCCGAGGGAAAGGCCGGCGAGGATATAGACGTCATCTCGGAAAAGGCCAGATCCGTGCAAAAAGAAATCGCGCGATTTCAGTGCGGCGCGCCCGGGTAAGGCGCCTCGGATCTTCGCGCCATGATACAGGTAAAACCTTCCTATCTCGGGTAAATTATCTGGACAATTTTTTTTGGTTTGTGTAAATTCGCCTGCAAGGATGACGAAGAAGAAGTACATCGTAGTTGAGGGGCCGATCGGGGTGGGAAAGACGAGCCTGGCCAAGATTCTTGCCGCTGAGTTTCAGGCGCGGGCCATCTTTGAGAAAGTAGAGGATAACCCGTTCCTGCCCAAATTTTACGAGGATCGGGAGACCCATGCCTTTCAAAACCAGTTGTTTTTTCTGCTCAGCCGCTATCAACAACAGAGAGAGCTCAGCCAGCAGGAGCTTTTCAATCAGAATACGGTGTCCGATTACCTCTTCGCCAAGGACAAGATTTACGCCACCCTGACGCTGAGCAGCGAAGAGCTGAATCTTTACCACCAGATCTACCAGCTTTTAGATACCAGAGTCCCCAAACCTGACCTGGTGGTCTACCTCCAGGCCCGGCCTGAGGTCCTTTACAAAAGAATAAAAAAGAGAGATAAAAGCTACGAGAGAAGCATAACCCCCGAGTACCTGGAAGGGGTGGCTCAGGCCTACAACCGGTTTTTCTTTCACTATGACGAGGGGCCCCTTTTGGTGGTGAACACTTCCGGGATCGATTTCGTTGCAAGCGGCAAGGATCTGGCCGACTTGATCAAGGAAATCAACAATATGGGTCCGGGGACGCAGCACTATATACCGCTTGGATCCAGGTAGCCTGGACTGAGACGGATGGCGGGTTAAAAAGTCTGTAAAGAGCGGTGGTCTTGGGCCGGCGCTCTTGGCAGCGACGGCCTTCCGGCTTTATCCGGGAGGCTTTTTTTATTTTGGGAGGTGAGCGAGATGACGGAAAAAGTTACGGTGCCTGAAGTCAAAAAGATGAAGCAGAGAGGCGAGAAGATCACCGCTCTGACGGCGTATGATTATACCTTTGCCCGAATCCTGGATGAGGCGGGAGTGGATATCCTCCTCGTGGGGGATTCTCTCGGCTCAGTGATTCAAGGGCAACAGAGCACTCTGCCTGTCACTTTGGACGAGATGATCTATCACACCAAAACCGTGGTCCGGGGCAGGAAGCGGGCGCTTGTGGTCGCGGATATGCCTTTTCTTTCTTTTCAGGTGAGCGTGGAGGAGGCAAAGCGGAATGCCGGAAGGTTCCTGCAAGAAGCTGGGGCGGAGGCGGTTAAGATCGAGGGCGGAGTAGCGCAGCTCGAGACCATCGAGGCGATTGTCCGGATGGGGATTCCCGTCATGGGGCACGTGGGACTGACCCCGCAGTCGGTTCACCGCTTCGGCGGTTACAAGATCCAGGGCAAAGAGAAAGAAGAGAGAGAAGCCATCCTGCAGGACGCCCTTGCAGTGGAGGAGGGGGGTGCCTTCTCAGTTGTTTTGGAGGGGATTCCTCTGGATCTGGCGCAGGAGATAACCCGGCGGCTGTCGATCCCTACGATCGGCATCGGCGCGGGCGTCCAGTGCGACGGCCAGGTGCTGGTGGTGCACGATATGCTGGGTCTGTTCGATATGTACACGCCGAAGTTTGTCAAGCGCTATGCCGATCTGCGGGGAGTCATGACGGACGCCGTCAAGAATTTCATCGCCGAGGTGAGGGAGGGAAAGTTTCCGGATGAAGAACACTCGTTTCATTAACTTCGCTCGGGACCTGACTCGCTCCCCGAAAGCAATTGGGGTCGCTCGGGGGCTCGCCTCGCGCGGCCAAAGCAATAATTTGGTGGGCTCTTTGAACCTGCACGACTGGTGCTTTGGCCTTGCTCAACGAGCCCCCTCGCTTTACGGACCGACCGAGGGGAGCGCGAATGAGGCTGCGGACGTCCGACTGGAAAGCTTCGGTTTAAGCAGAGATCTATCGGCCGCAGCCGAGAGCGCGTTCCCCGAGGGAGCTATTGCATAGATCTTGAGAGACGCCTCCGGCGGATGAGTGTAACGTATGAAGGTTATCGAAAAAGTTTCCGAGATGCAGACCTGGAGCGAGGCCGAGCGCTGCGCGGGAAAGCGCGTTGCCCTGGTTCCCACGATGGGCTTTCTCCACGAAGGGCACCTCTGTCTGGTGCGGGAAGGGAGGAAAAGCGCGGATCATCTCGTCGTTTCGCTTTTCGTTAACCCTAAACAGTTCGCTCCCGATGAGGACTATAAAAACTATCCGCGCGATCTCAAGCGCGATCAGAAACTGCTCGAGGCGGAAGGGGCAGATGTTCTCTTTTGCCCGTCTGTAGAGGAGATGTATTCTAAAGACTGCCAGACTCATGTCGAGACGGAAAGACTCGACCGAATCCTGTGCGGCGCGTTTCGTCCCGGCCACTTTCGCGGCGTCGCCACGGTGGTAGCAAAGCTCTTTAACATCGTTCGTCCCCACCTCGCGGTTTTTGGCTTGAAGGACTACCAGCAGTTTCAGGTCATACGGCGGATGGCGGAAGATTTGAACTTTGGTGTTGAAATCGTCGGCCACCCGATTGTTCGGGAGAAGGACGGTTTGGCCATGAGCTCACGCAACGCCTATCTCCATCAGCAAGAGAGGAAAGCGGCCCTTTGCCTCTACCGTTCTCTCCAGAAGGCGGAATCTCTGGTGCGTCGCGGGGAAAGGGAAGGGGGGCGGGTTCTGAGTTCGGTTAAAGATGAGATCGGCAAGGAACCCTTGGCCCGGCTTGAGTATGCGAGTCTGTGTGATCCTGGGAGTTTGGAGGAACTCGAAAACATCGACGGCGAGGCGCTTCTTGCCCTGGCGGTTTGGATCGGTAAAGCACGTCTCATTGACAACATGGTTCTTAAGGCATAGAGGAGGGAAACATTGTGCCAGAGCAGGCAAAAAAGGGGATGATAGGGATCGTCCGGGAGAGTCTCCGGCGTTATTTTTTTTCCGGACTCCTTGTCCTTCTCCCGCTGGTGATCACGATCTGGTTCCTCGGTTGGATTGTCGGCCTGATGGACAGCGTGCTCAATTTGCTCCCTTTATCCTTTCATCCTAATTCCTATCTCCCGTTTGCCATCCCAGGCCTGGGCGCGCTCGTCACTTTGGCTTCAATCCTCCTGCTCGGCTTCCTGGCAACGAGCGTCGTTACACGGCGAATCCTCACGCTCTGGGATTACATCTTAAGCCGCATCCCGATCTTCCGCGGGGTTTACACTGCAGTGCAGAAGCTTGTGGAAGCGATATTTAGCCAGGAGCAGAGCGGGAGACGGGTGGTTCTGATCGAGTACCCGCGCAAGGGGATCTACAGCGTGGGGTTCGCGACGGGGCTTGCGGGAGGGGAGTTAGAAAAGAGAGGAGAAGATCGTCTGGTCAATGTCTTCGTCCCGACCACGCCAAACCCGACAGCGGGATTTTACCTCCTCGTCCCCGAGAAGGAAGTGCAGGCCCTGAAGATGACGCCGGAGGAGGCCTTCAAGCTCATTGTCTCCGGCGGGATGATCAAGCCGGGGGAAAAGCCCGAATCGGAAAATTCCAAGTAATCGCTTCCATCGGATGGCTCATGCCGGGACAGGAGGAAAAAAATATCTGCGTCAACCGCAAGGCGAGGTATGAGTACATCATTGAAGAGAGCTATGAGGCCGGTCTGGTTTTAAGCGGAAGCGAGGTCAAGTCCCTGCGCGACGGCAAGGCGAACTTAAAAGACAGCTATGGGCGCATTCTCAAGGGCGAGGCGTTCCTGCTCAACGCGTACATCAACCCGTACCCGGCGGCGAATCAGTTCAATCACGAGCCCAACCGCACAAGGAAACTCCTCCTGCATAAAAACGAGATCCGGCGCCTCACCGGCAAGGTAAAGGAACGGGGGTTGACCCTGATCCCATTAAAGCTATACTTTAAAGACGGTAAGGCAAAGGTCGAGCTGGCTCTGGCACGGGGGAAAAAGCTTTACGATAAGCGGGAGACCCTGCGCAGAAAAGTGGCCCAGCGGGAAGTGGAGCGCTCTTTGAAAACACGTTGACGGTTCCGCCGTCACAAGTTTTGTCTCTACGTTTTGCCAGGTCAAAGAACGAGCATAACAAGGCGCGAGCCCCGAGGCGACTGAGACGTACTTCAAGGTTGTACGTCGCAAGGAGGCGAGGGGCGATAAACGAAGTTAGGCGAAGTTGATTGGCCTGGGATTGGGGGCGATCTGGATTCGACGGGGGTAGGAAGTCAAAGCGGCATGCCGGGGTCCTGTTGGCCCGTTAAACAAACAGGTCTGCAAATTTAAACGCAGATAATTTCGAGTACGCACTAGCTGCTTAGGCGCAGCTAGCGTCTTACCGGTCTTCTCCCGCGGGGCTGGATAAGATGTCATTCAGTGGGATAGGCCGATTCTTCTGCCGGAGGGGATGAGGCCGAGATTTACGCCGGCTGGTCCTGAGAGACCCTGCCGTTGGGGGCTTGAGGGATGAGAAAAAAGCACCGGCTAAGCATGTAGTCGTTTTTGGCGGAGTATCTTCGGACGGGGGTTCGATTCCCCCCGCCTCCACCAAATTTTTGCGCCGCAAAAATTAGGAAATCCAAGGATGCAAAATCGGGCAGGCACCCGGGATAGGGCGGGAGAAGGCCTACCGCAGTGGATTGACGCCGCCTTTTTTCTGCTCATTTTCGCATTTGCCTTCACAATTCGGCTTATCTACCTGTTCCGGATAGAGTCCTTCCCTTTATTCTATTACCTCATGGGGGATGGCCGCAGCTACGATGAGTGGGCTCAGCAGATCGCCGCGGGTGACTGGTTAGGCAAGGGAGTATTTTATCAAGCGCCCCTCTACCCTTACTTTCTCGGCCTTCTGCAAGTCGTCTTCGGTCATGACCTCTGGTCGATTCGTCTAATCCAAATTGCCTTGGGCGCTCTCTCCTGTAGCTTTTTGTACCTGGCGGGAAAGCTGTTCCTTTCCCGTGAGGCAGGGATTGCGGCTGGTTTCATGTTGTCGCTTTACGCCCCGGCGATCTTTTTTGACGCTTTAATCCAGAAGACCGTTCTTGACCTCCTTTGGATCACTTTACTGCTGTTCCTGTTGGCCACCGCTGAGTCAAAGCCTCATTGGTCTCGGTGGGGAGCCGCGGGGGTTGTGATGGGCCTGTTAGGCCTTACTCGCGAGAATGCCCTTGTGTGGCTTTTTGTGTTGCCGATCTGGATTTGGCTCCACTTTACCGAGCACAAAGCCCGGCTGCGGCTGGGATGGGTAGGCATTTTCTTTCTTGGCTTGGCCCTGGTGCTTCTTCCCGTAGGGCTGCGCAACTTGGAAGTCGGAGGCGAGTTCACGTTAACCACCTCACAGTTCGGGCCTAATTTTTTTATCGGCAATAATCCCCTGGCGGACGGGAGCTACATCCCGCTTAGGAGCGGGCATAGCAGCCCGCAATATGAGCGGCGGGACGCTACGGAGTTGGCTGAGCAGGCCCTTGGCCGTTCCCTCACCCCTGGAGAGGTTTCCGCCTATTGGCTCCGCCGTTCCTGGGACTACATAAGCTCTCGACCTTTGGATTGGCTTCGGCTTTTAGGCAGGAAATGGATGATGACCTGGAATGTCCGCGAGCTTGAAGATACCGAGGATTTTTACCTCTATAAAAATTGGTCCGGGCTTCTCAGAGTTTTAGGCTGGATGAATCATTTCGGCGTGCTCGCCCCACTGGCTGCGCTGGGCTTCGTGCTGACTTGGCGTCGCCGGCGGCAGCTCTGGCTGCTTTACCTCCTGCTGGGGACTTTGGCGTTCAGCGTGGCTATGTTTTACGTCTTTGGGCGTTACCGCTTCTCTATGGTTCCCTTGCTTACTCTTTTTGCCGGGGCCGGATTGACAGGGCTATTTGCTCTACTCAGAGAGCGTAGCATGCGACAGTTGCTGACGTGCGCTGCGGTATTGCTTCTGGCAGTGGCGGCGGTCCATTGGCCGGTCATCGATCAATCAGGGCCTTCGGCGTCAGCTCTTAACAACTTGGGCATTGCCCTGGCCAGGCAGGGCAGGATCGCCGAGGCCATCAGGAGCTATGAGCTCGCCATACGGGCGCGGCCGGCTTTTGCCGTTGCCCACAACAATCTGGCAGCTACCCTTGCACGGCAAGGGAAGCTTGATGAAGCCATACGCTACTACCGGGAGGCCGTTAGAATTGACCCGGATTATGCGACCGCTCACAACAATCTGGGCATTGTTCTAGCCAGACGGGGAGATTTAGAGGGAGCTGCCACCCACTTCCGGCTGGCGCTGCGGATTCAGCCGCAATTTGCTGAAGCCCGTCAGAACTTGAGCCGGGCTCTCGCCCGGCAGGGCAGGAAGGATGAATAAACTTTCCCATATCTAACATATTGCGAGGTGGTCGGAGATCAAGTGATAGGAGGAAAAGTATGAAGATTGTCAGGATCTATACGGGCAGCGATCAACAGTCGCACTTTGAAGAAATGGAATTGTCGTTCGAGGCGGGAGAGAAAATGCAAACCACCGTGCTCCAAGCGGCCAGCGGGGTTGTTTTCCGCCGCGCTCCGGCGGGACACGCGCTGGACTGGCATCCTGCTCCCCGCCGTCAGTATGTGGTAACGCTCTCCGGGGAGTGGGACATCGAGTGCGGAGATGGGACGGTGCGGCGTTTCAAAACTGGCGATGTCATGCTCGCCGAGGATCTAACCGGCCAGGGTCATACCG
>Ga0105164_10002613_pt1 | contig 11104 bp, 10 predicted proteins | sample VDWuncwatermetaG_FD_89674 | JGI IMG/M metagenome (GOLD analysis project Ga0105164, IMG submission 89674) | Wastewater microbial communities from Netherlands to study Microbial Dark Matter (Phase II) - VDW unchlorinated drinking water | ecosystem: Environmental > Aquatic > Freshwater > Drinking...
CTTATGTGCCGGATAGAATACGGGTGGTAAAACAGGAGTTAGGGGAGAAGATTGATTTTACCGATTATATAAATATAGAAGAGACAAAGGAATAGTAAAAAAGGGGACGGTTCTATTTTTTTATTCAGTATTTAGCAATATTCAGGGCTGCTGTCTGAAAAATAGAACCGTCCCCTTTTTAATTAATGAAGCTTTTCCTTGACAAAATTAAATTCTATGGTATATATGGGAGTTACGGTAAGTCTGGTAGGTTTGGTATTTCTTGAAAGTCAGTAAGGCTAAAGGATGAGCAAAAATAGTCTAAATAAAATGATTTCTGCAAAAGAAATTATAAAGAAATATAATATTTCTTACCAAACCGTAAACCATTATACAGATTTTAGCCTGTTGCCAGTATTGGCAAAAAAAGGAAATGTGAGATTCTACGATAGAAGCATAGTGCATAAGAGATTAAGGACGATAAAGAATCTTGTAGAGGAAGGTTATTCCTTGCGGTTAATTCGTAAGAAATTGATTGGGATATGAAGCAGAATCTCAAGATAAAAAGCCTAGTTTCGGGTTTTGAAATTAGGCTTTTTTATTATTTCAGGAACAAAAGATGAGTTATTTCAAGGTGTTAGGATTAGATAAGGAGCCCTTCTCTACCAGTCCAGACCCTCATTTCTTTTACCAGTCCCAGGAACATCAGGCAGCAATTACACGGATTCTGATTGAGATTCGCCTGCGCCGCGGCTTAAGCCTTATCTTAGGCGATATTGGCACAGGCAAGACCACGCTCTCCAGGAAGCTTTTTCAAATGTTAAAGGAAAGGGATGACATTCTTTTTCATATGATCTTAGACCCTACCTATGATACAGAAGAGTTGTTTCTGGATTCCTTAATCCGCACATTCCAAATTGACCTGCCTAAACAACCTCCTAATCTATTAGACTATAAGGAGGCCATAAAAAAATACCTCTTTGCGAAAGGAGTGGAAGAAAACAAAACCGTGGTCCTTTTGATTGATGAAGCACAGAAACTGAATGCCATACCTTTAGAGGTCTTGCGCATCTTATTAAATTATGAGACTAATGAGTATAAGTTATTACAAGTTGTTTTATTGGCACAGTTGGAACTCCTGCCGCGCTTACGTGAAATCAAGAATCTTATGGATAGAATCAGTCTTAAATATATCATCAATCCCTTAGATGAAAAAGAGACTAAGGAGATAATTGCCTTTAGGCTCCAGCAAGCCGGTTATAACGGCAGCGTTCCTTTATTTACTGATGAGGCAATGGCTGAGATCTATCGCTATACACAGGGATATCCGCGTAGAATCTCTATGCTCTGTCACAATGCCTTAAAGTCGCTGGTTATGGAGAATAAATCTCTTGTTGATGGCCAGGTTATACGGGATTTAATCAGCCGGGAAGTGAAATAGATGCTAGATGCTGGTAAAAGAAAATAAAAAATGGCAGAGAATGTAACCCCCGAAGAAAAATTATTAAAATTGATTGAGAATCCAAGTGCCGCCAATCTTCCTAAAAGGGCGCTTAAAAAAATAGGTTTTAGTTTTTCAGGGATAAAGAAATGGTTCGCGGCAATTAAAAATATAAGGCCTAAAAAGAAAATAGAGGAGCTCTTAAATCCTGGGTTCGTAAATAGGGCCTTGTTAATTGTTTCTATTGCCTTAAGTATATATTTAGCCTTTGACTTTATAAAGGCAAGGCCTACTCTGGATAAGATTTATGCTTTAGAGTCTGCGAGGCAGCTGCGGCAGGCAAAGGCAGGACTGGCGAGCCTTTTAAATCTTTCTGATTATCTGAGTCAGATTAATCAGAGGGATATATTTCATTTTAAACCGGTAAAAAAAGAAGAACCCGCGCTTGCGGCAAAAGAGATATTTAGCTCTTTAACAAGCAATATCAGATTGGTGGGAATCATCTGGGGAAAATTTCCACAGGCAATGATTGAGGATAAGCAGGAAAATAAGACTTTGCTTTTGAATCCCGGCGATGAGATAGGCAAGATTAAAATAAAACAGATATTAAGAGACAGGGTTATTCTAGGTTATGAGGATTTAGAGATGGAGTTGATGTGAAAATTCGTTATTCGTTTATGCTTTGTTGCTTAATACTTGGAGTTTTCGTTTTGAGTAACTCTGGTATTGCCCAAGACGTAGCGCAACCCATTTCTGGCAGTGCAGAAAAAATCTCTTTGGATTTAAGAGGCATCGATATTATTGAATTATTTAAACTGCTCTCCCTGAAGACAGGGTTAACCATTGTCCCGCAGCCGGGCGTAAAGGGGAGGGTAAGTTTATTCCTGAACAATGTGAGTTTTGACAATGTCTTAGATATAATTCTGATTACTTATGGCCTGGCAGCTGATAGAAAGGCCAACATCATCAATATTATGACCGCAGACCAATATTACAATCTTTATGGGAAAAGATACGAAGAAAAACGCAAAGTAGCCAGTTTTAAATTGAATTACGCAAAGCCGGTGAATGTCTTTAATACCTTAAGCCAGTTAAAGTCCGATATCGGAAAGATTATTGTGGATGAATCAAGCGCTACTGTGGTATTGATAGATATCCCGGAGAAAATAGACCTGATGCAGGAAATGGTTAAACAACTTGATGGCCTGCCTGAGGCCGAAGTAATTGGGCTAAGATATGCCAAGGCGAAAGACTTAAGAGAGCAACTTTCTAAAGTCGTAACCACCGGCCCGGGCGAAATAGCTATTGATGAGCGCACCAATAAGATTATGGTTATGGATTTGCCGGAGAAGATGAAGAGGATAAAGCGGATGGTCAGGGCTTTTGATGAGGAGCCCAGCCAGGTAATGATAGAGGCGCAGATTATTGAGTTATCGCTGAGTGATAAATTTCAAAGGGGCATTGATTGGGAGGGGATATTTAGAGGTATAAATAATTTGGATTTTAAGGGCAAATTTTCTTTAGGGCTTACTGGCAATCGTCAAGAGATTAGCGTAGGCACAGTTGCGCACGATAATTATAATGTTATCTTACAAGCTTTACAGGCATACGGCCGCACAAATATTTTATCGCAGCCGCGCATTGCCGTAGTAAACAATCAGGAGGCAAAGATTCTGGTGGGTGCGCGCGAGGCATATATTACCCAGACCTTAAGTGCTGCACAGACTACCACCACTACCGCAGAATCAATTGAATACGTGGATGTGGGCGTAAAACTTAGTGTTACACCGACCATCTCGCGCGATGGTTTTGTGATTATGAGGATTAAGCCTGAGGTTTCTTCGGTAAGGGAATATCTTACCACCAAATTGGGTAGCCGTGTTCCTATTGTTACTACCGCTGAGGCAGAGACAGTAGTCAAGGTAAAAGACGGGGCAATGATTATGATTGGTGGGCTTACCAAAAAAAGGGAATCAGAAAGTAGCGACCGCGTGCCGGTCTTGGCCAAGATTCCTTTATTAGGATTACTTTTCAGTAAAAAGGAAATAGGTTCGGATGAACCAAAGAGTTCTGAATTGGTAGTATTTCTCACGCCCAGAATCATTACCGGCGATACGCCGGCGATTAAGGAGACAAAGTCTGGGGAATATGTGTTGCAAAAACAGCCAAAGGGGTTGAAGGAAGAATGAAATTGAAAATTCAAAAATTAAAAAATAATTTCGCCTCATGCTTCAAGCTTCAAGCCTCAAACCTCAGGCTTCAGGCTTCAGGCAGTATGGGAGTTTTTAGTCTGTGGCTGGTGGTCTGTAGCTTGTGGCTTGTAGCCTGCAGCCTGCAGCCAGATTGTGTTTTCTCCCAGGAGGTTACCTCACCCGATGCGATAACTCCAACTGAACCTGCGAAGACGACACCTGATACTTCAGAATTAATCTCTTTAGACCTCAAAGGTGTAGATATCCTGGAACTCTTTAAGATGCTTTCTTTAAAGACAGGCCTGAATATTGTTACCACAAAGAACGTAAGCGGCAGGGTGAATTTATATATCAATAATGTTACTTTTGAAGATACCTTAGAAATAATCCTGCTCAGCAATGATTTAGCCGCAGAGAGAAAGGCCAACATCATTACGGTAATGACTGCAGCAGAATATCAGGCGCTTTATGGGAAGAAATACAATGAGAAACGAAAATTGCTGAGCCTAAAACTTAACTACGCCAGGCCAAAAGACGTATCTACTGCCTTAGATAACCTTAAAAGCGATATTGGAAAGATAATTGTAGATGAGGCCTCTGGCACCCTTATCTTAATTGACACTCCTGAGAGTATAGAAAAGATGCAAGGGATGATTAAACAGCTGGATCAGTCGTTGGTGACTGAGATTTTTGAGTTAAATTATGCCAAGGCTGAGGATATCCAGGCAAAACTCACCCCGCTCTTAACCAGCAGCGTGCATACCATACAGGTTGATAAACGCACTAACAAGGTTATGGTTACGGACCTTCCCAGTAAAATAGATGAAATAAAGAGGATGGTTAAAGAATTTGATGAGGCATCGCGCCAGGTTTTGATTGAAACTGATATTTGGGAATTGTCTTTGACGGATAGATTTCAGAGAGGAATTGATTGGGAAAAAATCTTTACTTCTATAGATGACCTGGATTTTAAAGGTAAATTTCCTTTAGGGCTAGCAACTTCGGCGCTGCGTCAAGAGATTTCTGTGGGCACAGTGGCCCGTGACAAATACAATGCGGTCATACAATTTTTGACAACTTACGGCAAAACAGAGATTCTCTCCCGTCCGCATATTGCAGTAGTAAACAATGAAGAGGCAAAGATTCTCATTGGTTCTAAAGAGGCCTATATAACCACTACACTCAGTCAGGCACAATCCTCCACCACTACCTCAGAATCCATCAGTTTTATAGATGTGGGGGTAAAGCTAAGTGTTGTGCCGACCATTAATAAAGATGGCTTTATTACTATGAAGATTAAGCCTGAGGTTTCTTCAGTAAGAGAAACTATCAAAACATCGCAAGGCAGCCAGGTCCCTATTGTGGAGACTTCCGAAGTGGAGACCACAGTTAAAGTAAAAGACAACACCACGATTATGATTGCAGGTTTAATCAAGCAGACCCAAACAGAGACTACCACAGGCGTGCCGGGTTTATCCAAGATTCCGGTTTTAAAGTGGTTCTTTAGTAAGTATGAAAAAGGCCCCAGCTCTGGGCCGGTAAAGAAGGAATTAATTATCTGTATTACTCCCCGGATTATTACGGGCGAGGCGGGTACCCTGGTTCCGCAAGTAAAATAGCGATGAAGATAGCCATTCGCGCGGTATTTATTTTTTTGGTTGTTTATGCTGTGGGTATGAGCCTTTTGTATTTGGATACAAATAATAAAACCCAAAAATTAACTGACTTACTTGAGGAATCAAGCAGCCTTAAAAAAAAGCTGCAGGAAGATATTTCCAATCTAACTTCTTCTAAGAGTGCCTTAGAGAAAGAAAGCGAAGAGCAAAAAAGGATGAGCCTTGATTACCTGAAAAAACAAAAAGAGTCCAATGATAATTTAGAAAGGTTAAAAACAGAGATAGAAAAACGCATCCGCAAGATTGCCGAGATAGAAGAAGGGCTAAATCAGGCAAAGAAAAAGTTGGCAGAATTAGAGAAGGAGAATAAGAGATTAACGCAAATCGGTGAATTTGCTGGCAATGTGCAAGTAAAAAAGCAACAGGAGCACATTGCCCACTTAGAAGCAGATTTATCCAACGCGCGCCAACGTATGCAGAAACAGGAAGCGCTCCTGCATTATAACTTAGGCGTTTCTTATATGAAAGAGAAGTATTACGATATGGCAATCGATGAATACCAGAGGGCCTTAGAACTTAACCCCGATGACCCGGATATACATTATAATCTGGCGATTCTCTATGATGACTGCTCCAGAAACCCCAAGCGCGCCATCCAGCATTACCAGAAGTATTTAGAACTTAGGCCCGACGCCGCAGACATTGATGAGGTAAAGGGATGGATTGCCGACCTTATGATAGAAGAGGCAAAGATAAAGGATATAGAAACGCAGAAGCCTCATGAAACAGCAGATACCCTGCCTGCGGAAAGGATAAAAGGGTTATTTATTAAGAAGGTAGAAGAGATACCCAAGAGGGACAAACAGGAAAATTAGGAAAGATTAATAGTATATAAATATGAAATTAATAATTACAGTATTACTCATTATGGGTGCCCTGATTTTGGCTGACCAGAGAATTTTTGCGCAGGGAGACTCTATAGATTATGTCCAAAGGACCTTAGATAATATCATTGAAAAATTATCTTATACTTTAAATACGAATAAGCAGCTTAAGCAGGAGAATACACAGTTAAAAGAAAAGATAGAGGAGCTAACCAAAAACAGGCAGGCCGCAGAGGCAAATCTTGGGGCGAATAAAAATGAGGGGTTATCTTTAGAGAAATTACAAGAAACTCTTAAGGATTATCAGGAAAAGATTGCCCAATCGGAAACCAAGATTAAGGAACTGGAACAATTGAAATCTTCTTTAGGAGAAAAAGCAGGAGAATACCAAGAGCGGGCAATTCAGGGAGAGAGTAAAATTACAGAATTAACTAATGCCAGGCAAACCTTAGAAGAAAGGGTAAAGGCTACTAATGAATTACAGGGAAAGTTAGACTCAGAGCAAGTAATAAATAGCCAATTACAAGAGACCCTCAAGGAATATCAGGCAAAAGTAATTCAATCCGAAAGCAGGGTTAAGGAATTAGAACAGCAATTAGAGGGTATCCAGAAAGAAAAAGAGAAGTTAGGGGAGTCGGAATCATCATTAGAACAAAAATTGCAAGACCATCAGGTAAGATTAACACAATCGGAAACTAAAATTCAGAAATTAGAACAATCGCTTAAAGATAAAGATAAAGAAAAAGAGGAATTGAAGGGTTACAAGACCAGCCTTGAGCAGGCAGATGAAAAAATCAACGCATTAATCAGACAAATTGAGGCGCAGAAAAAAAAGATGTTTGAGGCATTTTATGGCGCAGGCAAGGCGTATACTGTGATCAAGAGATACAAGGAGGCAATAGAAAGTTTCCAGGAATGTTTAGAGATAAACCCTGATAGTGCCGGTGTGCATTATAATTTAGGAATTCTTTATCAGTATGAGTATGGCGATAGGATAGGTGCGATTTCGCATTTGAAGAAATACCTAGAGTTAAATCCCAAGGCAAAGGACAGAAAAGAAGTAGAATTTTTGATAGGCTTGCTGGAGAAATGAAGGTCTGACACCAGAAATATTATGTCTGACACTTGAAAAATAGGTATTTTTATGCTATACTTGAAATTAGAAAGTGAAAATTGGGGTTTTCCGAAAGGGCAAACCTCGGGTAACCGAGGGACGCAAAGCCTTAGGTCCCGTCCTGTAACAGAAAGGACGGGAAGCCGGGTTGCCGAAGAAACTAAGAGAAATAAGGACCCAAAGGATTTGCCTTTGGGTTTTTTGTTTGGGGGCGAAAAGAAGACAATGAGAGAGCCGCGCATATATAGAGAAGATACAGTTTATCAAATCACCTGCCGCGCCAGTTTTCACGAGTCACTTTTTCAGGATGAAAGCGATTATACCTCTTTCCTAGAAATTCTAAAAAGCCGTAAAGTTAAATATAGTTTTAAATTATACGCTTATTGTTTACTTTCCCAACAATACCATCTTTTAATAGAACCCCTGCCGGAAAGTGCCGATATCTCCAAGATTATGCAAGCCATCAATACCAGTTACTCTTTATACTTCAATAAAAAATACGGGCGTATGGGGCATTTAATCGGTGGAAGATTTGAAAGTAAATTATTTAATAAAGATGCCAGTTTATTAGAGCAATCGGTGAATATTCATTTAACTCCTTTACAGAGCAAGGCCGCCCCAACTTTAGAAGATTATAAATGGAGCAGTTATGCGCAGTATGTGCAGGCAGATAAAGCAGAATCTTTAACCGATAAGGACTTTATCCTTTCTTTTCTGGATGCTACGGATGAAGAAACACAGATAAACAAATATAAAGAATTAATACAACCGCGCATAGCAGCAGAAAAAGGGGACGGTTCTATTTTTTCAGGTGGAACAGAGCAGAGCTTTTTTAATTATAGATTAGGGTACATATTATTGGCAGTAGCTCTAGTTGGGAGCTTAGTAATATTACCTAATTTTTTGGGCCGTAAGGTCAATAAACATACTCTAGAGCAGGCTTTGAATAAAGAGGCAGCCGTGAATCTTCCTGAAGGCCTGGCTTTTTATCCTGCTCATACACCCGAAAAAAAGATCTGGGAGCTCTGGAAATTAGGGCCGTGGAATAGATTGGGAGAAGCAAATGAGCTGGCGCAATAAGATTAAAATTAGGGACGGTTCTCAAATCAAAGCAGAACTGTCCCCTAAAAAGGGACACTTCTCGAACGACTCCAGAACCGTCCCTATGATTTTGATTGCTTTGGCGTTTCTTACAGGTATTGCTGAAGCCGCAGTTACCTATAGAATTTATTATTCGGCAAATGACGGCGGGCCGAACTGGCGGATACTTTCTACTACTATTGATGAAAATAAGAAAGAAGGCGATAGAAGATTAGCTATTGATTTAGGCCCGGGAGGGAGCCTGGATTCAGCACACGCCTTTAGCTCAAGCGTGCAAAAAGAGAAGAATGGCTATGTGATGTATTATGGCGGAAACGATGGAAGGAATTGGCGGATTTTAAGGGCGAGTTCTTTAGATGGCCTAAAATGGACAAAAGAAGGGCTCTGTCTTAATCTGGGCCAGGCAGGTGAATTTGATTCTGTGCATATGGTCTATCCTTATATAATAAAGGATGAGTTTATATATAAGATGTGGTATACTGCGTATGACGGAGGAGGCCATTGGAGAGTTGGTTATGCAGATTCTGCCGATGGCATCATTTTTAAGAATCGTAAAATGGTTTTAGATGCGGGGCCGGCAGGCAGCTTAGATGCGGAACATGTGCACACACCCGTGGTCTTAAAACAGGGCGGAATATATACGATGTTTTATGCAGGATACGGTGGCTATCCGGCAGCTTGGCGGATTTTACGGGCCACCTCTACGGATGGCCTGAATTGGACTAAACAGGGTTTAGCGCTAGACAGAGGCACGCCGCAAGAATTTGATTCTACAAATTTACTTTGTGGTTCGGTAATATATTCGCAAGGCCTCTTTAAGCTGTACTATTGGGCACACGGAGATATCTGGAGAATTCTTTACGCTGTCTCTAAAAACGGTATTGACTGGGAGAAGAAGGGGATAGCCTTAGATTTAGGGCCGCTGCGTTCCTTGGATTTTCGCGGCCTGGCTGTGCCGGCGGTGATTGAAGAACAAGACACAGGAAATTTGCAAGAAGAAAAGACAAAATGAGCCCAGATATTAAAAAGATAAAAGATAAGATTTCTCCTATCCTAAGGCGCTATGATGTAACAAGAGCTGCTATATTTGGCTCTTTCGTAAGAAGCGAGAACAAAAAAAACAGTGATATTGACATCTTGGTGGAGTTTGAAGGCGAAAAGAGCCTGCTTGACCTTGCAGGTTTAAAGATAGAATTAGAAGAACTTTTAAAGATGGAAGTTGACGTGCTTACTTACAATTCTCTACACCCGCTAATCAAAGAAAGAATTCTAAATGAACAAGAGGTGATTTATGGCTAAGGACTATAAGATTCTCATCAGTCATATTTTGGATTGTATAGAAAAAATCGAAGAATATACAAAAGGAATAAGCAAAGAGGAATTCTTAAAATCTACACAGATTCAGGATGCCGTTATGCGTAGAATTGAAATTATTGGAGAGGCGGTTAAGAATATCCCGCAAGAGATAAAAGTTCGCTATCCTGATATTCCTTGGAAGCGGACAGCCGGGATGAGAGACATCCTGATACATGAATACTTCGGCGTGGATTTAGAGTTGACCTGGCAGGCTGCCAAAGTTGACGTTTTAGATTTCAAGAAAAGGATTGCAAAAGTTGGATAAAATTCTAAAGATTTTTCGCGGCCTGGCTGTGCCGGCGGTAGTTGAAGAGAAAAAAGAAGAAGGGAATTAAGATGAAAAAAATAGAACCGTCCCCAATCATGCTCTTAAAAAGAGCAGGCTTGATTACGGGCTTATTTATGCTCGGATTATTAGTCTTTTTGGGGATTTTTGCCACGTTTAATGAATTACAATCTTCGGTTACGGGCGCACAGAAGCCAAAACAGGCAAGCGTTTCTCTAGAGGGAAAATTTGCTCTGAAAAAAGGAGAAAAGCTTGATATCGAGAAACTTAAACAATCAAATTGGTTTAAAAAGGTTACGGAGGGTATTGATGCAGACTCAAGGAAGATTCAAGAGAATAAAAACGAAGATACTCTGCTTGCTTATAATCCCAGCAGTGCCTTTAGCGCAGAGTTTTCCAAGAGCGGAATTACGGTTAAGCCTTTGCCTCCCCCGCCTAAAATTGATGAGAAAAGGGGCCTCGCCAAAGAGGCTGCAAATGCCCCTCCTTTAGTAGAGAAAACAGGAGAAACAGAGGAGCAGAAATGGCATCTTAGCTATGAATTAAAAAAAGTTAAGGTTGGCAATCGAGTTTTAGAGATATCAAGGGCTGAGCCGGCCCGCGATGATACTAAAGTTGTCTATAATCATAATAAAGGATTGATTAAGGAGATATACGAGAATAAAAAAGAAGGCATTGAACAGAAGTTTGTTATTGAGGATACATCCCGGATTCAGCCAGAAAGGGCCCCTCAGATGGCTCAAGAAACGCCCCTGGTACTAGAGGCCAGGCTTAAGACCAACCTTGAGGTAAGGCCGGGTAAAGAAGGAATTGCTTTTTATGAGAAGGGAAGATATGTTTTGGATTATAAAGGCCTAAAAGTTTATGATGCAAAAGGTAAAGAATTAGCCAGCCACCTTGACTATCAAAAAGGAAGTTTAAATATTGTTATTGATACAGGTAATAAGGTGGATTATCCCATTTATGTTGATCCTATGTTGACTACTGCTCTCTTGTCTTTGGCCGGCCCGGACGGCTCAGGGTCAAGAGGGTTTGGCATATCTGTCTCCACTGCCGGCGATGTCAACGGCGACGGCTATTCAGATGTGGTTATCGGGGCACCTTATTGGGACAATGCTGCCAGCCAAGGCAAGGC
>Ga0105164_10002614_pt1 | contig 11104 bp, 12 predicted proteins | sample VDWuncwatermetaG_FD_89674 | JGI IMG/M metagenome (GOLD analysis project Ga0105164, IMG submission 89674) | Wastewater microbial communities from Netherlands to study Microbial Dark Matter (Phase II) - VDW unchlorinated drinking water | ecosystem: Environmental > Aquatic > Freshwater > Drinking...
CCCCTTTATCAAGGGGGTGGATGTTAGCCCCCTTGATAAAGGGGGTGGGGGGATTTCGGGTTAAGCGTTCTATTCTCAAAAACTGTCGCCTATATTTCTGACTGCTGAGTAATCTACGCGGCGCGCTTCGTTTTTCCTGCTGCCGTTGCATTCGCCCCCTGCTTGGCAGCGAGCAGATACAGCACATACTGATTCAGGCTCACCCCTTGCCGCTTGGCATTGCGCGCAAGTTCGGCGTGCAGGTGGCGCGGCACCCGCATCAGAAAGCGCCCGCTGTAATTCGTTGCATCAAGCGGCGAAGTGGGTTCGGGAATAGGGCGGCTTGCTGCCTTGGCCGCCTTGATCCATGCGGCGCTTGCATCATGCGCCTGCGCTATCGCTTGCGCTGCCGTTGCGCCCCAAGCTGAACAGCCGGGCAGATCGGGAACGACGGCGATATAGCCTTCATCCTCATCACTCCAGAAAACTTCAATCGTATATTTTGTCATCGCTGTACCTTTCGATCATGCGGATTAACTGCCTTGCCTGGTAGGGCATTATGTAGCCGTTTCGATCCTGAAAATTAAGCAACTCAGGCTCACCAGAACGGGCAAAGGCGCGGTGCGAACCTTGCCCGCCCTTGTGCTTGAACCCCAGCAATCCAGCCGCGCGGCAGGCATCATCAAAACGCACGGCTTTCGGGTTGTTGCAAATTCCGGCAAGCAGTTTTTCGCGTTTCGTCATTTTGGCTTATACCGCATATAGTATCAAGCAAGGCTTGGGCGCAGAAGTCAACCAAGAAATCCAAATGAAATGGGATTGGGATCAGACGTTGAAGAGGAAGTGCACCACATCACCGTCATGCATCACGTATTCCTTGCCTTCCCGCCGCATTTTTCCTGCTTCTTTCGCGCCCTGCTCGCCTTTGCAGACAATGAAGTCATCGTAAGCGATGACTTCGGCGCGGATGAAACCTTTTTCAAAATCGGTGTGGATGACGGCGGCCGCTTGCGGTGCGGTGTCGCCTTTGTGAATGGTCCAGGCGCGCACTTCCTTGACGCCGGCGGTGAAGTAAGTTTGTAGCCCCAACAGTCGATAAGCCGCGCGGATCAGGCGATTGAGCCCCGGTTCTTCCAGTCCGATATCGGCGAGAAACACGACTTTGTCGGCATCGTCCAATTCGGCAATTTCAGATTCCAGCGCAGCACAAATCGCCACCACCGGCGCACCTTCCTTAGCAGCGTATTCTTCGACGCGTTGCAGCAAGGGATTATTGGCGAAGCCTTTTTCATCGACATTAGCCACATAAATCGCGGGCTTGATGGTGAGCAGACACAAAGGCTTAATCAGGAGTTGCTGCTCCTTGTCCAGCCCCATGCTACGCACGGGCTGACCTTGATCAAGGTGTGCCTGGACTTTTTCCAGCAACGCACATAAGAGCGTGGCGGTTTTGTCGCCTGACCTGGCCAGCTTGCCTTCGCGCAGCAGAAATTTTTCGACTGTCGCCAGATCGGCCAGCGCCAGCTCGGTGTGGATGGTTTCGATGTCCGATATCGGATCGATTTTTCCCGCCACATGCACCACGTTGTCGTCGCTGAAACAACGCACCATGTTGATGATGCCGTCGGTTTCACGGATGTTGGCGAGGAACTTGTTGCCCAGCCCTTCGCCTTTCGATGCGCCCGCTACCAGCCCGGCGATATCCACAAATTCGACAATGGCGGGCTGGATTTTTTGCGGCTTGACGATGGCGCTGAGCAGAGCCAGGCGCGGGTCGGGCACTTCGACGATGCCGACGTTGGGCTCGATAGTGCAGAACGGATAATTTTCCGCCGCGATGCCGGCCTTGGTCAGCGCATTGAATAAAGTGGATTTGCCGACGTTGGGCAAACCGACGATGCCGCATTTGAGGCTCATGAATTTTTTCCAGTCAAACTGCGGGGTGAGTGTGAAGTTTTTGCATGGCCGCCGGATAATCGCCTGCCTCGAGCAACGGCCAGGCCATCAAGACGCGATCCAGCGCGGCGTCGATCAATTCCCGTTCTTCTTTGCGCGGCGGCTTGAGGACATAGTTAATCACTTCGTTGCGCTCGCCCGGATGACCGATGCCGAGGCGCAGACGCCAAAAATCCTGCGTGGCGCAATGCGCCGCGATGTCTTTCAAACCATTGTGTCCGCCCAGACCGCCACCGAACTTGAGACGCAATGCGCCGGGCGGCAGATCGAGCTCGTCATGCAGCACCAGGATTTGTTCCGGTGCGATGCGATAGAAGCGAGACAACGACGCTACCGCCACACCGCTGCGATTCATAAAGGTCTGCGGCAGCAACAGCCACAAATCCTCGCTGCGGGCGTGAGCCGTCAATCCGTGGAAACGCGATTCACGCGCGAGCGATAATTTCAATCGCCCGGCAATGCGTTCGGCCAACCAGAAACCGGCGTTGTGCCGGGTGGCGGTGTGTTCCGCCCCCGGATTGCCGAGACCGACGATGAGACGCGGGGTCGCCATGATGATTCAGGCCGATCCCCGGCGAAAGATTACGACTTCTTCTCGGGTTTGGCCGGCGCTGCAGGCGTTGCCGGTGCGGCAGACTGCTTGGTGGTCGGCACCGCAGCGGCGGCCACGGCGGTTTCCGCGGCGGCGGCCTCATCGGCGATGGCGCCACGCGGAATCGTCACGGTCGCCACGACCGGATTTTCACCTCTGTGTCCGGCTGGCTCAACGCCTTTGGGCATGGTGATATCGGACAGGTGGATCGAATGACCAATGGTCGCATCCTTGAGATCGACTTCGATGAATTCCGGCAAATCGGCCGGCAGACAGGTAACGTCGAGTTCGTTCAGCACATGGCTGACGATGCCGCCGCCCAGCTTGATGCCTGGCGCGATATCGGCATTAATGAAATGCAGCGGCACCTTGACGTGAATCTTGTGCATGGCTTCGACGCGCTGAAAATCCAGATGCAGAACGATGGGACGGAAGGGATGCATCTGCACCGCGCGCAGCAGCACGGGCTGCGCCGCGCCGTCCATTTTCATGCTCAAAATCGAGGCATGAAAGGCTTCCTGTTTGAGACGGTGAAACATTTCGTTGTGGTCGAGTTCAATCGTCTCGGCGGATTTTTCACCGCCGTAAAGAATACCCGGTACTTTGCCCGCAATGCGCAGGCGGCGGCTCGCTCCGGTGCCCTGCAGTGTGCGTTTGGCTGCGTTAAATTCGATCTTCATTGACTTACTCCTTGGATTATGAAATTTCCCTGATTCACGCTAGTGAATCAGGACTGTTCTCACCCTCTCCCTCTTGGGAGAGGGCCGGGGTGAGGGATTGAGCGTCTGACTGCCTTCAATTATTTAACGCTCAATAAACCCTGCCCGCGACCAGGCAGGGGTGAAAAAAACCGTTTACTTCTATTCCATAAAAAGCGAGCTGACCGACTCGTCGTTGCTGATGCGCAACATGGTTTCCGCCAATAACTCTGCTATCGAAAGCTGGCGGATGCGCTTGCAGGTTTTGGCGTCGTCGCGCAGGGGAATGGTGTCGGTCACCACCAGTTCGTCGAGCGCCGATTCGGCAATACGCGCTACCGCCGCACCGGACAACACTGCATGCGTGCTGTAGGCGACCACCTTTTGCGCGCCGTGTTCTTTCAGCGCTTGCGCGGCTTTGCACAAAGTGTTTGCGGTATCCACCATGTCATCAATGATGATGCAGGTGCGCCCCTGCACTTCGCCGATGATGTTCATCACCTCCGACACGTTGGGCTTGGGACGGCGCTTGTCGATAATCGCCAGGTCCGACTCGAGACGCTTGGCAATCGCCCGCGCCCGCACCACGCCGCCGACGTCGGGCGACACCACCAGCAAATTGTCGTAATGATGCTTCCACACATCACCCAGCAGGATCGGCCCGGCGTAAATATTGTCCACCGGAATATCGAAAAACCCCTGAATCTGGTCGGAGTGCAAATCCACCGTCAGCATCCGGTCAACGCCCGCCGCCTGCAACATATTGGCCACCACCTTGGCGGAAATAGGCACGCGCGTCGAGCGCGGCCGCCGGTCCTGACGGGCGTAGCCAAGATAGGGAATCGTCGCTGTAATTCTGGCGGCCGAGGCGCGCTTCAGCGCGTCCACCATGATCAGCAGTTCCATCAGGTTGTCGTTGGTCGGCGTGCAGGTCGGCTGAATCACGAAAACGTCCTTGCCGCGCACGTTTTCGAGGATCTCGACCATCACCTCGCTATCGGAAAAGCGGCCAACCTTGGCGCGACCGAGCGAAATATTCAGGCGTTTGGCAACATCCGCAGCCAGCTTCGGATTGGCGTTGCCGGTGAACACCATCAGGTTGTCGTATGCCATGCGTGCGTAACCTTCAACAAACAATTCGGGCAGACCTAAGGCCTGCCCGCAAATATTCTGGCTGGGGAGGTAGGGATCGAACCTACGAATGCTGGAATCAAAATCCAGTGCCTTACCACTTGGCGACTCCCCAAAAAAAACCTAGCAGGCTGTTGAAAAACACGCTTTTACTCGTCATTCTGAGCGAAGCGAAGAATCTGCTGTCTTTAAATCAAGGTGTTAAAAGCGGATTCTTCGTCGTTGCACTCCTCAGAATGACAAATTCGGGAGTTTTTCAACAGCCTGCTAATCAGCGAAGTACCAGAGCGGATGCCTGTCGAGCCCGCGTCCTACCCAGCCACGCCAGCCCGCAGGCAATTTGGCCAACACTTCCGCTGCTTCCTGTTGCGTAGCGTAGTGAGCAAAAACACAGGCGCCCGAACCACTCATACGCGCGCTGCCATGATGCTTAAGCCACTCAAGCGCCAGCGCCACGGGCGCATAGCGGGCACTGACCACAGCTTGCAAAGCGTTGTACTCGTTGCGCTCAGCGCACCAAAAATCAGCGCTAAATTCGGCACAAGCCGCTGAAAAGTCCGCTATTTTGAGGGGTTTGCTATCTCGTGTCAATTCAGGTGCAGTGAAGATTTCAGCCGTCGCCACGCTCACCGGCGGCTCCAGCACCAGATACCAGGCCGGCGGCAGATCAATCGCCTGCAACCGCTCACCGGCGCCCTCAACGAAGGCACTGCGTCCAAAAATGAAAAAAGGCACGTCGGCGCCAAGTTGAAGACCGAGTTCCTGCAACCGGGCACGCGACCAGTTGACGTCCCATAAACGATTAAGCGCGAACAAGGTAGTGGCTGCATCCGAACTGCCGCCGCCCAGGCCGCCGCCCAGCGGCAGGCGTTTCGTCAGCGTGATGGTGACACCCTGTTTCACGCCCGCCGCCTGTTGCAGCAGGCGCGCCGCGCGCACGCATAAATCTTGATCCTCGGCGACGCCCGCCACCACATTGCCGCGCCTGACCAGATCATCGCTGCGCGGCGCAAAGTGCAGGCTGTCGCCGTGATCGAGCAGGCGCATAACGCTTTGCAGCAAGTGATAGCCGTCAGGCCGGCGTCCGATGACGTATAAAAACAGGTTGATCTTGGCCGGCGCTGGAAAGTCCTGAGCCCAATCAATCATGGCAAAGGCGTCCAGCTGTCGACCTTGAGGCGCACCTCGATCTCGCCGCGCTGGATGAACAAAAGAGTGGGCAGGGCGTTGGGGGCCGCATTTTCATAATCCAGATAATCGACTTGCCAGCCATCTTCGTTGAGCCGCAGCAGGCGCGCGCGTTCATCGCGTTCGATCTGCGCCATGCTGCTGACGGCGCGTCCCAATACCCAGGAGGCGACGTTCGTCAGCGGCAGCCGCACCCCAAACATTTTTTCGCTCAAGGTTTCCATATCCGGCGCGGCAACTGCCTGCTGTCCGCTGACTTCAAGTTGCGCGCCTTGCGCATCACTCTTGAGTTGGGCGAGGCCCTGTCCGAGCGGAGAACTGATGAGAATTTCATCCTGTGGTTTGCCGTTAACATCGTCATGCCGCCAATCGATACGCGCTGAAAATTGTTCTGTGCCATGCTTGACTGCCAGCCTGCCTTCGAGCACAAAGGAGTGCGGCGTCTCTCGCGCCAGCAACGGCGCTTGTGTTTCCTCAGGAGGCAGACTGGTGCAAGCGGAGAGCAGCAACGGGAAGGTTACGAGCAGCCTGGCCCAGGCTCCATGACGCCGCATCGAGTTCAACATCCGTGATGCTTACTGGGCAAATTTTTTGATGGCATTCAACAGTTCCGGGCTGCCGGGATGCGCCTTGGCCGCCTCGCGCCAGGTGCGCGCCGCCTCGTCGCGCCGCCCCAACATCCACTGCACCTCGCCCAGATGAGCGGCGATTTCCGGATCCTGGCGCAGGGCAAGCGCGCGCTGCAAAAGGTCGAATGCGCCTTTCAAGTCGCCCTTGCGGTAGAGCAGCCAACCCATGCTGTCGATGATAGACGCGTCATCGGGCAAAAGTTGCAGGGCGCGGCTGATCAATTGCTGCGCTTCCTCCAGGCGCATATTGCGATCCGCCAGAGAATAACCGAGCGCATTGAGGGCATGGGCGTGATCCGGTTTGAGCTTGATTAACCTGCGCAAATTGGTTTCGAGCACGGCGAAGTTGCCGGTTTTTTCCGCCAGCAGCGCGGCATCGTAGAGCAAATCGGGATGATCCGGCTGCGCGGCCAGGCCGCTCTGGAGCAACTCAAAACCCTCGCCGGTTTTGCCCGCATCGTGCAGCAACTGCGCCTCGACCAGCAGCAACTGGGTGCGCTCGCCTTCCTGCGCCACCGGCGTTTTTTGCAGGTGCGCGCGCGCCTCCCCAAGCTTGCCTTGCTTGCTCAACAACGTAGCGTAGCGCGTCTGCGCGGTGAGATGCCGCTCTCCTTCCGGAATCGAGGCGTACCAGCTCAGTGCCTCCTCGTAGCGCTTATCTTCTTCGGCAATCTGCCCGAGATACAGGCGCAAGGTGCTGCTCTCCGGATGATCCGCTTCAATCAGCTTGCGGAAATGAATTTCGGCGGTTGCGAAATCCTTGATCTGCATCGACAAAACGCCTGCCGCATAGCGCGCCGCCACTCCGCCGGAAAAATCAGTCAGCAGCCTGTCGAATTCGGCGCGCGCTTCCGGAAACTTTTTCTCCGTCACCAGCAAACGCGCGTAATGCTGACGCACCTCGCTCGCCTGCGGATAGGCGGCAAGAAAACGTTGCAGCGTGCCGAGCGCCTGTTCGCCGGATTTTAATTGCTGCAACTGCGCGAGATAGATCACCGCCTGCCCGGAATCTGGGCGCAAGGTGAGCGCCGCATCGGCTGCTTGCCTGGCACGCTCCATATTTCCCGCGGCCTGGGCGGCTTGCGCGCGGGCAATATGCGCTTCAGGCAAACGCAGATAAGGTTCGGTTAACTGATCGACGAGCCGCGCTACCGCAGCTTTGTCGCTATAGCGCGCCAGCAGCCGATTAAGGCGCAACAGACCGTCGCCGATCTTATCCCCTTCCTGACTCAGCAGCTTCGCCAAGTGCGGCTGCAATTCATCGAGATTGCTGCCGCTGGCGAGAATACCCGTCAGCATTTGCCGCGCCTGCGCGGATTCCGGATCAATTTCCATCCACAACCTGGCCGCTTCCAGCGCGATATCGTTACGCCGCGCAAACAACGCAATCTCCAGCGCACGGCGGGCAACGCGCGGATCCCGCGTCGATTTCGCCAGATCAAAATAAGCTTGCACGGAAAAATCAAAGTTGCCGCGCTGACCGGCGATCTCGGCCAGCAACAACTGATAGAGAATCTGCGGCGTCAGCGCCTGCTTGGGCAGCCGTTCGTTAAGCGCAATCTGCTCTTCTGCCGGGTCTGTCTCGGCGGCAGCCTCCAGCGGCGCCGGCTGCGCGATTTGTTGCTGTGCGTGAGCGGCCACGCCGGGAAATAGGGCAATGCAAAGCAAGGCTGCCCGCGCCATGTGAAAGTCTTTCATGAACAAATTAAGTGGGGTATGCGACACTGGATACGCTGGTTGGAATGAGAAATTACGCTTAAGTTCGACCCATGTTAGGGAATTTCGGCAAATACGGCAAGCTTGACTTAAACTGCTCGACAGAAACGGTGCGTCTAGTACGACAACCCATAAATTTCGCTATGTTCGACGCGCCCCGCATCGCCGATTGCTTTGTTGCTCATCCTCGCAATAGCTATGGCTATTGCTGCGGTTCGCTTCGCGCACTCGGCGCGCGGATGCGCGTCTCGGCATGTACGCAAACTTATGGGTTGTCGTACTAGCGGCTTTCCTCTTGTACCACGCGTTGCACGTAGGCAGAAAAATCCGGGTCTTCGCCTTGCAAAAGTTCGGGCAGCGCCTCACGGAAATCGGCGCGGCGGCACCATTCGCGCATGTAATCCTCCCATGAGTGCCAGCGCCGCAACTGTTTGCCCGTCATCTCCTCCTCATAAACCAGCAGATAGGCCTGCTCAAACAGCGATATCAGCATATCGAACACCACCCGCATCCGTTCGCGTTGTTCGTCGCTGAGGTTGGGCGTGTGGTCATGGGTGCGCAACCGCAGGTCAGGGTTAGCCAGTACCAGCTTGAGAAAATCAACATAGGCGTCGGAGAGGCGCTGATAGACCTCCTCCTCTTCGTTTTCCCGTTCTTTGCGTTGCTCGAAGAAAAAAACAGCAATCGCCAGCGGTAAACCGATCACGGTGACGACGTAGCTGAGCAATTCCCAGGTTTCGAGGTAGGTCATGGCTGACTATGATTCAGCATACGCCGGCCTGCCGTCAAGTGCGCCTCACGCAGGGCAACTATCGGATACACTGCATGCTCGGCTTCGGCATGAAAGGAACCAAAAATGATGAACTTCGGCTACAACGGCCTGTGGGGACTGCTGATACTCGCTGGTGATATCTGGGCGATTATCAATATTTTTCAAAGCTCCGCCTCCAATGAGAAGAAGTTGATCTGGATAATCGCGGTAGTGCTGCTGCCACTGCTGGGTTTGATCCTGTGGTACTTCCTCGGACCACGGGACGGCAAGACATAGGACAGGCCAATTGCGTCCGGTGGCGACGCGTAATTACCGCTTATTTTCCCGGCTTTTTTTCTTCCTTCTTGCCGAACAAGCCCTCTACCCAGTCTCCGGCTTTTGCCCCCACCGAAGTACCCAGCCCAGGTCCCAGTATGGCAGTGCCAACTGCCGCGCCCGCCACGGTTCCGGCAGTCGGATAAAGTAACGGTGCGTCAACCGTTCCCGCAACGTTGAGCGGCACGATGGCGCTGGTACCCATGGCCTTGACCCGAGCGTTAAGACGCCCCGCCAGTTCCTGCTTCGGCGAGATGCTCACATTGCCGTCAGCGGCCAGTGCGCCCGAGGCAATCTGGAGTTGCGTGAAGCGGTAGCTGCCGTGCGCCATGACGAGATGCCCGGACAACTGGTCGAAACGGGTTTCTCCGCCGCTCGCTCCCCGCTTGATCAGACTGGTCGCCGCTTGCTGGATATCGACGCCGTGGATCACCCCGTTGTGCACGGTAAAAGGCGTTTCCAGCCGCAACGCGTTCATAAGGCGATCTGCGGACGCCACCGACGCAGACAAAACCGGTTTGGCAGTAAGCTTGCCGCTGATGCGGGTTTTGGCTGACAGGAGAGAAGCAATTTTCTGCATCTCCACCTGATTAACCTCGAGATTACCCTTGAATTGCATGCCTTTCTGCCAACTGATGGCCGCTTTGCCCTGGGCTGTGCCGCCATAGAGCCTGGCGCTGATCTCGCTCAAGTTGGCATCGTTGAGCGTCGCCACCCCCTTGATGATCAACTCATCGAACACGAACGCCGGCCCGACCGGCAAGGTCCACGATTTTGCGCTGGCATCGACCAGGTATCCTGACTTGTCAGGCTTGATGAATGCCCTGAGCTTGCCATCCTGCGTGGTAATCAACGCGTCCTGCGGCTCGCCCTTGCCGTCAATATTGACACGCACGTCAAACGGACCGAAGTTCGCTTTGTCGAGCCTGACCAGCGCGTTGTCGAGGCGAATGCTGACGACCCGCACCTGAGACGGGCCGGCGCCATCCGGCTTGGCCCATGCCGGGATTTTGTCGATTGCCCTCCGCGTCAGGAGCAGAGAATCGATCTCGATGCTCTTGATGACTTTGGTCGACTGCAGCAGCGAGAAAAGATCGGGGGTCACCCGCACCTTGCCCAAACTGATGTCATCGGTCGTGCCGACCGTGATGCCGCTGACCGTGACATGCGGCAATGGCAATGCGGTGAATCGGATGCTTTTTATCGACACCGGTTCCTTGAGCCGGGCCGCAGCCTCTTTTTCGATCCACGGAATGTAATCGTCGAGCGTTATGAAAAACGGCAAGGCCACCGCGATCACGAGCAGCGCCGCGAGCCCGATCAGTATGCGTTTAAGCCATTTCATAGCGATTTCGATCGACTTGAATCATTGATCCGGCGGGTACACCCAATAGTAGACATCTCATGGAGCTAAAGGTTGATTCTAATCAATAACCATGACAAATGATCTGGGTATATTTGAATCGCAAATCAGTCTGCCAGGGCGTGTTCGTTATTCCGGGAGGGAGTTCACCATGTCAGCATCACATTCGTTCCAGCCCGGTGCGGAGACGCACTTCATGCCCAGCGACGGCAAGCGTCCCATATCCGCACAGCATACGCCGAGACAAAACCAGCTTCTTGCAGCGCTGCCGGTGGAGGACTATGAGCGCCTGTTGCCCGGCCTGGAGCCCGTTTCCCTGCCGCTGGGTTGGGCCGTTCACGACGCCAACGACCAGGAAAAGTACCTGTATTTCCCCACCACAGGCCTCATTTCCCGGTTCTTTGTGACGGAGAACGGGGCATCGGCAGCATTTGCGATCACGGGCAGCGAAGGCGTGGTCGGCGTCGCGACGTTCCTGAGTGGCGAAAGCACGCCGAGCCAGGCGGTGGTGCTGAGCGCCGGCTACGCTTATCGGCTGAAGGCGCAGTTGCTGATGGACGAGTTCAATCACGCCGGGGTCCTGATGCACTTGCTGTTGCGCTACACTCAGGCGCTGATGACGCAGGTATCCCAAACGGCGGTGTGCAACCGCCATCATTCGCTGGAGCAGCAATTGTGCCGCTGGCTGCTGCTGACTCAGGATCGCTTGCCGTCGAACGAGCTGACCATGACGCAGGAACTGATCGCCAACATGCTCGGCGTGCG
>Ga0105164_10002615_pt1 | contig 11103 bp, 4 predicted proteins | sample VDWuncwatermetaG_FD_89674 | JGI IMG/M metagenome (GOLD analysis project Ga0105164, IMG submission 89674) | Wastewater microbial communities from Netherlands to study Microbial Dark Matter (Phase II) - VDW unchlorinated drinking water | ecosystem: Environmental > Aquatic > Freshwater > Drinking...
CATTAAAGAAGTCTATGATTCACTGCGCCTCATCGAGGAAGCCCTCGCGACCATCCCCGACAGCCCCATATGCAAGACACCTGGCTCCCTTCCCAAAGAGAGTATGGCGATCGGCACCGTGGAAGGCTGGCGCGGCGAGATCGCGTATGCGATCACGACGCAAGACGGGAAGATCTCGCGTGTCAAAGTCCGCGACCCCTCGTTCATCAACTGGCAACTCTTCCCCCACATGATCACCGCCGACATGGTCCCCGACTTCCCCCTCATCAACAAAAGCCTCAATCTCTCGTATACCGGGAATGATTTGTAAGCGGATTTAATAACTCCTCAAATGCTTCGCGCGCTCGTGGAAGCGGATGCGTTCGAGGGCTTTAGCTTCTATTTGGCGGATGCGCTCGCGGGTAACGCCGAATTCGCGGCCGACTTCTTCGAGGGTGTAGCAGACGCCGTCGTCGGTGAGGCCGTTGCGCATTTCGAGAATCTTGCGCTCCTTGGGCGAGAGCTCTTCGAGGATCGTCATCATCTGCTCGCCGAGGATGCGGCGCGAGGCGTCTTGATCGGGGCTCGCGATGGTATCGTCGGCGATGAAGCTCCCGAGAGTCGAGCGCTCGTCGTCGTCTTCGCCCACGGGGCTCTCCAGCGAGACGGTGTCTTGGTTGATCTTTTGGATGGTGTATATCTTTTCGATCTCGATCCCCATTTCGGCGGCGATCTCTTCGGGCAAAGGGTCGCGGCCCAGGTGCTGTGAGAGCTCGCGGACCTTTTGCTTGTACTTGGCGATCGTCTCCACCATGTGCACGGGGATGCGGATCGTGCGGGATTGATCGGCCAAGGCGCGCGTGATCGCCTGGCGGATCCACCATGTCGCGTAGGTGGAAAATTTGTAGCCCTTGGTGTGATCGAATTTGTCGACCGCCTTGAAAAGGCCGAGATTGCCCTCCTGGATCAAGTCGAGCAGGGTGAGATCGGGACTGCGGTTGACATACTTTTTCGCGATGGAAACCACAAGACGGAGATTGCTTCGCGCGAGGATACTGCGCGCTTCGTCGTCGCCCTCGATGATGCGCTGAGCCAGGTCTTTTTCTTGCTGGCTATTGAGCAAGGGATATTGGCCGATCTCGCGCAGATACATCTGCACCGAATCAAAGCCCGCGTCGGATCGGCGATGCTGGAGCTTCTTGCGCTCCAGGATCTCGTCGATCTTCACGTCTTCGAGCATGCCGCCTCCTTCGAGCACGTCGATGCCGGCGGTGCTGAACGTATCGTACATGTCTTCGAGCAGTTTGACGTTTTCCTCGATCGTCGGAAACTCGCGCAGTATCTCATCGTAGGTGATGTAGCCGCGCTCGCGTCCGAGACGGGTCAGTGTGTCCACTTTGTGTTGCTGTTTGTGAGCGGCTGAACCCGCCTTTGCGGCAGGCCCTTTCTTGGCATGCATATCGCGAAGGGGCCGCGGACCGGCCTTGGTGACGACCGCCGCCGTCTTCCTTGAACGTCGCGCGGCGCGCGCGGTCGCGGATGTCCGCTTCCTTGCGGCTGCGGCGGTACGACGCGAAATAGCCTCGATCGTGCGCTTGGCTACGGTCGCCTTTTTCTTGGCATGAGCCTTCTTGGTCTTCGAGACTTTAACGCTCTTTTTGAGTTTCTTAGGAGTTGATTGTGCCATATATAACAGCGAAAACACCACTCCCATTGCTTCTGGGAGCCAGGATCCTACCTTGTCTTACCGTTTTGAGCCATTTTTTGTTTCAAAAATAGGACACAATGGTACCTATTACGGGCTCGTAAGACCTATGGAAAGCACTCTACACTGATACATGCAATTGCGCAATACGCCCTGTTAATATCTTGCTCTCGGCTGTGAGACGCTCCTCCTCGGACTCATCGCCTCGGCCGGCGGCCGCATCGCGCGCGGCGCTCACCCGCGCGAGCTCTGAGGCAAGGCGTTCTTTGAGAATCCGGCGCACGAGCAGGGCGCCTTCAGTGGAAAGCGATCCGCTCTTGCCATGCGCGTGCTCCGCGGCGAATCGCATCGATTCTTTTTCCTTATCGGGAAGCGCGCACAGCATATCGAATGCCTCGGTCCCGATCGCATCTTCAAGCTCATGCCTGAAAACGGCGACATCGATGTCGGGCTTTGCGAGGGATTCTTGCCAGAGCAAAAGCGAGAATGCCTGCCGCGCCCTTCCGTAGCCTTCGGCGAAGGAGGGCTGTGCCATCCCATAGCCTTGTGCGAAGGATGACCGTACGCGATCGACGGTTTTCTGCGGATTCGGCGATTGCCGTGACGCGGGCGCCACATGCTCTGCGGGTGATCGCGGCGCCATGGGCACTTTGGCGACCGCTTCGGCGACGGCCTTCTCGGAGACACCGAGTCGCTGACCGATCTGACGGATGTATTGCTCCCGCGCGATCGGGCTTTGCACATCGGCGAGAAACGGTAGCACGACAAGCTCGACCGAACGGCGGAATTTGTCTTGCGCCGGTGTGTGCTTCTGCAATACATCGAGAAGAAACGTGATGATGTCTTTTGCATGCGAGATCGTCTCGCGCCATGCATCCGAACCCTGCGTTTTGATAAGATCGGCGGGATCTTTGCCTCCCTCGATCTGCGCAACCTTGACATTGAGACCGCCTGCAAGCGCTTCGCGCGCGGCGCGGCCCGCGGCTTTGATACCCGCTTCATCCGCGTCGAGCGCGAGCACAATGTTGTCGGTCATTCGCTTGATGAGCGCCGCGTGCTCCGCGGTAAAGGCCGTCCCGGAAACAGCGACGGTATTGGCCCACCCAGCCTGATGCGAGGCGAGCAGATCCATCTGGCCTTCCACCAATACGGCGGCGTTGAGCTTGCGCATGGCGAGTTTCGCCCTGTCGAATCCGTACAGGATCTTTGATTTGTGAAAAAGCGGCGTCTCCGGGCTGTTGAGATATTTCGGCGCTTCGGGCGACGCGTCGGCACCGAAGATGCGCCCCGAAAATGCGACGACGCGCCCCGCGCTGTCGTTGATCGGAAACATGATGCGATTGCGGAATTTGTCGGTGAGGCCGCCGCGCTCGTTTTTCTTTGCCAATCCCGCTTCGAGCATCTCCGCCTCTGAAAATCCTTTTGATTTAAGATGTTCCGATAATTCACTCCAGCTGTTTCCCGCGAACCCGAGACGGAATGATTGTATCGTTGCGGCTTCGAGTCCTCGCTCCATAAGATACTTTTTCGCCTCATCACTCAGATGCGATACATAGTAGATCGTCGCCGCTTCCATCACCTCGAAGAGCCGGTCGCGCGCATTATCATTCCCTTTCTCCCTGCCGCCTCCTTTGTAGACGACTTCGACTCCCGCTCGCTCGGCGAGCATCTTGAGCGCGCCTTTGAAGTCGATCCCCTCAATCGCTTCGACGAATGAGAAAATGTCTCCCCCCACATTGCATCCGAAGCAATGATAGGTGCCCCGCTCGGGCGACACGAAAAAAGACGCCGACTTCTCGGCATGAAAAGGGCACCGCGCCCGCAACGATCCGCCCGCGCGATCGAGCTTCACGTAGGTGGAGACCACATCCACGATGGAAAGGCGGTCTTTGACCTGCTGGACAGTGTCGGAGGACATGACGTCATTATGCGCTGATTACGGAGAAAAGTGAAAGCCTGGCGATCCGGCACCGAGCCAAATATTCCCTTTTCTAGGCTATAGCTAGAGATTGTGAATATCTTGGACACGTGGATATGGGGTTAGTAGCGCTGGTTGTAAAAAGTGAAAGCCCGGCGATTTTGGGCTTCCATTTCTTCTACTGCCTGGATGTCTTTTCAAATCTCCAAAATTTTTGAATGTGTCTTTGCAAAATATTCGATTTCAGTTTTTCTTTTTTCAAACAAGGCGACGGTATCATGCACGGACATGTTGCCAAATGTGCAAACGATGCATTTCAAAGACGAATCACTGCTTGCGATAATCCAAGAAAATTGCCTGTCTTTCGTCACGAGAATATCGACATCATTTTCTTTGCACCATGCAAATATCTCGCTATCTTTCGCATCAGCGCTCAAAACATCCCTGACTATCAAGCATTCATGATCAGAAAATATCTTGGATATGCGGCTCGGCAAATTGTTATCCAAGAGTAGCTTCATATTGCTGCGGTATCTTTGCGCTCACATTGAGCATGTTGGACGCGTAAGAAACCGCTGCAAATATGGCTTCTTTTTTAAGCTCCGGGAAGTTTGCAAGGATCGTTTCAATATTATCCCCGCCGGCTATGTATCCCAAAATATCGGAAACGGAAATGCGGGTCCCCTTTATGCAAGGGGCACCAAACCGTATCTGGCTATCAATGGAAATTACATTATCCATAGCACCATAATACCAACAAGGTCATGACTGTCAAACGAACGAAACGTAACCATTCACCTGTTCCCAGCACCCCGTCTTTGAGCGGAGCGAAGAAATCCGGAGTATTACCATTAACCCCTGGATCGCTTCGTCGCACTCGAGACCAATTTTTCTTAGCGGTAGTCCGTTTTAGAAAAATGGCCATGCCCTTGTGGTGCGAAGACGGAAAGCTTGGTGAGGTTACTTCTGCACTAGATACTACGCCGTTCCAGGTAAAAAACAAATATTCCCTTTTCTAGGCTATAGCTAGAGATTGTGAATATCTTGGACACGTGGATATGGGGTTAGTAGCGCTGGTTGTAAAAAGTGAAAGCCCGGCGATTTTGGGTCGCCGGGACTTCGTTGGTGGTTTTTAGGTCTCTGCTTTTTCCATCCCTTGTTCGGTCGCTTCGGGTCCGCCCATGGATGCGAGTCCTGCTTCCATTTCTTCGACGAGGTCGTATTTCTTACTGCCCTTGAAGCCGGTGCCGGCGGGGATGAGGCGGCCGATGATGACGTTCTCCTTGAGACCGACGAGGCGATCGACGGCGCCGGAGACGGCGGCTTCGGCGAGCTTGCGCGGGGTGTTTTGGAATGAGATCGCCGAGAGGAAGGATGCGCGCGTGAGCGAGACTTCGGTGATGCCGAGGAGGAGCTGACGCCCCTTGGCCGGCTCGCCGCCCGCCTCTTTCACGTGCTTGTTGATGCGGTCGAATTCGAAATCCGCGACGATCTCGCCGACCGAGATGCCGGTATCGCCCGAGTGCGTGATCGATACGCGAGAGAACATCTGCTTGACGATGATCTCGAGGTGCTTGCGGCCGGTGCCGACGCCCTGGAGCTCGTAGATGCGCGTGATCTCGTTGATGATGTACTCCTGCGCGGCCACTTTGCCGGCGAGATGGAAGTACTCTTCGAGCTCGGCGGAGCCGTCGGTGAGAAAGTCTCCCTTCTCCACCGAGTCGCCCACTTTGACGAGGATGGTGCGCAAAGGACCCACGCGATACTCGGATTCTTTCTTGGCGCCCTTTGCGGTCTTCGCGGTGCTCGCGATTTCGGGGACGATCGTGATGACGGTCTCGCTTCCCTCTTTGACGATATCGGAGATGACGCCCGACACGCGGGCGATGTTGGCCGGGGCCTTGGGCATGCGGGTCTCGAAGACTTCTTCGACGCGCGGGAGACCCGCGGTGATGTCGCCGCCCGCCACGGCCACGCCTCCGGTGTGGAAGGTGCGCATGGTGAGCTGTGTGCCCGGCTCGCCGATCGCCTGCGCGGCGATCACGCCGACGGCTTCGCCGAGATCTATCATCTCGCCCGAGGCGAGGTCGACGCCGTAGCACTTTTGGCAGACGCCGCGGTAGACCTTGCACGTCATCGGCGAGCGAACGGTGACTTCTTGCACTTCGTTCGTGTCTTCTATTCTTTTGGCGTCATCGCGACGCAACATGACACCGCGTTTGAAGATCACATCGGAGCCTGACATCGCATCCTCCGCGAGCACGCGGCCGTTGATGCGTTCGGCGAATGATCCGCCGATGTTTTCCTTGCCGGGGCGCTTGATGAGCACACCCTCCTTGGTGCCGCAATCGGCTTCGAGGATGATGACGTCGTGGGATACGTCGAAGAGGCGGCGCGTGAGGTATCCCGCGCGCGCGGTGTTGAGCGCGGTGTCGGCGAGGCCCTTGCGCGCGCCGTGCGTCGAGATGAAGTATTCGATCGGCGTGAGGCCTTCTTTCAAAGATGAAGTGATCGGGAATTCGATGACCTCTCCGCGGGGGTTGGTGATGAGGCCTTTCATGCCGGCCATCTGGTGGAGCTGTACCACGGAGCCGCGCGCGCCCGAGGTGATCATGTCGTGCACCGGACCGTGCACGTCGAGTGACTCGACGACGTGCTTGCGCAATTCACCCGAGAGCTTGCCCCAGATCTCGATCGTCGCGCGTTTGCGCTCTTCCTCGGTGAGGAAGCCGTTGTCATAATTTTCCTGCTCTTTGGCGACGGCGGCGCGGCCCTTCTCGACCATCTCGTGCTTGATCTGGGGCACGACGACGTCGGAGATAGACCACGTGATGCCGGCGTGCGTGGCGTAGCGGAAGCCGAAGGTCTTGATCTTGTCGAGGATCGCGGGGATGCCGTCGAGCTTGTAGTGCGTGACGAGATTATCGACCAAATGCGTCATGCGCGTCTTGGTGATGTCTTCGTTGATATACGGAAAATCGCTCGGGAGCACCGAATTGAAAAGCAGGCGGCCGACGGTCGTCTCGAATACCCGTGCCTCGAACTGCGCGTACTTCGCGCTGTCGGTCGGCAAGACTTTGATCTTGGCTCGCAAGTCGACCGCGCCGAAGTCGTGTGCGGTGATGGCGGAATTCGGCGTCGGGTAGGCGTTGCCCTCGCCTTTCACGCCGGTTACGGATTTGGTCATCCAGTAACAGCCGAGCACGATGTCGAGGAGCTTGCTTGCGACGACGACATCGCCGGACCCGGGCTTGAGGACGTTTTTATTCGCCGACATGATTTTGGCCGCTTCCATCTGCGCCGCCTCGGAGAGCGGCACATGCACCGACATGGTGTCGCCGTCGAAGTCGGCATTGTACGCGGGGCAGACGAGCGGATGCACCTGGATGGCGTTGCCTTCGATCAAGACGGGGCGGAACGCCTGCATGGATTGGCGGTGCAAAGTCGGCGCGCGATTGAGGAGGACGTACTTGCCATTGATCGCTTCTTCGAGTATAGGCCAGACTTCGGATGATTCGTCTTCGATCAAACGTCCCGCGCCGCGGATATTGAAGGCGAGCTCGCGCGAGAGCAATCCCGCGATGACGAACGGGCGGAAAAGCTCGAGCACCATGTGCTTGGGCAATCCGCATTCGTCGAGCGCCAAATCTGGACCGACGACGATGACGGAGCGGCCCGAGTAATCGACGCGTTTGCCGAGGAGGTTTTGGCGCAGATACCCGTGCTTGCCCTTGAGATAATCGGCGAGGGATTTGAGCGCGCGGCGGCGGCCGCCGAGGATGCCCGAGACGCCGGCACCGCGGCGCATGGAATTGTCGAGCAATGCGTCGACCGCTTCCTGCAAGATGCGCTTTTCGTTGCGCAAGATCACTTCCGGCGCGTGGATCGCGAGCAGGCGCTTGAGACGGTTGTTGCGGTTGATGACGCGGCGGTAGAGGTCGTTGAGATCGGATGACGCATGGCGGCCTCCTTCGAGCGCGACCATCGGGCGCAACGCGGGCGGGACAACCGGCAGGCGGGTCATAAACATCCACTCCGGGCGCACGCCGGCGCGCTTGAGCGCTTCGGCAAGCGCGAGGCGCTTGCGAAGTTTGTCTTTGTCGGCGGCGCCGGATTTCTCGAATTGCTCTTTGAGCTTGACGATCAGGGTGTCCAGATTTATAGCCTTCAGAATGGCGTGGAGCGCCTCGGCACCGATCGCCGCGCGGAACATCGCGCCGTATTTGACCGCATAGAGGTGGTACGCGGCCTCGTCCAAGACGACACCCTGCCTGATCGATTCGATCTCGCGTTTGGCTTTGACGGCGAGCTCTTTGAGGCGCGTCTTTTCTTCTTCGTTATTCGAGGACTTGGTCTTGATCATGAGCTCTTGTTCGAGATCTTTGAGCAGGCGCGCGCGTTCGTCTTCTTGCACGGAGGTGACGATGTGGCCCGCGAAGTAGACGACCTTTTCCACCTCGGCGGCGGAGAGCCCGAGCATGAGAGCGATGCGCGAAGGGATGCCGCGGAGAAACCAGATGTGCGATACGGGGGTGGCCAAGTCGATGTGGCCCATGCGCTCGCGGCGCACGATGGCGCGCGTGATCTCGACGCCGCACTTCTCGCAGACGATTCCGCGGAAACGAATGCCGCGGTACTTGCCGCAGTAGCATTCGTAATCTTTTTCGGGGCCGAAGACGCGCTCGTCGAAGAGGCCGTTCTTCTCGGGTCTTTGCGTCCTGTAGTTTATGGTTTCCGGTTTTGTGATTTCCCCATACGACCACTCAAGCGCGCGCTCAGGGCTCGCGAGCCGCATCGCGACCGCATCGAATTCCTGGGGGAGCATATCTTTCTTCTTTTGGAGTGACATACGATAGTTTTGAGTTTTTAGTTTTTAAATTTCCGTTTTTATTATGCTTCCGCTCCCTTATTTTTGAATTCGATATCGATGCCCAGTCCGCGCAGATGCCGCACGAGCACGTTGAACGTCGCCGGCGTGTTGCTCTCTTCGATGCGCTTGCCGGAGACGATGGCGTCGAATGCCGCCGAGCGGCCGAGGATGTCGTCGGATTTGATGGTGAGGATTTCGCGCAACGAATATGCCGCGCCGTAGCCGAGGAACGCCCAGACTTCCATTTCTCCCACGCGCTGGCCGCCGTTTTGCGCTTTGCCGCCGAGCGGTTGTTGGGTCGTGAGCGAGTAAGGCCCGATGCTACGCATATGGATTTTATCTTCGACCATGTGGTGGAGCTTGAGCATGTACATGACGCCGACCGAGACCGGCTGTGCGAATGGCTCGCCCGTGCGGCCGTTGAAGAGAATACGCTTGCCGGTGTCTGACACTCCGGCCGCCGTGAGTTCGTTGCGGATCTCTTCTTCCGTGGCGCCTGCGAATGACGGCACGACCGCCTGGTATCCGAGCATGTCGGCCGCGAGACCGAGATGCAATTCGAGTATCTGACCGAGGTTCATACGCGACGGCACGCCGAGCGGCGTGAGGATGATGTCGACAGGATTGCCGGACTCATCGAAAGGCATGTCTTCTTCGGGCAAGATGCGCGATATGACGCCTTTGTTGCCGTGGCGGCCGGCGAGCTTGTCGCCCACCGATACGGTGCGCAATTGCGCCACTTCGATATGCACACGCTTGATGACGCCGCTCTCGAGGTTGTCGCCCGTCTCGCGAGAGAAGACTTTGACGCCGATGATGCGGCCGCGCTTGCCGCCCTCCATGCGCAGGGACGTGTCTTTCACGTCCTTGGCCTTCTCGCCGAAGATCGCATGCAAGAGGCGCTCCTCCGGCGTGAGCTGGGTCTCGCCTTTGGGAGTCACTTTGCCGACCAAGATATCGCCCGGGCGCACCTCGGCGCCGATGCGGATGACGCCGTCTTCGTCGAGATTGCGGAGTTTGAATTCGGAGACATTGGGTATGTCGTGCGTCGTTACTTCCGCTCCGAGCTTGGTGTCGCGCACGACGCAGATGAATTCTTCTTGGTGGATCGAGGTGAAGCGCGCTTCCTTGGCGAGCTTCTCGGAGATGACGATCGCGTCTTCGAAGTTGGCGCCAAACCACGGCAAGAACGCGACGCGCACGTTTTGGCCGATCGCGAGCTGTCCTCCGACCGACGTCGAGGTGTCGGCCAGGAGATCGCCCTTCTTCACGCGGTCGCCCGCCGATACGGCCGGACGTTGATGGAATGTCGTAAAACCGTTGGTACGCAAGAAATTGACGAGGTTGTATTCTTTCGTCTTGCCCGCCTCGTTTTTCACGGAGATCTTCTGCGCGTCGGCATAGATCACTTCGCCCGCTTCATCGGCCAAGATCAAACGGCCGGAATCGCGCGCGGCAATCGACTCGACGCCCGTCGCCACATAGGGAGCGGCGGGCGTCACGAGCGGCACCGCCTGCTTTTGCATGTTGGAACCCATGAGCGCGCGGTTGGCGTCGTCGTTCTCGACGAACGGGATGAGCGACGTCGCGACGGAGAAAGGCTGGTTGGCCGCGACTTCCATATAATCGACGTCTTTCGCGTGCACGATCGTCGGGTTGCCGTTCTTCCGGACTTCGATGATATCTTCGGTTATCTTGCCGTCCGCATCGCGCGCGGTCGCCGCATGCGCGATCGCATATTGCTCTTCTTCGAGCGCGTTCATGTAGACGATTTTCTTGGTGATGACGCCCTTCTCCACCTTGGCGTACGGGGTCTCGATGATGCCGAATTCGTTGGGGCGCGCGTAGAGCGACATGTGAAGCACGAGACCGATGTTCTTGCCTTCTGGCGTGTGAATGGGGCAGACGCGGCCGTAGTGCGAGGAGTGCACGTCGCGCACTTCGAGGCCGGCGCGCTCCGAAGTGAGCCCGCCGCGGCCGAGCGTGGACAAGGTGCGCAAGTGCTCGATCTCGTCGAGTGTGTTGTATTGTTGCATCAATTGCGAGAGCTGGTCGGTGGTGAAGAATTCGCGGATCGCCGCCTGGAACGGACGCGGATTCACGAATGAAACCGGCGTGGATATCTCGGGATCGACCATCGCCATGCGGTCTTGGATGTTGCGCTTCATGCGCGAGAGTCCGACGCGCATACGCTGTTCGAGCAACTCGCCCGCGAAACGAACGCGGCGGAATCCGAGGTGATCGATGTCGTCGGGCTCCGCGCCGGGATTGATGTTTTGCTCCGCGATGTGCGCGATGATGCGGATGACGTCTTCGAGCGTGAGCGTCGCAGAGGTGAGATGTTTGTCGTCCGTCGGCAGATTGAAACGGCGATTGAAATGATAGCGGCCGACTTTGGAAAAATCATATCGGTCGGGGGAAAGGATCGAATTGACGTAATCGCGCGCCGTATCGGATGTCGCGATGTCGCCGTCGCGCAGACGGCGATAGATATCGACGTATGCCTCCTCTTTGGTCTTGGCGTGATCATGCGCGAGGGGCATCGCGAAAGCATCGTGGCCCCCCAGGTACCTCATATCGCCGCACACCCAGCCCCCACCGGTTCCGACGGACCTATCGCTGGTGACAATC